>Ga0209750_1000602_pt1 | contig 16690 bp, 23 predicted proteins | sample YNPBryulayer2012_FD_185813 | JGI IMG/M metagenome (GOLD analysis project Ga0209750, IMG submission 185813) | Anoxygenic and chlorotrophic microbial mat microbial communities from Yellowstone National Park, USA - YNP Bryant MS upper layer 2012... ...
CCCGTAGATAGAGTAGTCTGGTTTTTCAACCCAGTAGCCGCTTTCTTGGAAATCTAGGCAATCGTCAGTGAGAACATCCTCGACAGAAAGAAGAGCATCGACGATGGACTGGGGAATGGCCCGTACCGGAGCATCGAACAGCTTTACCCAGATCCCGTCAGAGACCTGAGCAGGGATCCAACCCCCGACCCTAGTCAGCCAAACGACCCTAGAATTGACCGGATCTAGGTAATAGCTAGTCTGGTACTCCCTATGGGAAGCATCCTGGGCGTCAAAGATGGCCAAAATGGAGCTATGGATACTGTCCCGAACGTAGTCACGCAACATAAGAACCTCCTTTCATGCTTACATAGGGCATCGACCCCACTCCAATAGTAACGCACCAAAGTCAATCCGTCAAGTAGTAGACAATAGGCGTTGAATACAATAGAATAGGGGTGTAGGGATCAACCTACAGCACTACAGCAAGAAGGAGGAAAAGATGGATTCATCTATTTATTGGCATGACCCGTTCAACCGGTTCCCAACCTGGGTGTACCACTATCGGCATCCAGACCCGAAAATAGATGCTGCAACCCGCATAACACCGTGGGATTTTATCCCAGAGAACTGGATGGATGAGTTAGACGACGAACCGTCAGATGATTCCTGGATGAACGAGGATCTGGGTGATGGCTATCCAGATCCCAATGACTGGTAGTTTTTGAGCAAACGGGGCCGGTGGAGTTATCTGCCGGCTCTACTCATTCTGGAGGAAACCGACATGGAAGACAGAGTAATCAGAGCCCTCTTAGAGCAGGCTAGGTACTATGGTCTGCTCAGTAAACGTGCAGCACGTGCAGCCAAGCGAGCTAGTGGAGCCCAGAGAGAGATCCTAGAAGAGAGGGCTCAGAAGCTATTAGCCGTCTCACAGGACTACTTCCAGAGAGCAGAAGCCTTATCACTACGTGACGCTAACGCGAAAAAGAGAAAGGGGGCACAAGATGCAGAAGGGAGATAAATTCGGCAAGCTGACCATCATCAAGCTGGGGGATCCCCTGACTTGTCGTTGTGACTGCGGCAAAGTTAGGAAGCTACCGGTTTCCAAATGGGGCAAAGTGCAATCATGCGGTTGCCTACGGTTAGAGATCGCACGGGAGAGATTCCTGCGTGACAACCCAGGGAAGAAACAACAGCCCGAAAACCTCAAAGGTTATATCTTTGGGCGCCTGAGAGTAATCGAATACTTTGGGAGAGCACCTTCAGGACACCCGTTGTGGACCTGTAGATGCCAATGCGGCAACATCCACGTAGTGAGGGCTGACTCCCTGCTCCAAGGACGCACCAAATCCTGTGGTTGTCTGAGCGACGATGTCAAGAGACGGAGAAAACATGACAAACAGCGTTCCTTGCCCTCATTGCGGCAACAGTAGGACTTGGGGCAATGGCAGACATAGAGGCAACAAGAGACTACAACGCAGGTTTTGTCCGGCCTGCGGCAGAAACTTCACGGTTGGCCCTGTGGTAGGCCATCGACCCCCTATTGGAGATAGGCCCTTAACAAGAGCAGAGATCCAACGCCGATACCGGGAAAGGAAGCAGCTTCAACAGAAGAACGACTTTCTGCTAGACTAGGCAGGAATGGCCCTCACACACCACAGAGACAGGGATCCCACAAGGATCCCGATTTTTTTTGCAATTGTTATCTCAGGTGCTATACTTAGGTATCCCCTGTAGGAGAAAGGCCATGAAGATACGTTACCTACACGAGAAGAAAGAGGCTCTAGGCAAGGCTGAAGTATTCGAGCGAGCCAAAGTGCTTTTGGATGCAGAGTACATCACCATCAAGGGGGCATTGTTTGTCATCCTGCTTGGCCTTAAAGAGCTAGGGATCAAGCAGTTGAATCCCAAAGAGGTGATAGAAATCCTGGGCATCAGCAGAGCATCCTTCTACCGAGTCAAGAGAGAGATCGAAGAGCAGGAAGGATGGACTCTATCGGGAAGAGGAATAATGCTGTGGCTGCATGAAGAGGAAGGAGGAAGACCATGAAGGAAACAGCACACCTCAGGATCACGGCCCAGGAAGCCAAAGAGCTTTATCTATCGGGGCTGTTTACCACACACGCCTACCTGTACCTTCTGGTCAGAGCACTCAGAAAGGATGGATGGTGGCTCTATTTCAACAGTGTCACAGAGTTCTGCCAGGAATGGGGGATCCATGAGCGAGCGTTCTACAGAGCCAAGGCGATCCTGATCAGCCAAGGCTACCTAGAAGAAACCATCAAGGGCAAACTGGGACTGCGTTGCCCCATAAAAGAAGACCAAGAGGCGACCGACCTGACAGAAGTGTCAGTGACCTGTCAAAAATGTCATGACAAAAATGTCAGTGACCTGTCAAAAGTGTCAGGGGACATGACAAAAGTGTCAGGGGACATGACAAAAGTGTCAGGTGAGACTGACAAAAGTGTCAGTGACGCATCCCTAAAACCCGCTCCAGGTAAGGATTCCACGTTCCCTACAGATCTAGATCAGATCTATACAACTTATATTCATAGGGAAGAAGATGGTTTGAATGCGAACAATCATGGGATGGATCTGGACATGGACAACACAGGATCGAGGGATCCAATGGATCTGAGGGATCCAGAATCAGATGAAGCAGATCCGATAGAAGATCCAGATCCGACAAGGGATCCAGGATCGAATCCGATGATGGATCCAGATCCGATAGGGGATCCGGGAAGTAAGTTCACTCAACCTGCTCCATCCCACTTGCATAAGGAAACGATGGGCGGTTTGGGTTCAAACAGTATGAACGGGAACAGTCTAAGTTCGAGGCTTGATGTGAAGCAGATTCTAGAGGAAACGAAACGTAAGCTAATGGAGCAAGTGGAATGGCAGAGAAGTCAACGCATGCAAAGGTGGGCTACCAATGTCTTGCCTGTAGGGACACAGGGATCCTCTTTGACCCCAGGTTCATCCGACCGGGCTATGACAACCACATCCACGTTCCGATCGTCTGCAAAGCCTGTAATGCGGCATCTAGGCTGAGGGATACAATCCGAAGGTTAGACCAGAGTGCATCTGCTGAGGAATGCCGGAGACTCCATGACCTGGAGTGGAAAGCTATCCTTGAAGCCCAGGAGAGAGTATCATGATAGTATTCCTCCTTTCTTGCTGAGGGATCCTCTAGATCGGCTAGGGGATCCTTCTCCTTCGCATTAGCGTCGCGTAGCGACATTAGATCTGGCTATGCAACGGCAACGGAAAGAACTGGCAAGCTTCCTCAGGCGTGCAGCAGAGTATCTGGAGAGTCTGGACATCGATCGGCTCACTCCTAGTGACTACCAAGCGGATCTGTTCTATCGACTGTGGAAGGGGATAGATCTAGGGATCCCTTACTCTTGGATGGATAAGGTGGCAGATGAGGCCCGCGAGAATCCAACTCTGCTAGCAGAACGTCTAATTGCAGCAGTGCCCAACGACATGACCTTTACAGGGACTACCCGACGGGAGAATGCCAGGATAGCTATCCCGTTGCTTCTGCACTACTGTGGAGCCTATAAAGTGTCTTCTCTAGACCACATCGCGTACATAATGGCCACGGTTAGCCATGAATCGGCCTTTGCTCCGGTTGCTGAGATAGGCCCCAAAGACTACTTCCAGCGCTATGAAGGGAGACTCGATCTAGGCAATACCCAGCCTGGAGATGGATACCGCTTCAGAGGACGTGGCTATGTGCAGATCACAGGGAGAAGAAACTATGCCCTGTTTGCCAAGGTGTTAGGGATCGACCTGGTGAATAACCCAGATCTAGCATTGGTTCCCGATACCGCTGCTGCTATCTGCGTCAAGGGGATGGCAGAGGGACTGTTTACAGGACGGAAACTCTCAGATTATGACCGGCCCACAGGATACGACTTTGTGGGAGCAAGAACCATCGTTAACGACCAAGACAAAGCCGATCTGATTGCCAGCTATGCCAGACATTACAGAACGGCCCTATCTGGATAAAAGGGATCCCCCTTCCGCTTCCGTCTAGTAGTCGGTTGTAGAACGGTTGGCTCTGGTAAGGACTCATCCACAGCTTCTTCTGGCTCTGTAGAAGACGACACCGGCTCCTCCCAAAGCTGCCATTGACCACGGAGATAGTCCTCACGATTGATCAGTAGCCTCTCTCCAAGATGATTGACTACGGCAACCAGATCGACCAGATCAACATCACTCATCCAAGTACCCTCACCGCAAACTCAGGACGAGGACAGGCTACTCCCCAAAGGATATCGAAACTCCACCGGGTCTGCTTGTACAGACGACTAACCTCCAAACGCATCGTCAGTTGGCTAACCGGATCACTCATGGTCATTACCCTGCTGCCCAAGGGATCCACATCCAATAGAGGACGAGATACCAAGGCAAAAGCAAATCGATTGAATGCCAGATTGGCCACGTGACTGTTGATGAAGGTGATCGCAGCATCATCAGGAAACGCTACCTTGGCCGCCGGTTCATACTGGATAGACGTGATGTTCGGGGATCCAGACCAGCCCGTAACCACATAAGTCTGAGAGTGCCCCGCTACCGTGAAGATATCCCCAATTGCAGGGATCCCAGTCCCAGTATCCACTGCCACAGTCTTAGATCCAGCAGCATGGTTCGTCTGGTTCACCTGATAACCGGCTGCAGTACCCTTGGTATGACGCAGGACATTCTGGCTCATGTACCAGTCAAAGCCCAACTTCCGACCGATCACCCCTTCTTTGATGGTGATGGTGTCTCCAGATGCTGAATATTGGAAAGCGGGTAAACCGGTAGCATTAGCATCGGCCTCTACATCCAACACCATCCGCCGATCCTGAGGAGGGCAAAGCTGACGGTTCAGCACCAAACGAGCTCGCTGGGCTGCTTGCAGATCGGTGGCAAAGGGAGTAGTACCAGCAGTACCCGCTACCCCGTAAACTTTTTTATACAGCGCAAGGATCGACCGATCCACCTCATTGGCCAGGGACTTCACAGCCTCTGAGATCTGCATCGGAAGGATGCCGGCATCAATCTCAGCCAACTCCTTATCGGTTATCGAGAAAGAAGCCTCATACCAATTGTCCAGACGGATGGGAACCGTAGTAGGCTGCAAGTCAGTCCCAGGTGGAGCAGTACCTCCCGGAGTAACAGGATTAGCCGATACAGCACTGGGGATCACTACATCGATCGTGCTGCCTTTTTGGGCTGCTCTACCTTGATAGTCAGTGTTGACTAGACGGGGCATGACCGTATTCTCGCGCAGAGTCATCATGCCCATAGCAAGAACTTTGGGGATTACAGCCTCTAGATTGTTAGCCATCTTTAGCTCCCTTCTAATTCAGGTTACGAAGAAGGGATCCCCCCTTTTGGCATCTCGCCACTCTAGATCTATCACATACGGCTTCACACCGGTGATACCTAGATTCTTAGCACCAGTTTACCAAAGCTGTCACTTACCCTCTAAATCTACGACAACCTCACCTTTGGCAATGGCTTCGATATGTTGGCCCAGTTTATAGGGATCCGTAGTCCTCAAATACTTACGGCCTGACACCTGTACCTGGCTACCCGTTGCTCCAGAACCGCCTACAGGATCCACAGGATCGAACAACACGCCAAAGCTGGTGCCCTTAACCTCATTCATCAGATCGGCAAGAGTCATCTGTTTGCCATCATCCCGTAAGCGAGGGGATCCAGACTGATCCACCACGATCAGATTGCCCCGTTGGTCATAGTTCACTTGGCTTAGGAGCTGTTTGGCCAGCATCTTGGCCAGGGTAGCATCCCGCTTACCACCGGCTTGATAAAACGCTTCCGTCAGAGCATAGGTCATCTCGGTTTCCATCAGCGCCTGAGCCATCTGCTCTTTTTCCTGCTGGACACGCTGGAGCTGGGCCTCATAGGTACTCTTGATAGAACCGATCTCTTCAGCACGACGCTTCTCCCATTCAGCCAACATCTGAGCTTGCTGTTGCAGCTTGCGGTACTCCTCAGGATTGATATCCCCCAAGTGCTTTAGTTGCCGTTCCAATTCACGACGAAGGGCACGCTCTTTTTGCAAGGCACTCTTCAGGCCTGCTAGATCGTCACGAGAGGGATCCTGCTGAGCTTCTTCACCCTCATGCACTTGTTCTGGCTCCACCCTATAGCTTCCTGCTTGCTCGCTCATATCAACTGTTCCCCGAATACAACACCAACACTAACACGACCCTTAGTTAGGGGATCCGCCGGACTTAGCATCAAAACGTTCACCAACAATCTGCAGTTCGGCATCGATATCAAAGTCTTTGGGCAAATAACCCTGATCAACCAGCATCTTCAGCAGAGTACGCTTAGAAACACCACCGGCCTCTGCGAGCTTCACGTACATAATCAGCATCTGGGAATCAGACTTTTCCTCCCTCAACTTGCCGGATAGCCGGATAGTAGGCGCAGGTTCTACCGCCAAAGTCGCCCAAAGGTTAAGCACCACCTGCATCCCATGCTCAAAACGACGGGCAAACCCACTCAATGTAGCCTCAGCAGGAGCAGTAGAAACCTCCACCTCCGTAGCCGTAGCACGAGATATCCCACGGGCAAAACCCCTGCTCAAATAGTCAAAGCTATAGATATCGATAGTACGCTCCAAGTCCTCAATATCCCGACGGCTTTCTCCCAGACTCATTGCCAACGGCTCTGCCCACTTAAAGTCACCTCCATCCGGTAGATCCACAAACGTATTGGGGCCAAGCACCAGATCGCTCCCTTGAGTCATCGTCCCAATCCTCACCGGAGTAGGCAGACAACACTTGTGCAGCTTTTGACGGTGATCACTAAGCAACTGATAATGGGCCAGGTTCAGATCCGCCAACGTCTTCAACGGTGGATCGCTCACAAATGGGCCGATCTGATAACTATAGATACACACTAAAGGGATCCCTCTCAAAGGGCCACCATCTACTTGCTGTAGAGCACCGGGTTCACCTTCCCAAAGCTCCCAACGATCCGGCCTTAGTACCCGATAACGAGTGACAACCTCTTCACCATAATCCCCAGCAGGCTTGATAACCGTTTCCCGGAAGACGGCCAGCTTCACCCCATCATCATCTACACGCCAATTGATCAAATCCAGGGGACTATAGCTCACCAAAAAAGGCTTGCCCCGTTCCCGCCGCTCCAGCTCACTCCTATAGTTGCCGGGATCCTTATCCACCAAGACAAACGTATGACCGAACATCAAAGCGTTGATAGCTACGCTTGCCCAGAAGTTATAGAAGGGAGACCCATTACGATCAACATTGCCGGGATCAAACGTGGATCCCTTGGGTATTTCCAGGTAGTGGTCATGCAGAACCAGATCGGCATAGATCCGAAGCGAGCGGGCAAAGCGTCGATCAAACGTGCTCATCAACACCCGCGACCGATAAGCTGCTTCTGGCTCATTCTGTTCAGGGGGCAGATAGATCCGAGCCTTCTCACCCAGTACCAAACCTCCACCGGGTAACCGGATCAGCCAGTTATCAGAACCCATAAACATATCCCAGAGATATTCCCAGCGAGGACTCAGCTCACGGTAGAGAAGACACTCATAGCTGGGATCGTCAGGTTGGGAGTTACCGATTGAACGACGGGTGAAAAGCATTTATGTGAACCCAAAAAAAGAAAGAAAGGGGCTGGCGTAGCATTGCTCCCAGGCGGGGGGGCCTACCCCAGGGGGGGTACTTTTGTTTGATCACACCACAAGAAAACATCATCACCAGATTAAAGGGATCCAAAAAAACACACACCTAACTTCTGGAGACAAGACCATGGCTCCGAGGTCTACTTATAACGGGCTCTTCCCAGACATCACGCTCTACGGTAAGACCAAGGATGTAAGCAAGGTTCTTAGCAATACGACGGGCTTCAGCTTTGATGCTCTCTAGGCGCTTATTCTGGAACCAGGTTACGCCATTAGCAAAACGTTGGCCGGCGAAGGGGCGAGCGGAATTGATCTCACGTTCTGCTGCCTCCAACTGATCCAGCAACTCACGTGCGCGTCTTACGGCATCATGGCTTTGCTGCTCGACATTAGTCATAGCGGCTATGATCATGGCAGTCTTCTCCGGAGTTAAAGGGATCCCCAGATAATACCGCACACGTTCTACATCAGTTGTCCACCAGACAGAAAACGGATTAGACATAGCTCTCCACGTTCAGGTCAGGGGTCGTTGCGAGGGATCCAAAGAGTGCTCCAGATCTTCCCGAATCCTTTCTACCGCCTGGTCATAGTCCTTAACCCGATGCACCAAGCTGGTCATCAAAGCGCGGGACTGATCCACAGGAAGACCTATAGCCTTACCCAGAGTCTTCAACTGTGGATCTAACACCGGCAAGACATCGGCAACGTGATCGGGATCTTGACCAGTAACCTTGAGAGACTGGGCGAAGAAGGGATCCGAAGCAGCATAAGCTCTCAGGACATCACGGATGTAGTTATCCACCTGAGAATGTTTCAGTGCAGGGATCCAGGGCTCCACAAGCTGCAACACATCGGCGGCAATAGAAGCGGATCGCTTAAGAGGACGCTCAAGGGATCTGAGGTTAAAGACCGACAGAACCAGTGCAGATAGACTGGCCAGAACAGAGACAACCAGTATGAGATTATCTTCCATGGACACCCACCTTTTCCTCTAAGATGGACAAGCGACGTTCCAACAGGATAAACTCTCTTTGAATTGCAGCTTGGGCAGAATCAAGATTCTGGAGTCGACTGTAAAGAGCATCCAACTTTTCGTTGATTCGAGTCAGGCTGTGAGACATCGACCAGAGCAAAGAAAAGCTACCGATTACTCCGGCAACCAGAACAGAGACAAAGATAGATGCTAGATGACCGGGAGAGAGCTTAAGCAGAGAATGGTCATTATGATGAAGATGATGAGTAGGCGGCAAAGTAGTCATGGACTTCTCTCTGGAACATAGATGATCACCTGGGATCCTTCGGGCAGTTGAGACTCTTTCACCTCCCTCCAGCCGGCCTGGGTCTTCAGGTAGAAGATCATGCAGGTAACGTCTCCTGCCAGAGCCTTAGCATAGAGAGCGCCTGCGATCTGATCGATTGCCTTGAGCTTAGCACGGGCATAACATTGACGGACATCTTCCCGCTGTAACCAGTTATCCAAGGTACGTGGGGAGACTTCCAGGACGGTTGCGATCTGATCCAACGTAGCTCCGTTTGAGGCCATCCTTTCGATAACGGCAACATGATCAGGAGTGATCTGGAGTTTACGGCCTCCCATAACGACCTCCCGCGATACGATATGACTAAGCGACAGAATGGGACATGAGCTGGAACTCACCCGTTGACAGGGATCGGATAATGGCCGTTCTGGGCTATCCGGTTACAGAAGACAACATTGCCAAAGTTCAAGTGGCAATGGACAGGATTGATGCCAACAGTCAGCAGGCAAAAGCCAGGATCCAGACTACCTTGTCACAGCTCAGTGTCATTGACGGGCAGATTGCTGCAGCCAGGAACACCTCTAACCAGATCTTAAACCAGTTGCGGAGTGAGGGACAGCGTCTTGCCAACAGCATCGGCATTACCATGAACTTACCGGTTCTCAACCGTATTTACACAGCATAAGGGATCCATCATGATTACCTACCAAGGGCACCGATTTGAGGGATACAACAAGCCCCGCAGATCATGGCTAAGGGGGAAGAAGATGGTTGTCTTAGCCAAGGTAGGATCCCAAGTCAAGCTGATCCACTTTGGGGATTCCGGCATGCAAGACTTCCGACAGCACAGGGATCCAGAGCGGCGTAGAAGATATCTCCAACGGAGTGCAGGGATCCGTGATAAGCAGGGCCGGTTAACCAAGGACAACCCGCTAAGTGCCAACTACTGGTCGAGACGGATCTTGTGGGCAGCAAGGTAATTATTCGACCTCAACCTACCCAAGAGAAGTTCTTAGCATCCCCTGCAGACATCACCATCTTTGGCGGGGCAGCCGGAGGCGGCAAGAGTTGGAGTCTATTATTGGATCCCCTCAGGAGCATTCAGAATCCCCACTTTAGGGGAGTTATCTTTCGGCGGACATATCCCCAGATCCGCAACAGTGGAGGGCTATTGGATCGCAGCTATCAGATCTATCCTCTGGTGGGCGGCAAGTGTAAGACCACGACATTGGATTGGATCTTTCCCAGTGGAGCAGTCATCTCCTTCCGTCACCTGAAGCTGGAACGCAACATTCATGATTACCAGGGATCCGAGTTCGACTGGATGGGCTGGGATGAACTGACCCAATTTACCGAGCAACAGTTTTGGTATCTCAGTTCACGTCTTAGATCCTCCAGCGGCCAAAAACCGTTCATCAGAGCAACGACCAACCCAGATCCGGACTCCTTTGTCAGGCGATTGATCGACTGGTGGATTGGGGATGACGGCTATCCGATCCCTTCTAGAGCGGGGATCCTGAGGCACTTTGAGCGCAAGGATGAACAGATTATCTGGAAGGATGAGCCTACACCCAACAGCAAATCCATCACCTTTATTCCCAGCAGGTTAGAAGACAATCAGATTCTGATGCAATCGGATCCTGGGTACAGAGCGTGGCTACTCAGCTTACCCCTAGTGGATCGGGAGAGGCTGCTGATGGGCAACTGGAACAGTCGGGCCGAGGCCGGCAAAGTCTTCAAGAGGGAATGGATCCAGATCGTGGACTCAGTACCCAGAGGACGTGAGGGATCCGGCTGGGACTTAGCTGTCCAGGAGAAACAGATCTCCGGAAGGGATCCGGACTACACCGCCAAAGTGAGAGGGATCCTTGCAGAAGATGGCAGCTTCACCATAGTCGATGCTTGGGAGACCCATTGTACACCGGCAGAACTGGACGGACTGATCCGAGCTACAGCCCAACAGGAGCAAGGGATCCTGCAGATCTTTGAGAGGGAGCCGGGAGCTACCGGAGCAGCCTACTTAAATCACATCCGACAGATGATCGGGCCAATTGGAGTAGTACCTCGCAACAAAGACAAGGTTGCCCATGTTAGACCTCTAAGTGCTCTAGCAGAGCAAGGCAAGCTCAAGATCTTGAGGGGGCCATGGAACGCCTTATTGATCGGCAGACTTACCGGATTCCCTGATGGGCATGATGATCTGGTAGATGCTGCGGCTACAGCGTACAACTATCTAGCCGGCATCAACGTCAAGGAATGGCAGGGATCCTACAGCTATTGATACCATGCTGGTAACGCAACTGGGCCTAAAGCATGGTCTTCCAAGTTACCAACAGCAATCTATTACCTACCATCACCCAAGCCAATCTCACCACAGCCATCAAGAATGCTTTAGCGGCTGCCAACTTTCCCACATTATTCGATGAAGTTAGCGGCAACCCCCACCGGTTAATCTATGAGATCGTACTCAACAACACAGCCACCTTTGGCAAAGCGTATCTAGAGATCGAGATCACCAACGACCTCAAGGTGCGGCAACGATTACATACCAACTGGGATCCGGTTGCCAACACAGGAGTCAACAGTGGCCAGTGGGGGGCACAGATCCAGTTTAACAACAGCACCGAGATTACCTTTAGGGGCTTTGAGAAGAGCGACGAATGCCGGTTAGTAGGGATCCGCCAATCCAACATTGTCCACTTCTTGGGCTATCTACGCCCTGCCAACAAACCCACCTGGTGGAATGAGAACAGCTCCCTGTACTGCTTTATCCCAGCAGCCAACGACTTCATTACCTGGTATGGGGCGGCTGCCGGCAACAGCCCGTACGGCAACGCAACATACACCAGTAGTCTGGGACGCGCCCAGATGGCCTCCTCCAACCCAATCACCTCTAAACGGGATGTGGTTACAGGAGTTCTGCTCTATTCCAATTCCAACCAAGGGGCAGCCGGACGCACCTCAGACGATCTGGTCATGGTTAGCGGCTCAGGACTAGGCATTTATGACCTAATCCAAGTCACCGCAAACGCAGAAGAATACACCTTGCTCAGACCTGCAGCAGGGGGCCTAGCTCTAAGGACGACATGAACCCTACACTATTGATCAACTTCACAGATCGTGTCCGTGATGCTTCACCCAATAACCTCTCTCTTACAGTCAACGGAGTGTCTCTTGCTCCAGGTCAATTTGGAGATGGGGGAGACTTTACCAATGGCACGGTTGTTACACCCTCCATAGCAATACCCGCAGACTTCACCCTAGAACTCTGGGTTGCAGGAGGGAGTGAAGGGATCCTATGGGATATGTCTCCCGCCAAATGCCCCGTTCCTTGCGGTATTGCCAGACCTGCTTCCCCAATTCGATTTGTCCAGCTCAATAAAGGCCCGGCTCAGAGGATATGAACATCTGTATTTGTCTAGATCCCAAGCAAATAGCTAAGCCTGCTTCTCCGATTCGATTTGTCCAGCTCAACAAAGGCACGGCTCAGAGGATATGACCGCTTATCTACGCAATATCCAAGTTAACACTGTTACGGATGCAGCAACGGCTATCCACGATCTCCTGGTTGCTGAAGGATGGACGGTAACAACAGGATCCCCCAATTCCTTGCCGATGGTGTTGGCCGGGAAAGTAGTCAACTCGGTCAGACCTTATCTTAGGTTTTCTAATCCATCAGGAACCGTTCTGAGACTCAATGGAGATGCACTAGGAAATGGATCTAGCCTCAGCACAAATAGAGAATGGACACTTTCATCAGGCTCTAGATTATGGATGGCCGCAGATGATGAAGCCACTTGCATCTATATCAAGCCCAGCACAGGATCCGGTGACGCATATCATGCAGGGGCTTTAGAACGAGCAGATCCTACCGATGGATGGGCTTGGGCTGTAGGATGGCTTACCAGTTGGAATAACGGCAGTACATATCAAATAGCTCAGCAATTAAACTCATCAACAAAGTGGCAAGAAGCTAGCACCAACCACGGCATATTTGCGAATATCTTCACAGGCAGCGCGATAGCATCGACAACACTAAACACAAACTTGCTAGGAGTTCCTATCCTTGCCCCTTACTTTAGATTCAATAGCAACGACTTTAGGGGAATTGTCAAGTTTGCCGTATCAGGACTATCAGGAGCAACAGCAGGAACAGAATACGAACAAAGGGATCCACAAACAGGCAACCTGACCAAGATTTACGTTTGCTCAGGCTTAGGAGCCTTTGAGGTATTTAGCGCGTGAAACTGGAGCGCACCACCACAGGGATCCGACTCATCCTGGGGACAACCGTCAGGGAAGTAGGGATCCCTTCTCCGGCTCATGTGGCTATTACTCGTCAGGGATCCAACTGGTCGATCTGGGTCAATGGATCTCTTGCAGACAGTTTCAGTACTAACTATCCGATTCCCCAGAAATCGGTCACCATTGGTCCTATTAACACCGTCTTAGACGAGATCCGACTTACACAGACAGCACTTTACACCATTCCATTCATTCCCCCAGCAGTACCTCACCAAGCGTGGTATCAGGGGAATCCCATCTTTGCCAGGGGACAGATCACCCAAGGCATAGAACTCATCGAAGGACAGATTACCGGATCCAAGGGATCCATCACCGAAGGATCTGTTCTAACCAACGGCCAAGTAGAGGGATCCAAGGGATCCATCACCGAGGGATCTGTTCTACCCAATGCTCAAGTGGGAGGATCCGAGGGTCAGATCCTACAAGGGAGACCGACTACTCCTCCAACAATCATCCCCGGTCAAGGGCCTTTCTCCAAGGGATCGATTACTTCTGGGTCGGTCATTCCATTCGGGATTTATCCGGGGCAAGTAGAGGGATTCAAGGGATCCATTCATCAAGGAGAGACCCAACTCTTTGGCTATATCTGGGCAAAGGGACAGATCCTACAAGGCCTTTCTCCAGAACCTCCGCCTTACATCCCCCCACCTCCTAATATCATTCCTGGGCAACGGCAATACACAGAGGGATCCATCACACTCGGCAGGGTGATTCTATTCGATGGCACACTCATTGTTCCCAGTCAGAGGCAGTTCAGCACAGGATCCATCATCCAAGGCAGGATAGACATACTCGGTAACCCAACCCTATCCAACAAATCCTTTGGCAAGCAGGGATCCTTGCTCTCCGATGCCGGCATAGTCCCTTGGGTCAACAAACAGATCACAGGCCAAGGAAATCCTCTGCCACCTTATACCGGCTGGGATCCTTCAGACATCGTGCGTCTTATGGAGGCTCTGGGGATCCCCATCACAGAGGACAACCTAGATCGTGTCCAAGAGAGGCTCGACAGAATCCAGGCCCTTTCTCCTCAAGGCCAGAAGCGGATCCAAAGCCTATTGGCACATAGGGACGGCCTCAAGCTAGAACTTACCCGTACATTACGCCCGGTACTATACCGGATCACCGATGGGGGACTACGACCGGCAAGGGGCAGCCCGTGGAAAAATCGTCACCGTTCCCACCTAATTGGCAAAGAACTGAGGATCGTCGAGAAACAGATCGAGGTGGCTACGGGGATCCCAAGAAGGGAGTAAAGACAAGGTATGGGGATCAATTGATCTGTGGAGACAGCTCTGTTATGCCCAGAAACGGATCTGTCACTCCCTGTCCGTCACATACTACGGGGCTCTGTCCAGAGTAACCGCGCGAGCAGAATAGCAATACTACAGGGCTCTGTATCTACCTATGGGCCCCCGGGATTTCCATTATAGCACGCTTCGCGTGCTGGAGAGAGAGGTAGGGGGGGCTGGGGGGGGTTGTCTCATTAGTCGCGTTCTTGGGGGGCTCTTGGCCTGGGCCGGCTTGGGTCAACTCTCGGTCTTTGGGCCGGCTCTTGTCTCCCAAAAGGGGCTTTAGGCGGTTTAGGGGGGGAGAAAAATCGGGTTAGGTCTTGCCTCCCGAAAGGGGCTCTAGGCTTCTTTCATAGCAATTCTAGGCCGGCTCTGTGGCGCAGTTAGGCTGGCTCTGTGGCGCAGTTGGGCCGGCTCTGTGGCGCAGTTGGGCCGGCTCTGTGGCGCAGTTGGGCCGGCTACCAGAGTGTCAGTTGTGTCGGCTCTTCCTCTAGCTCTAGTCCGGGTAGGGGGGTTATGTGCACTTGCACTCCGCGGCTTTGGGCGTAGGCTATAGTCCCCCAGGTTCCGCTTCCTTGCCAGTTGTTGGGCGTTAGGCCGGCCGGCCTGGGTTTGTTTGGGTAGGCGTAGAGTGTCCCTCCTAGTTCCCGCAGTGCCTCTACCAGTCTTTTGCTCCTAGCTTGGTAGTGCCAGCGTTCTCTGCCTTCCACGCGGTACACAGTCTTGGGCCCCCTCTTTAGTTGCCTTGCTAGAGCATCCACTCCCTCCGCGTCTCCCACGTGCAGGTGGGTTTCCGGCCCAAGCAGGCCTTGCAGTTGCTCCCTCAGCCAGTCTTCTTGTTCTTTGGTCAGCCTCCGCGGGCCCGTCACGCCTATGTGCTGCATCCTGTTTCCTCCCTTCTTGGTCCCTCTAGTCTAGCCTGTTCTGCTTAGTTTGTCAAGTTTTTTTGGTCAGGCTATTGACACGGGTTGATTAGTCCAGTTATAATGAGTTCAAGCAAGGAAGGAGGTTGAAGTCATGATCCGGTCTAGTGAGCAGCTAGTCTATTCACGCGCAGCAGCAGCCCGCATTTGGGGTATACCCGTTGAGCAAATCCGACGGGTTGAGGTTTGGCCAAGGGTAGTCTTGGTAATTCCTCATAGGGGTTTCGGTCTACGCCCACGTTTTGTTAGCAAGCAGACCTTCAAGGTTCACTTTGTCGAGTTTCGCCGGGAAGCAGCACGCAACCTACTGGTAGTAGCCCAGTCTGGAGCAGAGTTTACAGTACTCAACCCAACAAACAGCAACCAGTACCGGGTTGTGGTAGGCACTGCCAGTGTCAAGTGTGAATGTGAAGACCACAAAAACCAGATTCACTACCTAGGTCGGGGATGCTGCAAGCACTGCTATAGGGTGCTGTTTCACTTGGGTTTTCAGACACTGAAGGATTACGTCAACAGCAAGGCAGCAGAACGGCTAAGAATCGTACTCAATAGCGGCTAGTTTCAATCGCTGCCACCCCACAGCGTTAGCGAGGGGATCTGTAAACACATCACTTAGGAGGAAACAAACATGGATCTCATCAACCAACAAGAACTGGAAAAGCTAATCCTCAAGGCCCAGATCCGGATCCTGCTAGAGCTTAGCAAACGGGTTGAGGATGGCGAGGATGTTCTCGATGCCTGGATCGATCTGAAGACCGAGCTTGCCAGGAAACTCAAGAAGCTAGAAGCCTGACTTGTCCACAACACGCATGAAGGGAGGAAAACCGTGAGCACACAAACACCAAATGCACCCAAGTTACCCGCAGAAAGACTCAAGTACCAGAAGTCAATCACCGAGATCCTCAGCGACCTCTCTAGACCAGTACCAGAAAGACTGCTGCGCCATCGGGTACTGACCAAGGAGGGAGGGAAAGTACTAACCTACATCCCCTGGCATGAAGCAACCCGACTATTAGACTTCTACGCACCCGGCTGGGAGGGACACGTAGTCGAGGTGAAACAGATTGCCAACTACGTGGTAGTGGTCTACCAGATCACGATCCATGCAGCAGAGGGAATCTTTGCTCGCCAAGCAACCGGCCAAGAATCCTTGGAAGGAAAAACCTTTACCGACGCTATTTGTGCAGCAGAACAGCAGGCGTTTAAGCGTGCTGCAGCCCGATTTGGGCTAGGTTTAGACCTCTACAAAGA
>Ga0209750_1000603_pt1 | contig 16676 bp, 17 predicted proteins | sample YNPBryulayer2012_FD_185813 | JGI IMG/M metagenome (GOLD analysis project Ga0209750, IMG submission 185813) | Anoxygenic and chlorotrophic microbial mat microbial communities from Yellowstone National Park, USA - YNP Bryant MS upper layer 2012... ...
CGGCACACCCCGATATTCTCTGGATGGGTTCGCCCTCAGCGTTTGTTGCCCGGCACAAAGGAATCTCTCCATCGGATATCAAGGGGATCCTTGAGCGCGCAATTCGTGATGCCGCGCTGGATGCGGAACCGGGCACCCGGGTGACGGTTGATCTGGGAACCCTCTGAGATGGTGCTTCATCTTGCCGCAGGCGGAACCATCGCGTCGCTTGGGTGGTGGGGATATGGGCAGTGGGGGTGGTTGCTGCTTGCGTTTGGGCCACTCATCACGCTGCAACGCACACACTGGGGCGTGCTGGCCATTGCCTGTGGCTACTACGGAGCGCTTGGCTGGGAGTCGGTACCGTCGCTCATGCGCTACTTTGATATGGAGCTCGCGCAGGCGCTTCTGGTATGGCTGGCGCATACGCTCATAAACGCAGCCGCTTGGTGGCTTCCCTTCCTGGCTGTTGAGCGCCTTTTGCCCGATCGGATTTGGCGTGCGCCGCTGGCGCTTGTCTCTGGGGCGACATTGTCGCTTCTTTGGCCGTGGGAAGTCCTTTCCTGGAACAACCCGCTCTTTTATGCCGGCGCGATTTTTCCAGGTACAGGCGGTTGGGGCGTCCTTGTTGTACTGGCAATGTGGTTTCTTGCCGGGGTCGGTTGGCGCATGAGCGAACGCCCCTCTCGAAAAGCGTCCATAATGGCAGCGTGTATCTTTCTCGTCTCAGCCGCTGCGCTCCTTTGGACAGGGGCGGTTGAGGCATCACGGCCTCGTTATCTTTCCGGCCCCTGGTGGCACTCCATCTCCACGAATTTTGGTCCGGCAAGAGAGGGCGCAGAGATCATGCGCCGTAGCCAGTGGTTCAAGGAGCTGCTTAATGAGATGGAATCGGTGACCGAATTTCGTGACGCGGCTGTGGTGCTTCCCGAAGGCGTTCTTGGACCGCACCGCGAATCGTTGCGCTATCTGGTTGCATCCAGGTCCAATCTTTTTAGGGAAAGAAATATCGTTTTGTTCTGGCATGCTGATGTGACAGAAAACAATCCATCCAAAATAGCGGAACAGTTGTCTATTTCAAAAATACGTGATAACATAAAAGCGCATAGTGCGGTGTGGTCCTCTATGAATGGTGGAACCATAGTCTATCGTGCCCGTGTGCCGATTCCAGTATCCTTTGGAGATGTGGATATGGTTTCACACCGTAACACCTCTCCTGTGGTATCGATAGATGGAATTGGTCGCTTGGCCTTTGGTGTCTGTTACGAGGGATTTCTTTTGGGGCATTGGCTTAGAGCCTGGCTCGATACGGGAATGGGAGCTCAGAAGATAGACAGGGTAATTGGCATGGCGAATCTATGGTTCTTGCAATGGCCTGCTCTTGAAAGTGCTGCCGCAAAACAGCGCCTGGCTTTTCGGTGGGGCGCGTCCCTTTTGGGAGCTGACCTTGTTTTTGCAGTAAACAAAGGTAGTTAAGATGGCAAACCAGACTTCTTTTGCCCCGCCAAAAGCCAAGGTGTCCCTCCAGCGGCTTCTCGAAGCTGCGAGTGCTATCGAGACACCGCGGCTTGTACAGCGCTGGGCCATCGCTATGGCTGCGGTATCGAGCACTTTGGCGATCATTCTGGGTATCTCCTTGGTTATCCTGCTGCCGCTCAAGGAGTACGTGCCGTACTTCCTGGTTGAGCGCAGCGATACCAGTGTCGTGGCGTCTAATCAGGTCGGGCAGCGCTTTGTTCCGTCAGACTCCAACATCATCTACTTCGCAAGCAAATTTGTCCGGGAACTCCTTACCATCGATGAGCAGATGCGCTTTGTCCTGCCAGCGACCATCGAGTGGACAAGGGGTGCTGCGACCCAGCAATGGCTTAATTTCGTCAACCAGGTCGATCGCCCGGCCGAGCGGCTTGCAAAAGACCCGACGTTGCGGCGGCAGATATCCTTTGAAGGGTCTCCGCAGATCATCTCAGGGTCGGCAGAAGCGCGATCGGGAACTATCGTGATCTTTTTGCGGGAGATGACAACTTCCGCCAATTCCGGGCAGAAGACACAACGGGTTCGTTTTACTATGGATTACGTGCTTGTGCCGCCGAATGATTACAAGAGCATTGTTGCCAATCCAATCGGCTTCTATGTAACCAACATGCGTTACGAGGTAATTCAATGAAACTTCGTTACATGATTGCTGTTGCTGCGATTGTCGTGCATGGCCTAACCATTGGCCAGAAAGTTGTTCTGGCCGATCAGGAGGGTATTAAGGTTGCCAAGCCTTCTGCACCGAAGTCGCCTGCAGCTTCACCCTTTTCCGGAGCAAGTTCTCAAGAAATTGAAGGCATGATCAAGCAGTTTGTCTACCACCCCAACAAGGTCTTCCATATCCGTTCACGCGCTGGGTCGTTCACAAACATCGAAGTGCCGCCCGACGAAGTCATAGAAGGCTTCTACCTTAGTGACACCACCTTCTGGCGCTTTGTTGTTGCAAAAGACCAGGCGCGCGTGTTGGTCAAGCCAGGTGAGCCAGGGGTTACCAATAGCGGTACTCTGGTGACCAACAAGCGTGTCTATGAACTCTCCTTCCGTTCCGTTCCGGATGGCGAACCGTGGTACCAGCGGGTCCAGTGGGACCAGGTAAAAGATGAGGCGCTGGCGTGGGGGATCTTCGAACCATTTTTTACTGGTACGCAGCAGCAGGGCGGCGTTGTCGATTATTCGGCCAAACCGGCTGAATCGCAGCCTACGGGTGTCAGCTCCAAACCGCAGGCTAGCGACGAAGTGGCAGTAGATGCTTCACGCGTCCATTTCCGCTGGCGGATCCTGGGCGACGCCCCTTTCCGGCCTTCGGTTGTCTTTGATGACGGAAAATTCACCTACCTTCGGATGCCCAATGTCCAGGATTATCCAGCCCTTTTTGTGGAGGATGCCGGAAAGGTAAGAGTGGTTGATTACGTGGTAAAGAATGGCATCATCATTATCCATCGCATCAGCGATGCCATTATCATGCGGCTTGACAATCAGTCGGTGAGGATCGAGCGCGATGGAGCCTAACCAGGAAAAGCCGGGAGAAAAAAACGTCTCCCGGAATATCATCACGGTGGCCATATTGCTTTTTGGCGCCTTTATCGCGATACTGATAACCATGCTGACCGTCGGAGGCGGAATTCAGGAAGCAAGGGAACAGAAACTTAAAGAAGAGGAAGCTGCGCGCGTGGCAAAAGTTGCGTCATCACAGACGCCAAGCGCAGAAGAGGCCAAGAAAATTCTGGATGAACAGATTGCGCTTGCGAAAGCGGCTCAGCAGCAAAACCAGCAGCAAAATCAACCTAAACGTGAGGCTGTGCCTCCACCAACAGGAAATGATGAAGTCGTCCGTCGCCTTTCCCAGCTCGACCTGGGAGAGATCGATCGTCAGGCAAGAGAAGCAGCGCGGCGACGTCAACAGAATCAGCCAAGCAGCGACATCATGCCGGGCGTTCGGCGTGGTGCAGAAAACGCGATGGCCATGCCAGAGATTTTCGATGCCGGAAGCAGAAAGCCGTTAGCCGATCAGGCTGTCGAGCAGGTGACCAAAGACGTTCGGGTAGATAAGCCACGCGGTTCTGCAGATGATACGCAAGTCGATAGGTCGGGTAGATCGGGCAGGAAAGCCGCTTCTTTGGATGATGAGCCTCTTGATCGCTATGAGGTTACCCGGCCAAAAGCCTCTCCTACCAAGTATCTCCTGGCACAGGGATCGATTATCGATGTGGTACTCAACAATGAAATCAACACGCAGAATCCGGGAACGGTACAGATGCGCGTGGTAAGCGATGTTTATGATTCAACCGGCCATCGGCGTCTTCTAATCCCAAAGGGAAGCAAGATCATTGCCAATTATGGTCAGTCGTCTAATCGGTCTGGGCTTGACCGGATTCCGATCGTTGCGACCCGGATCATATTTTCTGATGGGCGTGCGATTGATCTCTCTTCTACCCAGGTCTCTGATATAATGGGTAATGTGGGAGCACCAGCCGAGCACCACTCCAATCTCTTGCGGGCAATTGGTCCTTCTGCGTTGGTTGCCTGGATTGGTTATATGGTAGACAAGGAAATTGGTGTAACAACTGTTCCGTCGACCAGTCAGAATCCGACTGCTTCGCAGAGCATATCGCAGCAGATCATACCGAAGATTGAAGAGCGGATTGCATCAAGGTATGGAGCGGCGCTTCCCTATTATACAATTGATGCAGGGACCAGGCTAACTATTGTGTTGTCTCAGGATCTGTCCATTCCAGCGGAGATTTTGCAGTGAGGTCACTACCAATCGCGTTTTTGACTGCATTGTTTGTATCGGGGTGTGTAACCAACAAGTCTCCTGTTGATAATGGTGCTACGCTGCCAACAGGTAGTAGTTCAACACAGCTTCGGGAAATTGCGGTTCCCAGCGGAATTAACTTTGGCTACAAGATTTATGGTGATCCTGGCGCTGCGCCGTCGCAGGCGTTCGACGATGGCAAGTTCCTGTACCTGCAGTTCAAGCAAGGAGTGCCGCCGCCCATTCCCGTGACGAGGGACGGGAAGCTCCTTGAGTACGAAGTGATGGCGGGCGGAATGGTACGTATTAACAAGGTCGATTCGGTAGTTCTTCGCCTCGGGCCGCGTCTTGCTTACGTCGATCGGGAGGGTGTTGAGATCATCGCGCTACCTGTTTCTGAGGCGCGTAATACCGCTTCGCTGGTTGTTGAACGTCCGCCAGCCACAAAAGAAGAAGTGCGCCGGATTGCTCTTCCGGTTGATGATGTTCAGGCTGCTGTCAGGAAGATCAAGCTCAATCCGGGCCTCTGGCGGATCTGCCACGGTCAATCGGTGCAGAACCTGAAGCTTGCCAGGCAGGTGAAAGAGAGCGTTGAGTCGGCCTTTTCTGGGGTGAAACTGGAGCTTTCTGACGCTTGTGGATCCCCAGAGCAGATGTGGCTTGAGAAGCTATAAGGGTTAAATCGATGGTGCGTTTATCTCACTTAGGGGTAGTGGTTCTAGGCCTGTTAGCGCTACCAGTACAGGCGCAGCAACGATGCCAGGACTTGGACGCGATGCCGTACCAGAGCGCGGCTGCTCCTGCACCGCTCCTTGATCTCCTTGACCGGGTAGCGGCTCCAGCTGGGTGGTCGGTCCGCTCGGATGGATTCGGTGCGTGGCGCGGCCCGATGCTGAGAGACGACGTGCCGTTTCGTTCTGCCAAGGAGGCGGCTGTTCGCTTCATTCGCGACACTGCCGATGCCGGCTGGCCGGTCGGCGGAACGATCGATGCGCCAAGTTGCGTGATTCGCGTCTCTTACCACGGAGAGGTGCCGCAGGTGGCTTCGTTGGCATTGTCTAAGGGCGGTGAGGTCGGTCAAGAGGCTCCTTTGCCCTCTTTGGGAAAAAAGACGGGGGAGCAGGTTGATGAAGCTGTCAAGGAGATACCTGCGTTGGCATTTAATGCAGTTGAAACTCGACAATTGTATTCGCTTGAAGGAGGCTTACCGCTTAAACCACAACTTGAGTCTTGGGCTAAGAACGCTGGCTGGTCTTTAGTTTGGGACTACCCGGAGGACTGGATGGTTCCGGGCGGTACGAGTTTTGGTGATGACTTTCAGCAAGCGATCAGTAAGGTGGGTGAGACTCTTGTAGCGAATGGTGCAGACATTAAGGTAACGATTTACCTAGGCAACAAGACTGTGCGGCTTTCTTCTAAGCGATAAGGGAAAATCATGATGGATTTGTTCCGTTTAATTCGCGTTGGTTTCACGGTTATTTTAGCCGGTATTTACCTTGCTGGATGCTCAACTATTGAACATGCAGAAAAGACAACAAGTGACATCGAGAAAAAAATTGGTTCAGATCTCGATACCATTGCCAAAACGCGTGCGTCTCCAGCAGTTGTAATAACCAATGATGCTTGGCTTCTGGGTGAGAAGGTTCCGCTTGGACGGCAAGACCCTGCCTGGTTGTCAAAAGAGGTACATCTGGCAACTGCAAAGCCTATCACACTTGATCAGTTTGCTCAGCACATTACCCAGATGACAGGCATTCCTGTTCATGTATCTGAGGCTGTACGTGACTTGACTAAACCAAAAACCAGTCAAGTTCCGGGTGCTGTTTTACCAGGCCTTCCGGGTGGTACAGCCTTTCTGTTGCCACCATTGCCATCTGTTGGCCAACCGGATACGAAAACAATTACCATTAATTGGCGTGGCCCGCTACGTGGTTTGCTTGATTTAGCAGCGTCGCAGGCAGGTGTTTTCTGGAAATATGAGTCTGGTTCAATCAGGTTTTTTCTGACAGAAACGCGTGTTTATGATATTTCTGTGTTGCCTGGGACAAGTACGATGGATGCATCCATCAGTAATAAGGGGGACTCAGGTAGTTCTGGTGGTTCGTCATTTGCACAAGGGGCATCTCAAAGTACGTCGACCAATCAGACATCGAATAGTCAAGTAAAACTTGATCAATATGCGGCGATTGAAAATGCGGTCAGATCCATCCTCAAACAAAGCGCAACGGAGACAAGCCAGAGGTTCTCTTCTGTTTCTGTTGATCCATCTAGTGGCCAGTTGATTGTGACTGCAACGCCACCGGAACATGAAGCTGTTGAACGTTATGTGCGGACTATAAACTCGCAGATGGCACGTAACGTTCTTATTGATGTACGTGTATACGCTGTTTCGGTTAATGAATCTGTTGAAACATCTTTCAATCTCAGTCTTGCCCTAAATAGGGCCAAAGGTAATCTTGAATACTTCGATGTTATTCCGGCAGGCACATCCAATCCGCTCTCCGGTACGGTATCTGCGAGCATTATCAGTGGAGCGCTGAATGCAGATGCCTTCTTCCAAGCACTCTCTCAGTTCGGGCGAACCTCACTGGTAACTCACGGTTCCGTTATTGCGATGAATGGTTATCCAACACCTCTGCAGGTGAGCGAATCACATGGTTACCTTGCCTCGTCGACAACAACTATAGTTCCTAGTGTTGGTACAACAACTACGCTTAACCCAGGTACTATCGTAAGCGGTTTCTCTGGTACTTTCTTGCCATTGGTCAGGGGAGACCGTATCTTGCTTGAGTATGCTATCAACCTGACGCAGAATCTTGGTTTTAAGACTGTCTCGTCAGGTGGTTCCACGATTATGATCCCTAACACTGCATCACAGGCTCTTATTCAACGTGTTTCGTTACGTAGTGGTGAGACGTTGATACTTAGTGGTTTTGAACAGACATCCAATAACAATTCTGATGAGTCGAGTATTATTTCTCTTGGCAAAAAGGGTGGTCGGACCAGGACTATGTTGGTCATCACCATGCATGTCAAAAACCTTGGGGGTTAGTCGATGGCTGAGCACAATGTTGAGTCATCTGCGCGACTTGTCCAATACGACGACACCGATTGGGTTGTTGGCGGCCATTGGGGCGCTGGTGGGCAGGTAGAACGAAAACCGAAATCCTGGCTGAAGCTTGCTGAAGAGGAATTCTTCCCTGTTGATAGGACGTCATATGTCTGGGCAAGAGACCTACAACAGGTAGGGTGGTTTGTCTGGGAAACGATTGACGATATTCCAAAGAGAGCGAAGCCTCTTGCATTGCAAGCTGCTTGGAATGTATCAATAAAAAATCACCCATTTGTTGCTGTCTTTAACTTGGGTAATGGCCTGTGGTGGCTTTTTGGCACAGATAGCGTCGGTGCCATACATCCTCAGTGGGGGGATGTGGTTGGTACATTAGATGATATTGAAAGACATATTAGTACTAATAGCGCAGCCATTTATTTGTCGACAACTTATGAACGGTTTGACACTCCAGAGGAATCCTGGAAGTGGCTTCTATCTGAAGAAAAAGAAGATATTCCATATTTACGTCCTGTATCCAGTTGGATTACAAATCCTAAAACCAGAAACAAGGTAATAGTTGCCGTACTTGCTATTGTTGCGCTTTCTTCTGGTTCAGTACTGTACAAACAGTATCGTAGTCAGATTAAAAATGAGTTAGCTGCCAGGTTCCAACTTGATCAGCAACGTCTTATTGAGAAGATGAATATGGAAAGGGCCCAGAAAGAGGCTAATTGGATGCAACGCATTCAAGCACAATGGGACTCTTGGCCGCGTCCGTGGGAGTTACCCAATGCTTCTGTAAAGGACTGGCTCTCTTTCTGCCATATAACGGATCTTTCACGTGGCGGGTGGCATGCTAAAGAAACGAAGTGCTATTTTAACGGTGACCATCTCGTTAAGGATACTACTTGGCAACGCAGCCAGTTTGCGACACTATTGACGTCACCAGAATATTCTGATGTTGATTCTTCTGGTGATACTATAAAGACTATTGAAAAATTACTTATACCGCAGACGGTTAGTATTAAGCAACTACCTTCTCCGGATAAAGCGGATGTTGTTGCACGCAGGTGGCTTATTACCAAACAACAAATGGGTAATATAGTACGGATAAATGTAAGTCCAGCCCTGGAGTTTAGGCCGCCTTTTCCTCTAGATACACCAGATGATATCATAGGAAAGATGTCACCGCCTGTTCTCTACCGCTATTATGAAGTAGAGATCGAGACTAATATACCGCCGAAGGAGTCTGAAAGTTGGTTATCAGACCCGTATTTCATCATCCGAGAAGTTTCACATATTGTTGCTGGTAGTGATAAGATCGAATTCCAGTGGAAGATTAAGGGTGTTGCCTATGCGTTATGATCACCTTGCGTTGGCTATAGTCTGTTCTGCAACCTTCAACATTGCAGGTGCGCAGACGGCTCTATTCGCATCGTCATCGAGCTCTGCCGGCAAACCTGTTCCCATAGAAGCCTTTGCTTCTGGCAGGCAGAATAATCAACCAACGCCTGCTGCGTCGGTTGATTTAAAGGCTCAAAAATCTCAAACTAGTAGCAGTAATATATCAAACGATCATGACGGCACACAAATGGTTGATTTCTCATGCATGTCTCCAAAACTGACTCCTGCTGAAAAAATCCAGTGTTTTCAGGCAGAAAATGCTGTTTTGGAGGCGGCTCTTAAAAATGCAGAAACAAAACGCAAACTTGATATAACAGGAACTGGTGATGTGCGTAACTTAGGAATGCCATCCGTTCTTGCCACCTATGGCGTTGGTACAAGTCGCACGGCAGTTTTGAGTTGGTCTGAGGGATCTGGTGGGGCGCTTGTTGTACAGGTTGGTGATACAATTCCTGGTGGATGGAAGGTACAGTCGATCGGTGACGGTAAGGTGATAGTCCGGTCCCCGGCTGGAACCCTATCTACACTTCTTCTGGATTCTGGGGTTGTTGCTGCTTCTCAGCCTCAACAGCAACAGTTGGTACCACAAGCACCGAATAATTCTGCTCAGGGCATGTCTCAACCCATGCCTCAAAGCGTTCAAAAACCTTAGTGTGGAGTCTTCGGTTATGATTAACGATCAAGCTGGAAAAGATTACTTACTAAATGCTTCACATAAACCGCCTGCCGATATTGAAGAATACGTCTATTTTGAGGATGGTATCCTATATGTCGCATCATCCTACCAGTACAACCCGCGTGTGCTTGCATGGGAAAACAAGCTCATGCGTCTTGGAGTTTACATCCGGAAAGAGGCGAGGGGTATGCAAGAGATTGAGCAGTTACGCAAGCGCTCAATCTCGGCAGAACGGCGTTTAACTGCCGCAGATGAATTGCGGATTGCGCTTGGTTTTATTGACCATGGGGTCAAGATGAAGGCAAGCGATCTGCATTTTGTCGTTGAAGAGAACCGGTGTAAAGTCCTCTACCGCGTTGATGGTTTTTTGGACGTCTATACCGAGATTTCCCGGCAGGAGGCGATGCGGTACATTTCTGCTCTTTATGTCTCTAGTGACGTGAAGAACCGGGGTGGTTTTAGTTTCGATGGTCCTATCGCCGCCAGGATTCGTACTGGTCTGCCAGAGGGTGTTTATGCTGTCCGGTTCGCGTCAATGAAAACAGATAGAGGAGGCATTGTAGCGCTGCGTCTGCTTTACGATACAGTAGCGAACCGGGTTTATACCGATCGCATTGATTTGCCGACGCTTGGCTTTAATGAACGCCAGGTTGAAATGCTTTACGAGATGGCAGCGGCACCAAACGGTCTTATTGTTATTGATGGACCGACAGGTTCTGGTAAGAGTACGACACTTAAGTACATCTTACAGTGGATCCGACAACAGTATCCTCAGTTCAACATCCTGACAGTAGAAGACCCACCAGAGTATCCGATTGATGGGGCGCAACAAATTCCTGTTTTGGCGCAGGACGGTGATGTAGAAGACCAGGAGGCGCGTAGCCGTGCATATGGTTCTATTATTTCGACGTCGTTGCGTCTTGATCCGGATGTGCTCATGGTTGGTGAGGTGCGTGATGGAACATCAGCCATTGCTGCTCTGCGGGCCGCTATCACTGGCCACCGACTATGGACAACGGTTCATGCTAACGATGCATGGGAGGCAGTCAACAGGTTGGTCGATCTGTTGCGTGAAGGGGGAATGGCCGATCCAATCCCTGTGCTAGCCAATACGCAGAACCTTGCTGGCCTAATCGCACAACGTCTGGTTCCAATACTGTGTCCACATTGTAAAATACCTTTCAGTGAAGGCAAATCACGGCTGCCGCGTGTGGTATTGGATGAGCTATTTGCCGCCGTTCCGGATCTCGATACATCAAAGGTTTATGTACGAGGAGATGGTTGTCAGTATTGTGTGCCGACAGTGCCTGGTCAAGGACCTAGAGAAACAGACGATATGCGCCGTGGTATTCTTGGCCGAACCGTAGTCGCAGAGATTGTGCGTCCGACGCAGCGCCTGCTTGATGTTGTTCGCGAGAAGGGTGTTCCAGCAGCTCGCGAATTTTGGCTGCGGCATGCTGGTGGCACAACGATCGTTGATCACGCCCTTGAAAAAATCTGTGCTGGTATTGTTGATCCAGCAATAGCTAGAGACTTTATAGGCCCGCTTGTCTCAAGCCGCCAGCTTCTTGCTGCTTACGATGCAGGGTCTTGACATGGTTGCCTTAGGTAAGTCATTCTCGTCGTTAATAGAGCAAGGATGGATAGTTCCTGAGAACCTTGCTCGACACTTGTTCTTTATAAAGCGTAAGGCCCTTTTACGTCGTTTGCGTGTCATGGCTCTGGCAAAAATGCCGTTTGCCGATTCATTGGTTGAATTGCAGAAACGCGCTAAGGATGCCAAGGATGGCATCATGTACGCTGCATTGACCAGTATGGTCACCCGCCAGCAGCGCGGCCTTGAATTGGCTCAGACCCTTAATGGTTGGTTTTCGCCGATTGACATTATGCTACTTGAGGCGGGTGACAGACGCGGCTACGAGAGTTTTGCAGAAGCTATAGATGACGTACTGGCATTACGTGGCGCAACAAAAGAAATGATTGGTTATGTTCTATCCAGTCTTTTTGAGCCATTAGTGATGTTGGGTTCAATATATGCATTAATTGTCTGGTTGGCTGGATCTTTTAATGACCAAGTGCTATCACTTATGCAGATCGATCCGAGCCGTCTTCACGGATCAGCACGTACCCTTTATGAGATTGGTCTCTTTTCCAAGACAACGTGGGCATGGATTGTGCCGTTCATGTTCCTGCTCCTTATTGGCGCGCTCTTTTGGTCTTTACCTGGAGTTACACTTGGTAAGCATGTCTTCTTTGTGTCGCACTGGCGCTCATTCCTGGATAAGTATATGCCGCCTTGGTCAATATATTCGGCAATTACCAGCAGTCAGTGGATGCTTTCTTTCTCGAAGTTAGCGCGTGCCGGTTATTCTTACGAAGAGATTCTCTCTAGGACTGCGAAACTGGCATCTCCCTGGCTCAGAACACGCATTATTGCTATAGAGCGCCTATATCGCAAAGGGCTTACGCTTGATCGGTCAATGGCGAAAACTGGGTATGATTTCCCATCTCCCGATGTGATTCAGGATATATCAGCTTTTGCCAACCGACCTGGTTTCGAGGAAGCGTTACAAGTCATCGCAAATGAGCGAGTAAAGTCCGTGACCCTTTTGGTAAAGGGTATGTCTCAGATAATTACTGGCCTTGGCTTTATTGCCACTGGCTTATCTATGATCTGGATCATGGATGCGTTTAATACATTCCAGAATCAGATTACTTCTATTGTTCAACAAATGCATTAAGAAAGGAGTCTGGTATGGTTGGATGATAAAACTACGTATAAACATGCTGGGTATTGGTTGGTTCAGTTTAATCCAAGGAGAAACGGAAATGTGGAACATTATAGCTGTTGTTCTTGTGCTTGGCCTTACAGCGTTTGCTTTGATGCAGGTATTTTCGATCTATGGTTCGGCATCTGATGAGTCAACAAAGCAGATGATCTCATCTACAATATCCAATACAATCTCTGTGATCAAGACTGCGTACTCTTTAAATCCAGATTTTACAGGGTTCAATAATACCATTGCGAAGCAAATCGGCGCTGTGCCTGTTGCCTGGACAGGTAATGGACCATTCAACATCCCGACTGGTGGCACGGTCTCTTTTAATGCGGCTAGTGTTGGTGGTCAAGCTAATGCCGGGTACTCTATGACTTTTACTGGCATCTCTCCTAAAATCTGCATGGCGCTAGCAGGGCTTACTATCCCTCAGATGGTATCAATACAGATTGGCACCAACCAGCCTATCAGAAACCCTGCTTATGACAGTAGTGCAACGGGTAATTGGCCACCTACCATTGCCACAATCTCATCGCAGTGTTCTGGCCTGCAGACTAACCAAAGTGTTATCCTGACGCTAAAGTGATCAATTCGTGGGAGACGGGTTTTCTTGGCACGTAGGACTTGTTATGTCTGATGATCATTATTCAACGCTTGATGAGATTCCGTTTGCCGATCTCTACCTTGAAGCAGCCCCTTCTGCTTGCCGTATCCGGGCTATTGACGGCAGGCGCGGTTTGGAAGCATTACCAGAGTCGGTCTATTCCGATTTAAGGCGACTTTATGAGGTGGTTGTTTCTCATGCGAGGACTGCTGCCGACCCGTCTCATTTTTCTGTCCCATACGAAGATACTCTATATCGAGTGCAGGCCATTCACGATGTGAGAGGAACAGTATATGCGCTGCGTAAAGGACTAAAACAGGTGCCGGACTTATCTTCCTGCGGGATTGCGCAACCGGTATTGGATATACTTTTAGAAAAACAATATGGTTTAATCCTGTTTGTTGGTGGTTTTGGTTCTGGCAAAACAACTGCTGCCAGTTCCTTTGTAAGAGAGATGACCTTTCGGGGTTCTATGTCGGTTACACTGGAGGACCCGCCTGAACTACCATTGTCTGGTGATCATGGTTTGGGTAGATGTCTTCAGGTACAGGTCAACAGAAAGCTCATTGAATCAGCAATCGAAGATACGCTCCGCATGGCTTTTGATCTCCTTTTCATATCGGAGATTAGAACACCAGGTATGGCTGCTGAGGCTATTAAAGCCAGCATCAACGGCAAACTGATCGTCTCAACTATGCACGCTGATTCTGTTGTAAGCGCGGTTAGCCGGATTATCTCGCTTGCGTCTGAAAGCGGCTCAGGACTTAGTGAAAAAAATGCACGTGAAACACTAGCTTCTGGTCTGGCTGGGATAGTATATATGGCTCGTCTTCCTGGTAACCGACGCGGCGCAACCGAGTACCTGCTTGGTGGCGGGGATGTGTCCGGAAAGATTATGAGTGGTGAATACAAAGGGTTACAGAACGTAGTCAACAATCTTCGCAACCGCCTCAATAACGGACTTCCCATTTCAGGTGATTAGGTTATGTGGATAATTGTCGCAACAGTGCTGGCAATTGCTGTGTTTGCAAAGATTGTCTTTATCAATGAAGAAAGGTCGCTTCGTGCAATCCATGAAACTATTCTCCAGAACGCCATCCAGACAACCGGAATTCAGATTGCGAACTTTGCGCGTGCAGCACGATCATACTCGCAGCTTAACTATCTATCACCAGGAACTGTTATTAGTGTATCAAACTTGACTAGTGCTAATCTGTTGCCAGTTGGTTTTCCAGTCAAGACTTACTTCAACCAGACTCTTGAAGCAAGAGTTGGGATATCCCCATCAGTCGTCGTTGTTTATGCAACAGGTGCCCCAAATATGTCAGTTCTTTCTGGGCTTTCGATGAATGCATCCGCACTCAGTAATCAACAGTCAGTAATGCAAAAGGTAGCGGTAGTTACGCAGGCAAACCTTGAAGGGGTAACTGGTGCCGTAGTAGGTCTTGCAGCAGCTTCTTCACTTTCCGGTTCCGCTCCTTATAACTACATCTGGCAACCTTTTGCAGGAAGTGGAATTTTGATCACAACTTACGTCCCATCTTTTTCTGTGTCAAACCCAACAGCAGTAGTTCTTTTCCCAGGATAAGTTATGTGGGTGTTGGTCTATGTAATATCAACGGCTGTCCTGATTACTGGATACTTTCTTGTTGACATACAGTCCCGTACAACTGCCATGCAGATCGATACAACTGTTCATATTAGTCAACAGACAGCGTCATTGATGGTTCAGGTAATGAGCGAATGTGCAAAAAGGGGAAGTGCTGGTTACTATCCTGTATCTTCGTTGATGCCGGCCGGATTCCCAGTGAAAACGCCAGCAGGGCCTGGTATTATATGTGTTGTTCGTGCCAGCGGGACGTTGGCTACTGGAAGGAGCGCTTTTGTTTACCTGGATTCGGATATCACGAATATCCCGACTTCTGGCTTGACAGGTGCAGAGCAAGCGAAGAAAGGCATGGCCTATATGATCGCTGGGCGCCTTGCGCGTCAGATTGCAGGTCATGGCAGTACAACAAACCAGTTACCGGATACTATTGCTGGTGTAGTGGAGAGGGGAAGTCCTGCTCCAACGCTTATCCCTACCATGCAAGGGAAGAACAGTCTGGACTTAAACGGCGTAATGGTTCCTAATTTTCCATACAGCACTCCTGTTCTTGCTGCAGGAGTACTATCGAGTTCTATATAGGCGACTAGCGGAGTAGCTGTGAACCGTCTGATCAGTTTCATGATTGTGCCACCTACATGGTGGTTTAGGTTTGTCGATGCACTCTTTGCTTTCTTGTCACTTTGTTCCATGTTAAGTGACGGCGCATCTGCTCTGTCAGTATCACTGTTTGTCTGTTCTCTGATGCTCCTTGCAACTGGCTTCAGTGCGCGTGTATACTATGCATTTATGTCAAGACTTCGTATAATTGTGCTTGCTGCTTCGCTGCGCAGGCCATGAGGTAGGTCAGGCTTTTTTAACGGCCCTAGTTCAGCCGAATGCCAGGTTCTGCTCGTAAGACCCAGGCGAGACCGGCTTAGGTAAGGCAGGAAGTCAGTTTCTGGGGGCGAACATGAATGCGAACGATTTTCTTTTGCGATCTGCGGTACTCGTTACAGGTGTTCTACTTTGTAGCTCTGCGCTTGCTATAGATCAGTTGACTACCAATGTTGCCAAAGAGATTAAGCCACTGACTGGTAAAGCGCAGAATTTAGAAAGAGTTGCTGACGAAGCGATCGCATCCAGTGTTGCGGTTGCCGTAAGTGAGTTTGCTGCCGCTGTGCAGAGGTGGGCACTAGTGAAGGCTACAGAGGTTCCTTGGAATCAGCCAAACAGTACAACGCCGATTAATTACCGACCGGTCTTTCTGTGGGCTGCTGGTTCCGCCTCAGGATATGTTGGTTCTGCTACCGACTGTCGGTTCCCAAGCGGTGGTGGTGGCGTGGCTGTTCCTGGAGTCTCTGGCCCGATCAAACTCTCCGGTCAATCCTTTACAATTAACACATCTTCTTCAAAACAGGCTCAAGCTATTAAGAATGCGCTTATGAACGCTGGCTCCTTGTTGAGCAACGGAAGCTACCAGTTACTTCCAGCAAATTTTGGCTCTACCTGGGATGGGGTGTTCTGCGCTTCGGTGAAGTTTAACGCACCTGTACCGAAGCGTGCTCAGATTGTTACATGGTTTGTGCCTGCAAGAGTTGGAAACCGTCTAGCAATAAATGCGGCTTCAACAGATGAGTTACTGGTCATGGATGTTGGACGCAAGGTCTCCCAGCGTGCAGCATCGATACAGCCTGAGGTTGGCGTGGTTTTACGTAAAAATGCACATTCTGTTGTTCCTTGGTAACTGGGGAAAAAAATGGATACGAATCAGTCAACAACTCTGTCCATGTCTCTTGCTGTCATTTCTGAAGGTAATTTAGCCAAGTTAATTGGCAACAAACCGAGGTTGAAGACTCTGGCAATAGCTGTTGCTACTGTTATATCTGTGCCGCAAACGGCAAACGGTCAAGGATGTCCTTCAACGTCTCCTAATTGTACGGCTCAACTACCGGATAACCTTCGTTTCTTGCCGCGGTTGGTAGAACTGCCGGAAGGGGCAACGAGTGAGTCTCAGGCGGTATTTGTCAGCAGACCGACCTTGTTGCCAAACATACTTGGAAACTCAGCTCTTGGTACGCTCAAGGATGCAATAAGATCAGACACAAGCGCCAAGTCATACGGCGAAACAATAGTAAACACGTTGCAATCGTCGGGTCAGATTCCATCGCAGAATTCATTACCCACCATCTACACATTCGCAGGGATCGATCTTAAAGGAAATATGTCCCAGGAAAACCCAGACCGACCGCCTCCCTCTTGTCCATACGGCTACGCAAGTGGCCCGACTTGGAGCGGATGGGACGCT
>Ga0209750_1000606_pt1 | contig 16633 bp, 12 predicted proteins | sample YNPBryulayer2012_FD_185813 | JGI IMG/M metagenome (GOLD analysis project Ga0209750, IMG submission 185813) | Anoxygenic and chlorotrophic microbial mat microbial communities from Yellowstone National Park, USA - YNP Bryant MS upper layer 2012... ...
CAGTAAGCAGGATAGAGAAGAATAAATGGAAAGAACCGCTTCCTTTGGTTAAATCTGCTTTATATGAATTGAAGCAAATTTTCGTGAAAAAATTTTATGAACAGACACAATTCTCTTGACAAGTGTCTTTCCAGCTTCTGCCCAATCACTTGCAGTCATTGCTGATATACTTTTAACTTCTCCTCCCTCTCTCATTTTCTTTTGTTTATACTTTTCATAACAGTATTGCAATCCATCTTTTCCTGACCAATATGTATTGCGTGCATAAGCATAATTTTTGGCATATTCATTCATAGCAGTTAACATTATTCCTTGACCTGCAAATGTAGGTGAGTGCCCAAGTTTGATTATGATTGAGTTTGTTAAATCATCAAGGCTATCAAGCAATACAACAGGTAAACTTTTTCCTGCACCAGGAAGAGGCATAACAATAAGAAGGAAACACATAATATATGCTAAAAAGCTTTTCCATGGAGCAGAAAAATTAAAACCAAATTTGAAAATTGCAAGAAAAAAAGCTAATAGGAATCCTGCTTTTAATAGTGTTTGGTATAAGGAATTGCTTACAAATTCTTTAAAATATGAATTTATCATTTTTGCATATATGGAACCTCCCTCTATTGGCAAAGAGAAACTTTGTTCAAAAATTGCAAAGCTGTTATGTGGCAAGAAAAAAGTTGTAAAGACTGTTGCTAACAAAGTAACAATAATTAGTTTTTGCATTTTTTATCCCTCCTTTTTAAACTATCCCTTAATAATATTAATGCATTAGGGATAGTTTATCCATCGGTGGTTATACGCCACCGATGGAGTTAGGTTTACTTTTCTTTCTTTTCTGACTTTTCAAACACATTCAACCAGCCATCCCAGTTGCCTGTAGGTATCGTATCAAGCTTGATTCTCATTTTCCCGTCTTCCTTTTCCAAAAGAACTCCTACTCTTATCCACTGTGTCTTTTCCTTGTCTCCGTTACTCTGCTGTGCATAAACAATGTCATAGACTTTCACTTTTCCTCACCTCCTCTCAAGCAAAAAATTGGGTTTTCAACAAAAGGTTGGTTTTTCTTTGGATAGCCTTTCCATGTGATTTTGCTTTGGGTTACAGGATATGACAGCATCTTCAGGTAGAAGTGAAAATCTGGCAATATGCCAAATTGGCTTGGCAATATCAGTGGTTCTTTTCTCCGTTTTCGTTGCAAGGTTAAACCATCACGGTAGTCTGCTGGCCCCATTGAAAGGGATTCGTCTGTCTCAAGGATTTCCGTTTCGCCAAAAATCTTTGATAGGTATTCCTGTGAATTTGGGTCACTGACAGCAAAACTTAAGATGGTATTGCAGTTGTTTGCAATTGTATGGGTTGTTTCATACCCATAAAGCTTTTGCAGTTGTGAAATGTCCTGGGTTGCTATCCAAATAGATGCTCCTTTGGATCTGCCTTGCTCTAAACACTGAACTATCGTAGTGAGTCTTTGCAAACTGGCAAATTCGTCAATAATAATAAATCTTCGGCGGTCAATGTCTTCATACATAGACAAAATGTGTTTCATGGCAAGGTCAACAATCAATGAAAGTATAGGTTTCAGTGTGTCTCTTATCTCTGCATAGTTTGAAACAAAAAGAAATGAGCTACCATCTTCATCAAGCCACCTTTTTATGGAAAATGAATTTTGCAAGTGCCTCATGTATAAAAAGCAATTTGTATACTGTCTCATGGTTGAAAGACTGTCTGATGCAACTTTTGAACCTTGCCCGAAGCCCTGCAAGTAACCTAATGCCTTTTTTGCTGGCTCAACTCCTTGCATAACTGCATCTTCCATTAACTGTAACATCTGTGGTTCGGTATAACTTGCAAGCTCCCATATCGCTTGATTTGTCTTTTGCCCTGTGATTGTTAAATAATGCAAAATAGATGAAAAGATATCTCTTGCTGCATCAACCCAAAATTTGTCTTCTCTGGTAGATGGTGGTATCATGCTGGTTGCGATTGAGTCTATGTCTGGGATCATTTCAATTTCAGAGAAAAGACACCAGTTTACACATCTTGAATCAAGAGGGTTAAAGATATAGTCTTTTGCTGGATCATAAAAGCAACTTAGGTAGTCTCCTTTGAAGTCATAGATTATCGCTTTTTCTTCCCTTTGGCGCAACTTTTCAATTATCTGGTTTAGCAATGTGGTCTTTCCTGTTCCTGGTCTCCCAACAATGAGAAAATGGCGGTTCTCTGCTTTCCATGGGACTGGGATTTTTCCAAAATGTAAAAGATGTGCATCTTTTGTTTTTGTTTCTTTTGCAATTTTTGTAATTTCTTTTACAAACTTTTTATCTGCAACCATTTGCGTGCCTCTCAGGTGTTCATCTTGGGTTATTTTTTCTGCTCTTGCTTTGAATTTTTGCAAAAGCAAAGGATACAACAACCATACTGGCGATGCATAAAGAAATATCTTTACTCCTGCCCTCACAAAGTATCCTCCATAAATAGATGCAAGTTTCCATTCGAACCTGAGGACAGACTTAAAAAATTTGTTAATAAAATCGCTATCGTAAACAACAAAATACACAAGTGGAATCAATAGATGGAAAATCAAAACAGAGACAAAGCAGTATATATATACTTTTGCGCTCATCTGCACTGCATGCCACCACTGTTCAAAGCCTTTGTATGCGCTTGGTTCTTTGTAGCCTGTTTTTGCCATATTTAATCCTTTCCAAATTTTGTTTTGATTTGGATTATTTTTTGCTCCAGCTCCATAACATTTTTTGTGCCATTTAGCCATTTCAAAGTTGTTCTTCCTACTTCTGCAAAAAAAACCGTTTCTGTCTCTGTTATTTGCGCCTGAAGTTTTTTCAGTTGTTCCTGCATTTTTTTGATGTCTTTTTTCATCTGCTCTTTTACCTCCTTTTGTATTTTTTTTAATCCATCAAAGATGGATAGTTCCTATATATATTTATGCAATTGAAAGTAACCTTATTTTTTTCACAATTCCAAACCTAACTTCTGCTCTATTTCCTGCCTTTTTTGCATGTATTCTTTTCTCTTCTGCTCCATGAGAATAGTGAGTTCAGCTACTGTCTTTTCATGCCATGTAAGATATAGTAAAAGTTTGTAAATTTCTCTCAGGATTTCTGAGCCTCCCTGTGCTGTGTTTTGGGTTGTGTTTGTGGCTGTAAAATTTTGCAAGTTCTCAATCATCTTTATGAGCCTTTCCAAAAGGTTTGTTTCTCTCATTTCTTGCCTTATTGCATTGTGCAAAACTTCCCTTACAAAGTCAGAAAAATTTTTACCACTTGCTTTTGCCATTCTGGATATTAAGTTATAGTCATTTTCATCAATCCTTATCCCAATAAATTTCTTCATACTTTCTCTCTCCTTTTTTTATTAATGTTCTCCTATATATTTAATGCATTTCAGGTGTTAAACAATGTTTAACAATTTATCCCTTTCAGTTGTTTAACACTGTTTATATTTGATAAATAACCAAAATAGAGTAACCTTACTGGGCATTGTTAAACAGAGTGGTGGTTGGTAAATAAGGGTTTCTGCATCCGTATGGTGCGTGGTGTATGTTGATGAAAGCGGGCTATTTTATCCTTATTTTTTACGGTTACTCAGGATGCATAAATATAGTAAGAACATTCCATATAAAAAGGAGGGATAAAACTATGATAAGTTTAGCTGTTGTCAATGATGCTGGATATTATCACAATCTATCTACCGATCATGCAGTAGAGTATTACAAGGAAAATCAAAAAATAGAAGGTTTCTGGCAAGGCATACTTGCAGAAAAAGAAGGATTGGTTGGTAAAGAAGTAACACAACAGGATGTAGAAAAAATTGCTAAGATGGTTCAGAATGGTGAAAGGCTTGGCTTAGATGTAACTTATTCGGCTCCTAAATCGGTAAGTATAGCATATGCAATTCTTGGCGATCAGAAGATCAAAGAAGCACATGAAAATGCAGTTCGTGTTACTAATGAATGGCTAGAAAAAAATCTTGCGATGACAAGGCAAGGTCAGGGTGGTAAGGAAAGGGTAAAAGCATCAGGAATAGCAGTAGCAAATTACACACATGAAACATCAAGAAGTCATGATCCACAACTTCACACTCATTCGGTTATTCTTAACGCTGTTGAAAGAAGCTCCGATGGCAAAATCAGGGCGCTGGAACCACAGAAAATATTTCAGTATCAGAAGGCTCTGGATCAAGTCTATAAAAATGAGCTTGCAAGTCGTCTTCAGGAGCTTGGATACAGTGTAGAGATGAAAGATAAAAATGGCAATTTTGAGATAAAAGGTATAGACCAAAACATAATAGACAAGTTTTCTGAGAGAAGGGATCAAGTAAATGAGAAAATGAATGAACTGCAAGAAAAATTTGGAAACATAGATGAATATAAACTCCGTGATATAGCTGCAATAGAATCAAGGGATAAAAAAGAATTTCTTTCAAAGGATCAATTGGAGCAAAAATGGAATCAAAAACTTTCAGAGATAGGAATAACAAAAGAGGATATAAAACAATCAATTGAATCTGCAAAAACTGAATCAAAAGAAATAGACAAAAATGATGTAAAAGAATATGTAAAACAAGCATGTGACATAATCCATGAAAATGAATCTGCATTCAGTCAAGAAAAACTCACTGAGGTTGCGCTCCGTCTCTCCATGTCACAGGCTGGAAATAATGAAAAAGTAATCACTCAAAAAGAGGTTCAAAAAGCAATTCAGGATTTTCAAAAAGAAGGCTATATAAAAAGTCTTGAGTCTGGATACCTGACCACAAAAGAAATGCAACAGATTGAAAAAGAAGTCATATCATATATCCATAAAACAAATGGAACTGCAAATCAGATAGAAAAAGATTCTACAAAAATTGATGCTGCAATAAAAGAATATGAGCAAAAAGTTGGGTATCAAATGACAAATGATCAGCGTGCTGCGGTTCATCATATCCTGCAAAGCAAAGATAAGATAATTGGCATACAAGGTGATGCTGGAACAGGAAAGACAACCGTTTTTCAACATGTAAGACAAGAAATGGAAAAAAGAGGATATGAAGTAAGAGGTATTACTCCAACTGGAAAGGCTGCGGATGTAATGGCAAATGAGGCTGGGATAAAGACTCAGACTGTGGATAGTTTTTTAATGAATTTTTCACAGATGAAAATAGTAGATAACAAACAGGAATACATAAGACAGTATGAAAAAATAAACCAAAAATTTGAAACAAAAAACTGGTCTGCACCAAAAAGCATTTTAGGTTATAAATCTGAGACATGGGAATCTGAATTGAAAAATTTTTTGAAAAATGAGCTTGGTAAAAAAGAAGAAAAAATTGAGCATTGCTATAAAATTGACAAAGGTGATTTTCAAGGCAAAATGATAGTGGAGCATAGAAAAACAGCTCTTGGCGGGCATGAAACACATGTCTGGGTAAAAAATGAAAAAACAGGTGACATAACATATACAAGGTATGCACATGCTGGTTCTGGTATTTTGATGAATGTCTCAGTCAAAGAAAAAAGTGAAACTTGGATAAATCCTGACAAAGTAATAGAAAAAGGCAAAGAAGTCTGGGTCGTAGATGAAACAAGCATGATGGGTAGTAAGGAGGTAAAACAACTTCTTGATGCTGCAAAACAAACTGATGCAAGGGTAATTTTCACTGGTGATACAAAACAACTTGCATCGGTTGAGGCTGGGCAAATATTCAAAGACATGCAGCAAAAAGGCATGAATACAATAGAAATGACTGAAAAGGTAAGACAAAAAAATATGGAATACCGTCAAACAGTGGATGCAATGGGTAAAAAAGAATGGGATACAGTCAAAGAAAAAATGGAAAGTCAAAATAAAATAAAGGAAATTCAGAATAGGGATGAAAGAATTTCAGAAATAAAAAAAGATTTTCTTTCGGGGGATCATTCAAAAACTCTGATAACAGTTGCAACAAACAGAGACAAAAATGAGCTAAACAGTCAAATCAGGAATGAGCTAAAGTCTCAAGGCAAGCTTTCGGATGGATATAAATTCACGGTTCGTGAGTCAAAAAATCTCAGCAGTGAAGAGAAAAGGTATGCATTCTCATACTCCATAGGTGATACAGTGTATGCTCAGAAAAAAGATCTTAAGGCAATGGGTATAAACAGTAAAAACAATGAATTCACAGTCTCAGGAGTAAATATCTCAAAAAATGAAATAACCATCAAAAATGCAAACGGCAAAGAGTTTGTAGTGAATACAAAAGAGCATGGAGACAAATTTTCCGTGTATCAGACCAAAGAGATAGAAATAAGCAAAAACGATCGTATAATAACTCTCAAAAACGATAAACAAATTGGAGTAAAGAATGGTGAAATGTGGCAAGTAAAAAGCATAGACTCTCAAGGAAACATAACGATAAAAAACAATAACAAAGAAAAAACAATAAATATCAGAAACTACAACTATATAGATCATGCATATGCTGTAACGACTCATAAATCGCAAGGTATGACAATAGACCAGGTAATTTCAGATGTGTCTGCGCAAAAGACTAATTACAATGAAGTTTACACTGCGGTTACGAGGGGTAAGACAGAATATACGATATACACCGATAACAAAGATAAATTCTACGATAAAATTCAAAATGAGCAAACAAAAACAACCACTCTGGAATCTACAAAAGCAACAGAGAAAACAGAGACAAGAGACATGACTGGATCTTCAGGCCGTGGGCTGTAATGGGGGACTTGGTTGAGTTGGTGGTTTTTCCTTGAGACGGGATAAAACTTCATTTTTGGCAAAAAATTACTTTAAAGTTAAAAAATTAGTAAAGATTATATTTCAAATACATTTATAACTTCTTCTCCAAGCATATCAATAATCTTTACTGCTACTTTAGATTTTCCTTCGGGAATTTCTATTTCATATTTGCCTTTAATTAAATCGTTTTTATTTTCAGGAACATCAGAATAGACGATATGAAAAGTATTGCCATCATAATTGGTATCAATTAGGACGCAGTCGATCATAGACTTGAAATCAGGGATTTTTACTTTGAAAAGATTGTTGTCTATATTAAGTCGTTCAATTATTGTTGGTGAGATAAAGTCATGTATTTCTATAATTGCTTTATTTCCCTTTCTTTCTATTTTAACTTTTGCCTCTGCTGGCTTATGAATTAAGAAACTACCATATTTTTTATCTGTTTTTAACTCAATCACTTTTATCTTATTTACAGGATGTTTCTTGTTCCATTCATCAATCCAGGGGTCAACTGCAAGTTCTTTGCCAAGACAAACTATTACTATATCCCTGTCTTCATCAGGTCTTTTCTTTAATTCATCCTGTAGAAGTTGCAAATCAAGCAATGTTAAAGGGTGATTGAAATCTATAATTTTTACGAGATTTTTCCCTAATGTTCCATCAAAGAATCTATCAGTTCTTGCCCTTTGAATACCAATATGCTGGACTGCAAGTTCTATCGCCTCTGTTTGAAGAAGTTTAAGGTCATAGTTGTTTACTTTGTAAATAGCAAAAGAAGGATATTTTGTCTCATTATTTTCAATCTGCTCTTTTATTATCTTCTGGAGCCTTGAGCTTGTAAGTTGAACTGCACCTTTATTTATATCGCATCCAATCCATCTTCTACTAAGTTTTTGAGCAACAGCGGCAGTAGTGCCAGAGCCTATGAAACAGTCAAGGACTATATCGCCTGGGTTGGAGGAGGCTTTGATGAATATTTCTAATAATTCTTCAGGTTTTTGTGTTTCAAATCCAGTACGCTCCTCACTTGTAGAAGCCATCACAGCAACATGACTTATAACATCATCTATTCTTTTACCTTCTTCTTTTGGATAGGTCTTTCCATAATAAATTGTTCCATCTGTCCTTTTTCTTTTTATCAAAGCATATCTTCTGCCTTGTTCATCTACTTTATTATATCTTTTCATATCTTTATCTCTATAAGGTTGTCCTATTGAATTCCAAATGTAATCTTCGCTTTTTGTATACCATAAAATAATGTCGTGAGCATGCTGATAAATTTTTTGTGATTCTGTTCCTCTAAATCCTTTATTCCATACAATTTCATTCCTAAAATTTTCCTGACCAAACACCTCATCCATCAACAATTTTATATAATGCCCCACATGCCAATCCAGATGCACATAAATACTCCCCGTTTCCGATAACAATTCTTTCATAAGCATCAACCTTTCATACATAAACTGCAAGTAATTGTCATTATTCCATATATCAAAATACATTGTCTGTTGTAATATAGAAGCAGAATCCTCATCAAGCCGTCCTAAATTCTTTAGCCCTCTCAATTCAACCCTTCGCACATAGTCAGCACCGCTTTTAAATGGTGGGTCAATATAAATCAGGTCAATCTTTCCTCTAAAACCTAATTCAAGCAGTGTTGCTAAAACTTCTTTGTTATCTCCATGGAATAGGAGATTTTGCCAGTCATCTTTCAATTCATCATAAGTCAGAGTATAAACTTTTCTTCCTGTATTCAGCGGGTCAAAAACTTCTATCAACTGAGCAGGAAAACCTTTTACATAATCAAGCGGTCTTTTGCCAACCCAGTAAAGCATTGGACGCCCTTTAGCAGGTGCAATTTTGATTTTTTGTTCAGGCATTTTTGCCTCCTCCAATTTCTTTAGAAAGGAAAATCTTCCACGCTCAACTCTTATTCTCTTTTTAAAACACTTTCAACCTCTTCTGGTAAATTTTCTATTTTTCTTCTGATTTCAGATATCCAATCAGGAACATGGGCTTCTCCATTGTCTACCTGATTTTTTACCTTAAGAAAAAGTCTTAATCCCTTGGGTGATTCTTTAAGATTTCCTTCATTATAAACATCTTTGAACCCAGCCTCTTTAAGTGCATAATTAAAATCATATTCAAAACCTAAATAATTTTCATGAACTTTACCATCAGGGAAATCTCTGATTTCAGTTTCTCCTATTATGTCAAATAACTCGTTGTTTATTTTTCTCTGGTCTTCATTTCCTTTATCTTTGTCTCCATCAAATATTACAAAGCAAGGAATGCCAAACTCCGAATATAATCTGTAAAATCTGTCTAATTCATTTTTACTTCCACATTTTACAATAGTGATTTTTTCCGTAACATAATCAAAACCAATCTTCTCAAAGAAATAAGGAAGTATTAAAGCCTCAGATTCACCTTCAACAAGGATAACTTTTTGGGCAAAAAATGCTTCTAACGAGGAAATACTGTCAGCGGTTTGTTCAAAAGCATTTTTATAGTATAATTTTAATGTAGTAGCATCTGTAGTTACTCCCTTTCTTATTTTTAAATCTTCAATAAATTTATCTATTTCTGCGTATCTGATGTATGTGCCTCTATCTTTATTTTTCCTCACAACAAAAATTTCATCAAAATCTTCTAAAGATAATAAATAAGGAGAGTGAGTGGTATAAAAAATCTGGATATCCCTCTCATCGGCTATCTTTCTTAAAATTTTATAAAGGTTTCTTTGTGCCTGAGGGTGTAAAAACAACTCTGGTTCATCTATAAAAATAGGATTACCTCTTCGCAACTTTATTTCTGAATAAGCCCTCAAAATTGCCATTGTAATTGAAGCCTGTGCACCTGCACCGAGCTGAGAAGCCTGAATTTCTAATCCTATTTCAGGTTCTTTAACTAATATTTGTAATGTCTTATAAAAATTCCATGGATCATATAGGTTAAAGTTCAATTTAAAATTTTCTGGGCTCATATTCATTTGCCTTGCACTTTCTTCTTGTAATATGGTGATAAAGTCTTTCATAATCTCTGAGCCATTTTCGCCCTTTACAGTAAAAAGTAAATTATCTCTAATTTCATCTAACTCCTTTTTTAATTTTTCAGGTTTAGATTCCCCATCTTCGGTTTGTTCTTCACAAAATCTCTTATTAATATCTAACAAGATTCGCCCTAACAGACTCCATCTATTAGATGGCAAATAGTCGACAATTTGTCTTTCTGTTCCAATATAAGCGGAGCAAAATTCTGCTCTTAAAGTACTCAAGTCTTGTTGATAATTTCCTTCTTGAGTAATAGAAAATTGATATTTATCTTTGGACTCATTTAACTCTAAAATATAATTATTTTCAAAATGTAGTTGAATAATAATCTTATTGTTCTCATTTCCTAAATAATGGTCCTGTTTTGTGGTTGCATTAAAAGTTGGATAGGTTGGTCCCAATATCCAATTTATAGCTTCAAATATATTGCTTTTCCCTACTCCATTTTCTCCAATAAAGATGTTAAGGCGTGGATTAGGTTTAAAATCCAATTCTTTTATACTTTTGTAATTCCTAATCGAAATCCTTGTAATTTTCATACTGTGCCTCTTTACGCCGCAAGTTCTTCAACATATTCTTCTCTCTGACTCCATGGCATAGCCTTTATTCCATATTGTTTCAGTGCACTTATCAAGTCAGGATTTATTGGCTGTTCCATATCATTCAAAACGCCATAAGCAGTAGAGTCAGGTGCTCTTATCTCCTTTGTGTCTGTCCATGAAAAAATTAAAGATGTAATCTTTTGTTTATCAGGACGATTAATCGTTTTAAGTATTCTCTCTGGCTTTACTTTTGATGCTGGTATTACAAAATCAAAGAAATGAACAAAACCACTTTTCCCAGTAAAGTTAACTGATGGAGTAAATCGTATATCGTTGAGTCGTAAAAATCTTTCTACATCTTCCCTAAAAAAACTTGCTACCATTGGCGCAGCCATTACGAAAAGGTCATTTATAGAAAGTATTGCCTGAATGAGGTTATGCTTTTTTTGTGGGAAATTTTCAGGTCTTGCTTCTACAACCAGTTCATCTTCCAAAAGACGGACCCCAAATCCATTTAGAATAGATTGGAGAATCTGTCGTCTCTTTTCGGTTGTAAACTCACAACCACTTAATTTGAGGTCTGTTATAGTATGCCCATAATCAGTTAAAATAAGCCCACTATCTGACTTTTTTACATATATTTGTAAATGGTCATTGTGTCTATCAAGAAATGGGGTGGTGATTTCACATATACCATTTATTTCTTCAATACTTATCTTTTGACGAAGCCATTCAATATAAGTATCAACCAAATCTTTACAATCTTTTATCATGTAAATAATCCCCTTTGTATTATAGGTGGGTCAGTTATATTACAATAACGGAAAAAATCTTCTAATGTTTTATAAAGGTCTTTTGTGTTGGGGAATTCGTTATCTGGTGCAGGGATTGCCCATTTATCCATATAACCTTCTACATAAAGATGTAAATGTGGGCACTTTATAGTTTGTCCGTTGTATGGGCTAAGATATGATAAAGGAACAATATCAACTTCAGGATTTGTATGTGGAGGTCCATCAATATCAAGTCTGACAAGGATAATTATTCCTCTATAGCGTTCCTGATAAGTGCACCGTGTAAGTTTAATACTTCCCTTTCTGTTTATATCTAATAAAAAAGATTCTCTTTCATCTATTGAGACAATAGGTATTGTCAAAATTTCTCGGTTGGGAGGAAAATTGTATCTATCATTTGAAGTCCTCTTCTTTTCCAAAGCTATTAAAGCATCTGCTTCAGATTGTGTAAGCATTACTATTTTCCTCCATATCCATAAATTTTTTCTTTTACTTTATTTATATTCTCAAATCCAATCTCATCTCTATCCGTAATCAAAATCTCATATTTCAATCTATCAGGATTCAATCCCTCAATCTCCTTTATTGTTTTTTCTTTTTCAGGGTCTCTGTAAGGCTCTGCTTTTATTTCAACAATAAGCATCTTCCCATTTTTCTTTTTTATTAAAAAGTCCGGGGTGTAGTTATGCCATTTACCATCTTTGCCTTTGTATTCAAAAATAAAATCTGTTTTGTTTGGGTCTGTTATTGCACCTGTAAAATAAATATCTTCAATATCTGCCGGGTTCTCGTTTAACATTAATAATAGCTGCTCAAAGAAATCCTTTTCTGGATTTGAATCAAAATTATAAGGAGAGTAATGGAAACCAAATTCTAATTGATACCATCCTTTATTTTGTTCCTTAAATCGTTCATATTTCAAGAGAAGGTTCTCTTTATCTTTATGATATACAATCTCAGTTGTGTAGATTGTCTGTCCTTCTTTTTCTTCTTTATTAAAACTTTGTGGTTTAACCAAAGCAAGGGCAACTTCAATTTCTTCTTCTGTAATTGTGTAATTTCTTAATTTTTCTTCTAATTGTTTTTTAATATTAATTGCATGACTCTCAGGAATCTCACCATTAGGATAAAGTTCTTTTATTTTTTCATAAATCATCATAGGTGGCAATCTGTATAAAGATGAAATCTCGCATGAAAAAGAATAAACATCAACAAAATCTTCCTCTATCATTAATTTTTCTTCTTTTTGAGTAATCAAAACACCTTTTCGGTCGGGTATATCTTTCAAGTCATAAATAACTTTTTTATATTCTTCATTTTTAGACTCAGGTTTTTGGAGTTCTATTTCTGTAAAATTTATAGTTTTATCAAAAGGGATAACTTTTAATAATTTCTTTTTTAGAAGGACTGGTGGGATCTTGGTTTTTCTTAATATTAATCTTTCTTTTCTTAAATCAGGTGAAACTAAATTTAATTCTTGAAGTGTTTCGCCGTATGTTTCTTTCAATTGAGAGTCTAAAATTTTTACATTTGCATTTGATAGGTATATCTTTGCTTTATGGATATTTCCTATTGTTTGCCTTAAACAGCGCGATGCTGCTTGAAGACAAAAATTATTGCTTGACTTAAGTTCTCTTGCTAAAGCAGTAGCATATAAAGAAAGACAATTCCATCCTTCTGTTCCTTTATTCACAAGGAGAAAGACTCTATATGGCAAATGCGGATCATTTATCCTGTTATCAAATAAATCTTGTATCTCTGGTTTTGAATTACTATGAACTTCCAAAACAATTGACGGGTCTAAGCCAAGTTCTACTAATGTCCTTTCTACAACTGGCTTAAATTTTTGCAAATCCTCTATTTGCGGGAAATAAATAGCAAGTTTTGCAGGACTACCATCATAAATTCGGACATCCTTATAATTTTTAAAGAAGTCAATAATTACATCTTTAACAAATTGTTCATCTTCCACATATAGATAGGCAACGATGTTACCCCTTACCTCTTTCAAAATCCCATCCTTAATTCCCTGGGATAAACCATACCAGTAGACCACATCTTTTAGTATTTGCTTACCATAATAAGGAGTGCCTGTAGTGTTAACTACTACTAAAAGATTAGTTTGTTCAGCAAGGTAATCAACGGTTTGTCTGACTCTTTTTAATTCTTCCCCAAGTTTCATTCCATAAGTATGATGAGCTTCGTCAGAAAATATAGCGAGGTTAGGGAGAGAGGCAATTGTTTGTAATCGTGTATTGGCTACTTCTTGTTTTATGATATCCTCTTGGGATGGGTCAGCAAATAAATTTGTAATCAGACCTTTTGTAATAGTCTGTTTTTGAATTCTTATTTTCTCAGTGTTTGTAACTACTATATTAAAACTACTTCCTTTAATTATAGGGATATCCTTTTCTCCATCTCTTGTATAGGTAAACTTAACTGAGGTAATAAACTCTTTATATAAACGGGGAGGGAGTATCTTTTCATAAGGAATATCAGAAAGTTCTTTTAATGCACCTAATATTGTTTTACCTGGAGCAAAGACCAATGCATTTCTGACAAAATTACCTTCTGGATATTCAAGAGCCATAGCAAATTCAGTAGCTATGATTGCACCGATTAAAATGGTTTTACCTGCTCCCATGGCTAAAGCTAATATATAGCTCGGGTATTTTAATAAAAGTGTTTCTCTGAGAGCCTCTAATTTGTTTTGTTTTACAAACTCTTCATCATTTATTATTTTCTCAATTACCCTTTTTACAAATTCCTCTGTAATTAAATCTTCTGGAATATTCTCAACTATGTGCTTTAATCCAAGACTTTTAAAAAATTGTTTCCCTATAAGATATTTTCTATACAAATCAAAAACATGCGGAGTTTCTTCAATAAGTCTTAAATACCAGTACGTCTCTAATGCTTCAAATTGTGCCCTTCTTAAAAACCTTAAACTCCCTGTTTCTGAATTATAATTAAAATCAAAAATCTCAGAAATTGTTGGGGAACTGGAATGGTAATGCTTAAATCTCCATTCAAGTGTCTTTGATTTCAAGATATCATATAAAGTCATTGATTAATTTGCTCCAATGTGAATTAATTATAAACAAAATTTTTTATATATTTTTATAATATTATAAACTTTTGGTAACCAAATCTTCTATAATGAAATAATACAATGTAAAACAATAATCTTCTCCTGAGCCATTCTATGCATTCATTTTTTAAAAACTCCCAAGAGGATAAAAAACTCTATTTTTGGCAAAAATTATCTTGAAGGTTTTAAGATAATGTGCATTATTTTAAAAACATGGTTAGAGTAGCAAACATGAGTAGTGATAGATGAGTGGTTCAAATTACCACTCATCGGAAGAGAATAAAATCCTTAAAGAAGGTAAGGCCGTTTAAAGTAGCCTTACCTTTTTTGTTTTTTTAAAGCAAAGGCTTTATTTGGTATCCAAAAATTAAAATGGATACCAAATGGATACCAAATGGATATCTAAAAAATATAATAAAAACAATAAGTTTCATAAAAAGTATCCAAAGTATCCATTTTTATATGTATTTTTTTATATAATTAATAATTATTCTTTCTGACAAAAAATATAAATATGCAAAAAATTCGGCAACTTTGGCTACTTTGGATACCTCATTGAAAAATAAGAATTTTTTGACACTTAAAAGTATCCAAGTTTCCTTACAAATGGCTACCATGTTTTTGTAAAAGACTACCACACGAAAAACTGGTTATTCAGACCTAATAAGTGAAAAACAATAACAAGAGGATTTAATGTTGGCCACGGGGATATGTTTCATTACTCTGTATCTGTTATCTGAAGCGTGTAAAATTCCCTTTTCCTTTGCTACGCCTAATACAGTTTTAAGGGGTAAATTTTCATTTTTACAAAATTTTTTAAATTCATTTGTCAAAATATATACTTTTTGGTCAAGTTCATCAAGATAACCTATAATTTTAGGACTTTTAGTTCCCATTATAATCTGTTGACCATCTATTGATATTGTTTTTTTAACGAAAGAATTATTGTCTGCAACCAACCATTCAGAAAATTTTTCAATAAAAATATCGTATAGACTGCGTTCTACTTCGGAATGCTGTTCTTGGAGCAAAAAATGTATTGTTTTTCTTGTATTTTCAAATCGTTGGTTGTAGAATTTTTCTAAAAGTATCATAGCTTTCTCTATACTGTCGACAAAGCTAAACTTTTGGAAGTTATTCAAAAATCTTTCTTCTTCTGGTATATAAATATCATTATGCAGCAAATATAAAATATAATCTGTTCCTGCGCCTATCAAATTACTTTTTTTTGCTAAAATTTTGGTGTCAAACAACTCAGTGTAGTCTGTTGTTTTTAGCACTTTAATTGCAACAAACCGCCTAAAAGCACCTAACCTATCAAATTCAAGCTCTCTTTCTCCCGTAAGAAAAACAACGTTGCTCAGATCGTGAATATTCACGGTTAGGCTTGTGTTTGCTCTTGCCTTTCCCTTTCCGCCCGCAACCATAAAAACTAGACTTTGAATATGATCGTCGTAAGAGAGGGCTACCTCATCGAGAAGTATTGGCATATTTGCAAACGTTTTCATGTGTAATTCCATTGCTGTCTTTGTGGCATGGCATGTTTGGGGCGTTCTTGAATCATAAAAGATATTTATGGCGAGTATAGATGTCAGGGTTTTTCCAACTCCTCTCTCGCCGATATCAATTACAGTGAAACCATTTCCTTTACAAAACAACGAAGCAACTGCAAAAACAACTTTTGCGGCGAGATATTTTCCCTCCTCCAAAACAGCCCGAATAAACTCATGCTGTCCTTCTGTATGCTCTCTTTTAAAAAGCTTATTATAGTTTTTTAAGCTAGTTTCTATCCCTTGGTATTTTATCAGAGGGTGCAAAAAAATTTTTTCATTTATCCAGCCTGTGTGGTCATACAAAAAAACCCGTTCAGATGCTTTGATGATTTCGTCCAGTAAAATCTTAGCATATTTCAGATTCAGTATTGGCCGTCCTAAATTCTGTTCAAAGGTCATGTAATCAAGGCTTGAAAGTTCAAATGTAGCATCTTCTGTTTCAACCTTATATGCTACCTTTTCTCCTATACGATAGCTTTTTGGTATCCAAAAATATGGACAAACCTTTATCTTCTGAGATTCTTCTTTCTTTCCTTTTTTATCTATTTCTTCCATAAATAGATACCAGTCGTGGTTTAGTAGTGCAAAAGTTCCCTCTTCAGTTTCTATAATTTTTGTAGCATTTGCTATTTCATTATCCTTATTTTTTATGATGTTTATGATGTTTGGGAGTATAATAAGAATTGTGTCCATTAATGGATTGTTTGGGTAGTGGATAAAGTGAGGTTTAAATAGGATAACATAGGAAAATGAAAAAAAGAAAATTAAAGAAGGAGGATTTGGACAAAATGGGGGATTTGAATTTAGACAAAGTTTTGGATGAAATCTCAAAGATTGACTCCAGAGAAGGTATA
>Ga0209750_1000614_pt1 | contig 16451 bp, 12 predicted proteins | sample YNPBryulayer2012_FD_185813 | JGI IMG/M metagenome (GOLD analysis project Ga0209750, IMG submission 185813) | Anoxygenic and chlorotrophic microbial mat microbial communities from Yellowstone National Park, USA - YNP Bryant MS upper layer 2012... ...
CAAGAATTTCCCATTACATCTTAAAGAATGTGAGTGGAGATATAAAAAGAGTAAAAAACAACTATATAATGAACTTATAGTTTTATTAAAGAAGAAAAAGTTATTATAAATTTTCTAGTCGAGAGCCAAATAAAAACTGTCAGCTAACTGATGTTGCTCAAGCTTTTTCAATCACTTTGCCAACTGCCAATAGTCTGGTAGAAAAGCTGGTTAATTTAAAATTAATCACAAAAACTCATGATAAAGATGATCAGCGATTGATAAGACTAAAAGTGAAAAAAAAGAGAGGAACTTTGATAAAAAAAATGACTCAGGAAAAAAACAATGTTTTTCTAATTTAATTGATAAAATAGATAATAAGGAAAAAGAAAGATTATTAGTGATTTTAAAAAAGATTATTAGTTAAATTTTTAAATATGATAGAGTTTTTAAAGAAAAGATGGTATTTTTTGGTAATTATTTTATTGGTTTTTGTTTTAATTTTTACTCAAACACAAGCGAAAAAAACAGAGGTTGAAGAAAAAATGACGGCAAAAAAACAAAATTTAAAAGAAACCTTAACTTTATCAGGAGAGATAGACGCTGAAGAAAAAGTTATTTTAAAATTTCAAACTTCGGGCAGATTGGCTTGGGTTGGAGTTAAAGAAGGTGATTATGTAAAAAAGTATCAAACAATTGCTTCTTTGGATAAGCGCGATTTAAAAAATCGTTTAGATAAATATTTAAATAATTATCTTAAACAAAGAAATAGTTTTGAACAAACCAAAGATGATTATGAAGAAACATACGAATTTTCAACTGGTGATCTTCATAAGCGCGCAAAAAGAATTTTGGAAAACAGTCAATACGATTTAAATAGTGCGGTTTTGGATGTTGAGTATCAAAATTTACTTTTAGAATATGCTGATCTTTGGACACCAATTGAAGGAGTAGTAACTCACATCGATATTCAAAAAGCAGGTGTTAATATTACCCCAGCCAACGCCAATTTTGAAATTGTCAACCCAAAAACATTATATTTTTCAGCCACTGTGGAACAGGCAGATGTTGTTAATTTGAAAGAAGGAATGAAAGGAAAGTTAACACTTGATTCTTTTTCTGATTTTGAGGATGAGGTAAAAGTTTCATATATTAGTTTTTCTCCAAAAAGTGGAGAGACAGGAACGGTTTATCAAATAAAACTTGAATTATCTGAAAAAACAAAGAAATTACCTTTAAGGTTAGGAATGACGGGTGATGTTGAGTTTTTAATTAAAGAAAAAAACAAAGTTATTGCTTTACCTTCCCGATTTATTAAAAAAGATAAAAAAGGAAGTTATGTTTTTGTTAAGGAGAATAATAAAAAGATTAAAAAGTACATTAAGATTGAGGAAGAGATTGATGGAAAGATCGTGATTAAGAGTGGTTTGAATGAGGGAGAAATAATAATTAATTAAAAATTAAAGTATATGATAAAATTTAGAAATGTTTGGAAAATATATAAACTTGATGGGGGCATAGAATACCAAGCTTTAAAAGGAGTAAATCTTGAGATAAAAGAAGGCGAATTCGTTTCTATCACCGGCCCTTCGGGATCGGGAAAGTCAACTTTAATGCATCTTATTGGTCTTCTTGATAAACCAACTAAGGGAGAAATTTTTATCAATGGTAAAAAAGTCACTTATTTAAAAGATGATCAATTATCAACTTTGAGAAATGAGTTTGTTGGTTTTGTTTTTCAACAGTTTAATCTAATACCGAAGTTGAATGTTTTGGAAAATATTCTTCTGCCAACAATTTATGCGAGAAAAAAACTAAAATATGATCCAAAGAAAAAAGCTTTAGATCTTCTAAAAAAATTTGGACTAGGAGGAAAAGAGCGCTCATATCCAAATAAAATCTCTGGTGGACAGCAACAACGAGTGGCAATTTTGCGAGCGCTGATTATGGAACCAAAGCTTATTTTAGCTGATGAGCCAACAGGAAACCTTGATAGTAAAACTGGAGTTGAGATAATGAATTTGCTAAAAGCTTTGAATGAAAAAGAAGGAATAACTGTTGTTTTAGTTACTCATGAGGCAGATATTGCTGCATATGGGAAAAGGATGATAAGAATAAAGGATGGAAAAATAACAAAAAGTTAGAATTAAAAAGTAAAAAGTCAAAATTTGAAGGCAAAAGTTAAAAGTTGAAAATTTAAGGTAAAAATCAAAAGTTTAATAGATATGAATTATATATTTTTTGTTGTTAAGGCGGCGCTTGAGGATTTTAGGCGAAATAAAACACGGACTTTTTTGACGTCTTTGGGGATTTTGATTGGGGTTTTTGCTGTTGTTATGTTGACAGCTTTGCAACTAGGACTAAAAAAATACATCAATGATCAGTTTGCTGCTTTGGGAAAAAGCACTTTATTTGTTGTACCTGGCAAGATTTTATCTGGTGGAAGTTTTAATGCTACATCAGCTTTGGCAAGTATAAAATTTGATAATCGAGATTTACTTAGTCTAAAAAGATTAAAAGAAATAAAAGAAATTTCACCTATATTTTCCAAACAAACAACTGCCAAAAGCGAAAAAAAATCTGAAGATTCAACAATTCTTTTTGCTTCCGAGGCTTTTTTTGATATCAATGGTTTTAAAATTCAAAAAGGTAGATTCTTTGATAAAACTGACATTGATAAAAAGGCAAAAGTTGTTGTCTTGGGACCAAAAATAGCGGAAAAACTTTTTGGAACAATTGAGGCTGCAATTGATCAAAAAGTGGCCGCTAACAGTGTCAACTTTACTGTCATTGGGATAACTGAAAGTAAGGGTGGTGGGGGATTTGGTGGGCCTGATTATGATTCATATATGTTTGCTCCATATACGGCGGGATTTATTTTTAATCCAGCCAAAAACTATTCTCGTTTTACAATAAAATTTGATGAAAGTTATTCTGTCTTTCAAGTAAAAGAGGCAATAAAAAAGGAACTGTTAAAAAGATATGATGAGGATTCTTTTAGTATTATTGAGCCGGGAGATATTTTGTCGGCAGTAAACTCTATCTTTGGAGTTTTGAATATAGTTTTGGTGGCAATTGCTAGTATCTCACTTTTGGTTGGAGGGATCGGGATAATGAATATTATGTTTGTTACGGTTTCGGATAAGACAAAAGAGATTGGTGTTCGAAGAGCAATTGGGGCAAGAAAAAAAGATATATTAGTTCAGTTTATTATTGAATCAACGATTCTTTCGATTTTTGGAGGATTTTTAGGGTTATTTTTATCATTTATTGGGACTTTAATTGTCCAAAAATTTTTCCCTGCCTATATTGATACGAGTTCAGTGATTTTAGCTTTAGGAGTATCATCGGCAATTGGGATAATTTTTGGTGTGCTTCCGGCAAAAAAAGCCGCTGATTTGGAGCCTGTTGAGGCGATAAGGTATGAGTAAAAAAAGTTAAAAGTTAAAAGTCAAAAGTAAAAAGTAAAAATTTTTCCCTTTGCTACCTTTTTTGCTAAAGATTAAGAGCTAAAGAAAACCTTATTAGGGGACAGGCAAAAGTTAAAATTAAAGATAAAATAGGAAATAAAAATTAAATTAAAATTAAATTATATGCCAGAATTACCAGAGGTTGAAACTTTAAAAAGACAGTTAGAAAAAAAAGTTAAGGGAAAAGTAATTGAAGAAGTTGACGTTTTATCACCCAAAAATTTTATCGGGAGAAAAGAAGATGTTATTGGCAAAAAAATTGAAGAAATAAGTCGCTTTGGCAAGGTTTTAACTCTAAAACTTACTAAGGACAAAAATTTGCCTATTTTTTTAAACATTCACTTAAAGTTAACTGGCGAACTATTATATGCTGATGATGTTTCAAATGCAGTTTTTAAAGAGGTAATTCCTTTTACTAAAACTAACAAAATGCCAGCCAATACTACAAGAGTTGTAATTAAATTTAGTGATGGGAGTGGTTTATTTTTTAATGACCTTCGAAAATTTGGTTGGATGAAGATTAAAGATACACCAGAAAAACCCAAAGGAATTGATGTTTTATCAAAAGATTTTACTTTAGAGTTTTTTTCTAATTTGGTTAAAAAAATTAAAAAACCAATAAAAATCATTCTTATGGATCAAGAGAAAATTACCGGAATTGGTAATATATATGCTAACGATGCCTTATTTTTAGCTAAAATTCATCCCCAAAGAAAAGCTGATAGTTTAAAAGAGACTGAGATAAAAGCCTTATTTGAATCGATCAAAAAAATTATTGAACAAGGTATAAAACATGGTGGATCATCTGGGGCCGATGAGGCCTTTGTTCAAATTGATGGAACAAAAGGGCAACATCAGCGCTTCTTTTTAGTTTATCAGCGCGCAAATTTTCTCTGTCCGATTTGTGGTGCTTCAATTAAAAGGATAAAACAAGGCGGAAGAAGTAGTTTTTTTTGTCCTAATTGCCAACGCTAAAGGGAATATTTTTTTCTTTTAAAAATAAAAGAAGATTTTTTTTAAACCTTTCAAAAGTAAATTCTTCGGCTCTCTTTCTTGCTTCTTTTTTCATTTTTAAAATTTTTTCTCTATCAAGAGTTTCGAATTTTTTAATTTTTTCAATTAAACTTTCGGCAGATAATTGATTAAACAAGAAACCATTGACTCCATTTTTGATATATTCGGGAATGCCGCCTGAATTATAGGCAATGACTGGCACACCATACCCCATTGCTTCAACGGGAGCAATGCCAAATTCTTCGTCACGGGAGGCAAATAAAAAGGCTTTGGCGTTTTTTAAAATTATACTAAGATCTTGATCATTAACATTTCCTAAAAACTCAACCGTTTTTCCGGCGATTAATTTTAAATAATTTTCATCGCGACCGGTACCAACTATTTTAAGATTTAATTTTAATTTGTTTGCTGCTTCTATTAAAACATCAATATGTTTGGCTTTGGCAAGGCGGGAAACAGTAAGATAATAATTATGTAACTTGTAACTTGTAACTTGTAACTTTTGTGGGATGTCAACTGGGGGATAAATAATAACTGAATCGCGGTGATAAAAACGTTTGATTCGAGATTGAGTCTCTTTAGAATTAGCAATAATATAATCTGGTCTTTTTGATGAATAAAAATCCCAAATGCGTAAAAAATGATTTACGATATAGGCGTAAATTCGAACAGGTAAATATTTTTTCCATTCAATGGCCGTCTCATAGCCATAAAGGTAACGGGGTGGGTGATGGATGTAAGAAACATGAATTGTTGGTTTTTTGGTTTTTATTCCTTTTGCCATCCAACTACCTGAGGAGGAAATAACTAAGTCGTATTTTGAAAAATCAAAACTTTCCCAGATAAAGGGTGTCAAAAAACGAAAGGGAGAATAGAAATTACGCAAAATTGGAATTTTATCAAACCAGGAGGTTTTTATATGCCAATTTTTAAAAATATCTTTATGAGAACCAAGTTTTTCTTTTTGGTAAACAAGGGTAAAAACGTGAGCTTTGGGAAAAATTTTTTTTAGAGCCACTAAAACTCTTTCTGAACCACCAAATTCGGAAAGTTGATCATGAACTAAGGCAATGCTCATTTTAGTATCAAGTATTAAGTAGTAAGTATTATAATTTATTTTATGAATTTATTAAATATAATTATTTTGGGCTTTGTTGAAGGAATTACCGAGTTTTTGCCAATTTCTTCAACTGCACATCTTATAATAACTTCTAAGTTGTTAAATATTTCTCAAACTGATTTTCAAAAACTTTTTGAGGTTTTTATTCAAAGTGGGGCGATACTTTCGGTTATTTTTTTGTATTTTAATCAATTAAAAGGTAATTTTAAGATTTTAAAAAATTTGTTTTTTTCTTTTTTACCAACGGCCTTGGTTGGGTTTTTTCTTTATAAGGTGATTAAAAATGTTTTTTTTGAATCATTAATTCTTATTGGTGTTTCTTTAATTTTGGTGGGGATTTTTTTTATTATTATTGAAATTTTAGTGAACAAAAAAAAGATTGTTTTAAAAAAGAAAATTGAAGAAATTAACATTTTTGATGCTTTAATTATTGGATTAGCCCAGTCTTTCGCAGTGATTCCTGGTGTGTCGCGGTCGGGAGTAGTAATTTTATCAATGCTTATTTTAGGCTACCAACGTGATCAGTCGGCTAAATATTCTTTTTTTCTTTCGATTCCAACGATTTTTATGGCTTCATTTTACGATCTTTATAAATCAAAAGATATTTTTTTGACTAATCTTAATCAATTGTGGATGTTATTAATTGGATTTTTTGTTTCTTTTATTTTTGCATTAATTTCGGTTAAATGGCTACTTGGTTTTTTGAAAAAAAATTCATTGATTATTTTTGGAATATATAGAATATTACTTGCTATAATATTATTTAAATTTTTGTCTTCGTAGTTTAATGGATAGAATAGGGGCTTCCGGAGCCTCTGGTGGGAGTTCGATTCTCCCCGAAGACACTTTTTGGGCCGATAGCTCAATTGGTAGAGCGCTGCATTCGCATTGCAGAGGTTGGGAGTTCGAATCTCCTTCGGTCCACCAAGTTCAAATTGACTTGTTGAGTTAGGCGAAATTGTCGAGTTTGACTCGACATTGAAATTGAAAATATATATTTAAGATTTTTAAAACAAAACCTCAGCCGTTTTGTTTTATTAATCTTTTTATTCTTTCCAAACACTTTTTTTTCCCCAAAATCTCCATACTTTCATTCAAAGGAGGAGATATTTTTTTGCCACAGATTGCAATTCTTAGAGTCATAAAGAAATCACCGGTTTTAACCCCAAGTTTTTTTACCAAATCTTGCATTAATTGACCAATATTTTGGGCCGTCCAATACTCGATTTTTTCTAAGGCGTGATAAATATTTTTTAAATAAGATTTGTCTTTAATAAGATTACAATCAACTTTTGGTTCTTCAAAGAAAAATTGGCAGTAAAACCAAAAGTCAGGAAGTTTTTTCATTCTTTCTTTGACTAAAGGGATTATTTTTTCAACAAATTTTTGGTCTAAGTCTTTATTATGATATTTTTTGTAGTATTCGATGATTTGATTTTTGATTTTTGATTTTTGAGTTTTTCTAATCCATTCGCCATTTAACCATTCAAGTTTTACTGGATCAAATGCCGGGCCAACCACTTGAATGTCTTTTAAATCAAAAACATTGATGAACTCTTTTAGATCAAAAATTTCTTTTTGCTTAGGATGTGACCAGCCCATTAACGCTAAATAATTTAAGATGGCTTGAGGCAAAAATCCTTCTTTTAAGTACCAGGAGGCCCAAACCGGATTTTTTCTTTTGGAAAGTTTTGATCGATCAGGATTACGCAAAATTGGTAAATGACAAAAAACTGGTAAAGGCCAGTTAAAAGCTTGATATAAAAGAATATGTTTTGGGGTTGAAGAAAGCCATTCTTCGGCGCGAATGACGTGAGAAATTTGCATAAGATGATCATCGATAACAACGGCCAAATGATAGGTTGGGAAGCCATCTGATTTTAAAAGAATTTGATCATCTATATCATTACTATTAAAAACAATTTCACCACGAATTAAATCGTAGACAGTAATTTTTTTATCTTTTGGTACTTTAAGTCTTACCACATAAGGGATTTTTTTGTTTTCAAGATTAACGCGAGAGAGATTTAAATTGCGGCAGTGAGCGTCGTAGCGGGGGATTTGTTTTTTTTCTTGTTGTTCTTTTCTTAATTTTTCCAGTCTTTCTTTAGAACAGGTGCAGTAATAAGCAAAACCTTTTTCAACCAATTGGTGGGCACACTTTTGGTAGATTGGTATTCTTTCTGATTGACAATAGGGAGAAAATGGTCCTCCTTTTTCTGGATCTTCATCAGGCTCAAGACCAAAGTCTTTTAAGGTTTTTAAAATTTGTTTTTCAGCCCCCAAAACTAAACGTTGTCTGTCGGTATCTTCGATTCTGACAATAAATTTTCCTTTATTTTTTTTAGCAAAAGCCCAGTTGATTAATGCGGTATATAAATTGCCAATGTGAAGATCCTTACCAGTTGGGGAGGGGGCAATTCTTGTTCTTACCATAAAAAAATTATATCATTTTTGTTAAAATAAAAAATATGGGAAAAAAATATCAACCAAAAGAATTTGAAGATAAATGGCAAAAAGTTTGGGAAAAGGAAAAAATTTATCAAACACCGCCTTTGGAAGAAAAAGATAAAAAAGATAAAAAGTATATTTTGGCGATGTTTCCTTATCCATCAGGGGCGGGTCTACATGTTGGTCATGTTCGAATTTATACGGGAACCGATGTTTTAGCCCGTTTTTTTAGAATGCAAGGATTTAAAGTTCTTCATCCAATGGGATGGGATGCTTTTGGACTGCCGGCAGAAAACGCCGCTATTAAGGCTAAAAAAAACCCAATGGATTTGGTTCCAAGAAATATTGAAAACTTCAAACGCCAGATGAAGATGCTTGGATTTTCTTATGATTGGGATAAGGAATTTTCAACTACCGACCCATCTTACTATCAATGGACTCAGTGGCTTTTTATTCAGTTTTTTAATATGGGGCTTTTGTATAAAAAAGAAATGCCAATTTACTACTGTCCATTTTGTAAGACAGGTCTAGCAGAGGAAGAGGTTTTACCAAATAACACTCATGAGCGATGCGGAAAAGAGGTTGAAAGGCGAACTTTACCTCAATGGGTCTTTAAAATTACGGTTTATGCGGAGAGACTTTTTGAAGATCTAAAAGATCTTGATTGGCCGGAAGGGATTTTGCAAATGCAAAAAAACTGGATTGGAAGGTCGGAAGGAGCAGAAATAAAATTCAAAATTGATGAAAATAAGTTTATAAAAGTGTTTACCACCCGGCCGGATACTTTATATGGAGTAACAGCTTTGGTTGTTGCTCCAGAACATTGGTTAATTGAAGAAATTAAAAATCAAAAATTTAAAATAGAAAATAAAAAGTTAAAAGAAATTTTGGAATATGTTGAGCAAGCTAAAAAAAAGATGGATTTGGTACGCACTGATTTAGCCAAAGAAAAAACAGGGGTTGATACTACTTTAAAAGCAATTCATCCCTTAACTTCTGAAAAAATCCCAATTTGGGTGGCGGATTATGTTTTGGGTTGGTATGGTGAGGGAGCGGTGATGGTGGTGCCAGCCCATGATGAGCGTGATTATCAATTTGCTAAAAAATTTAATCTACCAATAAAGGTAGTAGTTTTACCAAAAGAAAATTCAAAATTCAAAATTCAAGATGAATGGAAAAAGGGTGCTTTTGTTGACTATGGGTATTTGGTTAATTCCGGTGAATTTTCTGGATTGGAATCGAAAGAAGCGATTAAAAAAATCACTGAAAAATTAGAAAAGTTGGGATTGGGAAAAAAAGCGGTTGCTTATAAACTTCGTGATTGGATTTTTTCAAGACAAAGGTATTGGGGCGAGCCAATTCCGATGGTTTATTGTGAAATTTGCGCAAAAAAAGGGATTACTTACTGGCAGAGTAAATTATATCGTAATGAAATAAAAGAAAAAGAAGAATTAAACCAAAAGGAAACTCCAGAAGAAAAAACTGAAAATAAAAATTTAGCCGGATGGTTTCCGTTGGAGGAGAAAGATTTACCCTTAAAACTTCCTTATGTTTCTTCATATGAACCAACAGAGACAGGGGAGTCACCGCTTTCAAAGATTGAAAGTTTCGTGAAAACCACTTGTCCCAATTGTGGCGGACCCGCAAAAAGAGAAACTGATACAATGCCTAATTGGGCAGGTAGTTGTTGGTATTTTTTGGCGTTTCCATTATGGGATAAAGGTGTTGAAGGTCAAAGTTTAGCTCAAACATTAATTAGACGCGAAAATTTTGACTTTTTAATTAAAAATTATGGTGATTGGCTTCCGGTTGATTGGTATTTGGGAGGAGCAGAGCATGCGGTTTTGCATCTTTTATACTCGCGTTTTTGGATGAAGGTTTTGTATGATTTGGGGCTTTTGAATTTCAAAGAACCGTTTTTGCGACTTCGAAATGTTGGTATGGTTTTAGCTGAAGATAATCGAAAGATGAGTAAGTCTTTTGGCAATGTCATTAATCCTGATGATGTTGTTTTTGAGTATGGGGCGGATGCTTTGCGTTTATATGAGATGTTTATGGCACCATTTAGTCAAGAGATTGCTTGGTCAACTAAGGCGTTGCAAGGTTGTTATCGATTTTTAAAAAGAGTCTGGGAGATTTATCAAAGTCAGTATCAAGAAGCAAGCAGCAAGTATCAAGAAGACAAGAATTTAGTTTCCAAGTTGAATAAAACAATTAAAAAAGTAACCGATGACGTTTCTTACATTAAGTTTAATACGGCAATTGCCGCAATGATGGAGTTTGTCAATGAATGGGAAAAGGCTTTAAACGTTAAACATTCAACGTTAAATGTTAATGAGGCGAAAAAATTTTTACAGATTTTAGCCCCATTTGCACCATTTTTAACTGAGGAAATTTGGCGAGAGGTTTTTGGAGAAAAAACATCGATTCACTTATCTTCTTGGCCAAAAGCAGAAGTAGTAGAGGATGAGGAGGTTGTTATACCAATCCAAGTTAATGGAAAGTTAAGAGGGACAATAAAAGTTAAAATTAAAGAGGCAAAAGACAAAAGTTTTATTGAGCAGGAGGCTTTAAAAGATGAGAAGATTAAGAAGTATTTAGAAGGAAAAAAGTATAAATTTATTTATGTTGAAGGGAAAGTGGTGAATTTTGTTATCGAAAACTAAAACTAATTTTCTTCATTTAAACGGAATTGAAGGGCTTCAGCAATATGATAACTTTCAATTTTTTCCTTTCCTTCAAGATCGGCAATGGTTTGGGAAACTTTTATAATCTTAAAATATGATCTTGCCGAGAGAGAAAAACGAGAGATGGCTTGTTTTAAAAGATTCTCTGACTCGGTGGTTAGATGACAAAATTCTTTTATTTCTTTGGGAGTCATTTCGCCGTTAGTTTTTATTGAAGTATTTTTAAAACGTGTTTTTTGGCGCTCATACGCAGAAATTACTTTTTCTTTGATTTTACTGCTTTTTTCGCCGCCAGAGTAATGGGCAAGTTTTTCTTCATCAACCGGTGGTAATTCTACATGAATATCAATTCGATCAAGAATTGGGCCAGAAAGGTGTTTTTTATATTTAATAATGGAAGAGGGAGAACAGCGGCAGGCTTTTTTTGGATGACCTAAATAACCACAAGGGCAGGGGTTAGAAGCGGCCAAAAGTAAAAAGCGACTGGGAAAAGTAATACTACCTGAGGCACGGGAGATGGTAACGATCCCATCTTCCAAAGGTTGGCGCAAAGCCTCCAAAACTGAACGGGGAAATTCGGCAAACTCGTCTAAAAATAAAACTCCCCGGTGAGCAAGAGAAATTTCGCCAGGGGTTGGATTAGTTCCTCCGCCAATAAGACCAATTCGTGAAGTGGTATGGTGAGGCGCACGAAAAGGGCGACTTATGATAAAATCTTTTTTATTTAAAAGACCAGCGACTGAGTAAATTTTTGAAACTTCCAAAATTTCTTCTTTTTCCATTGGAGGAAGAATTGAGGAAAAAGCACGACAAAGCATCGTTTTTCCAGCACCGGGGACTCCGCGAAGATGAACGTTGTGAAAGCCGGCTGCGGCAATTGTTAAAGCTCTTTTTGCCTGTTCTTGACCGTAAATATCAGCAAAATCAAATTCGTACTTTTCTTCGCTTAAAATTTCTTCAATTTTTAAATGAGGTTGAGGTGAAAGTTCTTTTATTTGATTAAGATGAAGAATAATATCGGTTAAATTTTTTGCCGGATAAAGCAAGAGATTTTCAATAATTGAAGCTTCTAAAGAATTTGGTGGTGAAAGAAAAAGATTTTTTATCTTTTTTTCTTTGGCCATTAAGGCAATTGGTAAAGCACCAGGAACTTTGCGAAGTTCTCCTTTTAAAGATAATTCTCCTAAAAATAAACTTTGGGAAAGAAAATCGGTTTTTATTTTTCCTGATACTGTCAAAATCCCAATAGCAATTGGCAGATCAAAACCAGAACCGACTTTTGGGATATCAGCGGGTGCTAAGTTGACCGTAATTCTTGAATCAGGCATCGAAAAACCAGCGTTTATGATGGCCGCTCTTACTCTTTCTTTGGCTTCATCAACGGCTTTATCAGGAAGGCCAACAATAGTAAAAGTGGGAAAACCACGATTGGCAACATCAACTTCAACCTCAATCAAAACCCCATCCAAACCAATAGTTGTTCCTGAAAAGACTCTGGCCAACATAAAATAGAATTATTTTATTTTTTAAAAAAGTTTTTGTCTATAGCCGATCGTCGACAAAAATAGAAGAATAATTGATTAGAATGATTTTCTTAGATTTGTGGTTGAGATTTATTTTTGTGATAGTAAAAGAAAATAAGAGCAAAAACGGTAATAATTAGAATCAAAAGAATTAAAACAGTTAATAAAACAAGATTGGAATTATTATTAGTAAGTGAAGATGATGGATTTTGAGAGTTTGAAGAAACTGATGATTGGCTAGGAGGATTATAAGAAGAAGGATAAATGCTTATTCTTTCTATTTCTTTTTTTGTTTTTGTAGGCGAGATTTTGGTTGGAGTAATTACTTTTCTTTTTTCATCAACTACTTGGTTAAGGTTAATTTTGTTTTTTGTTAAATAAGAAGCATTTTGACTTAAAAATTTAGAAGTTGAAAGTTTGATAGTTTGTTTATCTTCTGTTTGATAACGAATTTCATAAGGTTCATTGGGTAATTTGTTACTTGGGATTTGGAAATAGCCTTTTTCGTCGGTTTTGGTAGTATAGTATGGAATATTGGAAAAACTTAAATAAATGCCAACTTTTGTATTTGGAAGGACCTTTTGGTTTTCATCATAAGCAAAACCCTCAAGGCGTGGAAGAATGGGATTAATTTTAAGAGTGACAACATTACTTTGCTGAGCAGAAACTTTTTTAAAGATTTTCGTCAATAAAGATTTAACTTTTTCCATTAGGCTTTGTTGATTGAAATTTAAATTTGTTAAATCACTTTTTTCAAATTGAGCATCGGTTATCGATTCATTTTCTTTTAAACTGGAAAGAGGGATAGAAAAATTAAATTGACCAAGATGGTTGGAGAGATAAGAACCAAACACTCCACTTGTTTCTTGGCCATTTTTGTCAATGCTTTTTTTATATAAAGTAACTTTAGTAAAGGGATGAGAAGCTTTTCCAGAAAACACAATTTCTTGGGTGAGTTTATTTATTTGATGAGTAAAACTATAAACCTTAAGCGGATAAGTATAGCCAACATCGTTATTTGGTTTTAAGGGTATATCTCGAAACTCCATTCGATTTAAGACGTTAATTATCTCTCCAGTTTGTGCTGGATAGATTAATGTTTTTGGTTCTTTTGGTTTACCATAGCGAGGGTTAAGATAAATCTGGTCATAATTTTTACTAATTTCGTTTAAAGAATTTACAGGAAAACTGTAATTTGGGTGAGAAGGAGTAAGTTTGTATTCGCCGTTACTTACATAGAAACTAAAACCCCCATCTTCTAAAGTAATGTAAGGATTAACAATGGTAAGTTCTGATATTTGGGCATCAGCAAATTGGCCATCATAGTTTTTCAACAACGTTACTTGAACGTTGGGAATTGGTTCCAAAGTTTTTGCATCAAAGACTCGACCGGCTGGATCCCAGGAGATTGTGGCACAATCTTTATCTTGAAAAGGAGGAAACTCAACTTTTCCTTGTTGTAAACCACCTTGACCCATTATTTGCTCTTCTTGAGTTTGGTTAATAAAAAAACCATACCATTTACGTTCATGGTTTTGCGGAGTATATGATTGCCATTCTAAAACCGGTGTTTCGCCGGCGGCATTGGTGGTAAAAGGCTGAGGGTTAATTTTTTTTGCTTGATTGTTTTCGATTTTAAAGATGCCATAATTCTCATTTCTTGATAAAGAATAACCTATTTCATTACTTAAGGTACTAAAGTTATTAGCTTTGAAAATTTTTTGATCAAGATTATCACTACCAGTGGTACAGGTTGCCACTATTTGATTATTTCTAGTATGATGGACACATTCGACTATATAAACTTCTTTATTTGAGGGAAACCTCTTTTGAGGATCAGTACTTAATTGAACACGATGAACATCTTTTAGAGCACAAACTGAACTTTCTGGTTTTCCAGGATTACAATAAGTTTTTTTTAGACAAATATGATTGACCGTTATATCTACATTTTCCTGAGCTTGGGCAGAAAATAAAAGAATATTATAACAAAAAAAAACAGCGATGATAGATACTAAAAACCTTCTCATAAAATGAGCATAATAAAATATTATCCTCTTGTCAAGAGAATAAAAGTTTTATATATTAAAAATTATGAACAAGACAAAACTTTTTTTTATTTTTTTGATTATAACATTTTTTTTCTTTCTGCCTTCAACTGCTTATGCGGTTAAATTTGATTTATTCGAACCTCAACCCCCTGAAGGTGGTTTTGTGCGCGGTCAAACAGTTCAATTTACCATTAATATTGATACAAAAGGTCAAAATATTTTCTCAACCCAGATTGGTATGGAATATGATACTCGATATTTAGAATATGTTTCTACTACTCCAGGCAATGCCATGACTTCGGTTTCTACTAATAATTTAGGAGAGGGAAAACTTATTTTTAGTGGAGAAAATCAGAGTGGTTTTTCTGGTCAAGGAACATTTGCTTATGTTAATTTTAAAATTATTGCCCAAGCACCAGGGGAAACAAGGCTTTGTGTTTTGTGGAATCCTCAAAATTCACCAACTCCTCCTCCTCAGCCAACTTCTCCTTATCAACCAACTTCGCCTCCTCCTCAGCCAACTTCTCCTTATCAACCAACTTCGCCTCCTCCTACTTCGGGCGAAGTAAAAGGAGTTTATACGAATAGTTTTTTGGGTTTGATATTTATCTCTTTTTTCTTATTATTTTTTTGGCTTAAAAGAATTAGTTAAGTAAAAAAGGTAGAAAAAATGAATAAAAAAAAGCTTGTTTTTTTAACTTTCATTTTTTTCTTTTTATTTTTTTTAAAGCTTACAGTTAAAGCCCAAGTTTTGACTGAACCACGTCCCTGCTCTTTGGGTTATGGTTGTCCTCAAGACTCTGAAGGTACTCCCTTTAGAAATCCTGATGGAACACCCGCTTCTTTGGAGAATATTTATTCTCAACTTGGAGAAAAGTGTGTTAATTCTTATGAAGAATTTTTAAAAGATCCAATTAATAATCATTTTTGGGTTGATGATGAGGAAATAACGATTCAGGGAAAAGCCGATGAGCGAGCAAGACAGTTTATTCACTGGGTTTTATCTCATCCTTCAATAGATAGTCATCCCTCAATTTTTACGATTTGGTCGAATGTAAGAAATGTCGCATATTTTTTTACTTTGCTGGTGGCGGCTATTTTTGGTTTAGGATTGATTTTAAATCAGCGTTTTAACTTTTCTCAAAAAATTGAGATTTGGCCACAGATTTTTAAATTAATTGGTGTTCTTTTGTTTATTACTTTTTCCGCCTCGATTGTTTTAACTTTAATTCAATTATCAGATGTATTAATGAAATTTTTTACCGAGACTTTGGGAGGAAAGGATATTTTTAATATTTATTTTTCAAACACATTTGATGAAAAAAATTATCAAGCAATTTTTTGTAAAGATTTAAATTACAAGGTCCAAGAGTCAATTAAAACCGAACTTTTTCTTCTAAAGTTAACTAACGTTACCTACTATGTTTTGGGAATAATGATTATTCTTAGAAAAATTATCCTTTGGTTTTTAATTTTTGTTTCTCCTTTTTTAGCTTTGCTTTTGCCTTTTATTTTTATTCGTAATATTGGTTGGATTTGGATTGGGGTTTTTTTTCAATGGTTATTTTATGGACCGCTTTTAGGTTTATTTATTTATGCCTTGAAAGTACTATGGCAAAATGGCATTCCTTTTCCTTTTGATTTTTCAAGGGCGGGAACAGATGCCGGTTATATTTTTCCCACAGGAACAACTATTTTATATGGTGGGCCGGCTCAACTTTTATCGGTAAAAAATAGCGCTAATTATATCGATACTTATGCGGAATATATTATCAGTCTTATTATGCTTTGGGCGGCAATTTTTTTTCCGTGGTGGCTTCTTCGAATCTTTCGTGATTATTGTTGTGATGGGATATATGCAGCAAGAAATATTTTAATGTCGATTTACGATCAATTAAGAGGTGGACCTACTCCTCAACCATCACCATCGCCTTCGCCAGTTTTTACTTCAACTGCCTTAAAAATTCCAAAAGAGGTTGAAATACCAGTAAGAGTAAAGTTAGAAACAATTGAGGAAATTAAAAAAGCTAAAACAGAAGAAATTAGCAAATCGCTTAATCTTCATGTTTCAAAACTAACTGAAATAGCTCACATCGAAACTAATAAGCAAATGTATCAACAAATAACCCAAAACTTAAATTACTTAAAAAATCCAA
>Ga0209750_1000615_pt1 | contig 16441 bp, 13 predicted proteins | sample YNPBryulayer2012_FD_185813 | JGI IMG/M metagenome (GOLD analysis project Ga0209750, IMG submission 185813) | Anoxygenic and chlorotrophic microbial mat microbial communities from Yellowstone National Park, USA - YNP Bryant MS upper layer 2012... ...
GTCCAGCAAGAGCGCAGCGCGCTCCAGGGCGATGGTGCCGCTGACGTTATCGCGGCTGGTGAAAGAATAAAGCGGGAACAGCAAAGGCAGCGCCAGCCGGCGCTTCATCTCCAACGGATGCATCCCTGCGCACAGCAGCGCCGGCAAGGTGCGCCGAGACAAGCGGTTGTTGACCTCGTCGCAACCGGGAAACGAAGCATCAATGTGCAGCCCCTTGATCGCCTGCGCTCTGCCAAACTGATCTGCGCTCCAGTAACCCAGGTCTTTGTCCAACCAGAACTGATAGGCTTGAAACTCCTTTGGCTGGCCTAGCTCAAAGAAACCCAACGGCTGTTCGTTCTGAAAGGCTTTTGGGTTTAGCTTTGCCTGAATGACTTCCTGGTAGAACGCTTCTTCGCTGATATACGACAACTCATAGTTTGCGATCGCCTGAAGCAAATCTATGACCTTAAAGCGGTCTGCTTGCCGGCTCTCCGAGGGGTCAATGACGCCGCATACCAGGCTGCTGCTGCCGCGGAAGGAAAGCGCTTCCTCCAGCAATGGCGAGCGTTGGCCGACGAGTTCTTTGTACTGCGGAATGGCGCTGGATAGACGGACGCCGAAGGTTGCTTCGTATCGCTTTTGTAGGGTTGCGCGCTGCTGTTGATATTGCTCGCGGATGGTCTTGCGCGAAAGACCAAGCAAAATCTTGAGCGATTGAAACTTGCCCCAGGTCTGGGCGTATTGTGCAAATTCAGCGACCGGTGGAAACGCCGACCGAATCGCCTCATTAAATTGCTGGCGATCAAGCTCAGCGCCTGCGGTCAACGGTGCAGGCGATTCACCCTGGCTGTTGAACAAGCGCTCAATCAGCCAGGCAGGGAGAACAGCGTAAGCAACGTAGTCGCAGAAAGCGAAGGTCTGCCCGCCTCGCTGATAGTCGCTGTGCCGGCCAAGCCGGCCGAGCCTTTGGATAAAACTGCCCGCGCTGTGGCTTTCAAAGATCAGAAAGTTGATCCGAAAGTCCACCCCGATGTCCACCGTGGACGTGCCGACCAGCAAGTCGGCCTCGTATGAGGCGCGCCGGCTGTGCCGCGAGGTCAGCCCGATGTTGAGCCCAACGCTCAACCCGTGCGTCTCAAAGAGAGGCTTGAGCTTGTGGTAGATGCGCAGCGCCGACCCGACCGAGTTCACGATGATGGCGCCTTTGGTATGCGGGCGACGATCGAGAAAGAACCGCAAGACGAGATCGTCTGCGCTTTGCTCAATCCAGTCTTCGGCGCGTTGCGCAGCGACGAAGTGGACGGCGACTGGGTTGAGGATCCTGCGCCAATGCGCCGGCTCGCCGTGCGTTGCATATTGCCCCTCGATGAACTTCACCCGCAGGCCAGACCGCTCCAAATATTCGCGCATCAGCGGGCTGGGCGTGGCCGATAGGAAGAGAAATTTGTGAGGGCGCGCGATGCCGCTGGTCTCCTGGATAAACAGCAACGCATTGAGAACGCTGATGACCTGCGGCACGTCAAAGACATGGAATTCGTCGAACGTGAGTTGAGAAAACTTCTGCGCCAGCGGCGCGGCATAGCGGTCAGGAGCGTCATCCGGATAGGTGTAAAACTGATGCATGACGTAATGGAAGATGTCGGGATTGGTCAGAACGAGATCGCCGTTGCGGATGATCCGCATGAACGCTTCTCCCCGTCGCGTGTAGTCATCTTCTGCCATCGCCTGATCCAGCGCCGCTTTATTCAGCCAACGGTACTCGACGTTGGCGTTCCATGTTTTGATCGCCCGCTCCACTTGCGCTTGCTGATCCTCGATGAGCTCGTTGGTCGGATACATGGCGAGGATGGGATAGTTGATCCCACCCCGCACCAGGATGGGCAACTGTCCGGCCAAGCTCTTGCCATCGCCGGTCAGCGCTGTGTTGAAGATGACCTCCACATCATCATTGGTCAACGCCTGATAGGTCTCGACTTGATGCTGTGATAATCGCCAGCCCAGCGGCAGTCGAGTGCTCAGCTCCTCTGGAACTGTCTCCGCCAACCGTGAGTAAACCGGCTGTAGCCGTACTTTCATCAACTTGCACAGTTATATCCCACCCCCAGGGTCACATTTGCGACCCTCCACCTGTTCCCCCGCGCCCAAGTTGCGATACATCCCCTCCACCGCCTGGCGCATCCGCGCCAGCAGCTCCGGCCCGCCCAGCACGACGCAATACTGTCCGTAGCTCAGCAGCACCCGCTCGGCATAGAACAAATCCTGCGTCGTGCCGCACACCTCCGCCGTCCCATCCTCGCGCTGGATGACTTCCATCTCCTCAAAGTGCCGGCTCACCTTGCCGCGCCCCAGCGGCGGCAACAACCGGTAACGCACCTCGTAGCGCGGCGGCTCGCTCGCCGGCGTGCGCCCCATCACCGTCGGCAACACCTGGAGCGCGTCGTCGTCCTGGATGCCGCTGAGGCGAAAGCGTATGTATTCGCCCGTCGCCGGCGTTGACCCCGCCTGCGGCAGCACATACCCCAGCAGATACATGTGCCCCCACTGATACACGATGCGCGCCGGCGCAACCCGAAACCGCCTCGCCCGGTTATCCTCATACCGCGCCGAGAGATAGTTGAACTGGAGCAACCGCCGTTGCGCCTTCGCCCGCCGGACGCTCTCCCACACCCGCGGCGCGATCGGGTCGGGGTCGAGCTGCTTCAAGATGTCGAGGTTGACGATGACCTGAGGGTTGCTCAACGAGAGCCGCTGGTCCGCCGGCAGCCAGCGGGCGACCTCCTCAATAAATCGAAGGACGTTGGCATAGTCCGGCTGGCCCTCGAAGGCCAGCGCCAGCCCCATCATCCCCTCCAGCGCCTCCGGCGAGAGCGACAAGCTGAGGAGCGGCCCAGGCTCAGATAACGCATACTGACCGTTTGCGTATGTGAGCGCGACCCCGAAGATGCGGCGCAGCCGCTGCAGGTCGCGCTTGAACGCCTGGCGCTGCGCCGCCGGCGCGGCCGGATACGCCCCCGGCAGGTCGCGCCGAACGGCCTCGATCAGCTCGGCTTTGCGCGCCGGCCCTTGCTTCAACCTGTTCAACATCAGCAGACAGCGGGCCAGCACCCCTTGCGCGCTGGCGCGCCTGCCGCGCCCCCTCGCCGGCTTGAGCAGCGTCGTCATCGGCGCGAGTATAGCGAGCCGGCGCGCGGGTGGGTGCGTTCACGCTTACGGGCAACTGCCATTGTGTCCTCCGCACCTCCGCGTGAGATTACTTCTTCTGCGCCCTCCGCGCCTCGGCGTGAGATCACTCCGGACGTGAAGGCATCCCAAGCCACTGCCCGATTTCGTACAATCCCCCTCATGGATTCCGTCGCCTACCACACCGCCCAGGAGATTGAACAGCGCTTCACCTCCGGCGTTTACCCCAAGCGCGACCTGACCATCGTGCGCGGCAAGGACGCCGTTGTATGGGACGACCAGGGCCGCGCCTACATAGACTGCGTCGGCGGCCAGGGGGTGAGCACGCTCGGCCATGCCAACAGGGCCGTGGCCGAGGCGATCGCCGAACAAGCCCTGCGCCTGATCTCCTGTCCGGAGATCTTCTACAACGACACGCGCGCGGAGTTCGAGGCGCTGCTGGTCTCCCTGCTGCCGGAGGGCATGCAGCGGGTGTATCTGTGCAACAGCGGGGCCGAGGCCGTCGAGGCCGCGCTCAAGTTCGCCCGCCTCAGCACCGGCCGGCCGAACATCGTGGCCGCCGTGCGCGGCTTTCACGGCCGCACCTTCGGCGCGCTCAGCGCCACCTTCGAGCCAAAGTACCGCGACCCCTTTCAGCCGCTGGTGCCGGGCTTCACCCACGTGCCCTATAACAACGCCGAGGCGCTGGCCGGCGCGGTAAACGAGCGCACCGCTGCGATCCTGCTGGAGGCAGTGCAAGGCGAAGGCGGCGTCCATCCCGCGACGCCGGACTACTTGCGCGCCGCGCGCCAGATCGCCGACCAACACGGCGCCTTGCTCGTCGTGGACGAGGTGCAGACCGGCTTCGCACGCACCGGTCGCTGGTTCGCCATCGAGCACAGCGGGGTCGTGCCCGACCTGATGCCGATGGGCAAGGCCATCGCCGGCGGCGTGCCGATGGGCGCGGTGGGCATCCGCGAGACGGTCAAAAACCTGGCGCCCGGCGTCCACGGCAGCACCTTCGGCGGCAACCCGTTGGCCTGCGCCGCCGGCCTCGCCAGCATCCGCGAGATGCAGCGGCTGGACCTGCCGCGCCAGGCCGCCGAGAAAGGCGCTTACTTCAAGGCCCGCTTGGAGGCAATCGGCGCGCCGGTCATCCGCGAGGTGCGCGGCCTGGGCTTGCTGATCGGCGTCGAGCTGCGGACGAAGGTGGCGCCTTACCTGCGCGCGCTCCAGGCCGAGGGCGTGTTGGCCCTGCCCGCCGGCCTGAACGTGCTGCGCTTCCTGCCGCCGGCGGTGATCACGCGCGAACAGATTGACTTCGTGGTGGAGAAAGTCGGCAAGGTGCTCTCGGCATGACCCCCTATCCGTTCGTCGAAGCCGTCCCGCCGAGCTGGGAGGGCGCACAACCTTCCTCCACCGGCGAGCCGATCTTCGTCCGCCGCTGGCAGCCGGCCGGTGAGGCGCGCGGCGCGGTGGTGATCGCGCACGGCCTGTTCGAGCACAGCGGGCGCTATTTGCACGTCGCTGGCCGGCTGGTCAACAAGGGTTACCAGGTATGGGCGCTGGATCATTACGGGCACGGCCGCTCGGCGGGGCCGCGTGGGGCGCTTCGACACGACGATCAATATCTGGATGACCTCGGCCTGATCATCGCCCAGGCAACTCAGGCCGACGGCCAAAAGCCGGCCTTGCTGGGCCACAGCATGGGCGGGGCGATCGCCGCGCGCTACGCCGTGCGCCACCCACAGGCGCTGGCCGGCCTGGCGCTCTCCGCGCCGGCGCTGGGCGTGCACGCCTCGCCGCCGGTGGTCTTCTTTGGCCGGCTGGCCAGCCACCTGTTCCCCTCGGCGACCATGCCCAGCGGCCTGCGCGGGCCGGCCACCCATAACCCGGCGTGGGAGGCCTGGAAGCAGGCCGATCCGCTTCAGCACAATCGGCTCACCCTGCGCCTGGCGCGCTTCATCGTGGAGGCCGGCGCGGAGGCGCGGGCCAAAGCCGGCAACCTGCGTATCCCCGTGCTGCTGTTGCTGGCTGGCGAAGATACCTACGTGGACAACCGCGGGGCGCACGACTTCTTCGCTCGCCTGCCGGCGGGGGTCGGCGCCCTGCGCGAATACGCCGGCTTCTACCACGAGCTGTTCAACGAGGTCGAGCGCGACCGCCCGCTGGCCGACCTGGAGGCGTGGCTGGCCGCGCTGTGGAGGTAGCGGGCGTTGATCGAGCTGCTAGAAGCGTGCCTGCGCATCCCATCCCTCAGCGGCCAGGAGCGGGCGGTGGCCGAGTTCCTGTGTGCGGAGATGGCGCGGCGCGGCTTCGCGCGCGCTTTCATAGACGAAGCCGGCAACGCCGTGGGCATCGTCGGCCACGGCCCGCGCCAGATCGTCCTGCTGGGACACATGGACACGGTGGGCGGCGAGGTGCCCGTGCGCTACGAGGACGGCAAGCTCTATGGGCGCGGCAGCGTGGACGCCAAAGGCCCGCTCTGCGCCTTCATCCTGGCTGCCGAGTCGGTCGCGCCGGCCCTCTCAGGTGATTGGCAGATCGTCGTCATCGGCGCCGTGGAGGAAGAATGCGCCACCTCGCGCGGGGCGCGCTTCGTCGTCGGCCGGTATCGCCCAGCGATGTGCGTGATCGGCGAGCCGAGCGGCAGCGACGGGATCACGCTGGGTTACAAGGGCCGGCTGCTGATCCACGCCCGCGCCGAACACGAGGCGCGCCACACGGCCATCCCCGCGCCGAACGCCGCCGAGCAGGTGGTGGCGCTGTGGAATCACGTGCGCGCGTTGGCCGATCGCTGGAACGCCGACCGCCCGAAGGCGTTTGATCAACTCCTGCCCTCGCTGCGCAGGATCCAATCCGGCGAAGACGGCCTGCGCGAATGGTGCGAGGCGACGATCGGCGTCCGTCTGCCGCTTGATTATGGGCCGGAGGCGATGCAGGCCGAGCTCGCGCGCTGGGGCGCCGACCGGCCGGAGGTTGCGTTGCACTTCAGCGGGGCCGAGCCGGCTTGGCGCGCGCCCAAGGACACGCCGCTGGTTCGCGCCTTGGTGGACGCCATCCGCGCCCACGGCGGGCAACCGAAGTTCAAATACAAGACCGGCACGGCCGATTTCAACGTGGTCGGGCCGGCGTGGGGTTGTCCGATCGTCGCTTATGGGCCGGGGGACTCGGCGCTCGACCACACGCCACACGAGCACGTGGCGATTGACGAGTTCGCGCGCGGGGTGAGCATACTGACCGCGGCCTTGCGCGCGCTGACCACTTAATCGCGTGCAGGGGCGACCCCTCGGCGCTTCACGTCAAGCGCCATGGCGAGGCCATGCTGCCGTCGTCATCGAAGGCGAGCGGCGCTTCGCCCACGATCCGCAAATTCGGATGCGCCTCGATCTGCGGCCGCAGGTTCTCGCTCATCCAAAGCTGACCGAGGGCCAGGGTGTTGCGGGCGAAGACGAAGGTCGGCGCTCGATCGGGCGGCGCGCCACAGCAGCGGACGGCCACCTCCAGCGCGCGCCGATCGTCGGCCATGACGATCGGGATGCACGAGCGCTTCAGGCCAAAGGTGGTCGCGGTGATCGCGTTGGTGTAAGTGATGGCGAAGTCAGCCTTGCGCAGGGCGCGTGCCGTGATCACGTCGGCCAGGCCGATGCCGGAGGCGTTGCCGTGGGTGGCCTCGGTCAGGTCCAGCAGGACCAGCGCGCCGATGTCGCTGGCGTCCTCCGGCTCTGGCTGGCGGTTCACCCGCAGCCGCCCTAGCACGTTGGTGTCCATGCCGGTTCCGCTGATGTCCTTGCCCAGCTCGCGGATCACCAGCACATCTATTTGCCTGAACGGCAGGCCGAGCATCAGCGCGCGGGCTTTGCGCAGCAGAGCGGCCTCGACCTCCGTCCCGATCTGGTCGGCAGTCAGGCCGACGATCTCGGCGGTCTCGTCGTAGCCGTTCTCCAGGATGGCGATCGCCCCGCGCAGGTTGGTGTTCGCCTGGTAGATGCGCGCGGCGGGGGCGAGGAACTGTTGAAAGCCGGCCGTGCCCCAGGCGTGCATGGCCTCCGCGCCGACCCGCTTGCCCAGCCCGATCACTGCCATCTTGCTTGGCCCGCTCTCCAACCGGCCATGAAAATCGGTGTGCGGCTTGATCCGGCTGATGAGGAGGGTGTGGTCAGCAGCGGCGCTGTGAAGGTCCTGATACAGCGCTGGCCCGTTGGGCAGGCGGCCGACCTCGCGCACCTCCATTGTGATGCGCAGCGGGCAGCCGATGCTGGCCTCGGTGATGCCCAGCTCGGCCAACAAAGCGCGCTGGCCGTCGGCGGTGGCCCCGCCGTGGCTGCCCATCGCAGCGACGATGAACGGCTGCGCGCCGTGGGCCTTCAGGCGGTCAACGACAGCGCGCACGATCGCCGGCAGGTTGGCGATCCCTCGGCTGCCCACGCCGACGGCGACGCGCTCGCCGGGTTGGATGACGGTCAGCAGGCCGCTGGCCTCCAGCGCCGCGCGCGCAGCAGCGGACACGTTCGTGACGCGCGGGTAGTCATAGATTTGGCGCACTTCGAGCAGGCGGGCCGGCAAAGGCGCGGGGAAGCGCAGGGCTTGGATCTGTTCGAGCAGGTGCATGGGGGGATGATAATGCGTATTGCGTGTTCCGTGGCGCGTAGAACTCGTCCCAGAAATGTAAAACACGGAATACGCCCTACGGAATACGCTCTACGGAATACGCCGCTCACATCTACGAGCTGCGGTATGATCGGCTAAGTAGGGCCGTTAGCTCAGCCTGGTAGAGCAGGGGACTTTTAATCCTCGTGTCGCAGGTTCGAATCCTGCACGGCTCATCCGCTTGGCCCCTCGCTGTGAATGATATAGCTGCCCGTCTAGGATAATCCGCAGGGCATACACCGCAAATCGTCCATGACGCCCTTTCTTTCTGTCGTGATCCCGGCCTACAACGAGGCCAGCAACATCCAAGCAGGGTCGCTGGACAGCGTCGCAACCTACCTCTCCTCCCAAACCTACGAGTATGAGGTGATCGTGGTTGATGACGGCAGCACCGACGAGACGCTCGCCCTGGCCGAGGCATTCGCCGCCAGGCAGCGCGGATTTCGCGTCATTCACAATCCGCACCGCGGCAAGGCGTTCGCCGTCGCCACCGGCCTGCGCGCAGCGCATGGCGAAGTCGTCCTCTTCACCGACATGGACCAGGCGACACCGATCGAGGAAATCCCCAAATTGCTGCCCTGGTTCGCCCAGGGGTACGACATCGTGATCGGGTCGCGCGGCACGTATCGCCGAAATGCCCCGCTGTGGCGCAAGACCATGTCGCGCAGCCAAATCCTGCTGCGCAACTTGATCCTGGGCTTCAGAGGCATCACCGACACACAGTGCGGGTTCAAGGCATTTCGCCGCGACGTGATCGCGCCGATCCTCGACCAACTCTATCTTTACAACTTCTCTCGGTCAGCAGAAGCCCAGGGCGCGACCGTCACCGCCGGCTTCGACGTGGAGCTGCTCTTCGTGGCCCAGCGGCTGGGTTACCGCATCAAAGAGGTGCCGGTGGCCTGGGACTACCGCCACTCCCGACGGGTTAACCTGCTAAAAGATAGCCTGCGCGGGCTGCGTGAGTTGATCGAGATCCGCGCTGCTGACCTGCGAGGCGCGTATGGCGGCGATAGACATCCTCGGCTTGGGCGTGACCGCCGTTGATCGGCTGCTCTACGTGCCGGCTTATCCTTCGCCGAACGCCAAGGTCAACGTCCTGCGCAGCGAGCGCCAGTGTGGCGGCCTCACAGCCACCGCGCTGGTGGCCGCCGCGCGGTTGGGCGCGCGCTGCGCCTACGCCGGCCAACTCGGCGACGGCGAAGACGCGCGCTTCGTCGTCCAAACGCTGAGCAGCGAAGGGGTGAACCTGAGCCATGCGCTCAAGCTGGCCCAAGCTGGCCCCGTGCGCTCCACGATCATCGTAAGCGCGGATGATGGCGCGCGCACCATCCTCGCTGAATATCCAGCGGTGTGCGGTGCGCATCCCGATTGGCCGCCCGCCGACGTGATCGCCCAGTCCCACGTGTTACTCGTAGATCACGCAGGCGTGCCAGGCATGATCCGTGCCGCGCGCATCGCGCGGCAAGCCAAGCGCCCCATCGTGTGCGACATCGAACAAGCTGCGCCAGGCTTTGAAGACTTGTTGGCGCTGGTGGATCACGTGGTGCTGAGCTGGGATTTCGCCAGCGCGCTGACCGGCGACGGCGCGCCTGAGTCAGCGATCGCCCATTTATGGACCACCGATCGCGCCCTGGTGGCCGTGACCTGTGGCGAACACGGCTGCTACTTCAGCACAGATGGCCAGATGGTTCAGCATCAGCCGGCGTTTCGCGTGGATGTGGTGGACACCACCGGATGCGGCGACGTCTTCCGCGGCGCATACTGCGTTGGCTTGCTGCGCGGGATGAGCGCTGCCGCGCGCATTCGCTTTGCCTCTGCTGCCGCTGCGCTCAAGGCCACCCAGGCGGGTGGACAGGCCGGCGCGCCGACCTTGGCGCAGGTCACCCGCTTCCTCCAGCTTCAACGTTAGCCCAATCGGCCAAATTCCTTCTCCAGTTGCTTCAACCCCAGGTAGATCATGGTGGGGCGGCCATGCGGGCAGGTGCGCGGCGACTCGCACGCCTCCAGATCGCGCACCAACGCCTGCATCTCGGCCAGGGACAAGACCCGGCCGGCTTTGATGGCCATCCGCTTGCACACCCGGCGCAGCACCCGCGCCTCCAGCGCCTGGCGCAAGACGGGTTCGCCCGTCTCCAGGTCAGCAACGATCTCGCGCAATGCCGCAGCGATGTCATCCTGGAGCATCAGCGCCGGCACGCTGCGCACCAGGAAGGTGTTGCTGCCGAACGGCTCGATCTCAAAGCCGAGTGCGCGGAGCAGGTCATGCTGATCGGCCAGCAGGTTTGCGCTCTCCGCGGGCAAGGTGACCGCGACGGGGTCGAGCAGCGCCTGCGATGGCAACTCCCCGCGAGCGTGTTGCGCCATCAGGCGCTCCCACAACACGCGCTCATGGGCGGCGTGTTGATCAATGAGATACAACCCCTCTGGGCCTTCGGCCAGGATATACATCTGCGCGAGCTGCCCAAGGATGCGCAACGCCGGCAGACCGCCCCCGTCCCCGACGGTGGGCGCACCATCGGCGGACTGAGCCGGCGCACCCTGCCGTAGATCAGGGGCGGGACTGGACGGCACAGGCTGTTCAACCTCACCCTGCGCTTGGCGAGCGATGCCGATCCGTTCCCAGGCCGCGCTGCCGGGGATGGCCGGCTGCGCGCTCCATGGAACAGAATACGCCTCCGGCGGGCGGCTGAGCGCCGACGACGGCTGCGGCGGCGCAAGGTGTTCGAGGAGGGTGCGGCGCACAGCGCGCTGCACAGCGCTGAAAACACTGTCCGGATCGCGAAAGCGCACCTCGGCCTTGGCCGGATGCACGTTTACGTCCACCTCGGTCGGCGGCAAGTGCACCAGGATCACCGCCACCGGATAGCGGCCGGTCATCAACAGGGTGTGATAAGCCTGGATCACGGCGTGGGCTAGCTTGGCGTCCTGCACCGGCCGGCCGTTGACGAAGAGCGTGATCTTGCTGCGGTTCGCGTGGTCCAGCGGAGGCAAGCCCACATAGCCGGAGACGGCGACCTGCCCCTCCGTCGCCGGCGCATCCACTGCGACCATTTGCGCCGCCGTGTCAGGCCCGTAGGTCTCCACAAGCACATCACGTAGATTGCCACTGCCCGGCGATTGAAAGCTGGGCCGGCCATCATGGGACAAGACGAAGCGGATGTGCGGATAGGCCATCGCGTAGCGCACGACGACGCCATCAATGTGGCTGCGCTCAGTGGTGACGGACTTGAGGAACTTCAGGCGGGCGGGCACGCGCGCGAAGAGATGCTCGATGCTCATCGTCGTGCCGGGCGCGCGGCCCGCCGGCGCCTGCGCCACTATCCGACCGCCATCGAGCCTCAGCAAGGTGCCGCTGACCTCATCAGTGTGGCGCGTCAGGCAGGTGACCTGGCTCACTGCGGCGATGCTGGCCAGCGCCTCCCCGCGGAAGCCCAGCGTGTGTATGCTGCTCAGGTCTTCAGCGCTGGTCAGTTTGCTGGTGGCGTGGTGGGTGAACGCGAGCGCGACCTCGGCAGCGGGAATGCCACTGCCGTTATCGGCCACTCGGATCAGGCGCTTGCCACCCTCAAGGCATTCAATGCGGATGTCGGTGGCGCCGGCGTCAATGGCGTTCTCAACCAACTCCTTGACCACCGAGGCCGGCCGCTCAACCACCTCGCCGGCGGCGATGCGCATGACCAGCGCATCGGGCAAGACGCGAATAGGCATCGCGCGTTGATTGTAGCGTTACGTCGTCGGTCGAAAGTCCAACACTTCCAACTGCAAGCGCGATTGGCTATTCCACGAGCTGGCGCTCAGGCGGCAGATGCAGGACACGGTGCTGCCTTCGGCAAGCTCGCCGGCGCGCTCTCCCATGCGCCAGGCGATCGCATCCCACGTGGTGCGTCGCGCGTCGCTTAAGCGCAACTGCAAGTGTGGCTGATCGCCCTGGCCGTTGTTGCGCCCGACGCGACGAACCGAAAGCACGGTCGCCGCGCGCACCACTAACGTCGGCGGCGGGTTCGCTTGGCCGTGCGGTTCGAGGCGCTGCAGGTCGGTGATCGCGCACGTGTCTATCTGATCAAGCGTCACTTCGGCATCAGCGCGAAGGATGCGCTGCCATCCGCCGCTTGGTTGCTGAGCGACGGCGATGGCATTTAGTTGAGCCTGTAACAGGTCGAGCGCATCGGCGCGCGTGGTGAAACCAGCGGCAGCAGCATGCCCACCGTGCTTGAGCAACAGGTCGCGGCAGCGATCGAGCGCTGCCGTGATGTCGAAGCCCTCGATGCTGCGGCACGAGCCGCGCGCCTCGTCGCCGCAAACGCCGACCACGACGGCGGGGCGATAAAACTTCTCGGCCAACCGCGCTGCGGCCAGCCCGATCACGCCGATGTTGTAGTTTGGCGAGGCCGCGAAGAGCACCGCCGGCAGGTCATCCACCTGCTGGGCGCGCACGCGCTGCTCGGCATCCGCCGCGATCGCGGCCATCACCTGTTGGCGCTCGCTGTTTTGTCGGTCGAGCCAGCTGGCCAGCTCAGCCGCCTGGCGTGGGTCGGTGCTCATCAACAGGTCATACGCCGTGCGTGCGTTCTCAAGCCGGCCAGCAGCGTTCAGGCGTGGGGCCAGCGCAAAGCCGACCCGCGTGGCATCTATTTCGCCGAGGTGCAGGCCGGCCGCTTCGATCAACGCCCGTAGGCCGAGGCGCGGCGTGCGGTTCAATCGCTCCAAGCCGGCTCGCACCAGCGTGCGATTCTCGCCGATCAGCGGGACCACATCGGCTATCGTGCCAAGCGCCACCAGGTCCAGCAGTGATGCTTCGGTCACGCTGGAGATAGGGTAGCCGGCGGAACGCCCAGTCCGCAGCAGGCATTGCGCCAAGCGAAAGGCTATCCCCACGCCGGCCAGATGCTTATATGGGTAGCGACAATCTGGCCGCTTGGGGTCAATCACGGCGACAGCGTCCGGCACAACGCCATCTTCCAGTTCATGATGATCGGTGATCACCAGGTCCAAACCCAAACTGCGCGCGTATCGCGCTTCGCTGTGCGCGCGTGCGCCGCAGTCCACAGTAATCACCAAGTTCACCCCCTGCGCCTTCAGCTTCTCCAACGCGCGGGCGTTTAGCCCGTAGCCTTCCTCGAAGCGGTCGGGGATGTAGATGTGCGCGCGTGCGCCAAAACCATTGAGGGTGTGCATCAGCAGCGCGCCGGCGGTGACGCCATCGCAATCGTAATCAGCATAGACTGCGATCTGCTCACCGCCTGCGATCGCCCTCAAGATGCGCGCCACGGCCTGATCCATGTCGGCAAGCGCGAATGGGTCAACGTGGGCCGGCGCGCTGCTGACGAACGCGCGCGCTTCTTCGGGATCAACGAATCCGCGCGCATAAAGGACTTGTGCAACGAGCGGGTGCAAGTCGCGCAGCGCAGCGAAGTATGCCGGCGGCGCGGAGGGGGATACACGCCATTCAGCCATGATCAAGAGCGACGGGCGCATTCATGCCACGCGCTGCCCTCAGCAAGGCAAAGTGCGCCTCGCCCATCCAACGCTTGCCTACGAACGCGCCGGCGCAACGATGTATTTTGAGTCTACAATACCATTCTAGCAAGCTGAGTTTGGAGAACGGGAGCGCTCAACTTTGGGGTGACCTTCAAGCGGTGCACTCCCTGGAGAACGGACATGCTAAGCCAAGTGATCGAATATGCGCGCAGCCAGCGCGAGCGCTATATCCAAGACCTGATGGAATATCTCGCCATCCCCAGCGTGAGTGCTCAGCCTGAGCATGCGCGCGACATCAAGATGGCTGCGCTGTGGCTTGCGGATCACCTGCGCGATGCTGGCTTGCGCGCCGAGGTGATGGCCACGGATGGCCATCCGCTGGTCTATGCCGAATGGTCAGGACATGATCATCACCGCCCGACCGTGCTGATCTACGGGCACTACGACGTGCAGCCGGCCGAGCCGTTCGAGCTTTGGCACAGCGATCCGTTCAAGCCCACCGTGCGCGATGGGTATATTTACGCGCGCGGGGCCAGCGATAACAAGGGCCAGCACCTGGCCCACGTAAAGGCTGTGGCCTCCTACCTGCGCTGCGAGGGGACGCTCCCCGTCAACATCAAGTTCCTATTGGAGGGCGAAGAGGAGATCGGCAGTCCCAACCTGGGCAGCTTCGTCGCCCGGCATCGCGACCTGCTGGCCTGCGACTGCGTGGTGATCAGCGATGGCAGCCTGCGCAGCCTCACCCAGCCTGTGCTGACCTACGGCTTGCGTGGCCTGGCCGGCTTCGAGGTGCATGTGCGCTGCCTGGCGCACGATGTGCACTCCGGCCACTACGGCGGCAACGTGCAGAACCCGGCTATGGCGCTGGCGCACATCCTGGCCGCACTAAAAGATCCCGAAGGGCGCGTCACTGTGCCGGGCTTTTACGACGACGTGCGAACGCTCAGCGCAGAGGAACGCCAATCCCTTGCCCGCATCCCATACGGCGAGACCGACCTGGTGCGCGAGACGGGCGCGCTGATCGCGTTCGGCGAGCCAGGGTTCACCATCAGCGAGCGCAGAGGGGCGCGCCCTACGCTGGAAGTGAACGGCATGTGGAGCGGCTACACCGGCCCCGGCAGCAAGACGATCATCCCCGCCACGGCCCATGCCAAGATCACCTGCCGGCTGGTGCCAAATCAGGACCCGACCAAGGTTATTCAGCAGGTGCAGGCTGCGATGCGCGCCGCTGCGCCGGCCGGCACGGAGATCAGCTTCAGCGATGAACGCGGTTCGCCGGCCTCGCTCATCGCGCTCGACACCAGAGAGGCGCAAGCAGCCATTCGGGCTGCCGAGCATACCTACGGCAACCCACCACTCTACGAGCTGGAGGGCGGCTCCATCCCCGTCGTGCACGATTTTCAAACCCAGCTTGGCAAGCCGATCATCCTGCTCGGCTTGGGCCTGCCAGAAGACAACATCCATGCGCCCAACGAACGCTTCGCCCTCAGTTGCTACGAGAAGGGCATGGAGGCCAGCATTCGCTTCCTGGCTGAGCTTTAGCCGTCTCCTTTGATTGTTTCATTCCATTTTCATTTTGGGCTGTTAGCCTAGTCAGCATACAGCCTATCTCGGAGAGGAGAGGAACGATGATGCTGACTTTCCCTCGCATGTTGATCGGTGGTGCGGCGGCGGCAGTGATGCTGACGGTCGCGGCCTGTGGCGCGCCCCCTGCGCCGCCCACGGCTGCGCCGACCGCTGCGCCTACCACTGTCGCGCTGCCCGCAGCGACTGACGCGCCGGCAGCGGCCGCCGCTCGCCCACTGTTCATTGACTTTTACGCCCCCTGGTGAGGCGCCTGCATTGCGATGAAGCCTGTCGTGAACAGGCTCTCAGAAGAATACCAAGGCCAAGTGGACTTTTTGGCCGTTGACGTCACCCTGCAGGACTCCAGGGAGTTGATGAACAAATATCGCTACGTCGGACGTCCCCAGTTCGTCGTCGTCGCGCGGGATGGATCCATCGTCGCCTCGCGCAACGGCATCCAATCATACGAACGGCTGAAAGCGGATATCGAGGCCGCGCTCGCCAAGCCGTGAACGATCTACCCCTCTGCCCTTGCGCGCAGGGGCAGAGGGGTTAGACCTCTTCTTCATCCTCATCAACCTCGACCAGCCCCCACCAAGCCATCAGCGCTATCAGGCTGGGCTGCTTGCGCACCCAATCCACCGGAAAAGCGAGTTGAATGATGGCCGCTGAGTAGTGGATGCCGGCTTTATCCGGCGGTATGAGGTCGTAATTCCAGTCAGCATCGGCCTGATAGAAGAAGGCGCGCCCTTTATCAGCTTCGATCTGCCAGTACTCCAAGACGTGCGCGGCTGCGTAGCGCCGGCGCAGTGCGGCGCGCTCGGCCTCACTCACGCCGCTATGCAACACATCCACGGCCAGGCCTGGCGCGCCGTAGATCGCGTCGGCCTTCACCATGCTGCGCGCCTGGTTCGGCACGTAGATTACGTCGGGCATGAGGACGCCGTCGCCGGCGATCACCCGCGCCCCCTTGCCCAGCACCGCGCCCAGCTCGTAGGCTTCCACGACCACCGTGAGCAGGTTGATCAACCAAGCTTGTAGCTTGGCCTGGAGGACGCTGAAGGATGTATCAGAGGTTGCCATGCGCAGCGGACACAACTTAGGGAAACAACCGTCGCGCTTTCACCTCGGCGACGGCATCGGCGCGATAGCGATAGAGCTTGGCCGGCCGCCCCTCCCCACTCAGCCGCTCGCCCGTCTCTTCCAAGATGCGCGCCTGTAGGATGCGCCGGCGGAAGTTGCGCTTGTCCAGCCGCTCGCCCAGCACCGTCTCGTAGGCTTTCTGGAGCTGGCTGAGGGTGAACTTCTTGGGCAACAGCCGAAAGCCCACCGCAGTGTATTCCAGCTTGTAGCGCAGCCGCTTGAGCGCATAGCCGACGATCTCGGCGTGGTCAAAGGCCATCTCCGGCAAAGCATAGACCGATTGCCAGCGCGCGTCGGAGGTGCCCTTGCCGGCGTGGAGCGCCAGCGGCTCCGGCACCAGTGCGAAGTAGGCCACCGTCACCATGCGCCCGCGCGGGTCGCGGTCAACCCGCCCAAAGGTGTAGAGCTGCTCGATATGCACGCCGCGCACACCTGTCTCGTCATACAACACGCGCGCTGCGGC
>Ga0209750_1000628_pt1 | contig 16224 bp, 12 predicted proteins | sample YNPBryulayer2012_FD_185813 | JGI IMG/M metagenome (GOLD analysis project Ga0209750, IMG submission 185813) | Anoxygenic and chlorotrophic microbial mat microbial communities from Yellowstone National Park, USA - YNP Bryant MS upper layer 2012... ...
CTCGGTGCGCTTCTGCGCCTCGGCCAGTTCCTCGATGCGCGCCTCGGTGCGCTTCTGCGCCTCGGCCAGTTCCTCGATGCGCGCCTCGGTGCGCTTCTGCGCCTCGGCCAGTTCCTCGATGCGCGCCTCAGTGCGCTTCTGCGCTTCGGCCAGTTCCTCGATGCGCGCCTCAGTGCGCTTCTGCGCTTCGGCCAGTTCCTCGATGCGCGCCTCAGTGCGCTTCTGCGCTTCGGCCAGTTCCTCGATGCGCGCCTCGGTGCGCTTCTGCGCCTCGGCCAGTTCCTCGATGCGCGCCTCGGTGCGCTTCTGCGCCTCGGCCAGTTCCTTTACTTCCGCAGACAACGCTGCGATCGCTTCGGCCATCGCTTGCTGTGCCCTCGCAAGTTCCTGAACAGCCTGGGGCAGGTTGACGAACTCTTCTGTAAACAGCGCGCGGCGCAGTTCGTCTCGCAACTGTGGATTACTGTTCAACAGTTGGATGAGGTCGTTAAAATCACTTATCGAGAACGCCATGCGCTTACCTCACGTTGAGTATTATCGCACCGATTCTTCTGGCTCAATCGAGACATGTACGACGTAATCGTAGTCGGCGCAGGCCCCGGCGGCTCTTCAGCGGCATACTTTCTGGCCCAGCGTGGCCTGCGCGTGCTGCTGCTGGACAAGGCCGACTTTCCCCGCGATAAGACCTGCGGCGATGGTCTGACGCCCCGAGCGGTGGGCGTATTGCAAACGATGGGCCTGGCCGACGAGCTGCGCCGAATTGGCCACCTCATCCGGCGCTTCGAGGTGTTTGCGCCGGATGGTCGTTCGACGGGCGACGCGATTGCCATCGGCGCGGGGCTGCCGGATTACGCGCTCGTGGTGCCGCGCTTGCAGCTAGACGATCGCATTCGACAACGGGCTGTGCAGGCCGGCGCGCACTTCCAAGCCGGCGTGCACGTTGACGACGTTCGGGTCGAATCGGAGAATGGCGCGGCGCGCGTTCAGGTATTGGGTGAGCGGATGGGCCGGCGCGCCGCGTTTTATGCCCAGATGGCCGTTGTCGCAACAGGCGCCAACCCGCAATTGCTGCGTCGCCTTGGTTTGCTCTCGCGCTCGCCCCAGTTTATCGTCGCAGCGCGCGCTTACTTCGAGGGCGTGAACGGATTGAGGGATGCTTGGACGTTGCACTTCGACGGTGCGCCGTTACCAGGCTATGGATGGATCTTCCCGGTCGCGCCAGATGTGGCCAATATCGGCGTGGGCTACTTTCGACATGCACGCGCTGCGTCCGCCGTGCGGCCCTTCGAAGCGTTCATACGGGGTTCGGCCTTGCGCGCACTGCTCGAAGGCGCGCGCCAGTGTGAGCCGGTAAAGGGCTATCCCCTGCGTGATGACTTTCTCACTTCGCCGACCTACGGACAGCGCATTCTGCTGGTGGGCGAGGCCGCCGGCTTGGTGAACCCGCTGACCGGCGAAGGCATTGACTACGCGCTCGAATCCGGTCAGGTCGCAGCCGAGCACGCCGCAGCGATGATAGCCAGCGGCGACTTCAGTGACCACGCCCATGTGGCCTACGACCGCGCGCTGCGCGAGCGCTATCAGGCCTTATTTGCCTTCTGCACCACTGTGCGCACCTGGTGTGTGCGACCGTTCATGCTCAACTTGCTGGTCCGCATGGCAAACCGTCGGCACGACCTGCGCCGGCAGCTCACGCGCGTGGTGCTCGGCGGCGCACCGGTGCGCGGGCGGCTGACACTTCGGCGCGCAATGCGCGCCTTGCTCGGCATCTAGATCGTCTTGCTTTCTGCGGAGGCGTTGAGCGCCCGAAGCTGGGCGCGCAAACGCTCAATTTCACCGCTATCGTGCTCGTTGTATCTGAGAAGCTGACGCTTGCGTTGTGCCAGCTCACCAGCCAGATGCTTTAGCTGAGCGCTGAGCTTGAACGGGGGCGAAGTGCGCTGCCCGCTGAGCGCTGCGTATGCCTGTGCAGTGATGACCTCCGGTACCTCATCGGCCAGATAGGTCTTGAACATCTGGCGGTCGTTGTAGCGACTGACTACTCGCAGGCCAAGCATGAGCGCGGCGAGCAGGCCATAGTTGATCAGCGTGATCAGCAGTGAGCCGCCCTCGGTTGCTTCACCCAGGACAACGGATGCGTTGTGAATGGCGTGAGTGACGATGGCTGCTGCGCAGCCTAAAATGATCGCCAGCGCTCCTAAGACGGGCGGGCTGTGGCGAGCGAACCCAAAGCCAATGCCGATCAGCGATGTATAAAATCCGTGAAGAAAACCGAACACGATCACCCGCAGGAAGAAGAGGCGGGTCCATTCTTCGATGTTCTGTGTGCTGCTCAGGTAAATGATGTTCTCGATATAGGCGAAGCCAAATCCCACGGTGGAGCCATATACGATGCCGTCCACCCAGCCATCGAATTCGCGCCGCCGCCAGAAGAATAAGGCAGCCACAGCTAACCCCTTAAACAGCTCCTCGCTGACTGGCGCGAGCACGATGGCACCAATGCTCTGAGACGCTTCTTCTCCTAACAACGCTGCTATTGGCAGGCCAAAGATCACTTGCACAATCAGGGCCAGCATGGCAGCCGGCAACGCACCCCAGACAAACGCAGCAACCAGATACTTTGTTGGTTCTTGTTCAAAGCGGTCAACTCCCCGCACCAGGCGAGCGTATAAGTAAGTGGGCAGCGCGACGACCAGCGCTGAGATCCAAACAGGCACCATAACAACTTGTAGAATCCCTCAAGGCTCGACAGAGCCAATTTACAACCACGGGAGATTGTATCTTGCAAGTCTTGGAATCAGATTCGCCACCAGCGCGCTTGATTCGGGCCAGCGAGATCGCTCAGTATGTTTACTGCCCACGCGCATGGTGGCTGAGCAAGATTGTAGGTGCGCCGTCGGCAAACACCCAAGCGCTGGCCGCCGGCACGGCCGCTCATCATCGCCACGGGCGCATGGTATGGCTGTCGCGTGCGCTGGTTGCGGCGTCCGTGGGCGCTGCGCTGATGGCGCTGGTGGTGGTGATCCTCAGTTTGCGATAGCGATGCGTGGGGCGTGGCCAGGCCGATTATTTATTTCGATGCTGCTTGCCGGTGCCGTAGCGTTCGCGCAGCCAGCAGTGGGCGAAAGCAAGCGACCACCGCGCGTGATGGTGGCGCTGGTGTTTGGGCAGTCTAACGCTGGCAACTGGGGCGAAAGCCGGCGCATCGCCGGCCCGCGCGTGTACAGCTTCTTCCGTGGCCGATACGAGCGGGCGCGCGACCCTTTGCCTGGCGCAGATGGCCGAGGGGGCAGCGTGTGGACGCGCCTGGGCGACAAGTTAATCGCAGCCGGCCTCTACGACCGTGTGGTGTTTGTGCCGGCGGCGATTGGTGCGACAGAGATTGCCGAATGGGCACCTGGTGGCCGGCTGCATCAAGATTTGCTGCGCAACGTGCGCGAGGCACGCCGCGCGCGCTTGGTCTTTACCCACTTGCTCTGGCATCAGGGCGAGAGCGACGCTGTCCTCGGCACAGCGGCTGAAGACTATCAAGCCCGTTTTTTAGCTCTCCTCGCTGCAATTCGCGCGTTGGGCGTAGATGCGCCAGCCTTCGTTGCAGTCGCCACGCGCTGTGGCCAATACCCGCCCAACGAAGCAATTCGCAACGCGCAACGTGGCTTGGTCAATCCCGCGCTCGGCATCTTCGCTGGCCCCGATACCGACCAGCTCGGCCCAGAGTATCGCTATGATGGCTGTCACTTCTCGGATCAAGGCCTTGACACGCATGCGCAGATGTGGCTGGAGGTCATTCGTGCCCACCACGCCGGCAGCTCTGGTTAGAATCGCCAGCCTATGCGCCTCAAGCGTTTGATGCTCAACGGTTACAAAACCTTCGCTGCTAAAACCACATTTGAGTTTGGCGAAGGCATCACGTGCATCATCGGACCGAATGGCAGCGGCAAAAGCAACATCGCGGATGGCATTCGCTGGGCGTTAGGGGAACAGCAATACTCGCTCCTGCGCGGCAAGAGAACCGATGACATGATCTTCGCCGGCAGCGCTAAGCGCCCGCGCGCGAGCATGGCTGAGGTGGTGCTCACCTTCGACAACAGCGACGGGTTCTTCCCAATCGCCTTTAGTGAGATCGAGATCGGCCGGCGCGCCTATCGCGATGGCAGTAATGAGTACCTGCTCAACGGCAATCGCGTGCGCCTGCGAGATGTGAGCGACCTGCTGGCGCATAGTGGCCTCGCTGAGCGCAACTACACGGTGATCGGTCAAGGATTGGTGGATGAGGCGCTTACCCAGAAACCCGAAGAGCGCCGTGCGCTGTTTGAGGAGGCCGCCGGCATCACCGTTTACCGCGATCGGCGCGAGGATGCGCTGCGCAAACTGGAGGAGACGCGCCATAACCTAGAGCGCACGCGCGACATCCTGAGCGAGATCACCCCTCGCCTGAAGCAACTCGAACGGCAAGCGGAACGCGCGCGCCAGTATCGCGCCCTAGCCGATGAGTTAAGCGGGCTTATCCGGCTTTGGCTGGGGCATCAACACCAATGCATCCAGCGCGCGATCCAGACAACCCTGCTGGCCCAGCAAGCAGCCCAGAACGCGCTGGCCGAGCTGGAGGCACAGCTTGCCGCGTTAGAGGCGCAGGGCCAAGCCTTGCGTGCGTCGCATCAAGCGTTGCAGGCGCAGCTCGCCGAAGCGCTGCCCAGGCGCGATGCCGCGCGCCAAACGGTCGAGACGATAAAGCGCGACTTGGCGGTTGCGCGCACCCGCGTGACGGGCTTGGAGGAACAAGTTGCTGAGGCTCAAGCTGAGCTGGATGCGCTGGATAAGACGATGCAGGCGTTGGCCGAGCGCGCGGCCGAGGCTGAACGCGCGCTGACCGAGGCGCAAATGGCGTATCAGGCCCGTCAACATGAGCTACACATCGCTGAACAGCACTCTGCTGAGCGTCGCCGTGAGCATGCCGAGCTGGAGGAGCGGCGAGCGCACGCTCAGCAGCGCTTGCGCGCAGCCGCTGACAGCACCCAAGCGGTGAAGAGTCAGATCGCTGCGCTGCGTGCCAAGCAGGAGGCGCTGCGTGGGCAGCTTGAAGCACTGGCGCAGCGCGCGGCTGAGCTGGGCGCCCAGCGGGAAGAAGAGGTGGCGACCCTGAATACCCTTGTCATGGCTGTTGAGCGCGAATCTGTTCAGGTCAACCTGTTTGATGCCCAGCACGACGCTGCGCAACAGGCGCTTGAGCAGGCGCGCGCCGAGCTAGAGCAGGCACAAGCTGCCCTGGCTGCTGCTGAGGCAGAAGAGCGCCTGAGCGCGCGCTTTACCTTATTTGCTGATATGCGCGCGCTGGCCGCGCGCGGCCTCGATGAGCTCGCGGCGGCTGCCGAACAAGCCGGCTTGCCTTTGGTGCGCGGCGTGCTGGCCAACCTCATCCGAATTAACCCTGACGATCAGAAGGCGGTTGAGGCCGCGCTGGGCGAGCTGTTGGGTGCGGTTGTGCTCACATCCGTTGATCCTGTAGAGGGGGAAGCGAGCCTCAGCCACCTGCGTGCCTGGTTGATTGAGCAGACCAGTGGCCGCCTGTTCGTGCTGCCGATGCATGCGTTGCGCCTGGATGGAAAGTATGAAGCTGATGAGCGCTTCCTGGAAGATCAGGTGCGGCAACAGCGCGCGCGGCCGCTGCGCGAAGCGATTCAGTCTCCTGATTGGCTAGCGCCGGCGATGCGGCTGCTCACAGCCTACAAGTTCATCACGCCCACCTTAAGCGCGGCGCGCGCTCTGGCCGCGCAATTGCCGCTCGGCGGTCTGTGCGTTACTCACGATGGTGAAGTGGTTCACCCGACCGGCGCGCTATCGCTGCCTGCCGGCGCTCGCTCCCCCATCATCTTGGGTGCCGAAGCTGTGCTGTCGGAGTTGCCCGACCATGAGGCGATCAAAGCCAATTTGGAACGCACCCGTCAGGCGCGTGAGCGCGCCCAACGCACCTTTGAGCTGGCCCGCATGGAGCTTGAGCGGAGCGCCCGTGCGCGGGATAGCTTCGCCCACGAAAGCCAGCAGCGCCGCCGCCGAATTCAAGACGCCCACCAAAAGATCAATCTGCTGGAGGAGTCGCTGGCTGCGCTGGCAGGCGACATTGAGCACGTCGAGGCGCAGATCGCGCAGATTGACCAGGAGATAGCGGAAGCGGAGGCATCGCTCGGCCAGCACCTGGCAGCGTTGAACGACGCGCAGCAAGCGCTCGACGCTGCCGAGGCCGGCTTGCGCGAGCAGTCGCAAGGGGAATGGACGACCTTGCTGAGCACGGCCCAGGCTGCGCTCGCCACAGCGTCTTCTGAGTTACGAAGCGCCGAGTCTCTGCACCGCGAGCGCCAGGCGGCCTATGCTGCTGCTCAGGCGCAGCGCGCCTCGCGCGCCCAGCGCCTGAGCGAGCTGAAAGCCCAACTGGTGGCAGCGCAGCTTTCGCTCGAGCAGCTCACCGCACAGGCTGCCGAAGCGGAATCGCACTGGCACGCTGCCGAAGCGGCTATCGCGCCGCTTACCCACGACATTGCCGCGCTCGAAGCGCAGCTTCGCGAGCTTGAGGCGCGTCAAGATGCCACAGAACGCGCGCTGCGCGAGCAGGAACTACAACTGAACACTCTGAACCTGGAGCTGGCGAGACACAACGATGAAATGGAGGCGCTCTATCGCCGCGCGCTGGAGGCGTTGGCGTGGGAGACGGACAGCGAGGAAATCTCTGTAGCGACCGATGATCAACGTGCGCGCGTTCTATCCAGCTTGCCCAGCGCTGAATCGTTGCCGGAAGACACCGAAGCGCGCATCGCCCAGTTGCGCGCCCAAATCAAACGCCTGGGCGCGATCAATCACGAAGCCCAAGCCGAATACGAAGCCCTCAACGAACGCTACCAGTTTCTCACAACCCAGTGCGATGACCTAGAGAAAGCTTCCGCTGCGTTACAGCAGGTAATCGCTGAACTCAACGATGTGATGAAAGACACCTTTCGCCGCACCTTTGAAGCTATTGCGGATGCCTTCCAAGTTGCCTTTAAGTCTTTGTTCGGTGGTGGTCAGGCCCGTCTTAGCCTGGTGAATGGCGATAACCTGGACGCATGCGGAATCGAGATTCACGCCCAACCACCCGGCAAGCGTCCTCAATCGTTGGCGCTGCTGTCCGGCGGTGAACGGTCGCTGACCGCCGTCGCGTTGCTGTTTGCGATTTTGCAGGTGAAGCCCACCCCGCTGTGCGTATTGGACGAGGTGGACGCCGCCTTGGACGAAAGCAACGTCGGAAGGTTCCGCGCTATGCTGGAAAGCCTGAGCGACCGCACGCAATTCATCGTCATCACACACAACCGCGGCACGATCGAAGCCGCTTCCACGATTTACGGGATCAGCATGGGCGCCGACGGCGCGAGCACGACGCTTAGCCTGCGGTTGGAGGATGTGAAGTAAGTCTTCTGCTTATGGCCCAACATCGTTCGCGCGTTGTCGTCATAGGTGCCGGCATCGGCGGGCTAAGCGCAGCCATTAGCCTGGCCGCGCGCGGCGCGCATGTCACCGTCGTCGAGAAGCTCAACAGACCCGGCGGCAAGATGGGGGAGATCTGCGCGGCAGGCTTCCGCTGGGATACCGGCCCTTCGGTGATCACCATGCGGCACGTGTACGAGCGATTGTTCCGCTCGGTTGGCCGCGACCTCAACGACTACCTTGAGCTTGCCCCGCTTCATCCGGTCACGCGCTACTTCTGGCCCGACGGCACGGCGATTGACGCATGGATGGACGAGGCGGCGATGTATGAAGCGATCCGGGGCACGTTTGGCCCAGAAGACGCCGATGGCTACCGCCGCTTTATGCGCTACGCACGCCGCCTGCATGAAATCGTCGGCGGCCCGTTCCTGTATCGCCACAAGCCGGGTTGGCGCGACTTGCTCTCCTTGCCGTTGGCCGACGTGCTAAAGATTGATGCCCTGCGCACGATGCACCAGGCGATTAGTAGCTACTTTAAGTCCCCGCATCTGGTGCAACTCTTCGACCGCTTTGCCACCTATAACGGGTCATCGCCGTATCGCGCGCCGGCGACGTTGAACGTCATCGCTTATGTGGAGATGGCCCAGGGCGCATGGTATCCAAAGGGGGGAATCTTTGAATTTGCACGCGCATGGGAACGCTTGGCGAATGAGCTGGGGGTGGAGATCCGCTATGGCGAACCGGCCCAAGAAATCTGCGTCCAGTCCGGCGCTGCTTGCGGAGTGCGGTTGGCCGGCGGCGCTGTTTTGTCGGCTGATGCGGTGGTGTGCAACGTGGACTATACGTGGGCGCAGCATACATTGCTGCCGGCGCGCGGACACCGGCGCGCCGGAGCCTTAGAACCCTCTTGCAGCGGCTTTGTGATGCTGTTGGGCGTGCGCGGCGAATTCCCTCGACTGGCCCATCACAACATTTTCTTCACCGCGGATTACCCCCGTGAATTCGAGGATATCTTCGAGAGGCGCATCGCTCCTAGTGACCCGACGCTCTACCTTTGCATCACCAGTAAAACCGACCCGGATCACGCGCCGAAGGGCTGTGAGAATTGGTTTATCCTCGTCAACGCGCCGGCGCTCAGCGAAGCGTTCGATTGGTCCTCGCAAGCCGAGCGCTATGCGCAGCACGTGCGGACGCTGCTGGCGGCGCGGTTGGCTTGCGCCGGAATCACCTTCTCGCCCTCGGAAGCGGTGCTCCTGGAACATCGCCTGACGCCGATGGACCTGCAGGCGACCTATGGCGGACATCGCGGCGCCATTTACGGCTTTTCGTCTAATACGCGAGCGACAGCGTTTATGCGACCAGGCAACCGTGATGGCCGAATCCGCAGGCTGTACTACGCCAGCGGGAGCGTGCATCCCGGCGGCGGCGTGCCGTTGGTGACGCTCTCCGGCATGGCTGCTGCCGCGCAGGCGGCGCGCGACTTGGGCTTATAGACGGGTGTCTGCTTCGCCGGCCTCGATGACCTCGCCATTGATCGCTGTGTCGGTAAGCTCACGCACTTCGCCCGTCTCGCCGATCACGTAAAAGCGACGGCGGGGGGCCGGCAGGTTGAACTCAGGCGGCGCGCTCAAAGGCCACGGTTGGGCGTTGAACTGCGTCTGATGATTGGTCGGTGGCCAGTAGGCCGGCGGGAGGGGCGGGGCGTGAACGGTTGGCCGCGGCAGATCAACGCGATCGTCGCGCCGGCGCAGGACGATGGCCACTGTCAGCAGCGTTGAGGGCACGGCGACCAGCAAGCCGATAAACGCCCCGCCCAACAGCGCAATCGTCACCTGGTCCACCCGCGAGCCGACGAACGCCGCGAATACCACGGCAAACAGGATCAGGCTAACGGCGAACACTCTGCTCATCTTCTCCATCGCACGTTCCTCTCCTAGTTGGGCATGGCTGCTTGAAAGCGAATGACGCGGCCGGACGTCACAGCGATGAAGTCACCGCTGCCCAGCAGTCTTTCGGCACCGCTGCCGCTGATGCCGGTGGCAACGCGCGCGTCTTCGGCGGACACCACGCGACCTACCAGCCGGAGCGGTAAATTGGCCTTGAGCAGGGAACCGACGACTTTGGCCGAGGGCTTCTGCGTGCACGCGATGAGATGAAAGCCGGCTTCGCGTCCGCGCTGGGCGATCCGCGTCAGCAGGTCAACGACCACACTTCCACCTGTCTGTACCAGGTCAGCTAGCTCGTCCACATAAATTGCCACGCGCGGCTGTGGCTCAACTTGGGTATTGCGCTGCTCCATTACTGTTACGGCGCGCGTGAGCGCAGCGATGGCTTCCTCAGCCGTGTGGGCGATGTTTAGCAAGCGGTGATGCTCAGTTGCGCGGATGAAGGGTGATTCCTGGCTGCGTTTTGGGTCAATAATGACAAGGCCAAAACGGCTGGGACGATGATTCTGGCACAGGCTGAGCAGGATGGTATGAGCTAATGAGGTCTTGCCAGATCCCGTGGCCCCAGCGACCAGAATGTGCGCCACGTCTGGCGAGGCCAGGCAGGCCAAGAGCGGTGCGCCGTCTTCGGCCAAGCCCAGTACTGCTGTGTATGGTGGGATGTCCTTCAGCGAAGCCATAAGGGCGGAGAGGCGCACGGGCGAGCGCGCCGTACGGGGAATCTGAACGGCCAGATGCGAACCTTGCTGCGTCACGCGCACATTGGCGTTGCCGAGCGCAAGCGCCAGATCAGCTTGCAGCGCTTTGACTTGGTTGACCCTGGTGCCGGGCGCGAGTTGTAATAGCATCTCGATAAATCCCGGCAACACTCTGCCGCCGACGACCGCAGCCGGCGCTTTGCGTTCTCGGAGCACAGCTTCTATCTGATCAGCAGTGTGATACAGCTTGCGATACATCCCAGCATCACCCTGTAGAACATTTGGTCTATTGGAAGTCATTATCTAGAACATCTGTTCTGAGTCAAGGGGGATTCACGAAATCTGCGGGTATTTGGGAAAGCGGGGATTGTGCTTGTGATAGCAGAGTGAAGCATCTTCCGAGGGATGCTTCAGGGCGGGCCGCTTCCCCACTTCCACACGCATGGGGAGCGAGACGGGAACATGTTTCCCTCTTTTTGCGCTGGGAAGCATGCGCTGGGCTAGGGCTGCGCATCCTTAGCTGATCTGCGACAGCTCCGATCAGACGCGAGTTTAGATTCTTCGCCTTGCTCAGAATGACAGGGTGAGACAGGGCGCTTGGTGACTCCCCGTGCGCTATGTATCGCCCCAAATCGTGAATGCACCCAGCGCATCGGGTGCGTTCACCAATCCGTGAATCAGGCGGCTGGGCGACTACCAGGAATGCTGCGCTTTCTACTTCTCTGCGTTCTCCGCGTCTCCGCGTGAGATTAAGCGTGCCCCCAGCCATGAATGCGCCCAGCACATCCCCTTAAGTTGAGTCCCTACTACAATCTGAATCGTTCATGTCGCCCGTTGCTCAGTGTGCCCCGCTGATCGTGGATGCACATCTAGATATCGCTTACAACGTTCTCTACGCCGGGCGGGACTATCGTCGCTCAGCGCACATGGTGCGCCAGGAGGAACAGAATAGCCAACACCAACGGCGGTTTGGTCAATGCACGGTGGGCCTGCCGGAGATGATCCGCGGGCGAGTTGGCTTGTGCTTCGGCACAATTTTTGTTGAGCCTCACACGCGTCGCCTGAGCGATAGCCTGCCGGCCTATCGCGACGAACACGAGGCCCATCGGCTGGGCATGGCGCAGTTGGATTTCTACCGTCGTCTGGCCGACGAAGAGCCGCACGTGATGTTGGTGACAAATCAGGTCGAGCTGCGGGCGATATGCACAGCCTGGGGCCTGGAAGCCACCCGGTCGCCGTTCCTCGGCGGCGCAGTGCGCGTGCCGCATCCGGTTGGCATAGTGCTGCTCATGGAGGGGGCCGACCCGATCCTGGAGCCAAAAGAAGTAGAGCGCTGGTATGAACTGGGCCTGCGCATTATCGCTCCCGCGTGGGATACCACGCGCTACGCCGGCGGCACGTGGAGCGGCGGACGACTGACCAAACTTGGCCACGCGTTGCTCAGCGTGATGGCTGAATACAATGTCATCCTCGATGTCAGTCATCTCAGCCACCAAGCGCTCTTCGAGGCGCTCGACGCTTTCGAGGGCCAACACGTCATCGCCAGCCATAGCAATCCCTATCGCTACGCGCCAACGCCGCGCCATCTACCGGACAAAGCCATCGAGAGGCTTGCAGAACGCCGAGGCGTGATTGGGGTTGTGCTCTACAACCGCTTTCTGAAGAAAGATTGGAGTGGTCGCAAACACGACGTGACGCTGGATGACGTGGTGCGGATGATTGACCACATCTGTCAAGTGACGGGCAGCGCCGACCACGTCGGCATCGGCAGCGATTACGACGGCGGCTTTGGCGCAGAGGCGATCCCCGCAGAACTCGACACCATCCGCGACCACTACAAGATCGGCGAGGCACTGTTAGGGCGCGGTTTTGAACCTCAGCATGTCGCAAATATCATGTACGGCAACTGGTTGCGCATCCTGCGCCAAGCTTTGCCTGCTTAGCCCTTTTGTTTCTTGACATCGAGGGGAGAGCCGAATGAAGTCTCAAGCCAGCCAGAGGGTTATCGCCGCGTTGCTGATTTGCTTTGTCGCGGTCGTCGCCCTTTTTGCGCTACAAAGCGCGCCTGTATCGCGGACGAGGCCACTCGTCGTCGTGCCGCCCCACTCGCCGCCGGCTGGCTCGCCCACTCCTGATGCCGATCCGGCCCGCCTGGCCGCGCCTGCCGGCCAGTGGCAGGTTTGGTTTCCTTATTGGCCCTTAACCACCAGTGCCCCCGTGCTTCGCGCGCTGGCGCTTGACGCACAAGGCGAGGCGCGAGGGCTATCAAAAACAGGGATAGACCTGGGGCTGCAACCGGGATTCCCGGGTCCCTCGCTCTATCGGCTGCATCCCTCGCCCGATCGCCGCCTTTGGGTGGCCGAGCTTGCCTATGGTGAACAGGTGTATCCCGTCGTCCTGGACCTGAAACGAGGGACGGTGCACGGTCTGCCGGGTGAGCAAGCGTTTTTCTACGCATGGCATCCGGATAGCCGGCGCGTGCTGCTCTCGGCGGTTGAAGGGTGGCTTCTGGTTGACGTGATGCGGGGTGATTATGAGCTGCTGGGGCAGTTTGACGGGCGCGGTGCGCCACTGCCCGTGCGCGCCCTGGCCTATTCGCCCGACGGTCGCTTCTTGGCTGATGCGCTGGTCTATGCGCCCACCGTGGCTGAGACAAGCCCAAAGGTGGATGTGGGTCTCTGGGAGGGTGGGCAACGCACATCGCTGTTCACGCTGGCGGGCGGAAGCATGGTCGCCGAGCACGGCCTGCGCTGGTCGCCCGATGGCCAGGTGTTGGCGCTGATTGCTGACGTGCATAAGGAGGATGGCCGGCAAACGCAACTGTGGACGACGGACGCGCGCAGCCTAATCCCGATGCTGCGCGGGGTGCTGGCGCGCGAGGTGCAATACAACCATCCACCCGCCTGGTCACCCAACAGCCGCTCAATCGCTGCGATCACCCATGTCAGCGCAGACGAAGCCGTTATCACGATCTTTGACACGAACGGCGGCAGCCGACGAGAGATACGACCGCGCCCCGGTGGTTTACCGTCGCACTTGACCTGGTCCAAGGATGGGCGTTGGCTATTGTTCTCGCTCAAGCGGGACGGATACAGCGAGGTCTGGCGCGTCTCTCCGGATGGTGCGCAGCAACGGCCAATCGCCGGCCCAATGCCTGCCGATGCACCGTTCGCCTTAATTGAGGGCCATGAGTGACCAAACCAATCATCGGCGGAATAGCCTGAGGATGCTCGTCGTATTGTGCGCCGCGCTGGCGCATGGCGCGCCTGCCCAAGGCCAGCAGGGGCTGCGCATCAGCCCGCCGTTCTCAGGCACCTATCGCCTCACGGCCTACTTTGACCATTACTTCCCAAACTATGCCGCCGATCCGGATGGTCGCGTGACGGTTTACACGGGCGAGCAGGTGGCAAATTGCTCGCCTTATTGCTATCGTGGTCATAGCGGCTATGACTGGTCTATGCCTGCCGGCACGCCGGTGCGTGCGGCTGCCGATGGCGTGGTAGAAGGCGTGGTGGAATCGAGCACGGGCTATGGCAATCGCGTCGTCATCCGGCATGACAACGGCCACCGAACGATCTACACACATCTGCGCGAGCATCGGCCAGCGCAAGGCGCGCCGGCGTTCAACGTCGTCGTCAGCCAGAGCGTTCGGGCGGGAGATGTGATAGGGTGGAGCGGGAACACCGGCAATTCCTCGGGCGCTCATCTGCACTTTGGGGTATATCGCGGCCCATGCCTGCTCAGCGATGGCCGCATCTATGAACGCAATGCGACCGATCCTTTCGGCTGGAACGGCAGCGCGCCCGACCCGCTCCTGAACTACCCAAGCGCCGGCCAGGGGCATACCGCAGCGTGTCTTTGGCGCAGCCACGATGAGGATCCCCTCTCCTGTGACGATGTGATCGTGGAGGACGCGAGCGCCGGTTCGATTGTTGCCGGTAGATGGCTGACCAGCACGCGAGGCAATGGCTATCACATGTTCTATACCTATACGCTGACCAGCAGCGATCCCGTCTCGGCGAGCTGGACGACGCCTGTGATCTCCGCCGGCCTATACCGCGTCTATGCCTATGTGCCTTCGCAATATGCCACCGCGCGGCAGGCGCGATATTCAATCTGGACGGCAAGCGGCTGGCAAGACGCACAGATCAACCAGCTTATCTACTCCGACGTATGGGTTTCGCTGGGCGAGTATGCGCTGCCTGCCGGTCAGGGACAGGTGGTGCTGCGGGCGAACACCGGCGAGTCGCCGGCGCGCTGGATCGCAGCGGACGCGGTGAAGTTCCGCAGGCTTGGACCGCTCCAGTCAAGTTACGCAGCTTATCTGCCCATCGCGCTCAACGCCTATTGCCCTGCGGATCATGGCCAGCTTGTGGTGAACGGCGATTTCAGCACGGGCGAAGCGACCGGCTGGCTAACCGAGCGCAGCAATGGGCACGAGGCGATCGTCCAGCGCTACAACGAAACCGACTACGGGGCATGGCTCGGGCGCTACGATGACAATCAAGACCGACTCTCTCAGCCTGTGGCGTCGTGTGCCGATGCGCGGCTTAGCCTCTCGTTCTGGTGGTGGATGAACTCCGAGGAGGCAGAGGATGCCGACGCGCGCGACTACCTTCATGTGCGGCTGCGCAGCACGAGCGGTGAGTTGCTCCAGACGATCCTAACGCTATCCAACCGCAGCCAGCGGGAACAGTGGGAGCAAGCGACATTCGACTTGAGCGCGTATGCAGGTCAGACGCTGGTGCTTTCGTTTGAGGCCATCAATGATGCAGCGCAGCCTAGCCACTTCTGGATTGACAACGTGAGCTTAGTAGCGGGCCGCTGATGTCTCTCGTTCATCGCGCACATGGCTGACCAGTATGACTATCTCATCACCGGGGCCGGTGCAGCTGGCCTGAGCTTGGCCTACCATCTCAACCAGGCCGGCCTAAACGACAAGCGCATCCTGCTCATTGACCGCGCGCCGAAGGCCGAGAACGATCGCACCTGGTGCTTCTGGGAATCCCAGCCAGGCCCGTTTGAAGCGGTGGTCTTCCGCACCTGGGATCGCATCGGCATTTATAGCCCAGACTTCTGCGCCAGGCTAGACATCCAACCCTATCGCTACAAGATGGTGCGCGCTGTGGACTTTTATCGCTTTATGGAGGACTGGCTGGCCAGGCAGCCGAACATTGAGCGCGTGTGGGCCGAGGTAATCGGCGTTGAAACGGTCGGTGACCAGGCGGTGGCGCACACACGGACAGGCGAGACATATCGCGGGGCATGGGCATTCAACAGCATCCCGCTGACCTCGGTTGCGCCTCGGCCAGGCTATCACAGCTTGCTCCAGCACTTTCTCGGCTGGGTGATCCGCGCGCCCCAACCCGCCTTTGAGCCACAGATCGCAACCTTGATGGACTTTCGGGTAGCGCAGGACGCCGACACGCGATTTGTATATGTCCTGCCGCTCGATGCGCAGACGGCGCTGGTGGAATACACGGTCTTCTCGCCGGCTCTGCTCACGCGCGATGAATACGCGCAACCGCTGAGGGGATACATTAGCCAACAATTGAGACTCGCAGACTTCGAGGTGCAGCACGAAGAGTTCGGCGTGATCCCGATGACCGATGCGCCCTTCCCGATCTGCTCTGGCGCGCGGGTGTATCACATCGGCACGGCGGGGGGAGACACCAAGCCCAGCACTGGTTACACCTTTCGGCGCATTCAACGTCGCGCCCAGCGCATCGCCCGGTCGCTTGAGATGAGCGGCAAGCCGCCGATTGACCATTCACCGGCATCTGGGCGCCATAAGCTCCTGGATAGCGTGCTGCTCAACGTGCTCAGCCGCGAGCGCATGCCGGGCTGGCGCGTGTTTACGGATCTCTTCGCGCGCAACCCGCCACAGCGCATATTGCGCTTTCTGGACGAAGACACAACGCTGCTGGAGGATTTGCTCGTCATGGGCAGCGTGAACTTGCCGGTCTTTCTGGCGGCTACGGCAGACGTGCTGCGCGGCAGGTTAGCGAGAACAGTCCGGCGGCTCGCTGACCAGGACGCCTGATGAAACAAACAAGGGGGGCGCGGGTGCGTTCGCAGCTATGGGCGAAACCCAGGGGTGGGCGACGGCAGTGCCGTCGCCTACCCTC
>Ga0209750_1000659_pt1 | contig 15762 bp, 19 predicted proteins | sample YNPBryulayer2012_FD_185813 | JGI IMG/M metagenome (GOLD analysis project Ga0209750, IMG submission 185813) | Anoxygenic and chlorotrophic microbial mat microbial communities from Yellowstone National Park, USA - YNP Bryant MS upper layer 2012... ...
TAAAGCCCATCATCAAGATAATACCAGATTTTTCCCGAACGGATGGCTTTTCCAATCACTCTGGTCACCAGAAGACAGGCGTTTCCGATGAGGCTTCTCCCTGGTTCGGCGATGACCCGATACCCCTGGGCAAGAAAAGATCTGAGGAGCGGATAGACCATTTCACCCATGTGCTCAAGGCTTGCCTCCTCACCTTCGGCGTAATAGGTGTGCAGGGGAAACCCTCCTCCGATATCCACCACCGAAAGCCTGATCCCCTCCCGGGCTCCTTCTCGAATAATTTCCCTCACGATTTCCAGAGAGCGGAGGTAATTTTCCGGGTTATGGCAGGGAGAACCGACATGAAAACTCAGCCCCACCGTCTCCAGACTCAGACGTTTCGCCAGCCGAAGAAGGTCTAAAGCCTCCGAAGGTTCGGCGCCAAACTTATAGGAAAGGTTAATTCTACTCCCCAGAGAAGGGGTTTTCAAACGTAAAATCAATTTTGCTTCAGGATATACTGCCCGGATTTTCTGGAGTTCCTCTTCGTTATCATAGGTAAGCAAATCAACACCCTTTTCACGTGCGTACCGCAGGGCTTCCCTTCTTTTGATGGTATTGGCAAAAATCATCCTCTGGGGAGCAACTCCATGTTCCAGCACGAGGGCGATCTCCTGGGCCGAAGCCACGTCAAAGGAAGAACCCAGATGTGCTAACATTTCCACCACCAGCGGATGGGGGTTCGCCTTCACGGCGTAAAAAATCTCCACTCCGGGGAAAAACTCCTGAAAGGCGGCGTAATTTCGCAAGACCCTTTCCCCGACAATCAGAAAAAGGGGGGTACCATATTCATTGGCCAATTCCAGTATTGCTTCTTCGCTCAAAGGAAAAACTCTCTCCAGGGTTTTGGCTTTTCTTTCCATCGGCTTCTAACCACCCGCACTCACAAAGTAACCCCCGTGCAAGGAGTCCTTGTGAAGTATATGCATTTACCCCCCCTTTTTCAATACGTCTTCCAGGATTTTTGGAAAAATTTTTTGACTCTGCCAAAGAGATCAAGACACCCCTTCGATAACCTGCAGAACCGAAGTGCAATTTTCTGTAAAGACCTAATGCCAACCACTCACCAGGACTCGCCCACGTTGACAAAAAGCGAAGCCAGTGAATATACTATCCAAACAGGACAGATACACCGAAAAGAGGGTAGAAAATGAAAAGATTTCTTTCGCTTCTTTTGCCGGTTGGTCTTTTACTTTTTGCCTTTATCTTTGCTCAGTTCCATCCCTACATCGAGAAAGATTTCGTCCTTGAAGATGTAACCGGAAAACCTTTCTCTCTGAGGCAATTTGCAGGACGCCCGATAGTGCTTTTCTTTTTCTCTCCCCGCTGCGGTGATTGTAAGGAGGAAATGCCTTACCTCAAAGAACTCTATGACAATTATCAAGATAAAAATCTGGCCATGGTGGGAGTGGGAATTCGCAACCGGAAAGAAATCCAGGAATTCGTCCAGGAATACAATCTTTCTTTCCCGGTGGTGGTGGACGAAACCCTGGAAGTGAGTAAAGGTTTTGGGGTGTTCTTCCTGCCCCATACGGTCTTCTTTAACAGAAAAGGGAAGATAGTATACTCCGAAGCAGGGAAAATACCCCGGGAAAAACTCAAGGAGCATCTGGAAACAATCCTGTAATCGCCAGAAGGAGGAAGGAAAAATGAGCTATCGGATAACCCTCATACCCGGAGATGGTACCGGGCCGGAGATTGTAGAAGTCACTCGAAAGGTCATTGAAGCAACCGGTATAGACATCGAGTGGGAAGTACAGGAAGCAGGAGCGGAAGTGATCGAAAAATACGGCACCCCCCTTCCTCAGGTAGTCCTTGACTCGATAAAGAGAAACCGGGTAGCTCTGAAAGGGCCCATCACTACTCCGGTGGGCACCGGTTTTCGCAGTGTCAACGTAGCCCTGCGCAAGGAACTGGACCTTTATGCCTGTGTGCGACCTTGCAAGGTTTATCCCGGAGTCCGTTCCCGCTATGAGAATGTGGACATCGTTATCGTGAGAGAAAATACCGAGGACCTTTACGCCGGTATCGAGTTTGAACAGGGAAAGCAAGAAACCCTCGAACTGATCGAAACCATAGAAAAAATGGGCAAGGGAAAAATCCGTTCCGATTCGGGGATCAGCATCAAACCCATCTCGGTTTTCGGTACGGAAAGGATTGTCCGCTTCGCCTTTGAGTACGCTCGAGCAAATGGGCGCAAAAAGGTTACCGCAGTCCACAAAGCCAACATCATGAAATATTCGGACGGGTTGTTCCTGGAAGTCGCTCGCCGGGTGGCGCAGGAATATCCCGATATCGCCTTTGAGGATCGGATTGTGGACAACATGTGCATGCAACTGGTGCAAAAACCGGAACTCTACGACGTCCTGGTTTTACCCAATCTCTATGGGGATGTGGTCTCAGATTTAGGAGCAGGCCTCGTAGGAGGACTGGGTGTAGCGCCGGGAGGGAACATCGGCGACCATTATGCGGTCTTTGAACCCACTCACGGTAGCGCTCCAAAGTATAAGGGTTTACAGAAAGTCAACCCCATCGCCACCATCCTCTCGGGAGTGATGATGCTCCGGCATCTTGGGGAAAAAGAAAGGGCCGATGCCCTGGAACGGGCGGTGGCCGAAGTCATTCGCGAAGGGAAAAAGGTAACCTACGATATGAAGCCCTCACCGGATGACCCCACTGCCGCTTCCACCTGGGAAGTGGGAGAAGCCATTATCCAAAAACTTCAGGAGGTTTAACGATGAAGGCGCTCCTCATCTATCCTCCTCCACGGGGCATCTACCACGCCATTGGATTGAAGCTCCCCCCTCTGGGCCTGGCGTATATCGCTGCTTTTGCCCGGAAAAACCATGAAATCCATATCCTGGACCTTCAGGTCGATAATCCCAGAAACCTGGGAGAGCGCCTGGAAACCTACGATGCCATCGGTATCAGCTCGCTCACCAATACCATCCATTCTGCGCTTCATATTGCCAAGCAGGCCAAAGCAAAAAAGCGCCTGGTGATCATGGGAGGTTACCATCCTACTTTTCAGGACGAAGAGCTCCTGCGCTCGGGCCTTGTGGATGTGGTGGTCCGTGGAGAAGGAGAAGAAACCTTTCTGGATCTTTTGAACAGCCTGGAAAACAATCGCCCCCTCGGCAGCATTCCGGGCATTTCTTTTCTCCAGGAGGGGAAATTGGTTCGTACCGCTTTCCGTAACCCTCCCCAGCATCTCGACCTTCTCCCTTTCCCTGCCTGGGAGCTTCTACCGCTTTCCAGGTACTGGATGACCCAGGTAGAGGGAGAACCCCTGCTCAACGTGGTTACCAGCCGTGGGTGTCCCTTTGGGTGCACCTTCTGCGCTTCCTCTCGTTTCGCAGGACGACGCTGGAGGGCTCGTTCCCCGGAGAACGTTTTCCAGGAGCTGGAGCAAATCTATTTCGATCTGGGTTACCGGGCCCTCGCCTTCGTGGATGACAATTTCACTTTCTCCCCCGAACGAGTGGAACGCCTGTGCGAGAAGATAGTGCAAAGCCGGATGAGAATCAAATGGTGGTGCTTCTCTCGAGCCGACACCATTGCCAAAAACGAATCCACCGTAGAAAAAATGGTCAAAGCGGGTCTACGCATGGTTTATCTGGGTTTAGAAAGCGTCGAAAAATCGATCCTCGACGAGTATCATAAGAACCTGACACTCGAAGCAACCCAGAGGGCGATTGCCATCCTCCGTAAATACGGCGTCCGGATCTGGGGTTCCTTCATCCTGGGAAGCCTGAAGGATACCAGAGACACCATTAGAAAAACCCTGGAATTTGCCAAAAAAATCAATCCTGAGATCGTGCAGTTTTCTCTCCTCACGCCTTTCCCGGGAACCGAACTCTACGAAAAACTCCTCCACGAGCAACGCCTTTTCTCCACCAACTGGTCGATCTTTGACGGTGCCCATCCGGTGATTAAGCTCGATGCACTGAAACCCCGGGAGTTGCGGCATCTCCTCATCAAAGCCTACCTTGACGTTTACCGCAAAGGTCGTTTTTCGGAGGTGTTCGGCTTTCTCAAGAAATACCTCTCCACAAACATCCCTTTCCTGGCTTCTTACAAAGAAAAATACTACCTGCGAAAGAGGTTGTACCATGAAAATTCTTCGTTTTCTACACCCTGAAAAGCAGACCCCCCGGTGGGGTATTCTGAGGGATTCAGAAACGGTGGCGGTCATCCAGAACCCCTTTGTTCCCGTCCGGCAAAATTCCGGCGAGGTTTTTCCCCTCTCCCGGCTGCAACTCCTTTCCCCCACCAGACCCAGCAAAATCGTTGCCGTAGGTTTGAACTATCGCGATCACATTGCCGAGTTCGGACACCCGGTCCCGGAAAATCCCATCATCTTCATCAAGCCTTCCAGCTCGGTGATCGCCCCAGGAGAACGTATCATCCTTCCTCAAAGTTCGCAAAGGGTGGATTATGAAGCAGAGCTGGCGATGGTCATCAAGAAGAGGGCCCGCCGTGTCCGGAAAGAAGAAGCGCCACAGTACATCCTGGGATACACCTGCTTCAACGATGTGACCGCCCGAGACCTCCAGAAAAAGGACGGCCAGTGGACTCGAGCCAAATCGTTCGATACTTTTTCCCCCATCGGCCCCTGGATTGAAACCGACTTCGATCCCCGCAACGCAGAAATCAAATGTTACCTGAACGGCACCCTCAGACAGCATTCCAATACCGGAAACCTTCTCTTTTCGGCCTGGGAACTTCTATCCTTCGTATCGGAGATCATGACCCTCCTTCCCGGGGATGTGATTGCTACCGGCACCCCCTCCGGAGTGGGATCCATGCAAGCGGGGGACGTAGTGGAAGTCTTTATACAGGGAATCGGCACCCTCCGCAACGAGGTGGCAAAAGAATAATGTACCAGCTCTTAACTGCCATGTTCATCATGATCGCCCTGGGGTTTTTTCTCCGTCTGAGGCGAGTGCTCCCCCGGGATGCCACGCCCCTTTTGAATAAGCTGGTGTTCTATGTGACTTTTCCCTGTCTGGTATTCCGTTCCCTGCAGAATTCCCAGCTTGATCCTCAACTCTGGAACATTCCCCTCCTTGCCTATCCCACCATAAGCGCTTTTTTCGTCCTCTCCTACCTATTTGCCCGTCGAGGGCTAAAACTCGCTATACCAACGAGCGTCAGCTTTGCTATGGGCGCAGCCTTCGGAAATACTGCTTTTCTGGGCTACCCCTTCGTCATGGCGATCGTTGGTGAAAAAGGACTCCCTCCGGCCATCTTTTTTGACCAGATGGGCAACTTTCTCTCCGTGTATACGGTGGGGATACTTTTCTGCACCTACAGTCAGAGCAAAAGATTTTCACTCCAGAGTGTGCGGGAAATCCTGAAACTCCCCCCCTTCCTGGCCTTTCTCCTGGCCATATTCATCCATGGGGTTTCTCTTCCCTCTTTCCTCCAGGAATCCATCCGTCGTCTTGCCGATGCCACCGTTCCCCTCACCATGCTCTCCATAGGACTGTCGCTTTCTGGAATGCACCTTTTTCGGAACGCAAAGTTGCTACTTCTCGCATCCCTTATGAAACTGTTCCTTTTGCCACTCGCCATGTTCCTAATCACCGAGATCGGTTCTCTCTCGCCTCTCTACCGCCAGGTTACGGTCCTGGAATCAGCGACACCAACGCTCATGAGCTCCTATGTTCTGGCATCTCTTTACCATCTGGACGAAGAATTTGCATCCAGCGTCATCTTCGTCACCACGCTTATCGCCTTCTTCACCCTGCCTCTCTGGGGACTACTTTTTCACCCGTAAGTAAACCCGCATCGGCCCAACGGTAAAGATATCGCTTTCGGCAACGGCTTCGATCACCGCTTTTCCGTTTTTTTCCTCCAGAATCCTGGTGACTTCGGTCAGGTTCAACGCCGAAATAGAACCAACCTTCCCCTCCTGAGGAAGCACCCCCCGTTCGATCCCTAAAACGTTGAGTTCTCGAAGGATCTCGCCCAGGACCACTTCCGGCCTGGTTTTGTCAATCTCGATATCGAGCTCTTTCCGCAAAATGACTTCCCCTGCGGCAAAGATTCTCCGGTTTTCAACCGTCACGAAGCGAGCAATGACCGGCTCTCCTCGCAGGGTGTTGAGAGAGGCAATGAGCCGTACCACCAGAGGGGTTTTGCTTCCTACGATCTTCTTCACCGTTTCGGTGAAATTCTCCCCCAGCACAAAGACCCTTCCTCGCCCTTCCCGATCCACACCGGCTCCTCGGCTCGCAGCAATGGGATCAGCCCTGGCAATGAGTGACATGAGGTAATTACGGGCCTCTTCTTCCCGGAGTCCCGGCTCAACCACCACCCGTAGAATCTCTTCTTCGTCCTGAAAGGCGATTTCCCCCTGCCTTATGGCCATAATGTTCGCCCGCAATCGGCTCAACTCTACCTGCAGGGTCTGAACTTCTTCCTGCAAGCTCTGCCGCTGATTCTCGAGTTCCTCCACGTTCTTAGCGAGCATTTTGGCCTGCTCTTCCAGAGTAATCTTAGAAGTCTGCAATTCTCTTTCTCGAGCTTCCAGTTCGGCAACCTTTTCTTGGTAACTGGTGATAGTTTTTTTTGTGCTCTCTAACTCCATATTTCTTTCCAGAACTTCACGATTCAGACTCTCCAGCTGTTGCTTCAGCTCTGTCATACCGAAAAGGGCGGTCCGGACATCCTGCGAAGCAAAGCTCAAAATTGCCAGGGTGGTGCCGGCAATCAAAACTCCGGTGATGATACTGATGAGAATGGCCGTGTATCGAGGACGCAAGGTGAGTAGAGAAAGTTTTCTTTTGCCAATCCGCCGCCCCATAATATCCCCCAGATAAGCAATAACACCGCTCAGAAGGATGATAACAAAAATCAATAACCATCCGCTTTTATCCATTTTGATCCCTCATTTCCTTTCTCTCCACCATAGTATTATCCCTCCCATCCCCAGCCCCACGATGTTCGCCAACCAGGTCCCCAAAACCGGATGGAAGGCTCCCCCTTCGGCCAGGGTGCTGGTTATGGAAAAAAGAACATAATATCCAAAAACCAAAAGCACACTCAGGCCGATACCCAGAGCTTTTCCGGCTCGAGGCGAAGCAATCCCCAGAGAAATCCCCAGCACTATAAAAACGAGACAGGCAAAGGGGATGGCGGTTTTCTGCCAGAGAATCACCTCCAGGCGCTCGGTCTTCTGTCCCCGCAGCCGTTCCCGGGCAATATAACTTCTCAGTTCCGCAAAGCTCATTTCCTGGGGCTTTTTCTCCGTTTTGAGAACTTCCTGAATATTTTCTTCCGTCTTCACCTCTTCTCGAGCAAAACGAATCACTCTTTCCACTTCTCCCTTATCGTTCACCTCATAGGCAACGCCTTCTTCAAAAACCCACTTTCCCTCCCGATTAAAAGCTTGATCAGCATTGATAATCCGCTTCAAAGCTCCCTGGTGATATTCCTGCACCACCACCCCTTCGAGGAGTGACTTTTCTACGTTGACACTGCGCACATAGAAAATCCGCTCGATGCCACTTTCGGTGGTGTCCCGAAAGAAAGTATTCTCCTGCAGCAACCAGTTAGCCGCCGGACGTTCACTCCACAGTTCTTTGAGTTTCAGGGAAGCATAGGGAAGAACCCTTTCCTGGATGAGAATGGTCCCGATACAGACCCAGATGGCAAAAAGGAGAAAGGGTACGGTAAAACGCCGTAAGCTCACTCCTCCTGCCCGTAAGGCCACAACTTCGCTGTCTCCGGACATCCTCCCCACCGTCAAAAGAACCGCCAGGAGAATCGCCATGGGAAAGACATACACCAGAAAAGAAGGTAAACTATAAAGGAAAATGACCAGAACCTTCCACCCGGTGATGCCCTGCTGCAACCACATTTTAGCCAAACGAAAGAGGAGATCTCCTGCACTCAACAAGGCCACGAACAGGAAAACACCGGATCCAAAATGCAGGCTGACCTGCTGCAGGATGTAACGATCCAGGACCATCATGTCAGAGGTTAAAACGTTCCCCCAGATAGTATCTTCTACTCAATTCGGACTGGACGATCTCCTGGGGGGTTCCGGAAACCAAAATCTTCCCTTCAAAGATAATGTAGGCTCTGTTGGTGATGGCCAGAGTCTCACGCACGGCATGGTCGGTAATCAAAACGCCGATACCCTTCTGCGCCAGATATCGCACAATACCCTGAATCTCTTCCACGGCGATGGGGTCAATACCGGTAAAGGGCTCGTCAAGCAAAAGAAAAGAGGGAGAAGAAGCCAGTGCCCGGGCGATCTCCAGGCGTCTTCGCTCTCCACCCGAAAGTGAATTGGCCAGAGACCGTGATAATCGAGCAATCCCAAATTCTTCCAGAAGTTCCTCCCGTCTTTTCCTGACCCTTTCCTTACTGAAACCTTGCATTTCCAGAATCAAATCCAGATTATCCTTTACCGAAAGGCGCCGAAAGACGGAAGGCTCCTGAGGAAGATATCCCAAACCCATTCTGGCTCTCACGTACATAGGGAGACGGGTCAGTTCCACAGAGTCAAAGAAAACTTTCCCTCCGGTGGGCTGCACCAGACCAACCAGCATATAAAAAGTGGTGGTTTTGCCGGCTCCGTTGGGGCCGAGCAACCCTACAATCTCCCCCCGGCGGACGGTAACGCTGACTTCATGAACCACCCTTTTTTTATCATACTCTTTGGTAAGGTTTTCCCCCCGCAGTTCCTGCCACGTATTCTTCGTGAGAGGATGCTCCTCTCTCTCAAGGAAGGATGTTGATTTCCACATCGCCTTCAACTTTGACCTGCCCGGTGTCGAGATAAATCCGGATTCGTGTTCCCCGCAAAATATTTTCTCCTTTCCAGACCTGGGCCTGTTCCTCCAGGATCACGTACTGCTCCGCCGGATTATACCGGGCTTTTTGCGCTTTTCCCTTCCACTCCCCCTTCGCAAGATCCACTTTTTGGGCCTGCCAGATTTTGTCTTTCAGAAAATATTCCACTTCCTGTGCCTGCAGGTTCAGGTCCCGAGTTTGGAAAGTAGGTTCTCCGGTCAACAAAATGACTTCCCGGGTGAAATCAAGGTTCATTTTCTGAGCGGAAAAACGGAGTCCGGCATTACCACCGGAAACGCTACTCATCACCAGAACATTGTCGGAACGCTTGTAGAAAAGACTCTGGGCCCGGGCTTTGAAATCTTCCCAGGTGATATCGATATTACCACTACTCCGTACTTCCTGAGCTCCGGTATCGACCTCAATCGAAGGGCAGACCACCTTTATCCCCTGCCACTCTATGGTGGAATTCTGGGCTACGATTTTTCCGGTTTTCTCATCGTATTCCGCCGCAGGGGTACGGATCACCACCGCCGACTTCTGCTCTCCCTCTTCAGTCCATCCCCAGGGACTCAAGACAAGCACAAAACCCAAAAACAGAAAGGGCAAAAACCACTTTTTCGTCATGGCGTTCCTATACGTATCTCCACATTTTCGTCCCACTTCATGGTCCTCTGCACTACATTATAAACCAATTTTCCACAGCGTGCCTTCATATCCGGAGTTTTCAAATCCACCTGGTACAGCACGAATTCTTTCCTTTCGCTGGAAAAGGAGAGTTTCTCTCCTCTGATAACTTTACCTCCTTTTTCTTCCCGCAGTTCCACCCCCCACAGGGTAGCATTACCATCAGAAAGAAGCATGACCCCCTTCTCGGCGCTCAAGCGGTAGAGCGGCGTTCCCCCCCGAAAGACAATCCCCGAAACCTGCTGGAGAAAAACCTGGTCGTTTTTCTGTTCTATGGAGGTAGCCCAGAGTTCCCATTCTTTCCCTTTCTCACCCACTTTACTAACCTTGGCTTCTTCTAACTGAACGTTCAGAGAAGAGGGTTCACGCGGAACATACTCTTCAAAAGAGAGTGGTTCTCTACCCATAATCCACAGGTGAACCACCGAAAAAGTAAGCCAAAAAACCGAAAAGACAAAAAGGAATGTGAAACCGATGGATCTATGAGGAAACATCGACCATCTGGTAATAGACCCTGGTAAAACCGGCCCGGGCCATCCTCATACCCCAGGTCAATCCTTCCTGGTTAGAAGACACCAGAAGCAGGTGTACATCCTGGGGATTCAGGCCGGAAATTTCTTCCTCTAAATTCTGAGTTGCCTTGTACACGACCTGCGTCTCCTGGGGAAAGGGATTGGCGGCCGTTTTACGAATATCCAGAACCACGATCTTCGAAGTCAGGGCTATCAGGTTTTTTACTTCTGCTTCCTTAAGACCCCTGAACCAGAGAATCTTATCGAGTTTATTCCGCAAAACCGGCTCCCTCTGTGCCCCCACCGCTCCATCCACCAGATTTCCCTGCGGGTCAAGGAAAAACGTGGTCGGCACATACATCACCCCATAAGTCCCGGCGACGGTCACATCGGTGTCGAGAAGCACCGGAAAACTGACTCCGATCCTCTGAACGAGCCTGGCCACCTCTTCTCTGGTGTCTCCCATATCAATGGCCAGGATGTTGAGGAGCGCCTTATCGCGGTATTCCTGATAGAGCTTTTCAAGAAGAGTAAGTTCCTGGCGACAGTACACACAGTTGGTGGAGACAAAGGTAAGCACCACCGGCTGACCCCGCAAATCTTCCAGAGAATACTCTTTCCCATCAAGACCCGGTAACACAAAGAGCGGGGCTTCTTTGGCTTCCCCCACTACGATCCAGGAAAACAAAACCAACAGGATTATCAGAACAAATCTAGTACGCACAATGCATCCTCCCATCTTTTTTCTTTACCAACCTGTAACTCCAGAAGGAAAATTTTATTTCTCGGCGGAAGAAGACTGCAAGACTTTGCGGAGGGAAAGAACCATGTCCTGCGAAGCAAAAAGCGACCCCCGGTTCCCTTCCACCAGGGATTGATAGAGTTCCTCTCGGTACACAGGAATATCGAGGGGCGCCGAAATCCCTATCTTCACTTTCCCCTTTTCAACCCCCACGATTTTGATTTCGATTCTGTCCCCGATACGGATACTCTGATTGACCCTCCGGGTAATCACCAGCATCGGTTCACATTCCTCATCCCGTGGCCGTCTTTTCTAAGGTGAGCAGGTGACACAACTCATATCTGGTGTCCTCCAAAATAACTTGCTTTCCCATTCTGAGCCTCCAGTTGATCACTAAAGGAGCCAGAAGGTTTACCCCAATTTCTCGAGGTGATTTAAAATTCATGATGGCCAAAATCACTGCATCGCTCTCTTTAGAAAGTCCCAGCACCTCGCATTCTACCGAAGGAACCTCAACTTCATACCCGGGAAAGTAGAGAAAGGGGTCACATACCGCAAAAACCACCCCTTCGTCGTCCACGCTCTGCAACCAGAAAAAGGTCTTTTCCTCCAGAAGCAAAAACCGCTTCAAATGCTCAAAACCGGGAATACCCCAGGGAAAGAGAATGATTTTCTCTTCGCCCACCTCTATTTCGCCGAAATACCTGGTTTTTACCTTCAAGGGTAATCTCCCCTCAACGAAGAAAGTCAAGAAGCGTAGGTTGAATCACCTGCGCAGCCGCCGCCAGAGCAGTTTCATAGACGCTTTGCTGTTCCTTCAACTGCATTATCACCTCGGCAAGGTCGATGTCCTCATTGGTAGAAAGAAGCTTCTTGAAATTCAGTGCAAAATCTCCAAGCCGATTCAGAGCATTCTCCAGTCGACTGGTTCTGGCACCCACCTGAGAGCGAATCCGCAAGGTATCGTCTATAGCCGCATCCAGATTCGCAATGTCCTCACCAGAAATCCTTTCTTGATCACCGGCACGAAGATGAGCAATAAGTTTCTGGACGACCTTGAAAATGCCGCTTGCTTCACGCGAGTTTCCCTCCACAATCGCCCCACCGGCATCCAGGATGCCCCAGTCCTGCAAAGGGGTACCGGAGGTGTTGGCAAGAACGGGCGGAGCATCTGTTCGGGAACGTAAAAAAAGGCGGGTACCATTGGAAAAAGCATAGACCGATTGTTTCAGGGTGACGTCGTTATTGATGCGATTTACCAGACCCTGGATGGTGGTCATGGTCGGGTCGATCTCAATCTCTACCCCGTTAACGGTAAAGCGATCCCCCGGGTTCAAAGTCACCGGATTGGAACTCCACACCTCAAAACCCCGGAAAAAAAGCTGATCCCCGGGAAAGCTGATTGCCATGGTGGTGTTTTCGTCCACGGCCCGCACGATGGAAGCCCCGTCACCCCAGTAGGTGATTGTATTACCTTCCATGGTGAAAGGAACGGTAAGAGTCTGAGTGCCACCGAAGAGGTGTTTTCCACCCGACTGGGCATTGGCAGTTTCCAGAAGTTCTTTCAGAGCTTCCTCTATTCTTGCGGCAATGGTATTGCGATCCTCCTGGGTCAACGTCCCATTGGCTCCCTGAACGGCCAGCTGGCGAATCTCCTGAAGCACGTTACCCACCTGAGCAAGGCTGACATCCACCACATTCAGCCAATCGACGGCATCTTCGACGTTGGTGGTGTAACGGTCCAGCTTCACCAAGGTGGTACGCAAATCCAGGACCCGGTTAAAGCGCACCGGGTCATCAGAAGGGCTACGGAGCGATTTTCCCGAGGAGAGTATGTCCTGAACCCGCAAAATTCGCGAAGTGATCCGATTCAGATTCTGCATCACCCGGTCGGTTAAAATTCGCTGCGTGACTCGCATGACCGACACCTACCTCATCCAGGAAATCAGGGTTTCCAGCATACCATCGATGGTATTCACCAGGATAGAAGCGGCCTGATAGGCATGCTGATATTTGATGAGGTTGGTCATTTCCTCATCCAGAGAAACCCCGGAAACCGATTCTTTCCGGAGGTTCAGCTGATCCACCAGAATCTTCTGGTTGGAAGCCAGACGACCAACCTCCTGTCGTTGAGCACCCAGACGGGAGACAAAACCACGGTAGTAACTATCCGGCGTCGCCGAAGCCCCATCGATGACTTTCCTATCCCGAATCCGAGCAATCGCCAGGGCCACACTTCCATCCCCAGGTGCCCCGGTAGCAGAAGCTGCCAGCTTATTGATATCTCCCGCTACCACCGGATTGACGGCGATACCAGAAGCTCCCGAACCGGTGAAGAAATCTTCTCCTTTCACCGGTGGCGTCTCCAGAGTATAACCGCTACGGTGAAGCATATTCACGGCAGCCATAAGGTCATCGGCGAGCCGGTTCAGGTATCCCTTATACTCCTCAACGCTCTGATCACGGAGGTCAAAAAGGGCTCTCATTTCACCGTCCTGGTAGGCGAGCCGGAGTGTTTCTCCGGAAGTTGCAAGACGCACCCCGTACAGACCGGTAGCAGGATCCGTATCAAGGGAAAGCGTATTCTGCTCTTTACCACTGACCAGGATTTGCCCCTGAAGAACCAGGGTATACGTCCCGTCTTCGTTATCTTTCACCTGAAAGTTGAGAATCTGCGAGAGCTTATCGACCAGCACATCGAGCTGATCTCGATAGTCGTTGATATTCCCTCCCCCGGCGCTCACCCGGACAATCTGACGGTTGATATCGTAAATTTGCTGCAGGTAACTATTGACCTCTCCCACCTTTACCGCAATCTCTTCGTTGAGCTGAACCTGCTGTCTTTCTAAACGGCTATAGGTGTCCCGGAAAGCCTTTGCCAGAAGATCGCCAGCCTCCAGAACCAGCGAGCGGGCCGCGGACGACTCCGGAGACTTGGCCAGCTCCTGCCAGGTGTTCCAGAAGTTATCGAAAACCTTGGAGAGCCCACCCTCGTTTGGCTCGCCGAAAATGACTTCAATCTGCTCCAGACCTTTGTCAATGGTTTCCCAGTAAGTGGCACTGCGGGACTCCTGGCGAAGCTGCAGGTCAAGGTAACGATCCCGGATACGCCGAATTTCATCAACCAGAACCCCACTTCCCAGGTTCTTGAGGTGAGGTGGAACAAAAAGACCCCCTATAGGATTGGTCTGTTGGGTGAACTTCGGAAGTTGCCGGGTATATCCAACGGTATTGGCGTTGGCAATGTTGTGACCGGCGATATCCATGGCTACCTGCTGAGCCTGTAAAGCCTTCTTGGCAATTTCCAGACCATAAAATGCGCTGCGCATAGTTCTCCTCCTTACATCACGCCATCAATAATGATACCACAGGTTCGTCCCCATCCTGATCCAAAATAGCCACAACTCCGCTCGTTTTTATCAAATTCCCGTAAGATGATGGAGAACAGCACCTCGATATAGTTCAACGTATCGCGAATGATGATGGCATTTTCTTCGTTAACCCGCCGCAGTTCCGTCAGGGTATCTCGTAACCTCTGCTGGATCAGCAGAAACCTTTCTCCCCTCCCCTCACCTGCCAGAACCGCAAGGCGAGAGACACTCAACTCCTCTCCTTCTAAACCCATCTGCAACACAATTTCTTTCCAGGATCTCTTGATTTTGGCCTCCGTTTCTTTGGCCTGAAAAACAATTTCCCCTTCTTCCTCTAAGATCTCGGATAATTTCTCCATATCATTTCCCAGAAGACACCGCTTCTTCTCCCTGGCATAGTCCAGGAGCTTACTCTGTAACTGGAGTTCTTTTTCAAAAAGATTATACAGGAAATCCAGACGGTCCTCAACGCCCATCAACTGAATTCGCCTCTACTCACCAGGAAATCGACCATCTCTCGCTGGAGCATTTTCCGAGCGACCTCCTCACCGGTCACCTGGTATGCACCCTGTGCCAGGCGTTCCTGAATACCTTTCACCACTTCTTCCCGCACCTCGGGAAGTTCCCTATAGCGGGCATAAAGTTCCTTCGCTTCCTCGACCCGGGAAGAAAAGGTGACGGTATCCTGTTTTTCTCCTCCGACCACGCCTCTCTTTTTCGGGCCGCTCTGCGCACTCCCGGCGTAGAGCCTGATGATGCTCTCCACCTGATTACTGGAAATCCTCATAAGCCTACCCCTTCTTTCCCTGTTGCTTCCTATATTATATATCGGCTACTTCTTTTACTTCTTTAGTGTTTCTCGATCTTTTTTTCGATAACGTCTTTAAAATAAAAACCGGGGTGGGCTTTCGGGTCTTCCTTTGAGTTCTGGGAAACCAGAAGACTCAGCTTCTTTCGACACTCCACACACAATTTACCCTGGGAAATCGGCCGACCGCATCGCTCACAGAAGAGACCTTCCTGCAGCGCTTCTTCTTCGGGAAGCGCAAGCTGTAACCTCCCATCCTTCAAAAACTGCATGATGGTCTTTTTATCCACACCGGTTTCCCGGCTGGCTTCCTCCAAACGTGCCCGCGGGTGCTCTCGAAAGAAATCCTTGACTTTCTGGAATTCTTCCTCTTCTGCTTCCAGGCAAGCCGGACAGACATCTCTCTCAATGACCTTACTAAAAACCTTTCCACACCGTTTGCACCTGGCCAGAACCAACGTTGTTCATCCTCCTCACATCGAATTTCTTTCTTTGAGCAACTGCCGAAAGAGAATCTCGGCCATACCCATGTTTCCCTGGCGTGCTACCTTTCTTGTCACCTCATCAACCCACATTTCCCTGAACCAGGACTCCTCCTGGCTTGTAAAGAGCGAAGACCTCAAAACCGGCTGCAGGGCTCTCTTAAACATAAAACTCAAAAGAAACGCTTCAAATTCCTCACAGGCTGATCGGAGACGCTGTACCTCTTTCCCATCCGGCGATGACAACACTTCCTTACCCGGAGCAATCTTCATGGGCCTTCACTCCACAATGAGCTCTCCCTGCAGAGCTCCG
>Ga0209750_1000665_pt1 | contig 15678 bp, 15 predicted proteins | sample YNPBryulayer2012_FD_185813 | JGI IMG/M metagenome (GOLD analysis project Ga0209750, IMG submission 185813) | Anoxygenic and chlorotrophic microbial mat microbial communities from Yellowstone National Park, USA - YNP Bryant MS upper layer 2012... ...
TCTTATCATCAAATGCAAAACTTATATTAGAGAATATAGGGCAAAGCAAATAATTGTTTTTAAAGTAGTATGGTGTTAAGATACCTGTTTTACTAACTAAAATATTTCCTCTTGCTTCTACAAATTCTGTGCCGTTTTTTGTTTTTCGAAAATAATCTTCAATATATTTTTTAAGTAGAGGATTATATATCAAAGCAAATCTATAAGGATAGTATCTTGTAAGCTCTGTTAGATAGGCTATGAATTGCAAAGCTTTCGCTTTTTTCTCCATTTAGCTGATGCTAACAAAAAAATATTATGCCGCACGATAAGCTAGAGCTGCATCTTGAGCCGTTGGTCCTTGTCTAACTCTGTTTACCCTAGTGATAGCATTACCACCTGTTAGCATTGATCTTATACGTGTGAAAGCAACAAGTAGAAATACTCCTGTTGAAAATATCGCTATGAATTGTATAAGCCCTGGTAATTGTCCGAAATGCTGAAATAAATAAGCAACACCACTGAATATAAATTTCACAACCTGATAGCCAGTTTTTACTATCGCAAGAGTGGTATTAGTAGGGTCTAGCTTTCCACCAGACATTGAGTAAGCTATAATTACCATAAAACCAATAAATGATAACATACTTAAAATCGATAAAATACCTGATAGGAAACCTTGTCCAAATTTATCAAGTATGTAGTATCCGATCCAGAAGATTGAATACAAACAGAGTACACTTATAACTAAGGCTAAATTCGGATTAGAACTTACAACAGTATTAAAATTTGGAATAACTGCTGAAGGAATAGTATACTCTTTTTCAACTATTTGCTCAATAGATTCCTGTTTTAAATTGTTTTTACTATTAAGCAACTTTCTTATTGCAAAGGCTATAACTAATCCTATACCAGCACCAATAGCTATTCTTGGAAGTATAGCTGATTCACTTACTTGAGATGTTTGAGTTGTAGTATCAGCAGGTGGTGTAAGTTGCATTGATTGTTGACCACGTATAACATCTGTTGTTGCTGATGTTGTTGTCTCTTCAATTCCCTTTCCAATACCAAGATGACTAATAATAGATTTGAATGTAGATGAAACTTTTCCTAAAACTTGATCAACTCCTTCAATTGAAGTAATATAAGGAGTGACAAATTTAAGTAGTATTATACTTAAACCTGTACCAAGCAGAAACACTAGTAGGAATTTATTGGTTATAACAGCTCGTAGAACTCTAAAGAGATTAGTTATAACCACTTTGAACACAACCACAGTAAGCTTTAGTGCACCAATGATTGCTCCTTTACCACGATTTGATATGGTATTATTTTGATTTCCTGTTTGTTCTTGTTCCTGAGGATGCTTTAGTGCACCAACTATGGTTGATCCTTTACCACTATTATTTTGATTTCCTGTTTGTTCTTGTTCCTGAGGATGCTTTAGTACACCAAGTTTGATTGCTCCTTTACCACGATTTGATATGGTATTATTTTGATTTCCTGTTTGTTCTTGTTCCTGTTTTACGGCAGTTATTATTGGCTTCATGAACTCAAAGAGTGTCCTATCAACTTTTACTTCTTCACCATCATCAAACACCAATATAACACTTTGATCTTCCTTCTTTATAGCTACTATTCCACTACCTTTGTTTAATTGTTGTTCGCTAAAATCAAATTCCTGAGCAAACTCTTTAACAGCAGTTCCTTTGCTAACTAAGTTAACTGGATTTAGTGATATTAATCTACCCTCTGATATAAGTTGATCGTTATAATACACTTCGACTTTTCTTTCTGCTTCCTTAAAAATCATTTTAATTTTACCGTTTGGATTTTGGTTAATTGAATCTGCTAGCTTTGTTTGTATTTCCTTAACTTGATTTTCGTCTTTAAATGTAACAACTCTATTTACATTACCTTTTACCTCTACTCTAATATCAGAAACGGGTATACTGGTTTTACCTATGGCTACATTTTTTATATGTACTGTTGCATTACTAGATGTTTGTTCAAGTAATACATCCAATATATCTACATCATCTGTAAGAGCAACTTCTTGTTTACTAGTGTATATTTTGACATTTTTAAGTATTTTCCCAACATTGTAAGATATCACTAGATCACTTGCTTGCAATGAAGCCATAACCTTGTTAGCTTTTTTACCTATTTAGCATTTATTTACAATGAGTAGACAAAAATATATCATCAATCGTAAAAGTGGATCAAGTCAACCAATATTGATTAGCATGCTAGATGTAAAAGAAGATAATCCTATTCGTAAACTCAACTACATATATCCAGGAGAAATTATTGAGTTAGATGAAGAAGAAAAGAATAATTGTGAAGCGATTATGGCAGATATAATACTTGTTCCTGTTAAAGCCGAAGATGTAGTATAATTTTACATGCTTGATGGATAAATTTTTGTGGGTTGTATTAGAAATCTGAGATAATCCTGTTTTATTTGTTTATATTTCTTTAATGTTGTTCCCTCTATTTCAGTGTCACTAATTTTAGTCATTATATTTTTTAAATTGTTTCTCAGATCCAATAATATAACATAATATCTTATCATGAAGGATAAATACAATATTGTTCCATATAGTGGAGACGATCTAACCAATCTACTATAACTATCACGAATAGTTTTAACAATCATGGATATATACAAAATCATTGTTACAGCAGCAAAATTGTAATCGCTATCATACTTGTCTGCTTTTGTAAGTATGTTAATACCATCAAGCAACAAATTTAATAAATCATCAGGTGTATAATCCAAATACAGTAAGAAGTAAGATATATTGTAATCCTTTGTTGTAATAGCAGATTCTATAAAACTATCTATTGTCACATCAGAACTAGGTTTTATCTGAGCATAATTTTCATCAAACAAAACTTTTTGTTTAATAAGCTTTAAGGTTGCATAGGTTCCAGCCCTAAGTCCTATCAGAGTTGCAATATCTGAACTATTTAAAGTTATATTTAATCCATGTTTTGCATAAAATTGCTTTATGTTTGTGTATAGATTGTTAACAAGAGTTTCACTAATATCGTTTGCATTAACATGTATGTCAAATACATACTTGTAAAATTTCTTGTTTATTTTTTGATTTAGTATGAGATCATTCAAACTTCTTACTCCTAATCTATTTATCAATACCAATAGCTTGTTTCTTAGTTTAGATGATATTGGTTTTTGATGTGCAAGCATAAATTTTGTGCTAATCAGTAAGCAACTACCAACATGAAGCAATATTTTTATATAGTTGACTTGATTAGAAATATATATTGTTCAAGTTGTAGTAATGAAGACTCAGATAATATTGATTGTTCTGTTTTAGTTGAGAACATACTATATAACAATCAAGATACATTCATATGTATAAATGATAATCAAGATACATTTATATGTATAAATGATAATGTAGAAACATCAATTTGTTTTAGTCTACAAAGAAAAGACGAACTTTTCCTTTTACATTTAGGTTTTACCAATAATATTTGCTTGAATTCTACAAACAGTATGAGTACAATTTGTGATTCGGTCTATGAGATTAATAACAGATTTTTGGAATACAAAAAACAATTTTACGATTTTCTAAAACAATCCTATACCAAACATACGGATGCGTTCATATGTATAAATGATAATGTAGAAACATCAATTTGTTTTAGTCCACAAAGAGTAGATAAATATGTTTATGATTTGCTAGATTATATTGAACAACACAATAAACAGATGGCAACTATTTACAAAATTTTATACTTGATGTCACATGAGATTAATAACAGATTTTTGGAATATGAGGAACAATTTTACGAACAATCCTATACCATACATACAGATACATTCATATGTATAAATGATAATGTAGAAACATCAATTTGTTTTAGTCCACAAATTTACAGGTCTGAGTGTTTAACAGGTGGTTCTTGTAGAACTCTATTGGATATAATAGGATTTTATGATCATGTTTACACTAACCTAATACGATCTCCGTATTGCGATAACGCTATAAGCGGAGTTAAGGATTTACTAGTAGGAATTGCTATTCTACCTGAAACGATACAGCCTACCATTACAAGAGATCAATACTTACAATCCTTGGAAGCATTGCTAACAAATACGCCATCAGGAATAACTATAACATTTGGTAATGTCTCAAATCAGTTAATTGAATTTCTAGCTACACTGTTTGCTACTAATCCAAGAGCATACATATACTACACAACTTCATTTGACATAGAAGATAATAGATTAACAACTTTTGCAAATGAACTATCAAATAACCTATCTACATATCTTGATGAGAGCCATCCGTTATACAGAGATTTGTTAGTAGTGTTATTATCCACAAACCTAGCCTAGCAAAAAAAGAGATTTTTTTTATATTTTTGTTACTTTTTTGTATTTTTTATCTTTTATCTTACCATAGCATATGAATGCGATAGTGTATATCTCTCCATCAACTCTTAATTGAAATGGAGTTTCATATCTAAAATAAAAGGGTACATTTAAGCCATAGTAGTTTGTTTCTGTATCCTGTATGATGTAAACACCATATGGAGACATATTTTTCAATTGTTTCCGTAATTCTTCATCTATCAGAAATACCTCGATTATTTTTTCATGTTTGTTTTCATCAAACCTTGCTATGAAATGGATTTTATATTGATTAATGTTTAGAGGTAATACAATATTCCTGACAGTGAATGGTGCACATAAGCCAATTTTACCATTCTGACGATCCCTAACAATCACATAAAGTCCTTGTCTTAAAGTAAAAGTACTCATGTAATATAAATTTAGACAAGTTGTTATACTTACACTACCATAACGGGTATAGGTGGAGGAGATACTTTCAATTCCTCTATTATTGTTCTCAGTTCATCCATACCCTCTTGTTTTATATCATATGCTAGTGTTATGCTTCCAAATGGAGTGTCGAAACTTTGATATTTTGTACGTATATTGCCTATTGCTATTTTAACGTTTGCAAGAGCAAGAGCTTTAACCAAATATTCAAGACTGTTTGGGACATCCGATAAATCATCTTTGTAACTGCAACTATACATTACAACTATATCAGACATTGGTTGACTGTATAGTTGTAATTTGTTTGGAGGTATGAAACTAAATCTAACATCATATATATAGGAGTAACTATCTATAATTCTATTCAAAACAAATTCTTGAGCAGTTATCAAACTTTGTGTATTAGCCAATATTAACGGATACAGAGGAAATGGCTTCGTGCTAACATGTAATATATTAACAACTTGTTGTTCAGGTAATTCCACAGTCCAAGTTGTATTATCAAAATTTGCTTGAGGTATTGTTCTGATCTTAACTTGTGGAACATATTGGTTTAGTATCGATATGACACTATTTTTTATGATGTTCTGTATTTGTTGATCATCTATCTCCAAATCAATTGCATAGCCTGTTAGCATACCTTTTACATACTCAACTACTTCTGTTATATGCATGTACATTTGTGCTGTAATAAAAAAAGATTACTCATTGAATAAAACTTTCTTGTAAACTTGATATACATTATTTACATCAGGTTTGAATATATAACTATCAAAGCCAAACTTATCTCTATAGTAGGATAGTTTTTCAAATTCATAACTTCTGCGGAATAATCTCTTAATTTCATCATAATCGTGAGCAATGATATTCCAAGTTTCCATTTCTCCGATTCTTTGTGGATTAGTGTATTCATTGTTTGTTAGGCCTGCTCCTGTTACTTTGTTTGATACTAAATGTTCTAGTTTTAATATAGTTTGATAACCCACATTGATGCTAACATCATAATTGTCTACTCTAACATAATCTGTTTCCTTGACATTATAGTCTTTGGCTAATTGTTTTATCTCTTCTGCATTCAATTCACTAAAAGGTGGTTGTATGATGCTCAATCCATATTTTGTTAGGTTATACTCCAATAAATCCCATCTTTTAGTTAAAACATTGTCAATTAAATGATGAAATGAACTTCGTTTTTCAACTCTCTTTAAAAAGTCTAGCAACATTTTTTGAGCTTTATCCCTCATATTCCTATTAAGCAAATCTAATACCTGTTGTTCAACCTTAATGACAATTTTTGCAAGCAAATTTTCCATTAATTGGCCTAGGTTCATTCTGGATGGAACAGAAAGAGGAGAGAACAATATATCTAATATCTTTCCGTCTTTTGTTTTGGGCATTTCTTCATCAGGAACAATCAAGCCAATGACTCCTTTGTTTCCATGTCTATTTGTTAGTTTATCTCCTATTGTTGCTTCTCTGGTAACATAACCAATTATTTGTATAACAATAGGATATTTTTGTGTAGGTTCTGTTTCTAATTTTGCTAGTTTGAATGGTTTCTTTGCTTTCTTGATGAATTCTGTTACTGATGCAGGTAATCTGTAATTTGGTAGAGCTTTAACTCTTACATCAACTACAAGCAAATTGTCAACATTAATTTGTTTTCGTTGTAATATACCTGCTTCAATATACTCATAGGATATTAGTGTATTGTATGTTTTACCTGGTATTGGTATCAAGCTAATAGTATTGTCATTACTACTGATATGTTTTAATTGACTATTTGCAGGCAATCTAATAACAAATACTTCTCTCTCGATATGTTTTAGTCTTTTAGCAAAAGATTCAGATATTACTACGGCATCTTGATAGTTGAAACCATAGTAAGACATATAACCAACTAAAGCATTTACTCCTAGTTTGAACTCAGGACACCAACCACCGCTAACAATATCTCTGACAAAACATATATGATAAGGATTGTATGCAACTTTTAATTTCTCATCATATTTTAAAAACATAGCATTAAACTTCAAACCTTCATCTGTTTTAACTATAAATTCATCAATTTTCTCAAAAGTATTTGTCTCAATGTAAAAGCTTTCTGCTTTCTTAACAATTACATTCTCAAATCCAGTTCTTATCCTCGGAATTTCAGCATTAATCAAAGGTAGGGATTGTCTTAGATGGTTGGAAGCCATCTGCAACCTATTTGGATCGTTAAATCTTAGAAATGGAACGCATAACATAGTAGCAGTTAATAACTGCGTCGGTTTATATGTCAAATTACTCATACAAAAAAATTTAGATCAAGTGTAACAACTTTTGTAATATATTGTCTCTCTTTTTATCTGCTTCTGATAACACACATATTACTTCATCGGGATAAAATAACTCCTGATAGTATAGGTTAATTGTTAACTGACCTGTTAGTTTAACATAGGCATTATACATATCAGCAAAGAAAGAATAGGGTATAGCTTCTCTTTTTCCATTTGCCACATAGAGTGTAGCAACAATCTTTAAATAAACTGGATGTTTAATCATGTAGTTAAATGCCTTATCATACTGTGAATCTTTAACAAAAGCATTTAATACTTCATCACTCCCATAGTTTATAAATGTATCAAACCAAGTCTGATAATAACTTTTTGTAAAGATTTGTTTTCTACTGTTATATAACAAATCATAATAACTATCTGCAATTTTATAATACTCCAACCTAGGGTCTATGTTTGAGAAAACAAGTTTGAAGAATCGTTGTATTATTGTATCAAATTGTTTACAAAATTCTTTTGGTTTTACTGTAGCAAAATAATGAACAGTTTCATGTATTAATGTTTGTATAATTCTCTTATTAATATGTTGGTTTGTATGCTTGGATACTATGTAGTTGTTATCTAGCAACAAATAAATCTTTTTATCCTCTGGACTATGGAAACCTAAAACCATAGGACCTCTAACTATTAAACCAAGAAAGTATGTTATAGTTCTGCTAATCAAATCTCTGTCATATGTTATAACTAATATGTTGTTATCTATAAGATGATTGTATATCTTGCTTAAATATGTGTTGTTTTGTTCTGCGACTAAGTTATCAACTAAGTCTTTAGCTGCTGATGAACTAAGCATATGTTTAAAACTAAACTCTTCTATTGCTTTCAATTTAGAATAGTTTTGTTGTATTAAATCTATCATTCAAAAAATGTGCTCATTAAATTTCTACTTCAAGATATTTTTTACTCTCTCTAAGATCATTACCTGTAACTGGTATAACAAAACTTAGTTTACTGTTTATCTTGAGACCAGCTATGTATGCTTTAGTTGCAGCATCATTATCAACAATTACTATAATATTGTCAAACAAAGGTTCAAAGTCTTTTATAATTTCATACCATTTACCATTTAATACTAAGCAAGTTATTGGTGTATCTATACTTGTTAGTAAATGTTCTGCATACAATATCATATCAGTTAATCCTTCAGAAACAAGTAGTAAATTTTTTCTGCTTAGATTGTATGATTGATAAAACTTTCTATCAAAGTTGTATGGTAGCAATGTAAACAAACTATATTGTAGAGCTTGATAGCTTTTACCTATTGCTAGATAGAGATTCATAAACCTTCTTTCTGTTTTGAAGTTATGTAACAAACTCAAATAATCATATCTGTAAATTACTTTATTACCGATTGTAAATACGACTAGTGAATTATCCAATCTATCTTTATGTGGTAGCAAATAATCGTACACTACATCATACATAGCAATCGGTAATTGATGTAATACATGTTCATTGATATTGATTTGCTTTTTGATGAAGTAATACTCTAGCTCATTTCTATACCTAGCAATAGATTCTTGACTTAATTTTTGTTTTAGTTTTTGCATCTCAATGTAAGTTATATCTAAGTTTATTTGTTTTGATTTTTGTAAGCTAATATTACTAACTATAACATTACGTAATTGGTTTATTATCGGATTTACATCAATTGAAAATCTGTCTCTGATTTTGGTTAGCAGATAGGCTAGCGAACCACCTTCATAACATCTTGCACACCAAAATACCATCAAATCTGGTTCAATATACAAATGAGCATGCATAACATTTTTAACACTGTCTCCACAGAAAGGACACCGTATTAATATGTGATCTCGTTTGTAATAAATAGGCTTATATACATAGTAGTTAAAGATATTCCTAACGTCTAGCATACAAAAAAATTTAGGCGGCTTGTTTTTTTGCATCCAATCTAAATTTTCATTTATGCCAACAATAAAAGTTTTTGACGTAAATTCACTATATCCAAATCTCATGGTAGCAAACAATATTCTAGATGTTCATGGATTTGTATCAGGATCAAACATAAAAAACGAAGAGAAATACTTGCAAGAATTGTTATGTATTGAAACAAATAATGAAGCTGATTTATCCTATTGGAATAATTTTGCAAAAGGTAGGTTTGCAGGTAGGATATTTGGAACATTGTTTTGGTTTGGATTGTATGATGAAATTGTCAAATATAAATGGTTTATAACAACAAAACGATTTACCAATCATGAAATGAATGGACAAGATTTACTGGACTTAATACAAAACAAAAACATAATTGTTACTCCTAATGGATTACTAACAAATGGTAATCAGTTATCTATCTTACTAGAAAAGACTTTAGTTGAATGGATTAAAATGAGAGATACATATAAGGCAAAGGCAAAGCAAGGCGATCAAGTTGCAGATCTCATACAGAATGCAACCAAACTTGCCATGAATAGCATGTACGGTGTCTTCGGAACAGATTCATTTTCATTCTACAATATATACATTGCTGAAGCCATAACAATAACAGGACAATATATATCTCTAACAACATCAGCTTTGATTAATCGTTATATACAAACAAAAAATATTAATGATTTGTCTGTTAATATAAATGATTTTATTAGCGCTCGTAAAAAGTTTGATGCAAATACTCAATTCATAATGTATAACGATACAGATAGCTTCTTTGTTTACGATAAATATGATATTTTGCATGAAGATGTTTTGAATAATAGTATTTTACCCTTGGTTTACACTTATGCTCATAGATTTGCTACAAACACATACAAACAAAAAGTACTAGCACATTATCCAAAAGTTAAATTGGAATTTGTTGGAGACTCTGCATTTGGAACAGGAGTTAAGAAGAGATATTTCCTATATAACTCTCAGACTGATGAGTATAAGCTAGCAGGCTTTTTGAATAGACAAAATCCAGACTTTTTGAATGAGTATTTGATAAATCTGTTTAAACGTATATGTAGAGAAGAGGTTAAGTTAACTATGTTGGAACATATCATAAAAATAGAGTTAATAAGTATATTGAAAGATTATAATGCAAATCTTGATCTTACAGCATTACGAGATATATCAGGTATGGTTGCTTGGAAAACTGCAACATTAACTAGCAATGATTTAATATCCATATTGAAAGCGGCTAAAAACAGAAGTGAAGCTGAAAAAATATTAAAGTCAATTGCACCGCATATCTTTGGTATGTTGCTATACAATCTAATAGTTGGTCCTGTGTTCAGTTATGGAAGCAGAGGTCTATCACTAAAAGGAAAATATTCACTAAAGTTTTTAAATGAGTTATCAGACAAATTGAGACAACATTTACCTTTGGATATTGTTATGCTTGTTGTTAATAAAGCAAAAAATGCGTCTGTGATTGTTGTTGAGGATAGCGATGAAGCAATAAACTTTGTTCAAAATTATGTAGTTGGCTTGGAACAAGAATATGTGAATAAATTCGTAAAATCAATCAAAGATATGCTTTAGTTTTTTTGTTGTTTTCTTGAGCAATCAAAATCAATGATTTTTGAACTACTAAATGTGGAACAATTTATTAAGGAGCATAATGCTCCAGCTATTATGGAACCATTACCTGCAAACTTAAATGAACAAAAGTTACTGAGCCAAATAAATGGATTATACTCACAATATCTATTTGGTGAGAGAAAAAGTTCAAAATGGTTTGAGCAAATGGGATATATACCGTTGAATGTATATATCCCTAAGTTTCCTGTGTTGATGATTCTGGATAATTTACCCACAATCAGAGCATTCAGAAACAGACCAGATAGGATTTTAGCAATTGATGAAGAAGGGAATTTAGTTTTGGAAGATGAGAAAGAGATTAGCTACACAAATCATAAAATCTTGATGCAAGGCTTCGCAGACTTCTTTGAGAAAAACAAACTGATTAAATTGATTGAGTATATTGCTCAACAGAATAGTGTATCCGGTCAGTTAATAAATGAGATAATCAAATTATCAAACAATAAAGTTGAGAATTTGATAACAAACAAAATAATTGTGCTTCCTCCTGGTTGGAGAGATTACTCAAAGATAGACAACAAAATATCAATACATCCGTTAACAGATGTTTACTCAAAAATAATAGAACAAAACAAAACTTTTGAAGTTGGTAATGCTAATAGCTCAAAATTGTATAGGTTGATCGTTAAACTAATAGATTTGTTAGCAGAACAATTTGGAACAAAAACAGGTTTTATTAGAGAACAACTTGCTAGCAAAACAGTTAACTACACAGCAAGATCTGTTATTAATCCTAATCCAAATCTTGAGATAGACCAAATTGCTATTCCATTTACAGCTCTGTTGCAACTATACAAGCCACAAATAATTAATAGCATACTAACAAAACACAAACAAGAATTTATAGAGATAACAAAAACTACAAGACAAGAGATTAAACCTGCTGTTAATGATATAACTAAGCTTATAAACAAGATTTCCAATTATCCTACTCTGTTTCCACAAGAATTGATAAACTTCTTTAGAAAGATTTTAGAGCAAGATGTTTTACCAGATGTTGTAGTGGTTTATAAAAGAGACCCAGCTTTGCATAAGACATCTTGGCTAGCAGCAAAACCAGTTATAGCAGATCAAGATACAATACAAATACATCCGTTAGCTTGTGCACCACTGGGAGGAGACTTTGATGGTGATAGCGTTGATGCAAATATAACAATTAGAGTCAAAAGCAAAAAAACAAATAAAATAACTTACTTCAGAGATTTACCAATAGGACTTGTAATAGCTATTCCAAAGCAATTCGTTGAAGGTAGTATAAATGATGAATAGTATAAAAAAGTTACATCAAAAGCAAATGATATAACAATACTAGGTAAAACAACTACAAATCCATTAATGGTATTGTATTTAGCAATGCTTGGATACTAACATGTCTAAATTTTTTATTATGTATAGGAGACTACTAAACAGTTTAGCTGACATTAGAGCCTTCTATAAGATAACATCAAATCTTAATGAAACTGATTTTGAAAATATTGTTGAAGATGTGTTTAAACATGAATATGACATACCTGACATAATCTCATTCAATAGAATCTTCTTTATTATGCTGCAATTAGGTAGATATGATTACGCAGAAAAGATGATAGACACACTGGAGCAAAAAATTAATTCTCATCCATCAAAGGATATGGATATTATACTTGATATATACCGTTTTATGTATTATTCATTCAAGGATGATCCCAATCAAAATACAATAAATGTCTTAACATCGATTTTAAAACGACTTAACAATAAGTTAAACATATTATTAAGACAATTTGGTTTGGAAAATTTAGTTTTATTTGATATATTGAGTAAACACTATAAAATTATTGAGATCAACCTGGGATTAAAATTAAACGAGTCAGAATTATTAAATCTCGATAAGAGATTGTATTATCTATATAGATACATAAATGCTTCTGATTTGAATATAGAAGATTTAACTGAAGCATTAAAACTAACTTTTGATTATAACTTACCATCAAGAAAGATTTTCCGTATGATTGCTAGTAAAACATTGTTATTCATAAACAAAATTAAACAGAATAAAAACTATGATGTTTTGTTAATGTTAATATTGTTCAGTTATGCATTGAATGATACACAAGTTTATGTTGATATGTGGAGTTTACTTGATGATGCTAACAAATCAAAAGTAAATCATTTGCTAAAAGATTTAGATAAGCTAGCAGAAGCAATAGAATAATAAATTCTATTTTTTTGTGAAGCTAACTCCTTGAGTTACTTTTGTTTCATAAAAAATTGAAAAAAATACCACATCCACTCTAAATTTTTAGATATGCTAGTCAGAAATCCAAATCTATTTGCTAACATTGATATGGCTTTGAAATATTTTGGATTTCCTTATGATAAAAATGTTAACTTTAAGCTCCCAAAACAAATTAGCATTAATACAAACAAAAAATTTATCATACAATCCATAAATGGTATCAATCATGTAATTGTAGATCCAAAATCTGATTTGGCTTTGACATCTATTCTCTACCTATTACATTATGTAAATGATGAATTAGAAACAAATGATTATTATATTGTTCCCTTTGAGCAATTATTAAACTTCTTTGATAATTATGATGTATTAGGATTAGCTTTTGATAGAGTTGGTATGGCTATTAGTATGAGTAAACAATATCCAATTGTTTTAAAGGAGCCTTCATTAATAACATACAAAAGTAATTATACTGTTAACAAAGATTTGTCTTCAATGGTATATTATGGTTCTTTACCTTTAGCATATTTCACTTATCATACCATTAAACTACTGTCATCAAACAAATACAATACAGAAACAGATAGACATATAGCTATACTGATCATATACCTATTATATGATTACACTGTATCCATATCAACAGAAATCAATTCTGTGATAAATATAAAAAATGTTCCTCAAAATAAAAGAGTAGATAGTAAATTCCTAAAATACAGAAACTATTTGTTATTGAAATTGTCTCAGCAACAGATTTGATTTTTTCATTGCTTAGAATGTTAAGCTACAAGTAAATGCTTAGAGATGATTTACTTAAGGTTATTCTAAACAGCGATGAAAACGTTGATGAATCATCCTCAATAGTTCCGTTACCCATAGAACAAAAAGATAAAGAGATAGTAGAAATTCAAATGAAAATTATAAATGAAGCGAGTTCGACAATAGATGAAAATCTATTATCCTTTGCAAAAGTTATAAAATCGGTAGTAAAACAAGAACAAACAGAAAACAATAGCAAAAATGAGATTAAAGAGGAGCAAACTTATATTACTGTTGTGAAAGAATTTTATCGTAAGGCTTTGGAGTATATGCTCTTTGAAGATGTGTCGTTAGCTAAGGAGTATGAAAATATAAACACATTGATCAATAACATAATAGTAACTGTTCAGGAAAAGATTGAACAAAATCTGCTACCAAAGTATTGTTACATCAAGGAAGATGATATAAAACTTCGGGTTGCTCAAATAGTGAATGAAGCCAAGAATGAACTAACTAATGATGAGCTAGAGAATATAGAATTAATGATTAGCATGGAAAATGCTATTGATGCTGATGTATATAGAGATGTGTTAACATCTGTTTATGTTTATGGTAAAGCTATTGATAAACTCTTTGTAAAAGATGTATTTAAAGATGAATTTGAGTTAGTAAGTTATATGGCAGAAAGAGATATATTGCTTACAGAAGTAGCATCAACATTACTTGAAACAAACCAACCAATCTAAATTTATTTGTATGAGTGAAATGCTTATAACCAAAAAAATTAATTTTGTTGCAGGTCACAGAGTACATTCGCAAAATTTACCAAAATCATTGGGACCAAATAAATGTAGATTTCTACATGGACATGAATATGTGTTGGAATTATTTATTACATCTGATCTAAATGAAAGCGGTATGGTGTTAGATTTCACATTTTTCAACTATCTAAACGATTTTATACAAAGATTTATCGATCATAAATTCATCTTGGATATAAATGATCCATTGTTTGAATCAATAACCGGAGTAACAAATAACAGACTAGATTGGTCTAAATGCTTAGTTTATTACACCATTACTGAGATGGATGGTAAGCTTGAGTTAGTATCAACAGATAAGGAAAAATCTCTATTTTCAAAATTCAATAGATATTATGAAGAATTTAACAATGAACATAAACAGAGCTTCATAATCGTTGATTTTGTTCCGACTTCAGAAAATTTATGTAATTGGTTTGTAAAAATATTTGATAGAATGAAAACTATAGGATTAATTCCAGCAAAAATACAACTTAGTAAAATTAGACTCTATGAGACACAGAAAGCTTATGTTGAATTGATTCTATGATTATTTTTTTGATTGAACTTATTATTTAGCTAACTAAAAATATGTTGACAGCTGAATATCTTTCACCTTATAGTCTTTTGACAGGACAATATTTAGGAGTAATTAGAACCATTGTCAGCAATAGTAAAACAACCAAAGAATCAGCAGTAGAAGATTTTGATGTATTTAATGATTTAGATGAGACAATAGTATTTGAAGCTTCAAAACAATCAGCAACAGTAAAAATTAATAATGTGGTTGTAGGTGAAGTAGATCTGCCAGTATCAGAAGTAGATGTTTATGTTAACGTAGCAAATCCATCAATACCATTCATAAAAAATCCTAAAGAATTTATACATAGTGCTGCAGTAGTGGCTAATAGCATAGTTACAAATCCAGGTGAAAGTTTGCATATAATGATTGATCAATCTCATGTTAGATCAAAATATGGTGAGCAAGATGCTGCATTTACTATAGAGGTAATTAACGTTGAACAGGGTGAGGAAGCAAATGTTGAGTCTATGATTAATGTTGAATCATACTTTGCAGCTGTTACATCTTCCTATATATCCAAAGTTTATGGTGTAAAAATGGAACAAAACATTTTGGAAAAAACCAAAGAGATAGCTGAGAAAACTGGAGAGAAAATTGTAGAAAAAGGCATTGCTGGTATAGTAGCAGAGGACTTTAAG
>Ga0209750_1000666_pt1 | contig 15674 bp, 10 predicted proteins | sample YNPBryulayer2012_FD_185813 | JGI IMG/M metagenome (GOLD analysis project Ga0209750, IMG submission 185813) | Anoxygenic and chlorotrophic microbial mat microbial communities from Yellowstone National Park, USA - YNP Bryant MS upper layer 2012... ...
GCGAGCATGACCGACCCCGACGGTCGGGTATGGAGTTTGAGTTACAGTTCCGGAGGGGGTATTGAGCGTTACGGGCGCGATGCGCAGCCGATAGATGCCATCTCACCGATACCCATGCCCCCGATTGTCTGCGAGGGTGGAGTATACGACCCCAGCGGCGCCAGCGTGTATTACGGCATGACCAGCAGAGGCGAGTTGGGGGTCGTGCGCGACGGTTTGGGCAATCAGACAGTGTTTCTCTACGACGCGCAACACAACCGCACAACGATAGGGCTGCCCAGCGGTGCCGTGTGGCAATACACCTACGACGCGCGGGGCAACCCGCTCAGTGTCACCGACCCGCTGGGCAACACCACGCGCTATCAGTATGGCAGTTACGACCGGGTGACGCTGGTGCAAGACCCGCTGGGCAACCAGACGCACTACGGTTACGACGCGCGGGGCAACCTGACCCAAGTGACCGACCCGCTGGGCAACACCACCGGTTACACCGTGGACGGTTCGGGTCAGGTGACGGCGGTGACCGACCCGATGGGCAGGCAGACACAGTTCAGTTACGACAGCACGGGCAACCTGACGCAGGTTCGTGACCCGCTGGGCAACACCACGCGTTACACGTATCAATGCTGTCGGGTGGTTCAGCGCACGGACGCGCTGGGCAGAGTGACCACGTACAGTTACGATGCGTGGGGTCGTCTGGTGGGGATAGACTACCCGCAGAGCGCGGACGTGTCGTTGCAGTATGATGCGGAGGGTCGGTTGACGCAGGCGGTGGACGGCACGGGCACGCGCACCTTTGAGTATGACAGTTGGGGCAGACGGGTTCGGCAGACCGCGCCTGCAGGCACGTCGTCGGCAACGTATGATGCGGCGGGGCGGTTGACCAGCCAGACGGACGTGACAGGCAGGCAGATAACGTATCAGTATGACGGCGCGGGTAGACTGGTTCGTGTCTCCGACCCAACGAGTTGGGTGCAGTATGCCTACAACGCGAACAGCGCGGTGGTGCGAGAGACCTACTCCAACAACACGCGGGTGGAGTATGTGTATGACGGCGCGGGTCGGGTGACGAGCGTGCAGCATCGGGTGAACTCGACGGGCGCGCTGATTATCGGCTACGCGGTGACGTATGACGCGGCGGGCAGGGTCACCCGCATCAACGAGTCTCCGTCCAAGGCGGTGACGACGTATCGGTATGACGGAGCGGGTCGGTTGCTTCGGGAGGAGCGGACGGTGAACCGCCCGTATTTGGGGGAGTATCAGTATGACGCCTCGGGCAACCGCACTTTCGCGCGTCGTGTAGAGAACGGTGTAGAGACGCATCGTGGCACGTATACGTATGACGGTGCGGGCAGGCTGATACAGGTAGTGGACGCGGCGACGAACACGACGGAGACGTATGTGTGGAACGCGGACGGCACGCTGGCGAGTTTTCCGGGGCCGGGTTACACGCGGTTGCTGGAGTATGACGAGGAGGGTCGGCTGGTTCGCATCCGTCGGGACTACGGCGGGGGCAACGTGCAGCTGGCGTATGAGTACGGTTACGGCTTTGATGGCGGTCGTCGGTGGCGGAAGGACTACCTGAACGGGGTATGGACGCGGTATCCGTGCGGGGTGGCGTGCGTAGCGGGCGAGTTGGTGGAGCAGACGTCCGACCTGTCGGGCAGCCAGTGGACGACGAGTGCTTTGTATTTGCAGGGCATCTCGCTGGTGCGTCGAAACAATGAGTGGCATCACTTTGACCCGTTAGGCACGGCGCAGGTGATAGCGAACGGCAGTGCGCAGGTGGTCAGCAACAACGTGTATGACCTGTTCGGGGTGTTGCGCTACCAGCAGGGCGGTGCCCAGACGCCGTGGAGGTGGAAGGACAAAGAGTCAGCAGACGAAGGGTTGCTACGGAGGAAAACTATTGGTTACCTCCTCCCTGCCGCGGGCTTACCGACCCGTATTGTCACGGCGCAGTTAGCATACTCGGACGACTTCTTGAAGTGCCTGTACAACTGCTTTAACCGACGGTGGCGGGAGGAGGGGCTTCCGCCTATTGTTGACTTAGCATGTCTCGTTGCGTCGGTGTGTTGCTTCTTGGCACCTAATCCCTTCTGCTGCACTCCTGCCACCGCGTGTCTTGGCGCCTACGCTGGAAAGGCTTTCGGGATTATCACATGGTGTGCAGCCTACTGTGCAGGACTACCGGTCAGCATAAAACCGGTGATCCAGAACCCGATCGCCTGCTACCAATAGCTGCGTCCACCAGCCGATTACGCCACGTGCACCAAAAGGGGTGACGACAAGATGAAAGCAAAAAGAAGCATAGCTTCCGCATGGATGATGGGGGTAGCAATATCTCTAGGATGGCTCACCTATCACGAAGTGCAAAAAGCCACTTCTCATGCTGCTGGAGCAGACCAATCCATCGTCGTCTTGCTGCAATGGGGAGCCCTGTCCGTTCTAGCCGTGCTCCCTTTCTGGCGGCTATATGGTGAGCCGCTTTGGCTTGTGTTGACGTCCATACTGGCCGTCTTCGGCTGGCTGACTGTCGTCGTCGGCTACCCACTCTATGTAGGCGGTACCTACCGCGATTTCAGCTGGAGCCTGACGGTGTATGCAGTAGGGGGTGCGATAGTGTACGCCTACTATCGCTCGCTGGGCACGAGAGGCGAAACGGCTGCTCCTCTGTTTTTGACCTCACCCATTCCTTCGGCGATGATAGCGATAGTCGCTCTTTTGAATCTCGCCTGGCTCATCGCGCACGGATGCTGGCTATCCATAGGAGCGGCACTGCTGTCACTCGTAACGGCAGTCGGAACAGTCACAGCGATTTGTGTGCATAACAAACCGCCTGAAGCAACCCAACACCTGTGACCGTAGAGTCGTCCATAACGCTCCTGCTAGACGCACATCGGCTCGGCGGGAGCCTCGCCCTCCACGGCAGGGGGGCAGAAGGTTATTTGTCTACCAGCGCAATCTGTAGCACCTCGTCCATGTGGCGTACGAAGCGGAACTCGATGTCGTTCAGCACCTGCTGAGGGATTTCATCCATATCGCGCCGGTTCTCTTCAGGCAGGATGACCACGCGGATGCCCGCGCGATGTGCCGCCAGCACCTTCTCCTTTACCCCACCGATGGGTAGGATACGCCCGCGCAGGGTGATTTCACCCGTCATCGCGACGTCGCGCCGTACGGGACGCCCTGTAAATGCCGATGCCAGCGCGGTGGCGATGGTAATACCTGCAGAGGGTCCGTCTTTGGGCACTGCGCCCTCCGGCACGTGGATGTGGATATCCGCGTTACGGGTGAACTCCGGGTCTATATGCAGATGTGCCGCGCGTGAGCGGATGTAGGTAAGTGCCGCCTGTGCCGATTCCTTCATCACGTCGCCCAGCTGACCGGTCAGCAACAGCTGTCCTTTGGTGGCGGGCAACACGCTGACCTCAATAGAGACGATATCGCCGCCGAACTGCGTGACCACCAGCCCCGTTGCCGCGCCGACCTCGTCCTTTTCCTCCGCTGTTCCATAGTGATACTTGCGTGCGCCCAGATAGGCGGGGATGTCTTCGGGCATCACCTTCTTGGATACTATTTGCCCTTCAGCCACCGCGCGCGCCACCTTGCGGCACACAGAGGCGATTTCACGTTCCAGGTTGCGCACGCCCGCCTCGCGGGTGTATTCGCGCAGAATGAGCTGTATCGCTGCGTCGGTGAACTGGCACTGTTCTGCAGTGAGACCGTGTTCTTTCAGCTGCTTCGGCACCAGGAACCCTTTGGCGATGTTCATCTTCTCATCTTCGGTGTATCCCGGAAAGACGATGACTTCCATTCGGTCGCGCAGGGCATGGGGGATGGGGTCCAGCAGGTTGGCAGTGGTGATGAACATCACCTCGCGCAGGTTGAAGGGCACTTCCAGATAGTGGTCGGAGAAGGCGTAGTTCTGTTCGGGGTCCAGTGCCTCCAGCAGGGCGGAAGATGGGTCACCGCGAAAGTCCATGCCCAGCTTATCGATCTCGTCCAGCATGAACACAGGGTTGCGCGAGCCTGCCTGACGGATGCCCTGAATGATGCGCCCGGGCAACGCGCCCACGTAGGTGCGCCGGTGACCGCGTATCTCCGCCTCGTCGCGGACACCACCCAGCGATACGCGCACGAACTTGCGTCCCAGCGCACGGGCGATGGACCTGCCGATGGAGGTTTTGCCCACGCCGGGCGGTCCCACGAAGCACAGGATGGGTCCCTTCATCGCGCTGCCCGCCAGCTTGCGCACCGCAAGGAACTCGAGGATGCGCTCCTTCACCTTCTGCAAGCCGTAGTGGTCCTCTTCCAGCACCTGCGCAGCAGCGGCGATGTCTAAATTATCTTCGGTAGCTGTGCCCCAGGGCAGCGAAACCAGCCAGTCCAGATAGTTACGCACCACCACGCCCTCCGGCGCGGCAAAGGGCATTTTCTCCAGCCGCTCCAGCTCCTTGAAGGCGCGTTCCTGTACCTCTTCGGGCATGCCCGCGGCGAGGATTTTCTGGCGAAACTCTTCGATCTCGCTCGTGCGCTCGTCGCGCTCACCCAGCTCCTGCTGGATCACCTTCAGCTGTTCGCGCAGGAAGAACTCGCGCTGGGTATCGCCCATCTCCTTCTCCACGCGCGAGCGGATGGTCTTCTGCAGCTCCAGGATTTCTATCTCCTTGCGCATGATAACGACCAGCCGCTCGAGCCGCTCGCGCACGTTCGTCATTTCCAGAATCTGCTGTTTCTCTTCCACGCGAACGGGCAGATAGGGTGTGACGGTGTTGATGATGCGTTCGGGGTCGCTCTGGTTGCTGACGCTCAGCAGTACTTCCGGCGGAATGTTCTTCCCGGCGTTCACCAGCTGCTCGAAAAGCGATATCACGATGCCCATCAGCGCCTCGATCTCGAGGTCATGCTGTTTCTGACTGGGCAGGGGCTCTACCGCCACCAGGATGAAAGGCTCGGTTTGCACGTAGCGGGTGATGCGGATGCGGTCGATGCCCTGAAGCATCAGGCGCAGGGTTCCGTCGGGCATGCGCAGCACCTGCAACACTTCCACCACGATGCCCACGTCGTAGATATCTTCGGGTTCGGGTTCCTCGGTGATGACCTCTTTCTGCGCAGCGAGGGCGATGAGGCGGTCGCTCTCCATCGCCTCTTCCAGCGCGCGCACCGAGCGTTCCCTCCCCACAAACAGGGGAAACACCATCTGAGGGAAGTATACCTGGTCACGCACCGGCACCAGAGGAAGCTGGGGAGGAATGTTCGCGCCGATACCTTCCTCTTCTTCCCACTCTGCCTCGGCGGAGCGGGTGCGCCTGCGCCGGGTGGAGCGGGTCTTCGGTGTTGCCTCCTCGGTCTCTGTTGTTGCCTTGCGTGCTCTGGGCATAGTGCTTATGATGCCTGCTTGATGTCTTCCGCACGCAGTATCTGAGGCTCTGTGCGCTCTCTCACCGTTTTTTCGTCCACCACAACCCGTTTGATGTCCTGCGAGGAGGGTACCTCGTACATGATGTTCAGCATAATCTCCTCGATAATGGCACGCAGGGCGCGCGCGCCCGTACCCCGTAACATGGCTTCCTGAGCAATGGCGCGCAGTGCTCCTTCGGTGAACACCAGGTCCACGCCGTCCATCTCGAAGAACTTCTGGTATTGTTTGACCAGCGCGTTCTTCGGTTCCACCAGAATGCGCATCAGTGTTTCTTCGTCCAGCGGTTCCAGCGTGGTCACTACCGGCAGTCGCCCGATGAACTCGGGAATGAAGCCGAACTTCAGCAGGTCTTCGGGGATGACGTTCGCCAGCAATTCGCCGTAGCTGAGCTTCTTCTTGCCCTCCAAAGAGGCACGGAAGCCCATCGTCTGGTTGCCCAATCGCTGCGCGATAATCTTATCCAGCCCCTCGAACGCCCCACCGCAGATAAACAGGATATTGGTGGTATCCACCTGAATGAACTCCTGTTGCGGGTGCTTGCGCCCACCCTGCGGGGGCACGTTGGCGATGGTTCCCTCCAGAATCTTCAGCAGTGCCTGCTGGACACCCTCGCCCGATACATCGCGCGTGATGGAGGGGTTATCTGCCTTCCGGGCGATTTTGTCTATCTCATCGATGTACACGATGCCACGCTGAGCGTTGCGCACGGTTTCCTGCAGGGAGGTGCCGGTATCAGCCGCCTGCAGCAATCGGAGCAGGATGTTCTCCACGTCTTCGCCCACGTAACCTGCCTCGGTCAAGGAGGTGGCATCCGCAATCGCAAAGGGCACGTTCAGAATCTTGGCTAACGTCTGCGCCAGCAGGGTTTTGCCGCTGCCCGTGGGACCTATCAGCAGGATGTTGCTCTTTTGCAGTTCCACATCGTTGTCGCGCGAGGCGTGCTGGATGCGCTTGTAGTGGTTGTATACCGCTACCGACAGCGCACGCTTGGCGCGCTCCTGTCCCACCACATACTGGCTGAGGATGCGGTAAATCTCTTTCGGTTTGGGGACGCTGGGTAGTCCGTACGAGGCAGTGCGCTCGTGGCGTGCCACCTGCGACTGGATGAGTTCGTTCGCGTATTGGATGCAGTCGATGCACACCCCACCGTGCATACCCTGTATCAGGCGCGGGCGAATCTTGCCGCAGAGTACACAACGCCCTTCCAAAGGTTCAAATCCTGTTCGTGCCACGGGTTCGCTCCTCTAAAAGATAGTTTTAGCGTGCGCCACGCGACAGTATCTCGTCGATGATGCCGTATTCCTTCGCTTCCTGCGCGGACATGAAATAGTCGCGTTGAGTGTCTTGTTCCACCCGTTCGATGGGCTGTCCCGTATGGTAGGCGAGGATTTCGTTCAGCATCCGGTTATAGCGCAGCACCTCCTGCGCCTGAATATTGATGTCGATAGCCGTACCCTGAAAGCCTGCGCTCACCTGGTGAATCATCACCCGCGCGTGCTCCAGGCAGTAGCGTTTGCCTTTGGTGCCCGCCGCGAGCAGAACCGCTGCCATCGATGCCGCCTGTCCCACGCAGATGGTGGCGATTTCGCACTTCAGCACCTGCATGGTGTCGTAGATAGCCAGCCCCGCAGACACACTGCCGCCGGGCGAGTTGATATACAGTTCGATGTCGCGGTTCGGGTCTTCCTTCTCCAGGAAAAGCATCTCTGCGATGACCAGATTGGACATGTGGTCGTCAATCGGTTCGCCAATGAAGATGATGCGGTCTTTGAGCAGTCGAGAGTAGATATCATAGGCGCGTTCACCCCGCGCTGTCTGCTCCACCACCATGGGTATCAGAGAGTTGTGAATGCCACGCAAACTGTTCATCTCCTACTCCTCATTATCGGTCTGCTCGCGCCGAGACTGGATGCGAAACTCCTCTTCTGTAACATCGGCAACATCCCACAGGAACTGCAGGGTTTTCTCTGTCAAATGGTCCGCCAGTGCGTCCTGTGCTTCTTCGGAAGTTTCCGCCTCCTGGAGGTCCATCTGATACTCTTCCGCAATTTGCTGGGTGACCTCGTTGCGCTCTTCCTCGGTTAGTTCGATACCCTCGCGCCTGGCAATCTCCTTCAGTATCAACCCGTACAGGATGTTGGATGCGGTTCGCTGGTACCAGTATTCGACGAACTGCGATTCGCTCATGTTGTAGCTCTGAGCGTAGTCTTCCAGCGAGTAGCCTGCCCGACGCAGCCGCTCGCTGAGCGCAGCGAGCGACTCGCGAGCTTGCGATGTGATGATAATCGGCGAGATGTCCACTTTAGCCGCCTGCAGCACCGCCTGTCGCATACTGGTGCTGGATGCGTTTTGTGCGTAGCGGGTGAGCTCATCCGTCAAGGACTGTCGTATCTGCTCGCGCAGGTCTTCCATCGATTCGACACGCAGCTGCTTCAGCAGCTCTTCATCATCGGGCAGCTTCATCTCGGAGACGCCATGCACCGTTACCTGAATCTTGACCGTCTTACCGCGCAGCTCCGCATCCGGATCGTTATCAGGGAACTGTACCGTCTCCTCTTTCACCTCGCCTGCTTTCATACCCATTAGCATCTTGCCCAGGGGGTGAGCCTGCATCTGTTCGGTGAGATGCATCAGATTGCGTCGGGTGGAAAGCGGATGAGCCTCTCCCTCGATCTGCGGCACCATCGTCACGAAGACCACGTCCCCCGTCCGCGCCTCACGGTCTACTCGCTCGTATCGGGTGAACTGGCGTCGACGCGATTCTATCTCGTTGGTCACATCCTCATCGGTAACAACCGGCTGGTAGCGGGTGACCTTCAAGCCTCGATACTCACCGAGCTCTACCTTGGGTTCCAGAGGTACCTTCAGGGAATAGAGCATCGGCTTGCCCTCTTCCAGCTGCTGCACGTCCAGCTCTGGAGGTGCGCCGTACGGCTCGACCTGCGCCTGTTCCATCGCGCTGTTCATCGTCTCTCGGAGAAGCTGTTCCAGCACACGTTCGCGCACATAGTCCTCGCGCAACGCCTGGCGCACCAGCCCGAGGGGAGCCTTGCCCGGGCGAAAGCCCGGCACCTCGACATATCTGCCCAGCTGCCGGTATACCCGCTCGAAAACCTGGTTGACGCGCTCTGGTTCGATCTCTACCTGCAGGGCTACCGTCTGGTTTTCCAGTGTTTGAGTCGTAACTTGCATCGTGCCTCTATGCCTCACCGACTGATTGACGACAACTTCTCAGCCCTTTCGCAAAAAGAAGGATACAATCCGCCCTCCAGGAGCACAGCCAAGGCGGGTTGCATCCTTCCTGCTAAGCTGAAAACTGTCGTAACTTACTTTCTGTGGTCACGGTGCTAGTGTACCATACCCGAAGGGGAGTGTCAAGGCAGGCAAGGACGTTAGATACATGCTGCTGGTTCAGGCACACGGTATTGCCGTGCGAGACAGGCTATTTTACTGAAACTTTTTTGCCACATGCCGTGTCAAAAACGGTACACAGGCTCTTGATTGCCTGAATCTTACAAGCGGAGCGAAGGAGGCTTTACCATCATGGCACTGGATGCAGATGCCTATGCTGCGATCGCCCGTTTCGACGCGGCGATGCAGCAGTTGGATGTTCCCTACGCACTGGTGGGTTCAGTGGCCCGTCACCTTTACGGGGAAGCCCGGTTTGGTTACGGCGACATCGACTTTGTGGCTGACTTAAACGATTCGCACCTTGAGCCATTGTCTAAGATGTTCGGCAGACCAGCTAACTCTATTTTACCCTCTCCCCTCGACAGTTTGTGCGGATGGCTTTCGGACGAGCAGATTGAAAGCGAACGCGCTCGCTGCATTTGCCAGGCGGATTACATCTGGCTCTCACATAAAGGCGCGCAGAAAACCATCCCCATTCATGTGTACATTGCCCATAACTTCCCTTCACGGTGGATCTGTCTGCAACGGGCACAGCGGTACGCGGTCCATCCCACTCTGGGGACAGTCACATACCTGCCGCACGTGGAAGACCTCTTGATTGGCGAGATAGCTTGGTTTTTAGAGCAATACCAGAATGCGTCTACTCACTCACGCGATAGGTGGAAACGTCTCTTTGATAGGTTCAACCTCAGTCCTGACCGCATCTTCAAGCGGGCAGGAAATTACCGCACGAAGGAGGGCAAAATATGCAAAGATAGTGGCGTACTCCCTGTACAGTGCGAGCATCAAAAAGCGGCATGATTTTTTTCGAAAAATCCCTCCAAACCCCTTGACACCCCTATATGTTGTGTGATATAAATGGAGTTGCCCAATATCTGGGCAACAACCCCATTGCCGGCAAGGGGGGAATGACAACGTGAAGTGCCCATATTGCGGTCACCCCGAGGACAGGGTGCTTGACTCGCGCCCGATACGCGACGGCGAGGCGATCAAGCGACGGCGGGAATGCCTGGCGTGCGGTCGGCGCTTCACCACCTTTGAAGAGATTGAAGAGCTCAAGTTGATGGTGGTGAAGAACGACGGACGGCGAGAGCCGTTTGACCGCAACAAGGTATTGCGCGGGATGCAGGTCGCCTGCGAGAAGCGCCCTATCTCTATCGATGCCCTCGAGGAGATCGCCAACGACATCGAGCAGGTGCTCATCAATCGTGGAGAGCGCGAGGTGAAGTCCTCAGAGATTGGCGAGCTGGTGATGGAACGGCTCAAGCAGCTGGACCAGGTGGCGTACGTGCGCTTCGCCTCCGTCTACCGCCAGTTTGAGGACGCCACGCAGTTCCGCGAGCTGGTGAACATGCTCACACGCCAGCGGCGGCAAAAGTAGCGCCGCACCGATGTTCAGTCTTGATTAAGGAGGAGTGTTTAACTCATGGAACCGACGAAGGAGCACTTCGACCTCGAGATTATCGAGGAAACCTCCCCGCCGGCAGAGGATGCGGCGACTGTCGTTCAGGAGAAGTCTGCACCCGGCTTGCGCTTTGAGCGATTCTTCACTCGCCCCGGCGTGCACCCCTTCGACGAGGTGCGCTGGGAGCTGCGCACCGCTTCCATTACCGGCGAACGCGGCGAGGTGGTTTTCGAGCAGAAAGACGTGGAGGTACCGGAGTTCTGGAGCCAGCTGGCGACCAACGTGGTGGCTTCCAAGTACTTCCGGGGTCTGCTGGGAAGCCCCCAGCGAGAACGCAGCGTGCGGCAGCTCATCTCCCGTGTCGCCGACACCATCGCTGCATGGGGGCGCAAAGACGGATACTTCGCCTCCGAAGAGGACGCCGATACCTTTCACGAAGAACTCATCCACCTGTTGCTGATGCAAAAAGCTTCCTTCAACAGCCCCGTGTGGTTCAACGTGGGTGTACCCGGTGAACGCCCGCAAGCCAGCGCGTGCTTCATCAACTCCGTCGAGGACAGCATGGAGAGCATTCTGGAGCTGGTGAAGACGGAGGGCATGCTGTTCAAGTACGGCTCGGGCACGGGTACCAACTTCTCGCGCCTGCGCTCCTCGCGCGAGCATCTGGCAGGCGGTGGTACGGCGTCGGGACCTGTCTCTTTCATGCGCGGTTATGACGCCTTCGCCGGGGTCATCAAGAGCGGAGGCAAAACGCGCCGCGCCGCCAAGATGGTCATCCTTAATGCCGACCATCCCGACGTTCTCGCCTTTATCCGCTGTAAGGCAGAGGAGGAGAAGAAAGCGTGGGCGCTGATTGAAGCGGGGTACGACGGCAGCTTCAACGTGCCGGGCGGCGCCTACGACAGCGTCTCCTACCAGAACGCCAACCACTCGGTGCGCGTGAGCGACGCCTTCATGGAGGCAGCCATCAAAGGTTTACCTTGGCAGACGCGATACGTGACCACGGGAGAGGTCGCAGACACCTATAACGCCCGCGACTTGCTGCGCGAAATCGCCGAGGCGACCTGGATTTGCGGTGACCCCGGCTTGCAATATGACGACACTATCAACCGCTGGCACACCTGCAAGAACACCGACCGCATCTACGCCAGCAACCCCTGCAGCGAGTTTGTCTTTCTGGACGATACCTCTTGCAACCTCGCCAGCCTCAACCTCATGGCGTTCCGCAAACCGGACGGCGAGTTCGACGTCGAGGCGTTCCGCCATGCGGTGCGCATCATGATTACCGCGCAGGAGATTATCGTGGATAACGCCGCCTACCCCACGCCCAAAATCACCCAGAACAGCCACGATTACCGCCCGCTGGGGCTGGGCTATGCCAACCTGGGTGCCCTGCTGATGGCGCGGGGACTGCCTTACGACAGCGACGCCGGACGCGCCTATGCTGCAGCCATCACCGCCATCATGACCGGGGAGGCATATACCCAGTCTGCTGTCATTGCGCGCGACTGCGGCGGCCCCTTCCCCGGCTTCACCCGAAACCGCGAGCCGATGCTGGAGGTCATCCGCATGCACCGCGCCCATGTGGATAAGATGGAGGCGAAAGAGACCGTGCCACCTGACCTGTTGCGTACCGCCTACCAGTGCTGGGATAACGCCCTTTCGCTGGGTGAGCAGTTCGGCTACCGAAACGCGCAGGTCACCGTACTTGCGCCTACCGGCACCATCGCCTTCATGATGGACTGCGATACCACCGGCGTGGAACCCGATATCGCTCTGGTGAAGTACAAGACTCTGGTGGGCGGCGGTATGATGAAGATTGTCAACCGCACCGTGCCTGAAGCGTTGCAGCGGCTGGGCTACTCGCAGGAGCAGATCGAGGACATCATGGCGTACATCGAGCGCACCGATACCATCGAAGGCGCGCCGCACCTCAAGCCCGATCATCTGCCGGTGTTCGACTGCGCTTTCAAACCTGCCAACGGTCAGCGCAGCATCCACTACATGGGGCACATCAAGATGATGGGCGCGGTGCAACCCTTCCTGTCGGGCGCGATTTCCAAGACGGTGAACATGCCCAACGACGCCACGGTAGAAGACATCATGGAGGCGTACATCGAGGCGTGGAAGCTGGGCGTGAAAGCCATCGCCATCTATCGCGACGGCTCCAAGCGTACGCAGCCGTTAAGCACTAAGAAAACCAGCGAACAGCTGGAGAAACAGCCGCACGAAGCACGCCCGGTGCGCCGTAAACTACCCGACGAGAGGCAGAGCATCACCCACAAGTTCAGCGTGGGCGGGCACGAGGGATACATTACCGTGGGGTTGTACCCCGATGGCAAGCCGGGTGAGATATTCATCACCATGAGCAAGGAAGGCTCGGTGGTGTCGGGGCTGATGGACAGCTTCGCCACTGCCATCTCGCTTGCGCTGCAGTACGGCGTGCCGCTGGAGACGCTGGTGAACAAGTTCGCGCACATGCGCTTCGAGCCGTCGGGTGTCACCAACAACCCGCAAATTCGCTTCGCCAAGTCCATCATGGACTACATCTTCCGGTGGCTCGCGCTGAAGTTCCTCCCGCCAGAGCAACAGCCGGCGAGCGAGGTAGCGTCCATTGAAAACCACACCGGTCTTGCCGAAAAAGTGTCGGAGCCTGCCCAAACATTGCGCGCCGCCGAACAGCTGGTTTTCCAGCTTCAGGCGGATGCGCCTCCCTGCCCGGAATGCGGCTCCATTATGGTGCGTAATGGCGCGTGTTACAAGTGCCTGAACTGTGGCGCAACTTCGGGATGCTCTTAATAACCGGGCTGCCACATTGGTTGCGAGGGTGGCGGCACCCTCGCAACCCCTTTTTCCTTTCAGGAGGTAGCTGATGTTTCGGGTGATCGGAGTGGAAACGGGGGACCATCCGCGTAGAGAGTTTGTGGTCATCCGTAATCAGTCTCTGCGGTACGAAAACCTGCGCGGCTGGGCGGTGACCGATGAGAGCTACTTCTGTGCCGACCCACGCACGCTGCTAGACCGCCTCTACATCTTTCGCGAGGAGCTGATGGTGGAGCCGGGCGCATACGTGGCGCTTTGCACCGGCATGGGAGAGAACCACTGGGCGCGCGCCGCAGATGGCAGAGATGTCTATGTGGTCTACTGGGGCAGAGAAAGGTGTATCTGGCGCGATAGCCAGCGCGTGATGTTGATTCATGTGGCGCATGTCGCGCCGTCTACCGTCATGCCCCGACAGACCTCATCCCCTCGGTAAGCCTACCTCTCGCTGTAAAGGTATGCCAGGCGGCGCCTCTGCGGCTGCGTTCACCTCTACACCTGTAGACACCTCGCCCGTTACCGCCTATAATTACAGGGGGAGGTTTTTCAGCCATGCACAGTTTGCTCCACTGGGCAATGGAGATGGTAGAAACCTATGGGCTGACCGGTCTGTTCGTGGTGGCTTTTATCGAGTCGTCCTTTTTTCCAGTTCCACCCGACGTGCTGATGATTGGTCTGGTGTTAACGCCTAACGCGCCTTCCACATCGCTGGTGGCAACGGTCTGCACGGTGGGTAGCGTGCTGGGCGCAGTGCTGGGATGGGTTATCGGCGCATACGGCGGTTATCCGCTGGTGCACCGCTGGTTTGGGGAAGAAAAGGTGCAACGGGTAGAGCAGCTGTACAACCGCTACGGGGTGTATGCGGTCTTCATCGCGGCATTTACCCCTATTCCCTACAAGGTGTTCACCATTGCCAGCGGAGTGTTTCGTTTCAACATCGTGGCGATGATGCTGGCGAGCGTGGTGGGCAGGGGCATGCGCTTCTTCCTGGTGGCGTATCTGGCGCAGTGGTTCGGAAGGGAAGTGCTGAAGCGTCTGGACGTGGCGATGGTGGTGCTGTTGCTTGCTGTGGCAGCAGGAGGGCTGGGCTACGCCTACTGGAGGAACCGCCGACAAGCCGCCCGCCGCGCGAAGCAGCAAGATGTGCCTTCTCCCCCGTAGCCGCAGGCTGATGAAGTTTGAGAAATTGGTTCAGACATAGCGTACTTGGCTTTGCATGGACTACAACCTGTGGCTGCTCCCCATGTAGCCGCACCCTTTTAGGGTGCGCTCAGCTATACGCAGGCTAAAGCCTGCGGCTACAGGGGGCGTGTCCCCGATGGCGAACCCGCCGCGCGAACTTTTCTCTCATTTGCCGCATCCTACACTTGACCGCCCACCGCAGGGTTGTTATCATATTCGCGTGCGCAAACTCTACTACGGAGACAACCTGGACATCCTGCGCAAGTATCTGCAGGATGAAACGGTAGACCTGATATACCTGGACCCGCCGTTCAATAGCCAGCGGGACTATAACCTGCTGTTTAAGGAACAGTCAGGTGAACCCGCACAGGCGCAAATCCGTGCCTTCACCGATACCTGGCAGTGGAGTGAACGCGCCTACCACCAGTTCATCGAAGAGTGCCCCAATGACCGACTGCGTAAACTCGTGCAGGGGTTCGTGGAATCGCTCGGCAGAAACGAGATGACCGCCTACCTGGTGATGATGGCTCCGCGACTGGTGGAACTACACCGCGTTCTCAAACCCACAGGCAGTCTCTACCTGCACTGCGACCCCACCGCCAGCCACTACCTGAAGGTGATGATGGACATGATATTCGGTCCGCGAAACTTCAGGAACGAAATCGTGTGGAAACGAACCAGCGCACATAGCGGAGCCAAACGATGGGGACCAGTCCATGATGTCTTGCTGTTCTATACCAAGAGTAACGCCTATACATGGAATACCGTCTACACCGATTATGACCCTGACTACGTGAAGAAGTTCTTCCGGTACGAAGATGAACAAGGGCGGTATCGACTGCATGACTTGACCGGGGCCGGTATAAGGCATGGTGACTCAGGCAGACCATGGAAGGGGGTTGACCCTACACGTGTGGGACGTCATTGGGCAGTGCCAAACGCACTGGTGGAGAGTGTGGTGGGTAAGGAACGCGCCGCAGAGATGACGGTGCAAGAGAAATTGGATGCCCTGGAAGAAGCAGGTTTCATCTTGTGGCCAGAACGCGGGAGTGTGCCACGATACAAGCATTACTTGAGCATGAACCCAGGCACTATTGTCCAAGACGTCATCACGGACATCCAGCCAATTTCGGCGCACGCGAAGGAACGTCTCGGCTACCCCACTCAGAAACCACTCGCCCTGCTGGAACGAATCATCCAGGCGTCCAGCAACGAAGGCGATGTGGTCATAGACCCGTTCTGTGGATGCGGAACCGCCGTCGTCGCCGCAGAGAAACTGCACCGAAACTGGATAGGCATCGACATCACCCACCTAGCTATCTCGCTCATCAAATACCGCCTGTCCGATATGTTCGACCTGAAGGAACACAAGGATTACGAAGTCGTCGGAGAACCCGTTACCGTGCAGGACGCGAGAGAGCTGGCGCACAC
>Ga0209750_1000702_pt1 | contig 15106 bp, 16 predicted proteins | sample YNPBryulayer2012_FD_185813 | JGI IMG/M metagenome (GOLD analysis project Ga0209750, IMG submission 185813) | Anoxygenic and chlorotrophic microbial mat microbial communities from Yellowstone National Park, USA - YNP Bryant MS upper layer 2012... ...
ACACAATCCCAACCTCCCCCAGGCTGACCTGCCTGTGGCCAAATAATTCTAAACATTCTTAAAGGACGATTAAGAATCATTCCGGTTGGACAAACTGGTTTAGTGGTTATATTCCAAGTTATTGTTGGAGTGAGAGTTGGGATTGGGGTATTGGTTGGTTGAGTTTGAGGGATTGGGGTATTGGTTGGTTGAGTTTGAGGGATTGGGGTATTGGTTGGTTGAGTTTGAGGGATTGGGGTATTGGTTGGTTGAGTTTGAGGGATTGGGGTATTGGTTGGTTGAGTTTGAGGGATTGGGGTATTGGTTGGTTGAGTTTGAGGGATTGGGGTATTGGTTGGTTGAGTTTGAGGGATTGGGGTATTGGTTGGTTTTGGTCTACAACAGACAATATCGATGCCAGGACAATAGCCAACTTGATCTTCATTGGAATTACATAAAGACTTGCGGCAATTGTACTGGCAACTGGGGGTGGTTGGTTGAGTTTGAGGGATTGGGGTATTTGTTGGTCGAAGGGTTGGGGTATTTGTTGGTCGAAGGGTTGGGGTATTTGTTGGTCGAAGGGTTGGGGTATTTGTTGGTCGAGGGGTTGGGGTATTTGTTGGTCGAGGGGTTGGGGTATTTGTTGGTCGAGGGGTTGGGGTATTTGTTGGTCGAGGGGTTGGGGTATTTGTTGGTCGAAGGGTTGGGGTATTTGTTGGTCGAAGGGTTGGTGTTCTACCTTTTACTGGAAGAACAAATAGGAAGGATAGGACATATAAAACCCATATAACAAAAAATACCTTGATAGTTAATCGCATAAATTAATAATGACAAGAATTTTTGGAAATTTCAAGTGGTTTTACAACTCACCCACATTTTGCACTCTTTGGGATAGTTTTTAAAACATTGTCAAACTCTATCACATTGATTCTAAATTGAGCGATATTGGATGTATCAAAAGAAAAGATTGAGTATAGTGTAAAATGTTTCGTAACTTTTTAAGGGAATTTCTTAATCTCTCAATTTCCAATCTCCATTTATCTTTACTTAACTCCATTCAAAATTTGTATTTTTTCTTATCCCAACGCTCCATTTTTTATATAGATTGTTATATTAAGATATTTTAAATATGGCTTGACAGAAAGCAAAAAAATTAATATGCTATTATCGTTTTGAAAACAGAATTTGTTAAAAGTTTAAATCAAAAGGAAAGGGGGTGAAAAAATATGACTAAGGCCGATTTAGTCGCTCAAGTGGCCAAAAAAGCAGAACTAACTGCTAAAGCCGCAAAAGAAGCTGTTACCGCTGTCTTCTCAACCATTACCGACGCTTTAAAACGCGGTGAAAAAGTCGTTATCACCGGCTTTGGTACCTTTATGGTAAGAAAAAGAGCCGCCAGAAAAGGAAGAAATCCGCAAACTGGAGCCGAGATTCAGATTCCGGCGACCAAAACTCCAGGTTTTACCGCCGGAAAGAGCTTAAAAAGAATGGTTAAGTAAAATTTTTTATAATTTTGAGAAAAATAAGGCGCCCTTTTTGGGCGCCTTGTTATTTTTTTTATTCAATCAAAGCCCTCTCTTCAGAAGAAGCAATCACATAAAACCCAACATGAGAACGACCTGCAAAAAAAAGCCCCTCCCCAACCCCAGCTGATAAAAGAAAGTGTTTTTCGCCCCCAGTTAAATAAAAAGTTTCGGTAATTTTCTCAACCGAGGCGGTTGATTGCTTTAAGATAATTTGTAAAGAAGAGTTGTTAATAATTGCCTTTCCCTCATCGGTTGATAAAAAGTCTTCAACATCTTGGGTAATCACCGTCAATCCCAAAAGATACTTTCTTGCCCTTTTGGCAAAGGAGTGAAGGTAAGCGGCTGAATCTTTGTGTTTAATTAAATACCAAGCCTCATCCACGACCAAAATTCTTTTTTTTCTGTCTTTTCTTACCCGATTCCAAACATAATCTAAAATAATATACATCGCCACTGGCCGAAGATTCTCCTCCAAATCACGAATGCCAAAAACAGTCAGATGATTTTTAATATTAAAATTGGAGTGAGCGTTGAAAATCCCAGCCGCTGATCCTCGAACAAATTTTTCAAGTCTGTCAGCCAACTCTTTTGCCTCAGGTGTTTCCATCCCCAAAAACACTTTGTATAAATCTTCAAGAAGCGGTGGCTCATTTTTAAAAGTTTCTGGATCTTGGGTAATCCCTTTTTCTTGGTAAGCAAGAACTAAAGCTTTATCAAGAAGGGCATCTTGTGAAGGAGTAAGATCACCCATAATCACCCGCATCAAAGAGTGAAGATCTAAAATTTTATTGGAAAGCTCATCGGCAGTTGTTTCAGTAATGGCTAGATCAAAAGGATTAATTTTGTAGGGACTTACCGGTGAAAAAACAACAAACTCTCCCCCAATCGATGAGGCGAGTTTTTGATACTCGTTTTCTGGATCAATGATTATTATCTCAACCCCCATCATCAAAAGCCGCAAAGACTCAAGTTTCACCAAAAAACTTTTTCCGCCACCAGACTTTCCCAAGATAACTGAGTTGGCGTTTTCCAAAGTAAACCGATCAAAAATAATTAAAGACCCATCATGTTGATTAATCCCATACAAAATCCCCTCATTTCTTGTCAAAGAAGCGGTGGAAAAAGGAAAGGCCAATGCCAAAGAAGTAGTATCCATATTGCGCCAAACTTCAAGCTTATCGTAAAACATTGGCAGGGTTGACTTAAAACCTTCTTCCATCTGTAAAGTAGCTTGTTTGGCGATAATAAGCATTGAGGATAAAACTGAATCAACCTGCTTGGTAATTTGATCCAACTCTTCTTTGGTTTCGGCTGGAATAGTAATATAAAGGCCAAACTGAAAAAAACGCTCAGCTCCCTTAGCTAGTTCTGCCTGAAGGGCCAAAGCATCATCCAAAGCCACTTGAAGTGAGGGGTCAACCACTTTTCCTGCTTTTATATCATTTTCAATCGTTGCCTCCATCTCAGCGATTTTTCTTTTTAAATCTTCCAAAACACCTTTGGTTTCAGTTGGGTAAATATACATGGAAATATAAAGAGGATGATCAAAGGTAATAAGAGGATAAAGCCAGTTGGCCGAAACATAACGGGGGTAACCAACCACATATAAAGTTCGATAATACCGGTCATCAATCTTTAAATGATTAAAATCAACCTCAATGAATGAGGGGGCGATAATATCTTTTATCGAAACTGAACCTTTGGCTAAAAATGAAGCCACTGTTTCTGTTTTTTCTTCATTGGTTTTTTTTGGTTGATTAAAAAAGCCAAACATAGGTTTTATGTGCTTACTAAAACCACATCGGTATAACTTTCAACCGGAGCCAATGGTCGACCCGTTGGCGAAGGATTATATAAATTATAAAAAAGTTCGGTTAGTTCTTGCTTCTGAAGGACTTTCCCCGAAAGACCGATTTTTGCCAAAAGTCGAAGCAGATGATCACGTTTGGGATATAAAGAGGTTTTTGCCCGACTCAAAACATAATCTTTTTTTAGGGAAGAAGTATTTACTCCACTTATCCCAAGTTCCAAAGGAGAAAAAGGAATAACAAAAAAAAATCTTTTTTCCAAAACCGTATTTTTTTTGACGATGTTTTTAATAAACTCTTTATAACTTTTAAGCCTTGTTTTCAAAATCTCATCACTCGTTTTGGCAATTCTTTGATCAAGATAATCAAGATAGTTGGAAATATCCATTTTTTTCGAAAGAATTAAAATCTGCAAAGGAAAGGATAAAGAGTTTAAAAGACTCCCATAAGCATAAATAATTGACATCTGTTCTTCCGATGATAAAAGCCAAAAGTTAACCGCCGAAATCTCAATCACCAAAACCGCCGAATAATCTTTAAGAAGAACAACATCATCTTGAATCTCTTCAATCTCAATAAATTGTTGGGTGGTGGCTTTTACTGGTGAGGTTGGTTTTTGAACTGACATACGATTTTTTCCTTATAAAAGCTCTTTGGAAAAAAATTCTAATGGTTTTTGAGTTTCTCCTTCTATTTTTAATCTCATTGTATCAAAAAAGTAACTCCCTTGAGGGTCTTTTAACTCAAAAATATACTCTCCTTCCTTCAAAGGATTAAAAGTAGCAAAAACACCATAAGGATTTGTTTTTAAAAGCCGAAGGACTTTGCCATTTTGGTCTTTAATGTAAATCAAAATTCCTGACAAAGGAATCATTTTTCTATTCTTTACCACTCCAGTTAAAAACGGCTTCTTTGGCAACGAAGGGGTTATCGGTTTTGAAGAAAAAGCTTCATTCTTTGGCTTTTCTTTTTTTACCGAAAGTAAACTTGGTGGCGAAGCCAAAAGTTGATTGATTCTTTGTTTTTTTTGAATGGATGATAAAGTTTGTGGTTTTCTTTTTTGCGAAAGATACTGATTTAACATCTTTTGCGACTCAATATGGGTAAAAACCTTATGCGGATCGCTGACAAAAACTAAGTCTTGTAAAAAATAAAGAGGCGGATTTTGTTTTTTATAAAAATATTGAGTGGGCGAGGTTAATCGTTTGATTAAATTTTTAATCCAAATCTCCAACGGCCGATCGTTTATGGGGACAAAAACCAAAGCCGGACCAATAGCCGCAATAAGAATTCCCAATAAAATATTTAAAAGGGGTATTGGAAAAAGAACAAAAGTTAAATATCCAGAAGGAATAAAAATTACTAAATAAATAAATTGACGCAAAGTTAAAAAACCAATCAGTTTAAACTCAAAAGTAGTAATTTGTCTTGGGATTGGGTGTCCTTGCTCCATAATTTTAAGAATACTTAAAAACCAAAAAAATCACAACCGCAAAATCTAGAATATAATGTGAAACGTGGAACGTAAAACATGAAAGGTTAAACGTTCAACATTAAACATTAAAAAAATATTCTATCTTTTCTCAATCGGTACTAAGATAGAATATATCTTTTTTTACCTTTTTGTTGCGATCGAATTAAATTGGTAAAGTTTTGGGTGATTTTTTTAAGGAAGAGAGAGATTAAATAAAATAAATAAAAAAGTTGACAAAATTAATAACGATCACATATCCAATTTGTCAACATCCTCCTACTTTCAAATTCGCTAATAACGAATAACGTGGAATGTTTAAATTTTTAATTTTGCTTTCCAAATTTTTTGTTTTATAATATATTTAATTCTTTCCCCTGTAGCTCAATTGGTAGAGCAACCGGCTGTTAACCGGTAGGTTCCAGGTTCGAGACCTGGCGGGGGAGCCAGGCTTGACGAGAGGTGTAATTTACTATTTTATCAAAAGGATTTAGCCAGTCATAAAGCACTTTTTTACCTTTAAGTCTTAAGTTCGAAAGTGTTAAATTTAAAAGTTGTCTTTTTTCTTCTGCTTTCGAACTTTCAAATATTTTTGAAGCATTAGCAATTAACTTTAGCAGATATTCTGAAGTCAAATAATACTCTTCATCAGCAAAATGAATCTTATTCATTTTTTCTTTTATTGCTTCTTGTTTTGATCTAAATTCTTTTCTTTTTTCTTCATACTTTTCCTTAGTAATACTACCAAGCAAATAATCATCATAAGCTTTTTCTATTGCATTCTCATATCTATGATATTCTTCTTGATAACGGCTTAATAAATCTTTAAAAAAAGCTTTTTTTTGACTATGATTGTTTTTTAATGTTTCAACAATATCTTCAGCAATTTCTTTCGGTATGGTTAATTGATTAAAAATATATGAAAATTGATTGGTTAACTCTTCTTCGGTTATATACTCAGCGTTATGTTTTCCTTTATATTGCGTACAATGATAATAGCGATAAGTTTTTCCATTCTTTTTAATCTTTCTTTCTGGAGTAATTAAACACCCACATTTAGCACATCTTATTAAACCTCGATATAAAAATGGTAAACCAGCAAATTTAAAGTGTTTTTTATAATAACCTGACATTATTTGTTGAACTTTATTAAAAGTTTCAACATCGATTATTCTTTCATAGTAATGAGAATATTCTTTTCCTTTATAAACCATTCTGCCGCAATAGAAAGGATTTTTAAGAATAGAATTTACATAACTTTTTGAAAAATCAACATTAAATATTTCTTTAATTTTATTTTTTATTTCAAGCGTAGAAAAACTGCCAGTTGAATACCATTCAAACATTTTTTTACAACTTGTGCGGATAACGGATCTACTATAATCCATTTTTTACCATTATCTTTAGTTATATTTCTATAACCATAAGGGGCTTTACCAGGCCAAATACCACTTCTAAGCATTTGTTCTTGGGCTCGTTTAACATTATCGCTAATTGCGTCTGAGAAATATTTAGCCAGTCCTAAACTTATACCAAACTGAAATTTCTCAACTGCCGAGATTTTACTGTTGATAACCTGTCCGTCAGAGGGAAAATGTAGTTCAACTTCGTCTTTGAGTGCCTTTTCGTAAAGAGTAGCAACCCGCATATCAAAAACATTTCTTGATAATCTATCAACTTTATCAAAACAAACCACAATTTTTTCCTTTTGATTAATAATATAGTCAAGTATTTTGTCAAACTCTTCTCTTTTATTTTTATAAGCACTTTCATCAAAACTAAACTCTTTTATAATTTTAAAACCCTTTCTTTCACAATAAGATTTAAGACAGTTTAATTGAGCCGGCAACGAATTACCAGCATCTTTTTGTTCCTCAGTTGAAACTCTAGCTACTATTATTGCTTTCATAATAATATTTAAATCTCAAAATAACTGTCAATTTCTTTTCTAACTTCTTTAATCAGTTTTTTCTTTTCGTCTTTTAATTCAAATGCTTCTTTTACTAATTTCGTAATTTCATCAATAGAATTTTTGTCTAAAATTGGAATTTGTATATCAAGAATATGATTTGAAATTGTTGGTATTGTTGATTGAATTACTGTGTATCTTTCTGCTTGGTATCTCGCAACTTCTTTGATAGTTAAAACCAAAAACAAATATTCAGGTGTTAAATTGTATTTTTTTGCTTCTGCCTTCAACCTTAGTCTTTTAATATGGCTTTGAATAATGACTTTATCTTCTGGAGTAAGTATTGCAGTAAGTCCAATTTTCCCATCATTGCTATATAAAATATCACCAGCTTTAATGTCCTGATTTAATTCTTTATAAATCTCTTCTGGAATATAAAAATCAGGAAACTGGTCTACTTCATAATTTACAATATCAGATGTTCTTATGAAAGGCACATCACTTTCTTTTTTATCTAAAAAATTATTATAATTATCACTTCCAACTTCGTCACCTTTTTTCACTGTAGCAATTTCACCAATTGGAACAGTCTGCCACTTCTTTTGAATAGATTTTAAAGTATTAACATAAAGAGGATATGAAAAAGCAGGGGTCCAAAGGTCATCTTTTACAAAATCCGAAAGGTTTACAGAATAGTATTTCTCTTTTTGTATTTTTGAGAAATCGACACCAAGTTTTTGATAAAAAAGAGTTTGAACACTATTCAAGATAAAATTTGCTCTAACATGTAACTCTATTGTTTTTCTAACTTTGTTAGAAACATTCCTAATAAGATGTTTATCATACAAAATTTTTAGTTTTTTTAATGTAGGATGATTTATCCCAGATGCGACTGCTCCTGATAAATTATTTAATACTTGTTCGTAAAATACTTTTGAATTTAAGAAAGCAACCAAATAATAAGGATCATAATCTTCTTTAATTCGTAATAAAATCGCTTCTGTACCTATTATATTATCAACATCGTCTTTTGTTATAATTACTGAAATTCCCGGAGTCCCCTTTCTTGAAATAAGAATATCTTTTTCTTTTAATTGAATTTTTCCAGGTATTTTTTTAAGATTAACTTTTTTTATGTCTGAATAAGAAATGAAAAATCTTTTTATATCAGAAATTCTAATATAATTTCTGCCTTCTTCAGTAAATTCTCTTAAATCAATGCCATTGGTCGGACCTTCAGAAATAAAATCCTCTAATTTAAGAGCGTTTGAAGATGCCTCTAACTTTTTAAAGATATAAGCATATTTAGGAGTCCATTTCTCCTTTTCTATAATCGATTTATTTATTGTAACTGTTTTTAGCATATTTAGACCTTAATAAAATTAAATTTATTTTCTTTAGCCCATTTTCTAAATTCATTTGCTATTTCACTAACATCATCTTCTTCCTTGACATTGCCTCTTCTATCATGCCCGCAAGTCTCAGCAATTGCCATAAAAATAGGATAATCGTTTGGAATTTTATTTTTGGGTAACTTTTGTAGGATCATAATTGTGGTCTTTGTAGGAGTATTGGGCATAAAAGTTTCTGTTGGAACATCAATAATTGCTACTATCCTTACTCTTTCAAGTAACCATTGCCTAATATAACCAAGTTGATTATTCCCATAAATCCCATCTGGTAAAACTATTGCCATTCTTCCGCCATCTTTTAATAATTGCAAGCATCTTTCAATAAAAAGGATTTGAGGGGCTTCTTTATCTTTCAATTTCCCTTTTTCCCATTTTCCAGTTTGTTTATTTAATTTCCATTTATGACCTAATTCGTATTGCTTTAATTTTTCTTCTCCACGGACAGGAATTTTTGAACCAAAAGGTGGGTTAGTAAGTAAAACACTGAATTCTCCGAGATGTATTTTTTCTCTGGTTTTTGAATCCCAATTTTCGGGATTTTCTAAACTATCCTCACAAAAAATACCACTTTTACCATCACCAACAATAGCCATATAAGCTTTTGCGACTTTTGCCAAAAAATAATCTTTGTCAATGCCTCTAATTCTATTTAAGGCGAATTCCATTTTTTCTTCTTTAAGATTTTCACTATTCCACTGGTATTTTTCGCCTTCTGCATCAAGTTTTCTCCAAACATACCTTAATGCTTCAATCAAAAATCCACCACTACCGCAAGCAGGGTCAATAATTAAATCTTCATAATCAGGATCTAATATATCAACCATCATCTTTACAACGTTTCTTGGAGTAAAAAACTGCCCTTGTGCACCTTTAAGTGCGTGTCCAATAAAAGTTTCAAAAGCATCAGCAACAATATCTCTTTCAGCTTCAATTAAGCAGTAGTTTTGTAATTCGCCTACAACATAAGCTACAGAATTTGCGTCAAGTGTAATTGTATCATTATCGTCTAAAACATCTCTATATTTTCTTTTTACTTTATCAAAAAGATCTAAAATCCTTTCCTTAACAACTTTAGGTTCTTCATTAACACCAGCTCTAAAAGTTACTATGTTATTTGGTTCTGTAAATCTTTCATCGTAAATTTTACAAAAAATAAGATTGATAAGCTGTTGTGCCAAAACTTCATCTCTTGTTGCTCCTACTGTGTTGGCGGCCAAATGATTTCTAATTGCTTTGAAAGTAGCTTTTAGATTGTGGGTAGGTTTAAGGTCTTTTCTTCTGAATTTACCAATATCTTCAACCCTTTGTCCGTATTTGGGAATGTTAGGAATTTCTTCAAATTCAATTCTTCCATCTTTTTCAATTTTTCTTAAAAAAAGTCTTTCTTCACCATTAAACCAAACGCCTAAAAATGCTTTTGAAAACCTTAAATAATCTTGAAGTTGTGTTTTTCCGTCTTTTCTGTTTTTTTTTCTTACACTCAACAATTATGTAAATGTCATCCTCTTGTTTTTTATTATTTGAAAAAACAGCAATATCAACAGGATATTCCTTTTTTGTATCAGAAGGCCTTATCTTAACCCTGAATTGCGGTCTTGTTTGAATATGGTCTTTTGGATAACCATAATCTTCAACAAGTTGTTTAGCGAACACCTGAACTGCTTCAATTTCTTCTGGCGTTGCTTTTACTTCTTGTCCTGAAATAAAGTCAATTAAGTAACCTTCTCTAACACTATCTTTATTTTTATTTATCATTCTAATATTTTTATTAATTAATAATTGTTAAGTTAATAAAATAATAACAAAAATAAATTAAAAAAATAATATTAATTCATTATTTAAATTGATCTTAATAATCTAAACTCCAAAATTTCTTTTTTTAAAAAAGAAAATATATTTGGCTTGTTTTTATATTTTAATTTTTTTAATTTACTATTCAATTTATACCAATGATAATTTCCAAATCTTGAAATCAACTGCCGAAACTCTCTGACTCCAACTTCACTAATTAAAGCTTTAAATCCAACTATTTCTAGAGCTTGATTAAGTCTTAAATTTTGGTTAGCCAACAAAATGCTTTCAAGAAAATCTTTATAATTTGTTGATTCAAAAGCAAGCAGTTTAGGATACATATTTTCTATTTCATTAATGTAATAAAGTAAAACTTTTTTTGCTAAGCTTTCATTAAAAATATTTTTAAATGTCGGCTGGGCGTTGTATTTAATTTTATTAAAAATAGAAACAATTTTTTGCTTTTTGTTTAATCTTACTTCATATCTTAAAACTTCAAGCGGCTTTTTTTTTAGATACTCAAAAAGATTGAGTTGTAAAATATTATCTTTTTCCTCTGATCTTTTTTCGCTTTTTATTCCCTGCTCTAAATCTCTAATTTTGTCATAAAAAACAACCTCAAAAGAATTTGCTCTAAATTTAAAACTATGACCAGCATTTCTAAAATCGGTTTGATTGATGTCTAGTCTTTTGTTTATATTAAGCTTTTCTAATTGACTGATATATGTATAAGGAGTGCTATAGTCAGTTAAAACTATGTTTTTTTGAAAAATGAACCGCAGAAACAGATGCATCAATTAAATTTTTTTCAAAAATAAATACTCCCATATTTCTTAAAGTATTTTTCAATTTGTTTATGATGTTATAAAAATCCTTTTCACATACTTCGTTAAAATTATTTTCAAAAATAAGTTTTGGTATTGAAAATTCTATTTTCAAAACAATCTCAAAATTTCTTTGCTCGTTTAGCCTCTTATAAACAGTTAGCCTTGGTTTATAGATTCCCAATTTAAGCTCGTTTTTAGTTGGATTTTGAACACATTTAAAATTACCTCGAGATCCAAGATCATAATAGCCTGATGGGTCGTAAAAACCTATTGTTGATGGGCTAAATTTGTCGTGATTTAAAATCGTAAACATACCTGATTTAACTGTTAAAACTATTGTATCTATCATATGCTTTCATTACCTTTTCAAAATGTTTTAAAACTTCAATTTCTATAAACTGGCCAAATTCTTTATTGATTGGATGAAAAAGATTAATATTTCTATTCCCTATCTTTTTAGTAGGATAAACAAGTCTAAAACCACCATTAAGCTTTGCCATAATCCCGATAGAACCAAGATAAATATTTCCATCCAGAACAAAACTTGCGAAGGCAACTAATCCATCTTTTGGTTTTACCGGCACTATTTGAATTTCGCTGATTTTATGTTTCATATTTTTTGATTATTTTTTCCCGCTTATCAATTTCTAACAACAGAGAAAAGAAATCTATTATCCTTTTTCTTTCTTGATTATTTAAAATAAGCTTATTTTTAGAAAAAAAACTAATTTTTTTATCAGATTCAAAATCCTTTTTCATAGAAAGAAATTTATAAAATGAAGTCTGGAGCTTAGTGGCTCCAAAGTGGAGCCAGAAATTTAAGAAAGATATTTTTTATTTATTGAAATAGTTTGTGTTGATACAACAAGAAAATCTGTTTTGCCAGTTTTAGAAACAATGTATTCATTAATATCTCTGCCAGCTTCAAAAACCTTATTTTTATACTTAATATCTGGTTCCTCAGTTGCTTCTATGGCTATTATAATCTCATCCCAATTCCATTCTTTTTTCTGATTTTTTTCGTTTTTTGTTAAAAGTTCCATTAATTTTGCTCTAAACTTATCTTTTTTAAACTTTACTTCTTTATCATCAATAAATAAAACTGCTTTATCCTTATCATAAAACCATTTTTTATTATCAGTTTTTTCGTTAAGTTTACGATTAATTATCTCTAGTGTTTGCTTGATAAAAGAATGAAGCTTAGTAAAATAAAATTCATAATCTTCTTTTTTTATAAATTTAGTTTGCTCAGATTCATTGCTACTTAAAATAATTTTTATATCATTTGCTAATAGACCGTATCCCCAAAGATCAAATATTTTATTGCTTCTATAAGCTTCTAATTTCATTTTTTCAACATCCTTAAATACGCTATAAAATTCATTCAATTTATCAAAACTAAACCAAGGTTTTATATATTTAATTCTTCCAATTTTGCTTAAAACATTTTCATATTCTGTTAAATTTTTCGAAAAGTACCAATAATTTATTTCAAAATCATCCGTTATATCACCGAACTTTCTGCAGAAATTGAGGTAATCTTTATTTTTTTTATTAACCAAAATCATTAAAGCATAAGAAACACACTCATACTTGAAGCAAACTTTATCCATTGTAGTTGAAAGCGTTCCTTTTTCTAAAGAATCAAATCTTTCAATTTGCTCCGACAAAGAAAGATCATTAATATTGTTTTTACTAATAAAAGATTTTACTTCAGTAAAAACTTTTTTTATTTCTTTTTCGGCTTTTACCTTTATTTGATTGAATTCCTTTAAGTCTTCATCCTCTTCTCTTAGCCTATTAATTACATCCCATAATATTTTTAAGTTTTTATTTTGATAAAGAAGGTCTATGTAGTCAATTATTGAAATAAAAAATATCTTTCTGCTTGAAGAATTGAAAGCCCTTTTATAAATTAATTCTAAATTTTCGATAATTTTTACAATTTCATTAATGTTCATTTTCTATTTTTCTTTAATTTTACCAATCCCATCCCAATATTTCTTATTATCCAAGAAACAGTTAAAATCCGACTCATATCAAGATATTTTAAATCATCATTCCTCATCATCCAAAAAGCTAAATACTCTTCTGATCTTTTTTCTATGCCAAAAAGAGTAAAAACAATCCAGGAGGTTAATTCAGCCTCAATTTCTTTAATGTTTCTATTAAGATATTTCCTATCTTTCAAATGTTCAAGATAATAGTGAGCTATCTCGTGAACTAAAACCGCATAAAGCTCGATTTGATGACTTTCTTCTAAATAACGAGGGTGAAGGACAATTTCTTTATTTGAAGATACATAACCTAAAGCAGTATCTAAATTAATATGTCTTGCAGTTAACTCAGCTTTTTCTAAAAAAATCACTCTAATTCCTTCTTTTTCCTCTAAATATTTAATTGTTCTATCAATTATTTTCCTATCAAAGTGTAATCTTTCATTTTCTGCAAACCAATACAACATTTTTTCATCAGTGATTTCTTTTCCCTCAGTATCTTTATAGTCATAAACAAACATAATTGGAGAAAAAGGTTGCAAAACCACCATCGGCTTTGCCTCTTTTTTGACATAACGACCAAACTTTTCCCACTCTTTAGCCGTTGCCCAATAATAGCATTCTGGATTTTGAGCAAAAACTAAAGCATTATTAAAAGGAGAGCGATTCCTAAATCTTTTTATAAATCTTAGGAATTTAATAAAATCATCGGAGTTTTTTGTTTCAAGTATTTTTCTAAATAAATCGTTGACTTCGGTGAAAATATTTGTTTTTTCTTCTTTATTGAAAGATAAATTTAATTGCGTCATTTTTATAAATTATAATAAAAAAATGGTTCTTGCCAAAACCATTCTAATTTTAGAAGACAATTTAAAAGTAGTGTCTAAAATCCTTTATTATTTATATGAATTAGAACAAGACCAGCCTTATGATTTTTCGGTAATAGTTCTAACAACTTACCAGCAAGTTGAAGACTATATTAATAGCAATCCCAAAGCAAACTTTGATATTATCCTTCTTGATGGCGATTGTAAATTAAACCAGTCTTTTCACATTTTAGATTTAGAACGCTTTGGCGCCGATAAAGTAATTGCTATCTCCTCAGTTAAAGACTACAACGAAAAAGCCAAAAAGAGAGGTGTAAAAAGGGTGATTGAAAAGGATTTAGCTGATATTGATAGCTTTGCTCAAAAAGTAGTAAGAGAAATTGAAAAGATGATAAGATAATTTAACAACCAACAAAAAAAACTTTTCTCCCTGAAGTTGATATTTTCTAAAAATGTTTTTATAATTCTTACATTAAAATTTAGACTTATTTTATAATTGCAAAATAAGTCTTTTAGGGGGAGAGGGAGTATTTTTTGAAATATTCAATAAAATTTTCTTTCCGGTTTCTGGACCGCATTCACTACTAAAATTAAAGGCTAATTAGTCCATACTCCGCATCAGAATTAATTTGACCATCTATCTTAACAAGTGCTCTGAATTTTTTTCCGGAGCATGATGCACTTAACATTCCACTGGGCCAGCCATTATTTTTACTTAATCCGCACGCCATATTTTTTAGTTTTCTACCATCAGTTTCAAATATAAAACTAATAACCTTACCCGCTGAAAAATCACCTTTAGCTTCAACACTATAAACTTCTGAGCAGTTGATTGTTGAGGCTTTAATTTTAGTAGTTTGATTTTTTTTCAATAAAGAAGTTGAAGCCAAAGAAAAGATAGTGATGAAAATTAAATAACCAAGAGTAAGTATTGTACTAATCTAACCAGTGATTTTATTATTTTTAATATTTTTAATTAATTAATCTAAGTATACAAAATTAATATAGGATTAGATGATTTTGGTAAAACTTCTTCTGAACTAAGAAATTTTTTTAATGAATGTAAAATAAACAATTATAAAGCCAAAAGAAGGAACTGATAAATATTCGTCTTTTCTATCTCATCTAAAACTATTTTTCCATGCTAATGACTCTGCTGGTTGGCAAGATTTTTGGAAGCAAGCTTTCCTATTGCTTTACTTATTCTTGCACAAAAAGAATTCAAGATCCCTTGGTAAAAACTGATGGAGGAAGTGACTATATTATAATAAATACACTTGGTATTTTTAATCCAGAAAATATTTTTAATTAAGAAAATAAGGATTTTATGAACAAATTTATTTAATCTTTTTTGTTATATTTTTTTATTTTTTAGTCTATAATAGACTAAATGATTGTTTTTATTATCCTCTTCTTTATCGGTTTATTTATAGGGCACTAGACTAGAATAGCATCTGCTATACTAGTTAAAATGCTTGTTAAATCAGCCAAATTAAGTAATTATAAAATTAAAAAAATTATTAAATGTTTCATTATCGATATTGATGCCACAAAAACAA
>Ga0209750_1000716_pt1 | contig 14963 bp, 14 predicted proteins | sample YNPBryulayer2012_FD_185813 | JGI IMG/M metagenome (GOLD analysis project Ga0209750, IMG submission 185813) | Anoxygenic and chlorotrophic microbial mat microbial communities from Yellowstone National Park, USA - YNP Bryant MS upper layer 2012... ...
TCGATGTTTCCGAGTCGTGGGCGAAGGTCGATAACGTTTGCCCATGATTCTCGGAGGTTTCCCAGCACACGAACCAGAATACCCTCAATCACAGAGAGTTCAATATCGGTGAGTTCGCGGTTGGTTTTCAGAGATTCTCCCTTTCCTCCAAAGAGACGGTCTATAATGGCAAAGGTAATACTGGGGTCAAGCTCCATCACGGCGTTTCCCTTGAGAGGATCCATGTTGACAATCCCCATGGTGGTAGGAGAGGGAATAGAACGGGTGAATTCTTCATAGGTGAGCTGGTCTACGGACACCACATGAACATGAACCAAAGTACGGAGCTGAGCAGAGAGAGAGGTGGTTGTCAAACGAGCAAAGGTCTCGTGCATCATCTGAAGCGTACGAATCTGATCTTTTGAAAACTTGTCCGGCCGTCGGAAGTCGTAGACTTTGAGTCGTTTCTTGTCTCGTTTGACAGGGGCAGCTGGTGTTGACCCTCCTCCGCTACCGCCAATATCCGAGGGAAGGGGTTCGCCACTAGATACCGCCGTGAGCAACGCGTCAATTTCATCCTGGGAGAGAATTTCTGTCATGCCTGCCTCTCTTGTGTATTATGATATCACAAATTCGTCAAAGTATACCTCTTCTATCTCACCGTTCACCAAAATATTGTTGATTTCTTTCTTGATTTCTTCTTTGAGGCGTTCTTTGCCTTCTTCTGTATCGATGTCTCGTTTTTCTTTGCGGTTGAGGATACGAAGCACTATATCTCTGAGTTGTACCTTGCGTTCAACAAGCTCTGTCTGGAGTTGCTTGTTTCCCCCGTTGTATCCCAGAATAATCTTGGCACGAACAAAACGAGGCTCATCAATGTCGGCGGTATTGAGTCGGAAGTCATCCAGCATGAAAATAGCAAGTGGGGCTGGTTTGGGGGTAATCTTCACTGTTCGGTAGACTTCTTCGCTCTTTTTGGATGTGACAGCATTGATGATAAAAAAGGAAACCACGACGGAGATAACAACTGCCACAATGACGGTGATCATATTTGACAAAATCCACTCTATGAGCTTGCCCAGAGAAAAACCTTTGGCTTCTGCTATAGCCGATTCTGGAGCCTCTGTTTCTTCTACATCTACATCGCGAACTTCTTCGTTGTCGCCCATATTTTCCTCCTTGCTGTCTCTTGGCGAGAGTTGTCATTATTATTGTATATCGGCGAAAATTGTAAGAGCATAAAATTTTTTCTCATAGGATATTGTAATAAAAAAAAGAGAAAAAAGCAAGTGCTCGAGTTGTTTTGAGTTTGCGGTGATATTTTGTTCTACTTTCTTTGTCTGGGGCGAAAAAGCTTGCGTAAAACATCCCCCTCTTACCCCGGGAAGGTTCGACATGGGGAGCTTTTTCAAAGAGGGGACAAGTAATGATTGGGCTACCAGCTGAGCTTGCCTGTGACTATGGTCTCAATAGCTGAGAAGATAGCAGGGTAATCAGAGAGGAAGCGGTCGATAAGCTTGTCTGAGACTTCAATTCTCAGGGCAGGGATTTTGTACTCACCATAAAACCAGTCAATTTCGCAACCGGGTTTGAGATAATTGGCACTGTCTTGAACGGCTCTATAGCCGTTGCCAATGGTGGAGGCTATAGAGCGAGCAAGGGAAATAAGACGTTTGTCGTTGAGAGGGGTTTTTGTGTACCCCCATGGGTATTGAACAGTTTTGCCCGGGGAGTGGAAAGAAATAACAAGGGAAAGGTGGTGCGATTCAACAAAGTTTTTTAAAGCTTTTGTTTCAGGTTCACTGAGAGGTTGTGATCCACTATAGTAGGGGTGTGTTGGATCGTCTGAGGTTTTTTGCCACTGGTAGGAGAAGTTTCGGTTGAGGTCAACACCGCTTGTGTAGAGGGAGCTTCGTTTTTCTTCGGGTGGGAAGTAGCGGTTTTTTCTATTGCTTGCATAAAAGACGGGAATAACCTTCATATAGGCAAATCCATCGGGATTGAAAATGGGGAGAATATACACTCGGTAACGGAGAGGAGGCTTTTTTTGAATAAAATCTTCTGCAATTTTCAAAGGGATTTCCTGGGCGTGCCATTCAATAGGGTGGGCACTTCCCATAAGGAGGATAGCGTGTTGCTCGTGAGAAACAGGGGGGATTTCTATCATCCAGAGGTTTCTCCCATTATGGCTCTTTCCAATAGAGTATACCTTAACCCCTGGAGAGTTGGTGAGAGAGAGAATACGTTCTTCGTAGCGTTCAAAATCAAAGAGGTTTCGCAGATTCTGATAAGCATCAGCCCACCCCATGAGGGTGGGCAAAAAACCACAAAAAAGTAGGAGCCGTTTATGCATGGTTTTTGTTTTGCGCAAGTTTGATGATGATCGTGGCAACAATGGGCAAAAGAACAATCTGGAGGACAGCACTGAAAAGCCCCGGTTGGATGGTGTTCCACGCCCAGGTGAGAAAATCCCCTTGATAACGGTGAAAGAGGAAACTATACCCCAGGTAGACAAGCCTTCCGCTAATAATGGCCAGAAAAACAGCAAGGAAACTGTTGAGACGAGTTTTTTCCCTCAAGGCTCCGCTCACAAAACCATAGGTGGCGATCTCGAGGGTCATGGCGGGGAGTATATTCCACGCAGGCATGCCTGTGAGGAGTGTGTTGAGAAAGGGAGAGACCGCTCCCGCGATGAAGCCACCTCTTGTTCCATAGACGAGCCCGCTTAAGAGAATAACCCAGTGCATGGGGAGAACGGCACGAACATTCCAGTGGAACATGTGTCCCATGAGAGGAACGACAATAGCCAATGCCCAAAAACCTATCTCACCTATCCATGACTGCCATGAACGGAGAGGGAGCGTGAGTTCGTTGGTTTGAGATTTCATACAACCTCCTTTAAAATGGATCCCAATCAATATCAACAAAGTCTTCGGGGCGTGTTTTCTCCCATCGTGGATGGAGAAGAGAGAACCACTGTTCTGGATACTTGCGGATGTACTCCTCATAACGGGAATTGATATAGGTCATGATTTCGGCGGCATCTTTTTCCATATTTCCTGTAGAGGGATGAATGTAGGGCTTTTCAAAGACAAATCGGTAGCGTCCATCGCTTTCTCGTATGCTGAAACCCATCACTATGGGAGCGCCATAACGGAGATGGAGTTTGGCTGGCCCATCGGCAGTGGCACTCTGTTTGCCAAAGAAGGGAACAAAGATGGGCTTGAAATAGTAGGTTTGGTCGGCAAGAATGGCTATCACACCGTTTTCTCTGAGATGACGAACAATCCCCTTCATATCGCTCACTTCGTTGTAAAAACAACGAACTTTTCCCCATTTTTCTCGAATGAATTTGAGCCATGCATCGGTAAAGGGATTGAATTGACGGTTGATGATAACAGCGAGATTGCTTTTCTTTTGTTTCACGGAGATACTCCCAAAGTATTCCCAGTTGCCGAGATGGCAGGTGACAACAATAACCCCTTTGCCTTGGGCAAGACACTCTTCAATGATGTGATAGTTTTCAAAGTAGCCATAACGCGAGGCATTTTTTTCTGTGATCTGCCAGAGTTTGAAGTATTCAAACCCTCCACGGGCGAGGTTCTTGTAGACCTTTTTGACGAGTGCGTCGGCTTCTTTTTTGGGGAGGGGGTTTTCAGCAAAGATAATGTTCAGATTTTCGTATGCCCATTTTTTGTTTTTTTTGTCGAGGTGAAAAAGGAGGAAGGCGAGAGCATCGGCGAGAGCATAGCCCATCCAGAAGGGAAGAAGGGCAATGAGAAGACTGAGGGGAATAACGATGATGGCTTCAAGAATGTAGCCGATGTATTCACCTGTAGTAATGCGTCTTTTGCCCACGGTTACCTCTTATTTGTTCGTGGTGGTGGTTTGGGGGAGTTTTTTCAGCATCATTTCAGAGAGAATAAGAACGCTTGTGGGAGCTCCTTGGGTGTTATAGGCATCTTCAAAGTACTGTCGAGCCAGGCTGTGCTTTTTTTGTAGGTAGTAGATATAGCCAATCTCGTAGCGTGCCCAGGAAACCTCTTCGGTTTTGTCGGGGTGGTATTTGAGGACAGCCTCGTAGTAGGCGAGTGCTCCCTGGTAATCATAGGTGCTGTAGCGCTCAGCTGCCTTGTCCATTAAGATATTGGCTGGAAGAGTGGCGATGTCTTGCTTGACTACTGAAGAGTTGCCACATCCAGCAATGAGGAAAATGATGAGAACGAGTGGGAAAAAGTACTTTTGCATTGATGCCTCCTTGTCGCGTCTTTTTATTGTAAGACAAAACCGAAGGGAATGCAAGAAAAAGAGAGCTTTATCCTTTTTTCATGGGCGGTGAGAGGTTTTGCAAAAATTTTGAGGACAAAGGGGAAAATATTGCTAAATTCTAAAGATGTGGTATAATAAAGCTAACCCAAAAAATGTATGGAGGTTGGGGTATGGATCTTGATTTTATCCAGCAGACTTCTCAGAAGATTATCAAAAATGTGGAAAAGGTTATCGTGGGGAAGCGGCCTGTTATAGAGAAGCTTCTGGTGAGCTTGATGTGTAAGGGGCATGTTTTGCTTGAGGATGTGCCGGGGCTTGGTAAAACCATGCTTGCCCGTTCTATAGCAAAGACAGTGAATGCTACTTTCAAGCGTATTCAGGGAACCCCTGATCTCTTGCCAGCGGATATTATCGGTGTTTCGATCTACAATCCTGATACCAAACGGTTTGAATTTCGAAAAGGTCCTCTCTTTGCTCAGATTCTTCTCGTGGATGAAATCAACCGCGCAACTCCAAAGACACAATCGGCGCTTCTTGAGGCTATGGGGGAGGGACAGGTCTCTATTGAGGGTATGAGTGTGAGTCTTACCCAGCCGTTTTTTGTTATTGCTACGCAGAACCCTATTGAATTTGAAGGAACATTTCCCCTTCCAGAGGCTCAGATGGACCGATTCTTTATGAGTTTGGGGTTGGGGTATCCTGATCTTGATGAGGAAGCGGAGGTGATTCTTCGTCAGAATAAGGTTCACCCTATCAATGCCCTTGAGGCTGTTGTGGAGGTGACGGATATTCTTAAGCTTCAAAATGAAGTTCCCAATGTGTATATGGATGCTTCACTACGGCAGTATCTCTTGCAGATAGTGGATGCGACGAGACACGATCCCAATATTCTTTTGGGTGCGTCTCCCCGTGGAAGTATTGCTCTCTACAAGGCAGCTCAAGCCTATGCTCTGGTGAATGGGCGGGATTATGTGATTCCAGAGGACATTAAGACACTGGCGGTGGATGTGTTGAAGCATCGTTTGGTGCTTCGTTCTGAAACGAGGTTGAAGAATATTGATGCGAGGGCGATTATTGAGAGGATTTTGAATAATATTCCCGTTCCTATGGAACAACCCAAGAACCAGGGTTAGGGTATGAATAAACGACTTTGGATTTTCTTGCTGGTGGTGGCTGTTTTGGTGGCATTGATGGTTGATTTGCCGGGGCTTAAGATTGCCATCTATGGGTCGGTGCTGTTTCTTTTGTTGAATTGGGTCTATGTTCGCTATATGCCCCGTTTTTTGCAGATCAAGCGTTATCTGGAAACAACGAGGATTTTTTCTACTTTGGCGGAGGAGAATTTTCTTCATTTTTTCAATTCGTCGGTATTTCCGTTGGGGTATGTTTTTGTAAGGGATGCCATTGATATTCATCTTGCCCCTCGTCAGAGTTATCTCTTTGTGGTGAGCCTGCGGGCAAAGGAACGTCAGATGCTTTCTTACACCTTTGTGGGGCGAAGGAGGGGGAAGTTCACCATTGGTCCTACAAGGGTGGTGATAAGTGACGTGGTGGGGTGGTTTGAGAGTGAACTGGAGTATAATACTGCCAAGTCGGTGGTTGTGTATCCTACGCTTTTTCGTTTGACGGGGCACAAGTATCGGAGTATGCAACCCTTTGGGGTGATTAAAAACCCTATGCCGATTTTTGAGGATCCTACGCTGATTACTGGACTTAAGGAGTATACGGTGGGGGATGAGATTCGGCGTATCAACTGGAAGGTTTCGGCACGTCAGGGGAAATTTTATATCAATACCTATCAGCCTGCGATTTCATCGGCAAGTCTTGTGATACTGAATCTTGCGGATGAGAATTATACCTTTCATAACAAGGATTACTATGTGGAACGTGCGATTGAAGTGGCGGCCTCGTTGTTGAGGGAGCTTTTTTTCTTGAGGCAGGAGGTTGCGTTGTTGGTGAATGGTCGGTTTGATGGGGTGGACACGGTGCTTTCTGTGGACTTGGGAAAGGGAGATGCTCATCTAACACGGATGCTTTCAGAGCTTGCTGTTGTGGAGTTGTCCAAGAGTATTCAGTTTCGGGATGTGCTGGCAGAGCATTTGAAGGGGATTTCGTGGGGGCTGAGTCTTTTTGTGATTTCGCCATGGCTCTCACAGGAGTGTGTTCAGCATCTCATCAATGCCTATCATATGGGGCATTCTATCACCATTATTCAGGTAGGGCCAGAGATAAGTAAGGAACTGAGTCTTTGGACTATAGGTTTTCAGAGTTATTATGCTGAGCATGAGGCAACACTCATCCAGCTCACACGTTTGTAGGGAGGTCCTATGCAGGTAGTGGGTTTCTGGCTGTTTCTTGTGGGCTTCTGTATGAGTTTTTTAGTGGGCGTGGGAGGGATGTTTGTGGGCAATCTCTCGAGATTTTTGCCTGAGTTGTGGTGGATTGGTGTGGTGGAATCGTTTTTTGTGGCAATCGCTGGGCTGAAGACCGTATGGTGGAAAAGATGGGTGCGGATTGCAGCGGGGAGTGGGTTGGCTTTTGTGGGGGTTGTTCTGGGGATGTGGCAGGGTTTTTTGGCTCGTCACGATGTGGGGATTAGTGTGGTGTTTGTGTTTTTGGTGGGGGGTATGGCTGTTGTGACTGGTTCTTTTCTTTTTCGGAAGATGCGTTTTTTTGTGTATCTTCTCGAGGGGTATCCACCAGATTCGTCGCTTTCGTATGAGCAGTGGGCTGGAGGGGAGATAGCACGTCTCAATGGAACTCTGTCGATGGAAGGTGAGGAGAGGTTTTTTTTCTATGTTTTTTTGATTGGGGTGATAGTCTCAGGGATTGGGGCGCTGGTGAATCCCGGCGTGCGTGGGCATCTTTCTTTGGCTTTGGTTGTGTTTGTGGGAGGGTTTTGGATGAGCTGGGTGGTGTTTCATGAGAAGTCACAGCTACTGGGATGGAGAATGCAGGGGATTTCTCTTGAAAAGGAGAAAAGAGGGATTCCTTTTTGGATGGTGCTTGTTGTTTTGGGGTTTTGCTTCGGTGTGGGGACGCTTTTGCCCAATCGGTTTGTTGTGATTTCGTTGGAGGCTATTGGGGAGAGGTTTCGGGAATCGGTGAAGCAAACGGAAATTGGGCTTCAGAATGCTCCGCAGGAGGAGACCAACCAGTCGATTGAGACCACACCGTCGGAGGAAGGGGGGGGAGAAAGAAAAGCTTCTTCTTCGTCGTTTGGTTGGGTGCTTGTGGTGATACTGGTGGTTGGAGGGGTTTATCTTCTTTTGGGGGGTATTGGCTATGTGGTGGGGCGATTCTGGTCTTATAGGCCAAAGAATCGGGTGCTGCGTTTTTTTCTCTGGTTTTATGAAAAAAACAAGGGGGTGTTTGAGGCACTCGGTTTTTTGTTGGGGCTTTTTGTTTCTGTTTTGTTGACGATTACAGGGATAGAATTTATTAGGCGGAGGTTTTTGGAGAGAAGGGAGGAGAAGACTGGAAACGAGGAGCTACGTAAACAGCTCTATGCGTTGTTTGAGAGTGGTAGTGAAGTGAGTGATGAAAAGAAGGAAGAGATTATGACGATTGTGAGGTATTTTGTGAATTTGATTGAGGCGGCAAGTGTAAGGGTGTTGCCCTATCGTCCTTCTTATGGGCCGTTAGAGTATATTGAAAAACTGGTGGTGAATTTGCCTTCGCTGAGGGAGAGCCTTCTCTGGATTGTTTCGGTGTTCAATGAGAGTCGCTATAGTCAGCATCTATTGTCGGTAGAAAAGCGAGATGCCTTTGCACAAACGGTGGAGACGGTTATCTCGGAGATCAGCAAGTAGGGTATTTTTGGGTGGAAAATTTGCTATTTTGTTTTGTCTTTCTTATAATATATGTGAAAATTAAAGGAGGAATATGATGGAAAAGAAGAATACAAATAAGGTTCTGATTGCTTCTCTGGTGATTCTCGTTTTAGTGGTTCTCGTTGTTTGGGTAACGTGGGTGGTGGTAGAGAATTCGACAGATATCTATTTGGGGAAGCTTGTGGTCTATTACAAAGCTGTCGCAAGTGAATCGACCAATCGCTCTATGGTGGCTCCTGGATTTGTTGATGGTACAGGAATTAAGCTTGAGAAGGGATATGAGATTTATAGCCTTGGTAGTCATGAGGTGAGTGAAAGTAATCAGATGGTTGTAGAGTATATTTTGATTAATAGGGAGAATCGCACCAAGGTTGCGTATGTGAATGAAGCCCTGTTTGAGAAGTCTCTTGATCCCAAGATTTTGTCTATTTCGAAGGTCAAGAAGGGCAAATTGGTCGAGAAGTAGGAAAAGGTGATGAGAGAAAAGGCTGTCCGTTAAGGATAGCCTTTTTTGTTGGGATTACAAAAAACTTGCTTTTTTCCGATGATTTGTATATAATAAAAAAAGGAGATGAGTTTATGGGGCTTTTTGGCATTTTTGCAAAGGAAGTTCGATGAGTCTTTTTGGTATTTATATCTATAATATCCTTTGGGCGTTTCGCCCAAGATAGGAGTGATATTGTCGTAAAGTATTGTAGGGTTCGTGAAAATATAATATAAGGAGAAAACAATGGCGGAAAAAGTATATATTTTTGATACAACTTTGCGGGATGGTGAGCAGTCACCAGGTGCAAGCATGGGTATTAATGAGAAGGTGAAGGTGGCTCTTCAGCTTGAGAAGCTGGGTGTGGATATTATTGAGGCGGGGTTTGCCGTTTCTTCCCCTGTGCAGTTTGATGCGATTCAACTCATTGCCCAAGAGGTCAAAACACCCATTATTGCCTCGCTTGCTCGTGCTGTAGAAAAGGATATTGATGCTGCTGCTCGGGCTTTGCAGTCAGCGAAGCGGAAGCGTATCCATACTTTTATTGCTACCTCCCCGATTCATCGTGAGTTCAAGCTCAAAAAGAGCAAAGAAGAGATTCTGAAACAGGCTGTGTATGCTATTCAGTATGCGAAGCAGTACACCGATGATGTAGAATTTTCTGCTGAAGATGCTACACGTACGGAATTGGATTACCTGGTGGAGGTGGTTACGGCGGCGATTGAGGCGGGAGCTACGACAATCAACATCCCTGACACGGTAGGATATACTGTTCCCTCTGAGTTTACGAGGATTGTTCGGACGCTCAAGGAGAAGGTTCCCAATATCAATAAGGCTGTTCTCAGTGTCCACTGCCACAATGATTTAGGGCTTGCAGTTGCCAATAGTTTGGCGGCGATTGAGGCGGGGGCTCGTCAGGTAGAGGTTTCTGTCAATGGTATTGGTGAACGAGCGGGGAATGCAGCTTTGGAAGAGATTGTGATGGCACTCAATTTGCGCAAGGATATCTTTGGGGTTGAGGTGAATACTAACACACAGGAGATTTACAAAACGAGTCGGTTGGTTGTTTCGGTTACGGGGATTCAGGTTCAACCCAACAAAGCCATTGTTGGAAAGAATGCTTTTTCTCACGAGGCGGGCATCCATCAGGATGGTGTGCTCAAGGAGCGTCGTACCTATGAGATTATGCAGCCTGAGCAGATAGGGCGTTCTCGTTCGGAGATTATTCTCGGTCGTCACTCAGGGAAGCATGGTCTCGAGGCTCGTCTCAAAGAATTGGGATACTCCATTGAGGGAGAGGATTTTGAAAAAATCTTTGCCAAGTTTACAGAGGTGGCAGACAAGAAAAAAGCAGTGTATGATGATGAGTTGATTGCTATTGTTTCGGAATGTCTTGCCATCGATATGCCAGAAATCCTCTTTTTGGAGAGTGTACAGATAATGAGTGGAAGTAATGCGCTTCCAACCGCTACGGTAGAACTCAAAAAGAGCAATAGGATTATGCGAGAGGCTGCCATCGGGAATGGCCCTGTCGATGCCATTTACAAAGCAATTAATCGGATCGCAGGGATTAGTCCTGAACTGGAGGACTATGGGATATCGTCTATTTCTGTAGGTCAGGATGCGATGGGAGAAGCCATGGTTTCCCTCAAGTATGAGGGGAAGGTGTTTTCTGGGCATGGTTCCAGTACGGACGTTTTGGTAGCCTCAGCCAAGGCGTATCTTAACGCCCTCAACAAGATTCTCTATCTGGAGAAAAAGCATTAAACGGAAGGGCTTAAGCCCTTCCGTTTTTTCTTTATTACTTGCGTCTTTCTTTGCTTTCGGTTATAATACTTGCTGGAGAGAAAGCTATGACACAAAGGCCGATTCTTCTCATCGATGGGAGTGGGCTTGTTTATCGTGCGTTTTTTGCCTTCATTCGTAATCCCCTCATTAACAAAAAAAATCAAAATGTTTCAGCGATCTATGGATCTCTTCGCATGATTCTGCAGGCATGGAATATCCACCAGCCAGAGGGGGCGATTGTTGCCTTTGATGTTTCTCGTCGAACCTTTCGTTCTCGTCTCTATGCTGAGTACAAGGCTCAGCGACAGCAGACACCCCCTGATCTCAAGTCTCAAATTCCTGTGGTGATTGATCTTCTCAAAACCCTGGGGATACCTGTGCTTGAGGAAGAGGACTACGAGGCGGACGATATTATTGCAACGCTTGCAGAACAGTACAAGCGAAATCACCCTGTGTATATTGTTTCCTCCGACAAGGATTTGCTTCAGCTTGTAGGGGGAAATGTTTATGCCCTTCGTCCCCAGAAAGGGATTGAGGGGATTCATCTTCTCGATAGGGAAATGGTGCTTCAGGAGATAGGAGTGTATCCCGAACAGATACCCGATTATCTTGCCCTTGTGGGGGATACTTCGGACAACATCCCTGGGGTAAAGGGAGTGGGAGAGAAGACGGCTGTTGATCTTCTTCGGCGCTTTCAGAACCTCGAGGGCATTTATGATCATTTGTCTGAGCTCACTCCTGCCTTGAAAAGTAAACTTGAGATGGGCAGAGAAATGGCATTTCTCAGTCGTGAACTGGCAACGATCAAACGAGATATTCTACTTACCACGACAGTACAGGCAAGCCCTTCCCTTGTGCTGAACGAGCAGGCGGTTTCTCTTCTCAAGGAGTACGAGCTCCCTTCTCTTCTCAAAGAACTCCAACAGTTGACTCATGCCTCGGAGGATAGTCTTACTCTTTCTTCCCTTACGGGCAATTACCGTGTTGTGAAAACATGGGAGGAATTAAGCGAGTGTCTGGAGACGGTGAAGGAAAAGCGTTTTGTTTCCCTTGATATTGAAACCACATCCCTTGATCCCTATACCGCTCGTATTGCAAGCATTGGTTTAGCCATTGGTGAGGGAGAGGCTTTTTTTATTCCTGGAGCCTTTTTTCTTGGGCAACCATGGACAGAGGAAGAACTTCTTCGCGCTATGAAGCCCATCCTTGAAGAAGAAACCATCAGCAAGATTGGACAGAATCTCAAGTTCGAGTATGCTGTTTTCTTTCATCGTGGGATTCATCTGAGGGGTATTCGTTTTGATACTATGCTGGCGGCCTATGTTATCTCTCCTACGCGAACGCACTACAATCTTGAGAGCCTTGTTGAAGAGTATCTGAGGCTAAAGAAACCCCACTATGAAGATCTTTTTACGGACAAAAAAGAGGATATTCTCTCTGTTCCTGCGGAAAAGCTTATTACCTATGGGTGCAGTGATGTTGATGCCGTGTATAGACTCTGTACGATATTTTCCCCCGAGATTGAAGCCCTCCAACTCTCCAAGATGTACTATGAGATAGAGCTTCCCCTTATCCCTGTTTTGGCAAAGATGGAATACTATGGGATTGCTATTGATCGAGCCCACTTTGAGAAACTCTCGGTGACTTTTCGTGAGGCGATGAGGCAACTTGAGCAGAGGATATATCAGCTTGCAGGGCATCCTTTTAACATTCAGTCCTCTCAGCAACTCGCAGTGGTACTCTTTGAAGAACTCAAACTTCCATCGGAGAAAAAAACCGAAAAGGGAAAACCCTCTACCAACGAAGAAGTTCTCAAGCAACTCTCTCTCTATCACCCCCTTCCTGCAGCGATTCTCCAGTACCGTACCTTTGCCAAGCTTCTTTCTACCTATGTAGAGGCTTTGCCATCGCTTATCAACCCTCTTTCTGGGAGAATCCATACCCACTTTAATCAGACCATTACCGCTACGGGGAGGCTTTCCTCCAGTGATCCCAATCTCCAGAATATTCCTGTTCGTGATGAGTGGGGGAAAGCTATTCGGGAGGCGTTCATTCCACAGGATGGATGGACTTTGGTGAGTGCAGACTACTCTCAGATAGAACTTCGTATTCTTGCCCATTTTTCTCGTGATGAGGCTATGATGAGGGCTTTTCGAGAGGGAGTTGATGTTCATAGCCATACCGCAGCGGTAATCTTTGGTGTGCCAGAAGAGCAGGTGACCGAAGAAATGCGTCGTCGAGCCAAGTCGGTGAATTTTGGTATCATCTATGGCCTTCAGGCGTATGGGCTTTCCCAGCAACTGGGCATTTCTGTTGGGGAAGCCAAGGGTTTTATTGAGGCCTACTTTGCTTCGTTCCCCCGAGTGAAGGAGTTTATGGAGACCATCCTTGAAGAAGCCTACAGCACAGGGATGATTCGCACCATCACAGGGCGTATTCGCCGTTTTCCTGAACTCAAGGGGCGAAAACGCCACCCCAAGGGTGTTCTCGATGCTTCGGAGCGTATGGCTATCAACTCCAAAATTCAAGGGAGTGCTGCAGACCTCATCAAGATAGCCATGATTCGTATCGATGCAGCCATAACAAAAGGAAATCTTTCCTCCCGCATGCTTCTCCAGATTCACGATGAGCTTGTCTTTGAAACCCCGCCCGAGGAAAAGGATGTGCTCATCTCTTTGGTGCGTCATGAGATGGAAGGAGCCCTTCCTCTTGATGTGCCTTTGATTGTTGATATTGGTGTCGGGAAAAACTGGAGTGAGTGTAAGGCGTGAGAAAGCAAGAGTCTTCTCCCTGGCTTTTATTGTTGGGCAAGATTGTTCGATGGGTGGTGCTTTTCCATGTTTTCTTTCTGGGGGTGATGTTTTTTTTTGCTTCTTTTTGTGCGTTTTGTTAATCCTCCCATGACAGGTATCATGCTTTATCGGAAGTTTGTAAACGGTTATCGTATCTATCCCATTGTTTATCTGAGTCTCAAAGAGATTCCTGCAGATGTGCAAACCATGGTGATAGCTCTCGAGGATGATACCTTTTATCGGCATCATGGCGTGGAATGGCAGGCGATGCAGCGAGCCTTTCAGCGAAACATGAAGCTTCGAAAGCCCTTTTACGGTGGAAGCACGATTACCCAGCAACTTGCCAGAACTCTCTTTCTCTGGCCGGGTAAAAGCTATATTCGGAAGTACCTTGAGCTTCTCATCGCCCTTGAGATGGAGGTGGTTCTTCCCAAGAAGCGCATCCTCGAGCTGTATCTGAATACAGCCGAGTGGGGAAAGGGCGTTTTTGGTATTCAGCAGGCGAGTTTTTATCACTACCATCAGCCTGTCTGGATGCTCACTCGTGATGAAAAGATTCGACTCCTTGTGATTCTTTCAAGTCCTGTGAAGTATGGTCCTTATAACTTTGGGAGACTGAAAATCCTCTACCAGCGGTACAGTTATCTTTCTTCGATTTTCAATCCTTCAGAATGACCCATTTCTTCAATAATCTTGCAGTTTTGTTCAACATGGTGTGCTTTTGTCATACTTACTAGGGCACAACTTACCGCAAGGTTTTTCACCACAAAGCCGAGGGCTTCCTCAAGCGAGGGAAGAGAGGAGGGAGGATTTTTGTAGAGGGGGTTGTGTTTTCGTACATCCTTTGTTTTTTGGTGGGGTGAAAAGAAACGATTTGCGAGCATGCCTTGGGCAAGCACACTGTAGGCGATGAAGCCCACCTGCTCTTCTTGACACCATGGGAGGAGTGTTGTTTCTGCATCCCTCTGAAGAATATTGTAGAGTGATTGAACACTGGTGATCTCTGCCCATCTCCGAGCCTTTTGAATAAACTCCACACTCATATTGCATACCCCGATATGACGGATAACCCCCTGCTTTTTTAACTCATGGAGGGTAGAAAAAACCTCCCGAAGAGGGGTTTTGTGGTCATACCAATGAACCTGATAGAGGTCAATGGTATCTGTTCGAAGACGTTTCAGGCTTGCTTCCACTTCACGAAGTATGTCATCTCGAGCCAAAGAAAGCCATATTCGATGGTCATCCCAGTGGATGCCGCACTTTGTGGCAATCACAATTTCTGAACGTACGGAGTGGAGTATCTCCCCGATACGAGTTTCTGAGAGCCCCTTTCCGTAAAAGGGAGCGGTATCGTAAAAGGTAATCCCCTGTTCAAATGCCTTTTCTAGGGCACGGCAGGCTTCTCTGCTTTCCACATCAGGCCAACCCTCTTCACCGAGAGCCCAGCCACCATACCCGATCAGGGATACAACAGGACCGTGTTTGCCGAGAGAGCGGTATATCATGGCAGGAGTTCAGAGAAATAGTTGGCAATTGTATAGCAAAAATCTCCAATGTGCTCGAGGTGTTTAATCATCTCCATATAGATAATCTCACCCTCAATGTCGGTATCTTTGCTTTCGAGTTTGTTCTCGACAAGTTTGCGGAGTCTGTTCCGCTTGGCGTTGATTGCCTTTTCCATCTTTTGAGCGATTTCAATGCTGTGATCAGTTACCCGCTTTTGAAGGTAGTCAACATTGTACTTGAGAAAATCCAATACCTCATAGGTGTACTGAATAATCTCATCCATTCCATTTTTGTGAAATTTGAGTTTTTTTC
>Ga0209750_1000731_pt1 | contig 14759 bp, 20 predicted proteins | sample YNPBryulayer2012_FD_185813 | JGI IMG/M metagenome (GOLD analysis project Ga0209750, IMG submission 185813) | Anoxygenic and chlorotrophic microbial mat microbial communities from Yellowstone National Park, USA - YNP Bryant MS upper layer 2012... ...
AGGCAGAGTTATCTAAAGAAGAAATTAGATTTTGAATTACCGCTTCTGGTGTTACCCCATTTCTGCTTTTTGTTTTCATATCAATTCCCCCTTTTCATTTTTTAGTATTTTACCATTACACAATTTTTTATTTAATCCCGATTCTTCGGCTTGCGCTCCCTCAGAAGGCAAGGAGTGTGTGAAGGATTTGATAGTTATTTAAAGGTGTAATGTATAATAAAAGAAAAAACAGGAGGTTATAAATGGGCAAATTGGTGATTCTACCGGAAATAAATATACCTGAAGAAGACTTAAAATTATTGCTTGCAATAAAACTTCTTGATGAAGGATTAGTATCTCTCGGTAAAGCATCTGAGATATCAGGGTATTCTGAAAAGACATTTGTTGAAATATTATTGCGTAAGGGCATAGCTCCAATAAAATATAAAAATCTAAATCTTGATAAAGAACTGTCTAATGCCTGACATAGTAATTGTTGATACCTCTGTATTAATAGCTCTTGAAAAAATAGATCTCCTACAAATTCTATGTAAAATTTATAAAAAGATTATTTTGCCTGAAGCTGTTGTCAGAGAATTCGGCAATGTTAATTTTGAATGTTATTCGGTAAAAAAGGTTGAAAGCAGATTAATTAATGTCTTAATGCAGGATTTGAATCTCGGAAAGGGCGAGTCCGAGGTTATAGCTCTTGCTTATGAAACCAATTTTAAGGTATTGATTGATGATTTAAAGGCGCGTAAGGTAGCTGAAAATTTAGGATTGTCCATCAGTGGTAGCATAGGGGTTTTGCTCAAAGCTGAAAAACTTGGGATTATAGATAGTGCATTAAAAAAGACTCAGGAACTTAAAGAGATGGGATTTTATGTCTCAAATGAACTACTCTCTGAAATCGCAAAACGCAAATTTTAAAACTTTTATACCTAAACCTCTCACCCGTGAACAAAAGCCCAATCTCCCTCCTGACCGTAAAGCCCTTGATGATATTGTCTTTGACATACCCGGTCTGACAGAAGACGAAAGAAACGAAGTTTATTGGTCAGTCTGCGAACTGGTAAAGAGCCGACTTATTTTGTCACCCTGAGGCGTAAGCCAAAGGGTCTCCTCCCTTTTTTGTCATTCCGAGGGGGTAAAACCCCCCGAGGCGTTGTCCTGAGCGAAGCAAAGGAACTCTCTAATTAAAAAACTTTTTGGTGAAATGAGGAGATTTTTCGGTCGCTTACGCTCCCTCAGAATGACAGAAAAGAGGCTCAGAATGCCTCCTTTTCTGTCATCCTGAGGCGTAAGCCAAAGGGTCTCCGGGATTCTTCGCCTTCGGCTCAGAATGACAGAAAAGTGGTCAGAATGAAAAAAGGGGACAGAATGACAGAATAAGGACGCTCAGAAAGGAAGGGATTCTTCGGCTTGCGCTACCTCAGAAGGCAAGGAGTGTGTAAGTTATACTGAACCCCTTAGAGAAAGTGGACACAGGCAATTTGTGGAGTTTAAACTTTCTGAATATGGAGGGAGAAAATCTCTACAAAAAGGGAAAAATGTTGCATAGACCTTCACAAATTGAAACCCTAAAAAGTGTCTACAAAAATGGGGTGCATTACAGCAAACAAGATCAAACACCATTCATCAAACACAATCAATCTAACCTTTTATTTCAACAACTCTTTTATCTTCATAATGAGAATCTTGAAATTCTCCTTTGTGTAGTATTTTCTTTGCTCTGAGTCAAGAATTGAGCCAAGTTTTACTGAATAGTCTTTTTTACTTAAAGAGTTTATTCCATCAAGAAGCCTCTCAAGCTCTTCTTTTGATGCCTTTAATTCAATCCCTTTTTTAAGTAAAAATTCTATATCAAATAAATCCCTTATCTCTTTTCTGCTTAAAAAAGTTTCTATTTTTGAGCTCATCATTTCTTGAAGTGAAAGGGTTCTCACTATAACCTGCGTGTTTGAGTATTGACTATAGGCAATTGCGAATTCTGTCTTAACCTTTTCAATTTTTTTTCTTATCTCAATCTTAAGACTTCTCGGATAATCCTTTGACCTTATTTCAAAAAGCATTGTATAGAATTTATTTTCTGTATCTCTTATTGAGTAATACTTTGAAAGAAGCTCTTTTAACTGGTTAAAGTATTTTCCTGTATCAATCTTTTTATAAAGCCAGAAATCAAGGTCAACAGAAAATCTATTAAGTCCATAACAAAGCCTGAGCATGGTTTCACCAGTGAAAATCAGATTATCAAGAAATCTGCCACTTTTAAGCCTGTCTAAGACCACTATCTCAAACTGCTCCTGTTTGATTAAATCTTGCATATTCTTTCAAAAGCTCCTTTAGTTCTTTCAGGATATTTTATCAGCAATTTCTTTATCTTTTTTAAATCAATCTTTGCCATATCTATGGAGGATACATCAAAAGAGTATTTTCCAAAAGAGTATAAATATATTGCATCCAATAGGGCTTTTTCTTTTGTGGCAATAAAAAAATCTCCTTGCTTTATAAAATCAAAATAAAGCTCTCTTTTTAGTTTGTAAAAATTAAACAAAAATCCGTCAACCTCATATTTTGCTGTCCTTTTGATGCAGACAGACTCAAAAAACTTCCTCTGGACCTGAGTGGTTAACTCATAAAAGGAAAGTGCTGTCATCAGGGAAATATAGGAGGGAACTTGAAGAATATTTGCAATCTGAAAGAACTCAGAAGTAGAATTTCTTTGTCATCTCTCTTTCATCACATAAAAGTCTTTTTTAAGCCTAATAAGCAGTCCTTTCTTAACATATCTTGAACAGATAACATTTGCTGAGGATGGCTTTATTCCAAGAATATCAGCCACATCCTGAGAAGTGAAATAAAGTCTGCTTTCTAATGACCTGAGTTCTAAATATTTCACTTAGACTATATTATTAACATTTTTGTTAATTATGTCAATTTATATACCTAAAAAGGATAAAAAGACTGCTCAAGACATCACTTGTGGAATTTGACTTGAATTCTCTCCAAAAATTTTAGAATTTTAAATTAGTTGAGATTTTTCTCTTATGGATGTATCCCTCTGCAATCCAAAAACCGTTTCTGAGCGATTCTACGAATCCATAGATGTTTTTCTTAATAAGAAATAATTTTGGTTACCAAAAATTTTATAATTAAAAAGGAGATTATCATGCTTATTATAAAAGCGACTGAAGCAAAAAATAAATTTTGCCATCTTATTAAAAAAGTCAATTTATCCCATGAACCTATAATTATTACAAGCAAAAAAGGTAATGCTGTTCTTATTTCAGAAGATGACTGGAGAGCTATACAGGAAACATTATATCTTTTGAATATTCCAGGGATGCGTGAATCAATAAAAGAAGGACTAGCAACTCCTGTAGAAAAATGCAATGAAGAACTTGACTGGTAATGTGGAGAGCACTTCTAATAAAAATCAAATATAAAGTTAAAGAATATTAAAATTAAAGTGGGAAAAGTTTTATAAATAGGATTTTTGAAAATTATTAAATTTTTTTATTAAAAATTTTAAAATAATTATGTATAATATTTATAAAAACAAAACAAAGGTAGAGAAAGGATTAAAATGCAAACAGTAATAGAGAAAAATAAACCATACTATTTCACAATAGTCACTCAGGAAACTTCCAATAAAGTGGTAAAAGAAATAAATGATTTTATACTCAAGGTTATTATCATTCCCACAGTAGTAAAAATTGCATACAAAGCGGAAGGCAATATTGTAACAATATGGACATTTATAAAAAAACCAGACAATGATATTCTTCTTAAAATCCATTCATTGGAACAAAAAATAATGGAAAAATTCCCTGATCTGATTTTAGATTTTACCGTAATTTTTGGGAATAAAGAATTACCAGAAGACTTTAATGAAATTTCTATAAATGCCAATTCCTGAAAAGCATTTTCAAAAAGCTTTATATAATGAAAAATTTTTTCATGATATAAAACAAAATTATACAGATTGGGCTATTACAGGAATTTTTTATTCTGCATTACATTTAGTTGATGCCTTTCTTGCTAAAAAAATTATATCCAAAAGACCATGAAGAAAGAACCAACTATGTTGGGAAGATAAAAGAATTAAAACCGCTATTTCATCATTATAGGTCTCTTTATGACTATAGCGTAAATGCAAGATATAATATGATAAAGTTTTCAATTGCTGATGCTGAACAGATTTATTCTGACTATTTTATTTTTATAAAAAACACAATAATTAAAATTTTAAAAAAAAGTTAAATAATTTCCTCTCCTAACGCTTCTACCAATTCAGGATTAAACATTGTCTCCTGATTCTTTTTTATAAACTCTATTGCCTCTTAATACATTTCTTAATCAAAAAATTTTGGTTACTAAAAAGTTCTATAATATATATAGAACATAAAACAAGGAGGAGCAAATGGCAGAAAAAACAAAAAACATGGAAGGCTTTGAAGATGTAGGAGAATTAAGCGAAGTAGAAAGAGTAGTTCTCAAGATGAGACAAGACATCAAAAGAGCCCTGATAATGAACGGAGCAACAGAAGAACAAGCAGAAGAAATACTAAAAAATGCAAAAATCACCGTAACAGGTGATGATGGAGTAGAAAAACCCTTAGAAAACTAACCCTGAATGACGTCTTTAAACACTACCATAATATATGCAAAAGTAAAACCCTCAATTGCTAAAGAAGCAATAGAAAAATTAAAAATATAATTTTAAATATTAACTCTCCGGGATTTATTGCAAATTTGTTTAGGATACTTAAATAAAGCCTGTCAAAAACATCTACAGCTTAATTTAGTGACTACCATAAATAAGTGTATTATTTTTTTGACATGGACTGTGATAAAACTGTGATAAAATTGTGATAAAATATCAAAAAATGTTATATTTTGTTATATGCAAAATCAAGTATACAAGCCATATCCTGTTGTTTTTTATAAAATCGCACTCTGGAGATCGGGGGTTCAACTCCCCTACCGTCCATATAAAATTCCCAAAGATAGTTGAAAATTTTTTATAGAATTTAAAAATTCATTTTTAAATCTTAAATTATTCTTTTTTCAACATGAAACTATCTACTTTAGTTGTAACTAAGCCAAATCCGCCAACATAATTAGCATAGACTCCTACAAAGCCTCTTTTAATTCTGTCAACTGATACAGGAGTCAAATTTAGTCTTTTTCCATTCCAGTAAATAATTGCCTTACCATCTTTTACTCTAATACCTAATTTATGCCATCCTTCCTTCTTCGGAATTCCACCTGGAATCTCGTTTTGTCTCCAAATTCTAAGAAAAACTGGGAAGTTTCTTGTGTCATTGCCAACATAGGCAAGATTGATGCTTGGCTCGGAAGTTTTAAAGTCGCAGACTACTCTGTAAAAATTTCCTTTAATGGGATCAATTAAAAAGGCTAAACCAATAAGAGGTCCCTTTGTTCCTTCTGTTAATGGGCAATAAATGTAGGATTCCAGATAAAAATTTTCAACCTCTTCCGTAACTGCATAACTTAAACTTGCAAAACCACCAACATTTGAATTTTTCAAGACTCCGATTCCGTTGTCCCTATCGGGAGCAGAGGGATCATAAACCCCTTCTAAGTTATCTAAGTTAAAAAAAGGGAAGAAGTTCCATTTAAGCTGAGGCTTTCCATTTGGAAAACTATCTTTGTAGATTTCTTCTGCGAACAGGGGATTTAAAAATATAATTGTAATTAAAATTGAAAAAATTAATTTCATGGCAATCCGTATCTTTCTTCTTTCCACGGGTCAGCAGAGTTACTATAACCCCTCACTTCCCAGAAACCCGGTTTATCATATGAGGTGAATTCAATAGCCCGGACCCATTTTGCACTCTTGTAGGCATATTTCTTTGGAACAACTAATCTTAATGGATAACCATGTTCAGGAGTTAAAGGTTTTCCATCATATTCATAGGCAAAAATTACATCGTCATCTAAAGCTACATCAATTGGAAGATTTGTTGTATAATCATTTTCAGCATAAACAATTACATATTTAGCTTCATTATGAGGTCTTACAATTTCTGCAATAGTTTTAAAGAGTACTCCTCTCCATAGAAGGTCAAATTTTGACCAGCCTGTAACGCAATGAAAGTCTGTTTTTATTTTAACTGAGGGAAGTTTTAAAAATTCGTAATAGTTAATTTTTAATGGATTATTCACAAGTCCCTTTACTGTAAAATCCCATTTGTTAATATCTATCTTTGGAATAGATCCATAATGAAGCACAGGAAAATTATCAATTAATCTTTGCCCTGGTGGAAGTCTTCTATTGTTTTGTTCGGTCATTATCTAATAAAATTATATCATATTTAGCATCTTTTATGCCCTCAAATTGCCATTAGAAAACTGCTTTATTTAAGTGATCTGGATTTTTTGGTAACAATTTTAACAAAGTATAGCATTAACAGCTTTAGATGTTTGAAACTAAAGGAGAGTTTCTAAAAAGTCAAAAGTTTTTTGGGATTACATTTGTGTTTTAAGGTTTTATTAGAGATAGTTTAGAACTTTTAAAAAATTTTCCTGAGCGAAAAAAAGACTCTATTATATCAGTAATTTCAGGAATTGACAATCATTTCGAAAATTGATATAGTAAATTTAAGCAAGCAATGGGAGGCAAAATGAGGACCTTAGAACATAAAGTAGAATCCTTAGAAAGCCTACTTGGTCAATTTATTGTTAATACTGATATTGCATTGCGAAGGTTAGAAAGTGAGATGCAAAAATTCAGGGAAGAAGCTGAAAAAGATAGAAAGGCTTTTGAAGAGAGATTACAACGATACATAGAGGAATCTGAAAGGAATAGAAAGGTATTTCAGGATGAAATGCGAGCATTTCAGGACGAGATGAGAGCATTCAAAGACGAGATGAGAGTATTTAAAGATGAGATGATAGCATTCAAAGACGAGATGCGAGCATTCAAAGACGAGATGCGAGCATTTAAAGATGAGATGAGAGCATTCAAAGACGAGATGAAAGATTTTAAAGACGAGATGCTGGAATTCAAAAGAAGGCAGGAAGAAGAAAACATCAGAAAAAATAAAGAATGGAGCGCCCTTGCAAAGAAAATGGGAACCATTGTTGAAGACCTTATAGCACCTGCTTTAAGACCCACTCTAAGTAAATACTTCCAATGTGAAGTTACAATGGAAGGGCAAAGAATTTTCAGAAGAAAAAATGGTGAAGACTATGAAATAGATGCCATTGCAGGCTGTGATGATAAAATTTTCATGATAGAGGCTCGTTCAACCCCAAGAGTTGAAGATGTAAAGGAAATAAAGAAGAAAAGCGAGAGATTTTTTGAATTTTTTCCTGAACACATTGGTAAGGACTTAATAATTATTTTTGGTAGTATAATCTTTCCAGAAAATGTTATAAAGTATGCAACCAAACTAGGTATTTATGTGCTTGCCTGGAGAGAATGGCAATATATGGACATCCTTAACTTTGATAAAGTAAAAAGCAAGTAACTTTCTAAACTATCTTAATTAAAAAGGAGTGTTTTAATGGATATATCTTCTTTGATTCAAAAAAACGAGACAAAGATAATTTTTATAATCCTTGACGGAGTTGGGGGGCTTCCTGTAAATGGAAGAACAGAGCTTGAATCTGCATATAAACCTAATCTTGATGCCCTTGCAAAATCCTCTGCCTGTGGACTTCATATTCCTGTCGCCCATGGGATTACACCTGGAAGCGGACCTGGACATTTTGGGGTTTTTGGGTATGATCCATTTCAGTATGAGATTGGGAGAGGTATGCTTGAAGCACTGGGACTTGATTTAGAGCTTAAAAAAACTGATATAGCATTAAGATGCAATTATGCAACTTTAAAAGATGGTCTTATTGTTGATAGAAGAGCAGGTCGAATTCCAACTGAAAAAAATATTGAACTTACAAGGAGATTGTCAGATGAGATAAAAGAAATTGATGGAGCTGAAATCATTTTAAAATCTGGTAAAGAACATAGATTTTGTCTTGTTATGAGATTCCCAGAAAATATTACAGAGAAAGAGGCAATGGTAACCGATACAGATCCTCAAAAGGAAGGAAAACCACCATTACAACCAAAGCCATTGAATGAAGATTCACGAAAGGTTGCAGAAGTTGCAAAAAAATTTATTGATAGGGCTAAAGAAATTCTAAAAACCGAAGAAAAAGCTAATTATGTTCTTTTAAGAGGATTTTCTGCTTTACCGCCAATTCCATCTTTTGAAGAAAGATATGGACTTAAAGCATGCTCCATAGCAGTATACCCGATGTATAGAGGTATTACAAAACTTCTTGGGATGGAAAGTGTTCCAGTTGAAGGTGATATTAAGGAAGAAGTTGAAATGGTTAAAAAAGTTTACAAGGACTACGATTTTGTTTTCCTTCACATTAAAAAAATTGATTCCTTTGGTGAGGATGGAAATTTTGAAGGTAAGGTAAAGAAAATAGAAGAGTTTGACAGGTTCTTACCAGAAATTCTCTCATTAAAACCTGATACGCTTGTAATTACAGGAGATCACAGCACACCAAGCCTTCTTAAGGCACATAGCTGGCATCCTGTTCCTTTACTTATAAATTCTCCCTATGTTCTTGGCGGATTAGCAAATGCCTTTACAGAAAAAGAATGTTTAAAAGGTGAGCTTGGAGTAATTCCAGCTACTTCAATAATGCCGTTAGTTCTTGCAAATACTTTGAGGTTGAAAAAGTTCGGAGCATGATTGACAGCCACTGCCATCTCGAAATGTTCAAAAAAGATATACCCCAAGTAATTAAGCATGCCCAAGATGCTGGTGTAAACACTATTATTACCATATCATCAGATACTGAAAGTATTGATGAAACAATTAAAATTGCTGAGCAATATCCCATGGTTTATGCTACAGTAGGGATTCATCCCCATGATGCAAAGGATTTAAATAATGAAATTTTTAAAAAGATTTTTGAATTAAGCAGACATCCCAAGGTTATTGCAATAGGTGAGATAGGGCTTGATTATCACTATGACCATTCACCTCGAGAGATTCAGCTTGAAGCTTTTGCTTCACAGCTTTCCCTTGCAAAGGATGTTGGTCTTCCTGTGATTATTCATTCAAGAGAAGCATTTGAAGACACAATAAAAATTTTAAAAGAACAGAATATCAATAAAGGAGTTATGCATTGTTTTAGTGGAAATCTTAATCAGGCAAAAAGAGCTTTAGAAATGGGATTTTTAATATCAATTTCTGGAGTTGTAACCTTTAAAAATGCAACAAAAATAAAAGAAGTTGCCCGGTTTGTTCCCGATGACTATCTTATGATTGAAACCGATGCACCCTACCTTGCACCCGAACCAATGCGTGGCAGAAGAAATGAGCCAGCTTTTCTGATATATACAGCCAAAGCATTGGCAGAATTAAGAGGAGTTACTGTTGAAGATATCGATAGAATAACAACTGTCAATGTAAATAAACTTTTTTATATCGGAGAGCTTCCAAGGGGTGAAATTGCTTATAAAATCAGGGATATCCTTTATCTAAATGTGACAAACAGATGCACAAATGTATGTAAATTCTGTGTTAGATTTCATACTGACTATGTGAAGGGGCACAATTTAAGGCTTGAAAGGGAACCATCAGCAGAGGAACTTATTGAAGCAGTAGGAGACCCCCAAAAATACAAGGAAATAGTTTTTTGTGGTTATGGTGAGCCCTTTTTAAGACTCGATATTATTAAAAAAGTTGCAAAATGGATAAAGGACAATGGTGGTAAAGTAAGAATTAATACAAATGGACATGGCAATCTAATTCATGGAAGAAAAATTCTACCAGAGCTTGAAGGACTTATTGATTCCATCTCAGTGAGTCTCAATGCCCATGATAAAGAAACTTACAATAAAGTATGTAATCCCTTTCGAGAGGATGCCTATGATAGTGTTATAGAATTTATAAAGGATGCAAAAAAATATGTTCCCTATGTGCAGGTGACAGTTGTTAATGTTAAAGAAGTTGACCTGAAAAAATGTGCAGAGATTGCAAATTCTATAGGTGTTAATTTTAAAATAAGGCATCTTGATCAGGTGGGATAAAAATGCTTGAGATCATAAAAAAAGATATTTTACAGGGTTTAAAAATTCTTAATTTCTGGACAAAAACCATTTCAGAGAGAGTTAAAGTAGAGATTAATATTTTAAGGGTGTTGTCAGAAATCCACAAACTTACAGAAAAAAGAGATGAAATACTTAAAAAATTAGGACAAGAAACTTATCAATCATGTGAAAGTTTTACAAATTTACAGGAAAATGAAAAAATATTAATTTTTATCAGAGAATTAAAGGAAGTAGAAAAGGAGATAGAGGAGAAAAAAAAGAAACTATCTGATCTGGGAGATGTTACTAAGTGGAATTTGTAATATCTCTAATTTTTGGATTAGTTGTTGGTTCTTTTTTGAATGTTTGCATATATCGCATTCCAAGGAACATTTCAATAGTTAAGTCCTTTTCCTTCTGTCCTGAATGTAAAAATACAATAAAACCCTGGCATAACATTCCTGTATTAAGCTACATTTTCCTTAAAGGAAAATGTGCCTCCTGTGGTAGCAAAATTTCCTTGAGATATCCAACTGTAGAGCTCTTAAATGGAATTTTATATGGAATTGCCTATCTACACTTTGGATTAACGCTAATTCTGCCTTTTATTCTTCTGTTTATATCTGCTCTCATAGTAATATCTTTTATTGATCTTGACTTTCAGATTATTCCCGATATAATTTCAATTCCTCTGATAATTTGCGGATTAGTTATATCTTTACTGCCTCATAGTTTAGATGGATTGGTATCAAATATAAAGGATAGTTTTTTAGGCATTCTTGTTGGTGGAGGTAGTCTTTTTATAGTAGCCCTTTTAAGCAGAGGTGGTATGGGAGGAGGCGATATTAAGCTTAATGCAGGTATTGGTGCTTTATTAGGCTGGCAGAATGCTTTATTGACAGTATTTATAGGTAGTTTAATTGGTAGTATTGTGGGGATTATAATTCTTAAAAAAACAGGTAATAGAAAAATTCCATTTGGACCTTTTCTTTCTCTTGGTGCATTGGTAAGTCTGTTCTGGGGAAAAGACATTTTAAGAATATATTTGGGATGAGTTAATTCTTCTGTCATCCTGTTTTACTGTCACCCTGAATCCTTCAGTTTGCTCAGTGTAAACTCTGTGAAGTTTCTCATTTTGTTATTCCGAGGGACTCAATGTCCCGAGGTGTAAACCGAAGGAACTCATTCAGATTATAGAAAAAAGGAGGAGATTCTTCGCTGACGCTCAGAATGACAACATTCGGAGGGGATTCTTCGGTCGCTTACGCTCCCTCAGAATGACAGAATAAAAGAGGCTCAGAATGATTTTTTTCTGTCACCCTGAGGCGTAAGCCGAAGGGTCTCCTGTGGGGATTCTTCCCCTTCGCTTCGCTCAGGGTCAGAATGACAGAATAAAAGGCGGAGGGGATTCTTCGGTCGCTTACGCTCCCTCAGAATGACGGAATAAAAAAGCTCAGAATGACGGAAAAAAGAGGCTCAGAATGATAGAAAAAATTATAATGACAGAGGAGGAATTACAGAATAGGGGCAGAACTATTCGATTGCTTAGCAATAATTTTTATATCAAGAATTTTTTCTACATTAAAATGTCTTTCCTGTTCTCTCATTTTGCAGAAAGCTTTTAAGCCGATGAATTTTTTACTTGCATACTCCATTTTGCCAATCCAAAGGGGTATAACTTTTCTTTTTGACTTGACATCTGTTGATTTTAAATAGACAATTTCAATTTCTTCTTTGTTTGTTATTGCTCTTTCAATCATGGAAATTTTTTCTTCAACAGGTAGCGCTCTGTTAGCGTTCTTGTATTGAAAATGGGTAAGAAATTTTACAATTCTTCTGTCAAGGAGTATGTGTTTTTTTGTGACAGGCTTTTTAAGTATAAGTCCATCAAGACTTTTGCACCTTGAAAGAGCTACATAAAGTTGTCCATGAGAAAAAGTACCCCTGCCAAGGTCGATTATTACCCTGTCAAAGGTTAATCCCTGACTTTTATGAATTGTAATTGCCCATGCAAGCTTTAATGGGTATTGGATGAACTGTCCAACAACTTCAGATAATATTTTCCTCCTTTTGCTGTCATATTTAAATTCATACATCTCCCATGTAAAGGGTGTAATTTCAACAATGTTCCCCTTTGTTAATTCGACAAATATAATATCTGGCTCTGTTTTCCTTTTTTCTATTTCTACAATTCGTCCTATATCTCCATTAATCCATCTACCCTTAGAATCATTGTTAAGTAACATTACCTGAGAATCAATTTTTATCGTTAATTCCTGCACAGTGGGAAGCTCTGATTCATTGAATTGTCCGTCAATAAAACCATAATATTTAAACTCTTTACCCTTTATCTTAGAAAGTTTTTCAGAATTAATCTTTTCAGCCATCCTATTTGTTGTTGTTAAATAAATATAATATTCCTCTTCCGGAGGAACAAAATCGGGCATTACTCTTTTGTTTAATTTTTTTAAATCTTCATCTGTAACAGTATTATTTCTTATTGCATTAAGGATGTGTAGGAACCCTACATCCTGTTGCCTGTAAACTTTTTCAAATTCCACAAATTCGAATTCACATTTATCGAAAACTTCTGCATCAAAAAAATAGGGAGTTTTGTAAAATTCCTTAAAAATATCACTTTCTCTGTATGTAACAACAGGAGGAAGTTGATAGAGATCACCAATAAAAAGCATCTGTATTCCACCAAAGGGTTTATTTTTCTTTCTTCCATGCAATTTTAGAAAAATATCTATGCAGTCAAGAAGGTCTGCCCGCAACATTGATATTTCATCTATTATGATTGTGTCAACCTTTTTATATAGCTGAGGATTTTTGGGTTTTAATTCTTTTACTTTATGGGGTGTTATGTCAGGTTTAAAGTTAAAGAATGAATGTACTGTTTGTCCTTTGATATTTACTGCTGCAACTCCTGTTGGAGCTAAGACAGCAATTTCTTTTTTTATATTTTCCCTTAAAAAACTTAGAAAAGTAGATTTACCCGTGCCTGCTTTACCAGTAATAAAGAGATTTTTATCTGAGTTTTCAACAAGTTCAATGGCTCTTTTGAAATCGTCATTTATTTCAATGTTTTCAATGTCAATCATGGTAGTATTTCAATGGGAGTTCCATCAGGAACAAGGTCCCATATCTCATCCATTTCCTCATTGGTTACAGCAATACAACCCTCTGTCCAGTCTTCAATTATATGATATTTACCGAGAAATTCAACACTTTTTGAAAGTCCATGAATAAATATGTCACCGCCAGGATTGGCACCTAACTTTAAAGCTCTTTCATAATCCATTTCATTTGGATAGGATATCTTCAAGGATTTATAAAAATTACTTTTCGGATTTCTACCAACAATGTAATATCTACCCTCAGGAGTTTTTCCATCTCCTTGAACAGTTTTTTTGCCCTCTGGATTCTTTCCCAGTGCAATTCTGTAGGCTTTGATTATTTTACCTTCTTTCATAAGAAACATAGCCCTTTTTGATTTTATTACAACTACAAGGTCTGCAAAATCCTGTGCAAAGGAAAGATTAGTAAATACTAAAAAAATCGATAAACTAAAAAGAAGCGTCTTTAAGAGCATCTTTACAGGAACAATATCTTTCTTGGGGTAAAATACTCAAAGTTTCTTTTATAAGCTGTCTAATATGTTCAACTTTTTCATTCATAGTCTCTAAAACTTCTTTTACAGTAAGTTTACTCTTTGATATGCCTGCAGCATAGTTGGCTACAACAGTTAAAGCAACATAACAAATTTCTGCCTCTCTTGCTAAGGATGCCTCTGGCATGAGAGTCATTCCTATTATATCTGATCCAATATTTTTATAAAATTTTATTTCTGCAGCAGTTTCAAGTCTTGGTCCGTTTATGCAGATATATGTTCCTTCAGTGAAAATGGGAATTCCCATTTTCTGGGCTGATTTAAAGATAAGGTTTCTTAATTCCTCACAAAAGGGATTTGTAAAATCAATATGTACAACCTTTGGTCCGTCAAAGAAGGTATTTTCTCTCATTCCTTGAGTGAAATCTATAATTTGATTTGGAATAACTATACTGCCAGGAGGAATATTTTCATTAAGGGATCCTACTGCAAAAACTCCGAAAATTCTTTCTACCTTTAATTCTTTGAATCCTAAAATATTTGCTCTGTAATTAACTTTATGAGGTGGAATTGTATGTCCTTCGCCGTGTCTTCTTAAGAAAAAAATTTTTTTGTTATCAATTTCCTGTAATTCATAGGTAGAAGAGGGTTTCCCATATGGTGTTTCCAATTTAAAAGATTTTAGCTCTATCTTTGATTTACTAAGTCCGCTTCCGCCTATTATACCGATTCTCAATATTTCACTCACTTTTTTAATTTATGATATTTTCTAAGTTGTCCCTTTGTCAACTTTTTAATTCTGATTTTACCTTTCTTATTAGTTTGAGTCTGTTCAAAAACTTACAGATGTTTGAAAATCAAACTTCTGTATGAGAAAAACTATTCAACCTTCTTTTGCTGACCTTACAATTGCAAATATGATTCCTGCCGATGACCCCCTTAAAATAATTTTTGACAGCATTGATTTTTCTTTCATCTATGAACTTTGCAAAAACAAATACTCTCAGTGTGGCAGACAGGGATTTAATCCTCAAAGCCTCTTTAAAGCCTTGCTCCTTATTTATCTGGGTTATGCTTCTTCTG
>Ga0209750_1000732_pt1 | contig 14734 bp, 12 predicted proteins | sample YNPBryulayer2012_FD_185813 | JGI IMG/M metagenome (GOLD analysis project Ga0209750, IMG submission 185813) | Anoxygenic and chlorotrophic microbial mat microbial communities from Yellowstone National Park, USA - YNP Bryant MS upper layer 2012... ...
CCACCACCTTATATCCAGCGATCCGCGTATCCCAGGCGCCTGCGTTAGCCTTACCAAAAATCCCGTGTAGTCCACCAGCCGCCCTACTTTCCTTAAGCATCCAAGAACCGCTTTCCCTTCACTTACCAGTTCCGCCAGATCCTGCCCTACTTCTTCCAGTGCCCCTCGCGAGTTTGATGTCCCACTCGACTGCACCGGTATCCGCCACCGCTCTACGTCCGGTTCGTATTCCATCTCTTCTCTCCAGTCGCTAGCATCTCAGACTTTCCTCTACCGCCCATGCGGGCCTCTCCGCAAGCAACGGCATCGCCGTTGCGTGCCACTCTTCGACCTCTCCGTCTCTCCCGCCGCTCATGCGGGCCTCTCCGATAGCAACGGCAGCAGCCGTTGCGTGCCACTCTCAGCCGCTTTGTCTTTGCTTCTCCAGTTCATGCGGGCCTCTCCGCCGCAAGCAACGGCATCGCCGTTGCGTCCCAAGGCCTTTCCGTTTTTTCCTCCGCCCATGCGGGCTTCTCCGCTAGCAACGGCAGCAGCCGTTGCGTGATCCTTCTCCGGTGTCTGTCTCTACTTCCGCCGCCCATGCGGGCTTCCCCGCTAGCAACGGCATCGCCGTTGCGTCCCAAGGCCTTTCCGTTCGTAACGCTGTGCATGCGGGCTTCTCCGCTGGCCCAGCCGCCCTTTGCCCGGGAGAAAGCGCATGGGCAACGCAGGGACAAATGGGTTAAAAAAGGGGAGAGGGATATATTAGAAGTCAACTGCAAATTCCATTTTTCTGCCAACAATGCTTCAACCGAATCAATCTTGTCAGCTCACTTTTATTGTTGTTTCCTACGATAATTCTATATCAGAAGTTAGCTGAACACACAGGAGCTATAATACATTATAATCCACAACAGTGCCTTTGTTGTCTCGTGGCAAATTCTTGGACGAGAGAGGGCCGCAGGTACCATAGGTACCAAAGGTTCCCGCGGTGCCTAAAGGCCCCAAGGGAACCAAGGAACCATTGGGTACCGTTGGGCAGTGGCCCCAGTGGTCTCTTGGGGCCCAAGGGTGCCGTTGTGGAGGGGTCTCTTGGGTACCAAAGGGCCACAGGCGCCCGTCAGTACCAAGGTGCCGCAAGTGCCGCAGGGAGTGTTTATGGCGATCGATTTCGAGAAGTTCATTCAGCTGTTGCCAGCCGGCAGGGACGATCTGCTGACCTGGTCGGCGCTTATGTCTGGGTTTGCCCTTAACCATCCTGCCACAATCAAACTGGTCGAGTCTGTTGTTCCCCCACTTGCAGGCAACGCCCAGGCAGCCTTGCTTGCTATGGGTGTAGCGGCAGCTTTCTGGGGTGGCGACCGTATCTATCGCCGCTGGCGTGAAATCATGGATAGCCGGGTGTTTGACTCCGAAGTCTTTATCCGTAGCGATCCGGAACTACCCAGCCCTAGCAAGTGGCACGACTGGGATGGGGTACTGATTGGTTACTGCGTTGATAGCGGCGAACCGATCATCATCGATTGGGATCACTGGATGCGCCACGCGTTTATCATCGGCCAGTCCGGGGTCGGGAAGACTGTACTCGGCGAGTGGCTCATGTTCCAGCAGATCGTGCGCGGGGGCGGTGTCATCTTCATCGACGGCAAGATCGACGAAGGCAACCTGCGCAAGATCCACGCGATGGCAACTTGGGCAGGCCGCCGCGACGACCTGCTGGTCGTCAACCCAGGCAACCCCGAGCAGTCCAACACCTACAACCCCATTCTGTTCGGCGACGCTGACGAGGTAGCGGCGCGGATTCTCTCACTCATCCCTTCGACCGAAAGCAATCCTGGCGCAGACCACTACCGGCAACAAGCCAACCAGGCCATTGTGACCGTAGTAGGGGCAATCAAGACAATATCCGCCAACCAGCACCTTCGTGAGGACGGCATCGAGGGGCTTGCCTACAACTTCCTTGACCTGAGCCTCATCCTCAACAACCAGCGTGCGCTGGAGATGTTACTCGACAGAATCAACCTGCGCGCCGACGCCGGGCGACAGCTGCTGGCGTGGCTGGAGCCCTTTAAGAACTACAACAAGGAGACCGGCAGAAACACAATCGACATGAAAAAGATGAAGGATGCGTTCGGCGGCGTCGGAGGACGGATGCACACCTTCGGGACCGGAAAGTTCGGCAAAATCACCAGCTCCTACTACCCTGAAGTCAACCTCTTTGACGCCATCGTCAACAACAAGATCGTCTATATCGCACTGCCCACGATGGGCAAGGCCGAAGCTGCCTCTAACTTCGGCAAGATGGCCGTTGGCGACTACCGAACCGCCGTCTCTTGGGTGCAGGCACTACCCAAAAACAAACGCCCCTGGCCACCTACACTCTGCTTCTTCGACGAGGCAGGTTCCTACGTCACTCCCGCCTGGTCACGTATCTTCGAACAGGCCAGAAGCGCCCACCAGGTGCTTGTGCCCGCCGTGCAGACGATCGCAAACCTGGACGCCGTCTCCAAAGAGCTGCGGGCCATGGTCATTGGTAACACCTGGACCAAGATCATGTTCAAGCTGGGGGAGGCCGAAACCATCAAGACGCTCACCGAAATCATCGGTAAAGAAAAGTACGGCTCTTTCAACGTCGGCTACGGCCAAAGCGAAGGCGACAGCAAACAGGCATCCAGCGCAGCACAGTCCAGCATGAGCGCTTCCCAGAGCAAAAACGTAATTCTGCGCGAGATCGAGGACTACCGGGTGCGACCCACCACACTCTCCAAGCTCCCCAAGGGAGAAGCAATCGTGCTGTACGGCAACACCAGGCTATACCACATCAAAATCCCGATGATCGAATTTACCAGAGAGTTCTACGACAAAATCGGAAAATTCGAGGTAAACAGGCTACCGACACGACGGGTCGAAGGACTCGATTTTGCAGCGCATATTGACAGACTCATCACCGATTGATACGATTGTAACAGGAACAATTTATTCCTTTTTTGTATAGGAGAAAAAAATGCGTATATTCAAGGTATTTGTTTTCGTGGCCATGTTGCGTCTTGTATACACGGGATATACCGACGTTGTACACGAGGATCACTATGGTAATGCGGTAACCCGTGCCTATGAAAGTGGGAACATGAAAAAACTCGAATCGTTGAAATGCAAGGTCTATGGGCCGAATGACAGGAACATCAGCAAGGATGGCTACGTCTATCAGATGAAGGACGGCAAAAAGGTGGTTTGCTGATTATCTCATCAACAAAAGACAAACCACCCCAATCGCCAGCGACGCGGCACTGAATCCGGTGTCCGTTCTTAGCAGCGGCACGCGCATCCGCCATCTTCTGCCAAATGGGTTCAGCACTGGAACGCCCATTGGGGTCATCGCATCGGCCAGGATATGCCAAAGGGCACCGGCACAGAAGCCGGAAAAGAAAGAGAAAGGAAGGTGATGCTGCTCAAGGAGGTACCAGGCGGCGATCCATGCCAGTACCCAGACCCACCACGTGTGGGTGATGGTTCGGTGCGGCAGTACGCTTGAGCGCCGCCCGCTATCCCAGCGGGCAATCTCCAGCCAGTCCGGTGCCTTGGAGGCTAACGCAAAGCCAATGATGGTGATCACCACATCGGCTCCAGGAACGGGATTCGCCGTGATGAAAACCGGCGATACCGCCAGGGCACTAAACGAATGGGTGGAGGATTTCACGGCACAACCAATTTTGTTCTTCTGTTATTTTGTGTTTGAGCGCTGAGCAGCTAGAATAAAGAAATGCCCCGTGTAGCGACCACGGGGCACGGGCAGGAGGCCGGGACCACGCAAAGAACCAGCCTCATTAAACATGGTATTGAGATTATAGCGCGGTTCCGGTCCTCCTGCAAGTGCAACGAGTGCAACGCAACTGCAGGAGCGACCATGAGCGAGTATCTTTCTATCGAGCATTGCATCGAAACATCGCCGCGCCCCCTGGACTTTGTTATACCGGGTCTTGTATCGGCGACAGTCGGGTCGATAGTTGCGCCTGGGGCAACTGGCAAGAGCTGGTTTGCGCTACAGATCGCCGCGGCAGTCGCGGGGGCGGACACGCTGGACATCAGGCCCGCGACCGGGCGCGTGCTGTACATCGCAAGCGAAGATCCGGTAGATGTTCTGCACGCACGCATCTACACACTAGGCAGGCGGCTTTCTGAGATACAACGCGACGCACTCATAGAGCGGCTGCATATCTGGCCAACGCTTGGCAAGAGTGGCGATCTACTGGACGACGGGCGCACAGCGTCGGACATCGCGCGGCGCGGCGAAGGGTGTCGACTCATCGTTATCGACACACTGTCCCGGTGGCATACCGGCGACGAAAACGCGCGCGCAGACGCTGCGCGCGTCCTGCGCAGGCTTGAGCAGATCGCGGCGACGACAGAAGCGGCGGTGCTGTTTTTGCACCACGCATCAAAAAGCGCGGTTCTGGACGGCAATGGCAGCACGCAGCAGGCGGCGCGCGGGTCGTCGGTCTGGGTCGACGAGTCTCGGTTTTGTCTCACGATGGCGAGGTGCAGCGAGAGCGAAGCGCGCGACTACGGAATCGACGAAAGCTTTCGAGACTTTTTCGTCAAGCTAACGCTTGCGAAGGCGAACTACATCGCACCGCAGCCCGCACGCTGGTTGCGGCGGCGCGAGGGAGGACTGTTTGAGCCGGTCGAGATGTTCAAAGTGCAGCGGCGGGGCGGCGCGAAAAGGGGGGATGATGACGACTTCTAACAAACCACCGTTTCCAACAACAACCACACACATGATCCGACTGCGCCTTTTCCAGCCCACACGGCGGCCCGTCATGCTCACGGGCGCCGCTATCGAGACGCCTTGGGGCAAAATCAAGCTATGGGGGCGGCTTGGGCAACAGCACGCAGACGTTTTGGACGCTATCTGTTTCGAGAGAGAAAAGAAGGCTGATCTAGAAGACGGACGCATCAAGCTGTTAGTTGATCCGGCAAAGGTTCGCCGGCGGGCGGGCATCACAAGCGGCACACAGTTCCAGTCCATACTTAAAGAGCTTGAGCAGGCGGTCATCGAGATCATCGAGCCGGCGCACATCGCGTGCAGCGGCCACCTGATCGACCACATAGACTATGCCATGCGCAGCGACGGCACGCGCATTACGCGCCATAACCCGCTCACCGGCGGCGAGCGGGCTCTGTGGCGCGTAGAGCTCGGCAAAGCACTCTGCAAGCTTGTGGCTGGCGACATCTGGCTCGGATACGACCCCGCGCCGATCGCGCGGCTAGACCGCGGCATTGCACAAGCAATCGCCCGGCACGTGCTGTCCCACAAGACCGAGCCGCGCTGCGGCTGGACGCTAGACGGGTTGATTCGGGCTGTTGCTGGCGAGATTGATGAACAAGCAATGCGTGACCGGCGGCGCGAGGCCCGCAAGAATTCAGTAGCGCTGGCAGACCTCGGCATCATCATCGATGGCGATCGTGTGCGGCGCGTGGAGCAAAAGCCCGATAGCGTGGAGCAAAAGCCCGATAGCGTGGAGCAAAAGCCTGGCGCGTGGAGCAAAAGCCTGGGGTTAGCAGATACAGAATCAGATACATAATTCAGTGGGCGGGGTTAAAAAACCCCGCCCCCAGAAGAACAGAGGAAGAAGGCCACCACCCCGCCCCCCAAGGGGGCGAAGAGGAAAGAAGAAAGAAACATGGACAACCAGATGGTCGAATGGATGCTGTCGGCTGCAGGCGCAGGGCTCGAGGTTGCGGCAGCGCACTATGACCCGGCAACGGGGCGGGTTGATCGCGTGCGCGAGGGCAAGCGCAAGATTGCGTCGCTTGCCGACTATGACCGGCTGCGACCGTGGCTGCGCCACGAGAACGCGCATGGCAGCAACATATGGATCCGGCCCGCCGCAGCAGAACATCCGCTGGTCATGCTGGACGACCTGCCGACCGCAACCGGCGCTGCTGTAGTCCGCAAATACCGGGCGTTGGCGGTCGAAACATCGCCCGGCAACGCACAGGTCTGGATCGTCTGCAGCCGCGCGCTGACCCGCGAAGAGCGGCAGGACGTGGCCCGGTCGCTTTGTCGCCGCGTCGGCAGCGACCCGGGTGCAATCTCGGAGCCGAGGTGGGGGCGTTTGGCGGGCTACCGGCAGCGTAAGCCGGGCAAAGAAGGCTTCATGACGACCATCATTGGAGCCGCTGCGCTCGACCGACCGCTGCTTGACCCGGCCCCGCACCTCGAAACCGCCCCCTCTTCGCCGCCCGCGGGGGGCGGCGCGGTGGTGGCCTACCAGGGCGTCGATGAGAGCCGTCGCGAGTTTGCATTTGCATGCCATGCCCTTCGCCGCGGCATGTCGCCCGACGAAGTCCAGGCGGCGATAGCTGCACACGTAGCAGCAACCGGGCGTCGTAAGAGTCGCGACTATGCCGCGCGCACGGTCGCGTCCGCTCTCGCCCGCCTGCAATGACCCGCGCGCGCAGGCCTGCATGCGAGCTCGCGTAAGCGTTCGGAATTTAGTCCGGGGTCAACTTAGACACGTAGGCAGCGGCAATCCATAACTACTTTGGGCTACCAACGGGGCCTGGAAATCATACTTCCGACCGCGAAATCCGTCGGCCATCGACCGTAAACAACGTCGCCTGCTCCCACGCCGATGGTGCTGCCACGCTTTGCCGGAAGCGCCTCGGGATAATGTAGGCCATCGTGGCGAAGGTCTTTGCCTGCGGGTTGGCTGGCAGTCTGGCATCGTAGATCGCGGGGCGGGGAAAGCGTACATCGCCGATCCAGAAGGTAAAGCTGTCGGCTGGCCCCCGAATGCCACGCCCAAAGCCCTGCTTGGCTTTGCGCGCAGCACGCGCCCGTATGATCGCATGAAGCGTACCCTGCGCGCGATCCGCGCTCATGCCACGGCGCTGTAGCTCAAGTGCCATTGCAAGGTTAAAGCCCGTGTCCACCCGGCCAAAGGGAATCTGCGACATGATGACATGCTTGATCTTGGCCGGCTTGCCATCAGGCCCCGTGAAGCGGGAAATATCGAATCCTTCCCACGACCCCGGTGTAACGAATACGCCGTTGGGATCAGCAACCAGCTTCGCCGCGCACGAGCTCACCGTCTTGTCGCGGGTTTTCTCAATGACCGGCAGGCCCGCCGCCCGCATCGACTCAGCCAACGCTGCGGTTGCCCGGTAGCTCGTGGTAAGCACCAGAACCCTTCCACCCTCCGCGTGGGCCGCCGCCGCCATCTTCGTGATGTAGTCCACCCAAGCCGGATTGACCTGCGCCAAGACTTCCCCTTCCTCGCCCGCCTCGTCTTCCTTCGGAGGCAAGAACGGCAGGGGCGCTGCCGGGTCGGAGCACACGATGCGCACGCGCCCAAACCGGCTCGGCGTAAAGATCATGCCCCGGCGGTTCATCTCGTCGCAGGCGTTTGCTGGCGCATAAATACCGTAACTATCGGCGATCTCAACCAGATCTGGCACGTCGTTGCGGCTGGGCACACTCACTGTCGCACTCGTGAGGATGAGCGCCTTGGCGCGAGGGCGCGCTCCCTTCGGTTCCTGAAAAAGATCGGGCTGCATAGGCGCATGTTCCTGCGCCTCCCCTTCGGCGTTGTTTACCCATACCCCCCAAATGCGCTTGAGTAGCCGTGCAGGCTGCAGGCGGAATGTCCGCAGCGACGGGTAGTGCCTGGTTGGCGACCAGCGCAGGGCAACCACTTCCGTCTTCGAAAACCCACTGCTCCCCTTGATCGCCCGGTAAATGGATGCCAGCTCATACGCATGCTCGCGTAGCTCATCCTCGTTGTCGTCAGCACAGGGCGGCCTACTCATCAATGGCGACAGGGCGTTGCCGATAGCTTCGATGTGCCTGATTACGGCTTGCCGCTCGTGAGCAGGTATATCGTCAAAGAGTATGACGGTCTCTTGCCTGCGTGCGTCCGGAAGCTCATCCAGAAGATCCATCATGTAGGCCCGCAAGGCTTCGATTGCCTCGATGACAGCCTCGCGCTCTCGCGCGTCCCTTGGCGTCCATGCCCGGGCAGAGGCCAGAAAGGAGTTAAGGGGCAGCAGCTCGCTGCTGGCCGACCGGGCAGCATCGGGAAAACGGTCGCACTCATCAACGACAATCACGCCGATGGGGCGCGTATCCTCCGGGTCGTCTCCTTCGAGGATGGGCTGCCCAATCGCAATGGCCTGACGAATGAGCATGGCGTGGTTCGTGACCACAATGTCGGCTTCGTGCGCCTGCTGGACGTGGCGCTCGAACGCAGCACGCGCCGCCTCGTGCGTCGTATCCGCGTTGATGCAAAGATCTTCCTGCACAAGATCGCACGGCAGTGCATCGATACCGTACTCCTCCAGGAACTGCCGGAACTCTGCGCCGGGGTTTTCTTCGGCCCAGCCTTCCAGTGCTGCCAGATCGCTCTCTTCTTCAGCACCCATTTCGCGCTCCTTGCGCAAGCGCTCGGCTACTGCCCGCACGCGGTCTGGATCGACGAAGTTGCGCCGCCCAATGCGCAGCGCAGCCTTGAGGCGCACCCCGGTCTCCAGCTCTACAATGCGCAGCGCCTTTGCCATGTCGCACCCCGGATCAAGCTCCCCGTTCGGCAACCATGCGATGATCTGGTGTTGCAGCGCCAGGGTGTGGGTCGCAATGATCGCGCGGCTGCCGTGCTCGACACAGTCGAGACCAACGGCCACCAGGTAGCCGATGGTCTTGCCAACGCCTGTTTCGGCTTCCGCAAAAAGCTGGCCCCCAGGGCGGGCGTCACCGCCATTTCGTGCCGCTTCGATCCCCTCGGCAATGAAGTCAGCGTAGGCTTGCTGCACGGGGTTTGGATGCAACCCAACCGCCGCTCCATGACGGCGAATGGCCTCGGCAGCCCGGGTGACGGTTTGAGTCTCCATGGGTCGCCTCCTATTTCAGGTTGGCAAACGATTCGTGGGTAAGGTCAAACTTGTCGGCAGCATCGCGCAGGATCTGCGGATCGAGATAGCGCGCAATCGGCCCCTCCGCTTGTAGCCCATCATAGTCGCGGATCGTCAGCGAACCAAAGGATTCGAGTCTGGTAGAGAGCGGCCGCCGAACCGAGACCGCCCAGTAGGCCGAGACGCGCCCCAGACCGTGGGCGCGGTGCCCACCGAGTTTGGGATCAAGCGCCCACAGCGCCAGCGCCTGTACAAAAAGCGCCAGTTCCACCTCCGAAACGCGCCGCAGCATCCACTCGTGCGCAAGCACCGTCCCAGGTGGAATCGCTTCGTAAGAAAGGTTGGGCAGCAACAACTGCACCGCCTTGCTGTCGCGCATCTGTAATTCCAGATTCGCCCTGCGCTCTCGCAGCGCCTTGGCGTCGTCGCTTTTGCCGGATTTCTCAAGCTTGCGGATCTCTTTGTCCAGCGCCTCGATTTCGCGCTTGAGTGCGCTGCGCCGCGCAGCCTCAGTCTGCCGCTTGATGAAGTCATCAAGCGCACCAGGGGCCAGCATCTGCGTCACGTTCGGGTTGCGCTGAAGGTCGTTGGCGCGCACCCCGCGAAATTCCTGCGCGCGCACCGGCTCGGGGCTTGAATCGATAGCATGCGAGCACTCCACGCTGCCTGGGACATCGAGCGTGCCAAAGAGCGCCACGATGGGATTCTTCTCGCGCACGAACGCAAACTTGAGCGTGTGAAGAGCGCTCGCCTCCCCAGCATCCGCGGCATCAGGCTCGTCCTCATCACCCGCTTCTTTTCCGGCATCTTTGATACCGCCAACCGCGTTGAGAAAGTAGTCGTTCATGTGGTAGGGCTTGCCCGTGAGGTCATACATCAGTTCAACCGCCGCATGCCGCACGGCACTGCGGATGGTAGGCGCGTTGATGTAGAGCCGCTCACCTGTTGGCGTGATGATCGTTGGCTGCCCGCCGGCTTCGCGGCTCCTCGCAGCTCTTCCAACTTGCGGCAACGAAAAACTTACCGGGGTTTCACACTTGATGCTGCCGCGCAGAAGAACCTGTGGAATACGGTCGGTCATGGTCACTCCTTGTGGTTGATCAGCACATCAGAACTGCCGCGCCCACGGTGCGGTTCGCGCAGGTGGCACCACACAGCGCTCGCGCCGTGAGGCTTCGAGGTACGGCGGGGTCGCGACGGTGTCGATGACGAGACAATCGTCCAGCTGGTGCCCCATCTCAACCCACGCCTGAACCGGTATCGGTCGCATGGGTGTTGCACCTTGCGGTGTCACGTAGGCCATCGACAGGTCGTCGTCGAGTTCCTCAATATCAAGACGCTCGATACGGCCCCATCCCTGCCTGGTCTTTGCGCCAACAGAACTCAGATCAAGAAGCAGCTCGCGCACGCGCTGCACGTCCCCGTGCGCAAACCAGGTGACCGTCGAAGCGGCAATGCCGACGTATTGATCGAGACGGGTTTGGTACGGGCCGCGAGCAGTATCCACACGTTTGACCAGGATGCGATTGCGGTTGCGGCCAGTACCGGTCTGATAGGCAGGTGCCCACATCTCTTCTCTCGGCGTAATACCCGCCTTGAACGCCGGGCCAATCGTCTTGCGGGCAACGCTATCCAGAAAGGCGGCGCTGCCGTGCCACACACCCTCTGTACGGGCAAGCGGGATCTGGGTGTGGGCAGCTTCGAGGCTGTCGGTTTGTCGGTAAATGAGCGCCGCAAGCAGTGCATCGAACGTGAGGAAGGTGTCGCGACTGAGGATAACCGGGGTTTTGAGCGAAGCGATGACAGCAAACGAGGCGTGCACGATCAGCCCCCTTGCGCAAAAAAGACGCAGCCGTAGCCAAACGCCTTGCCGTGCCCGATGCCGCGCGCCGCGATGTGAGCAGCAGCCCGCCCATCGCGCACGAGCACGCGTGCCGACATCCGAATCGGCGTCAAGTACACCCGCCCGACGCCGGGTTTGCCCAGCGCCACGCTCGGCTCAAAAGAAAGCGCCAGATCCGCCACCTCAAACGCTGGCGACAACCAGTCCCGGATGCGACCCTCAGCGGCGAAACCGGCGCGCCAGAGATGGCGCCAGCGCTCGCTAAAACTCGATGCGTCGATCCACAGCAGGGCGCTTGCGCGATACACCCGCCCTCGCCTGGGCAACTCCATCTCGCGCCATCCGGACGCCTTAATGCGCGGCTCGGGTGAGCGTACATAGACCTCTTGCTCGTCGTCACTCACCGCAAACAGGTAGTCGCGCGGGGCCGAACGGTCCTTCGATAGCAGGGCCGCGACGCGCTGATGGCGCTCGTAAGGTGTGGTGCCCGCAAGATCCATGCGCAGCACGGTGTGGTAAAGTTGCAATGGGCTCACGAAACGGCCTCCAAGAGCACCATGTAGCGGCGAATGTGCGTGAGATCAACCTCGGCGTTGATCGCGCGCCCGGCAAGCGCAGGCAGCTCCGGAACCTGCTCCAGAGCGGCTTCGTATGTGCGTCGATCTTTCGACGACGGCTCAATGAGACCTGCCAGCACGTCCCGGGCCAGCGACAGGAACTCAACAGCCTTGTCCGCACGCACCCCGCGCTCGTGCAGCTTGTCACCAATGGCGCGTACATCGGCGTGCCGAACAACCACGAGACCTTTGACCTCGCCATCGTAATAAGCGTTGATGGCAGAACCAGGCGCGTTGAGATGCAGCATCGAGGCCGGAACAGCAGCCCGCGTAAAACGCACCGCAAGCCACCGCTCGCGCGCCGGAAAGAACAGCAATCTGTCAAGAACCTGATTGTCCCTAACAGGCGGCGGAAAACCAAACGCCGTGTAATCGGCAGTGCCGATGAATTGCACCCCAGAATCACTGATGATGAGCGTTGCCTTGCCAACACCCATTGATTTGCGCTGCAATGCTGGCCTGCGCAACCATTCATCCGGGCGCTCCGGTGCAACACGACAGCCAAAGCGCTCGTAGGCAAAAACAATAGCCGGATTCTGTAATTCTTCCATTGCTGATCAATAAATGATCAATCCAATGCGAAATTATACGGCATTGTCAGCCTGATTGCAATACCCAATTGCGAATCAGGCAATTGAAACAAAGCCAATAGGCCGGAAAAGGAAAGGTATCAGCCGCCTACACGGCGGAAAACGTCCTCCTTCGCGCCGCCGCAACCAGCGCGCACCTACCAGCCGCCTACACGGCGGAAAACGCCGGGTTCTTGGTGATCAGGCCGGAGTACCCCCTACCAGCCGCCTACACGGCGGAAAACAAGCCGGAAGAAGTCGGCCTAGGGCGCAACGTCCTACCAGCCGCCTACACGGCGGAAAACAAAAGCTGCAGCCAATCATCCGGTCTGGAGCTCCTACCAGCCGCCTACACGGCGGAAAACCGATCGCCTCGCCTGAGGCTGCGGAACAAACCCCTACCAGCCGCCTACACGGCGGAAAACGGCAAGAGAGAAAGCGAGTGTGTACGAGACCTCCTACCAGCCGCCTACACGGCGGAAAACGGGCTGTATGCCACCGCGCGCCTGCGCGATCCCCTACCAGCCGCCTACACGGCGGAAAACTGCTGCAGCCTGCAGCGCGCGTTTCACTGTCGCCTACCAGCCGCCTACACGGCGGAAAACGCAGTCATTCATCGACGGGCTGCTAAAGCTTTCCTACCAGCCGCCTACACGGCGGAAAACTACATCTCAGCACCAGATTTTCAAAGAACAATCAACGGTTTGCGCCGCCTGCCTGGCACACTACCTTCCTTTCCGGACGCTGCCGTATCGTGTTGATCAGGCTGTTGTTTTTCGGGCGACCTTCAGGGAAGGTTCCATTATTATACACTCAATCCTCGCTCGATTGCGCACGGCTCAATAGCAGCGTATTGAGCATGTTCAGTTCATTCGACGCCATAAAGTATCGGTCGTCGAATACCAGGTCGAGATTTGTTGGACTGAAGTTGCCAACTGCTGCAACCCACGGAAATGACCTGTACACGGCAACTGCTGGCATGACATTCCATGAACCAAGCGTTGCCGCCAGTTCGTCGTGCCATTCTTCCGCTTCGCCGATCGACAACCGTTTGCCCGATTGTTTCTTCTGGGACCAGATCTGATACTCGGCAGGAACCGCAATCCAGGTATTGAGCGACTTCAGATCCTTGACTGTTCTGAATTCGTTTGCTTCGTCGTGTTCCTCGCGGTGCAGGATCTGCAGGAGCGCTTCCGCCGGGTTGCGCAGCGACGCGGGAAGCGACCTGGTCTGTTTGATTTGGTGCAACTGCTCTTTGAGCTTTTGAGTGGCACGCATGATTTCGCTGTTGTGCTCTTCAAACGCGAACATTTCCCTCTTTTTGAATTCCGCCCAGTTTTCGATAACGACCGGCCCCCAGAAAACCGTGTCCGGCGGCAGCAATGGGCAATTGTCGGTGCGGCGCTGAATCAGTGGACCAACGCCTTTAGCAACCCGTTGAATTCTGTCTGCGATATCCTCAGAAATGTAGCTTCGTGTGTTTCGTTCCCGATTCGCAAATCCTTCCAGTTCTGTCCGGCCAAAGATTTTATTAACGTTGTCAATCGCCATTATTACCAGACCATTTGACTCTGTCCTGTGCTCATTTATGAAGACATTGGCCTCCCGCAGAAAAGCACTGACGTGCTGGGACATGGTGCTTACCACCTCTTCCGTCCCGGCAGCGCCCACGGGAACCAGGGCCAATGGCTGCATCAAGCCAGCGTCGCCGGTGATGCGCGTAAAGACCGTCGATCTGAGCATGACCAGCAGCGTCATCAGATTAAGCGAGTACATCAGCCACTGCCTCTCATCGACCGCCCCTTCGGAAACGATGAAGTCCTCGATGGTAAACACCAGGGTCCGGGGGATGACGTCGCCGTTGATCTCGTTGCCGAATTCGTCCGTGCGCTTTCCCCGGCCCCGATAGATCAGCTGGGCAATCTCCATCAGTTGCGCTTCGATGCTGAACCTGGGAAAGCTGGCAATGATCCAGTCGGCCCTGGGGAAAGAGACCCCGCGCGCGCCCGATGAGGTCATGAGAAAAACCCGCACCTTGTCGCGCACGCTGCATGAGACCAGGCGCTTGCGTTCATAGCCCGGCACCGAAGAGTCCAGTATCTGCACCTCATTCTCAGGAAGAACTTTTTGGTGTATCAGGGCGCTCCTGATCTCTCGTAGCACCCTCTTGTCTTGCGCGAAGTAGATGATCTGAGAAGCTTGTGACTTCAGCGCTTTGATGATCTCGGTGCAAGCGCTATCACGCAAGGCTTTCTTGGCATGTTCCAGTATGGCCATTCTTGGCGTTTGTCGCTCGCCTGCAGCCTTGCCTTTATTTATTATCCTTGGTTCTACATTCGTCATGCGAACCGAGTACCGCAACGTCAGTTGGCTTGCCGGAAAACTGTTGGTCATCACAGAGAGCGCCTGGACTTTTTGGCCGCCCAAGGCAATCTTGTTGACGGCAAGATCAAACGGGCGCTTGCCGCGAGAGCGGGAGACGAGGACTTTGTCTGGTGCTCGTTCGCCCGCATTGAGGTACCGGTCAAAGACCACCTCGTTTCCAAGCGACGCATCCGCTGCAACCAAAATGACGGTAAAGGGCGATGGCTCGTCTTCAAAGGGATCCAGGAACTCTTGCCGCAGCCATTGTGCGATGGCATGAACAAAGGGTGCTCCGGCCCCATCACCGGCCAATTCATCAACCATGACGACGATGGTGGGGATCTTTCGCGCGAAGTCTCTGCGCTCATCGACCCCTTTGAGTGTGTCCCAACGGTTGGCGAAGAGCTCCGAGAGAGATGAGACCGTCGTCTTGCAGTCGGCCCGTTCTTTAA
>Ga0209750_1000755_pt1 | contig 14435 bp, 7 predicted proteins | sample YNPBryulayer2012_FD_185813 | JGI IMG/M metagenome (GOLD analysis project Ga0209750, IMG submission 185813) | Anoxygenic and chlorotrophic microbial mat microbial communities from Yellowstone National Park, USA - YNP Bryant MS upper layer 2012... ...
GTGTTGGTTTAGTCTTTAGTTAATTGGTAGATATTTAAAGCGCGTTTTTTGGGCCCTTAGCTCAGCTGGCTAGAGCGTCTCGTTTGCACCGAGAAGGTCAGCGGTTCGACTCCGCTAGGGTCCACCATATTGAATTATCCATCTCGCTCGGGGCTTCGCCACTCGTTTCGGCGGATAGTTTTGCGAGGAAATCAAAGAGCTTTGTGAAATTAATTAAAATTTTTTGCTCGCTGATTTGGCGGTTCAAGCTGATTCTTTGGAGAAAATGTTTCATTCCCGAAAAATTTTCTTCCAAAATGAGATTTTTGGCTTGGTTGGCCTCTAAAATCCAGTTTCTAGTGAGTTCGAGCCAATGATTTCCTTTTCGCTCGCTCAAAGTCGGATAATTTTTCCTCCAAAGTTTTCTTTTCGCTCGTCAACGCGTTTTTCTTTTGCTAAAATTCGGCAAGTTCAAAAGTTCCTTCAAGGTAAGCGTCGGTTAGGCGGCTTATTTTTGTTTTGAGTTCGTCAACTTTCTTTTTAAGATTTTGAGCGAAAAGGTCTGATATTTGGAGGTTCTCGTTTTCCCATTCTTTCAATTTATCTAAAAATCTATCTCGCCAAACATCAGGCAAAGAAACTTTTTGACATTGTTCCTTTATTTGCTCGGCTAATTTTTTTTGCTGCAAAAAGCGCCTTTGAGAACATTTTTTAGTTTTGCTTTTGTAGGTGCAGTGATAATAGACAAATTCAAGCCCGCTTTTCTTGATTTGTTTTTCCGCGGTAATGGCATAGCCACACTCGCCGCATCTGGCAAAACCTAAAAACTTGAAATCTTTTTGCTTTGACTTTTTGCGGAGCTTGCCTTTGTCTTTCAAGACTTGCCGGATTTGGTCAAAAAGTTTCTTTGAAATCATTGGCTTATGGCTCCTCTGATGAAGCTCACCGCAGTAAAGAAAATGTCCGTAATAAAAAGGATTTTTCAAAATATGCTCAACCGATGACAAGGACATTTTCTTTCCGCTTTTCGCGCCAACCAAGCCAAGAGAAAACATTTTGTCGCAAATTTGCGATAAAGTGTAATTTCCAGTGGCAAAAGCCTCTAAACATTCTTTCACTTTGCGAAATGTTTTTTTGTCCGGCTCAATCGTGCGAAGTCGTGGCTCGTTGAAATAACCAAGCGGAGCTTTTGCTGAAAACTCGCCTCGCCTGATTTTCTGTCTAATCTCTCGCAAAATGTTTTCTCTTAAATTGTCGGTGTAATATTTCACCTGTCCGAAAGCGACACTCAACATAAATTTTCCTTGCGGTGTCGCTTCAAACCAAAATGTGGGAAATTTTAGCGATTGGATTTTTCCGGTATCCACAAGATAGATAATCCTTCCGCCATCAATTGAATTTCTGGCTAATCTGTCGGGATTCCACGCTAAAATTCCCAAAGCGTTGCCTTTTTCAATTTCGCCAAGCATTTCGTTAAAAATTGGTCGCCCCGGTTCTTTGGCAGTTTTGCTTTCGGTAAATTCTTTTACGACAAAAAGATTATTTTGCTTGGCGAAATCCCGAAGTTCGGCAAGTTGTGCTTCAATAGATAAAATTTGTCGTTCTTCTTCCTCGGTTGATTTTCTGCAATAGATAAAGTATTTGATCATAGTTTTTACTCCTTAATTTTATTTGAAAAAGGCAACGCTTTACACCGACAATTTGATAAAATCTCGCTTTGCCTTTCGCCTTTGGCGAAAAAAAATCGGCTTTTGTTTTTTTAAAACAAGCAAACTTTTCAAGTTTACAAACCACCAAATCAGCCAGCAAAAACTTTCAATTGATTTCAAAAAGCCATTTGATTTCCTCGCAAATGTTCCCGCCGAAACGAGTGGCGAAGCCCCAAGCGAGATGGATAATTCAATATGGTGGTGTCTGCTGGACGATGTCAGAACCTTTTTCCAGCAAAATCCAGAGGATTTTGCTGATTGACCCGCCCAGCATTTCCGCCCGCCTGACGGCATTCTGCTAACGCAAAATTGCGGAAACGCTTTCCCACCCCCAGCCCCCCTTTTCTTTTTGCCCGCTCGCTTTCGGGCTTCGTCCAATTTTTTTGCGGACGGGCTATTATTAAAATCCATAGTCGTCCTTGCCCCACCCACCCAGTGCGCGGGCGACAATAAGGAACTCCCTAATTTCGATTGACTAAATACAGAAAATTTCATGTATCATCACTTGATGATAAAGTGATAGTATCACTACTAACTATAGTAGTAAAGTTATACGAATATGTCAAAGGGAAAATCCACAATTGGGGAGAACATTAAGAAGTACCGAAATAAACTCGGTATTTCGCAAGATGTCTTATCAAAAAGGGCAAATCTTGCTTTTCATACGATTGCCAAAATTGAAGCAGGGGCAACCCCTAATCCCACCATTGAAACGGTTAAAAAGATCGCGGGCGCTCTTGGCGTTTCGCTCGATAATTTAATGAAGTAATTTTTATGTCATCAACAGTTAAAGAAAAAACCGAAAATAAAAATGGCTTGGTGTTTGTTAAAGAAGTAGCCAAGTATTTTATGGATTTTTTGGAAACTGATTTTCACAAGAGAAAAAATCCAAAACGAAGCATTCAGTTGCGAAGTAATAATAATTTACTTATCGGTTTGAACCTCAATAAATATCCGTCCTTTAATAATATTGTATGGAAAGCAATCAATCACGCATTTGATAAAAATATTCTCAATACAATTCAGAAAGGAGTTTATCGAACAAATATCCCCAAAAATCTTCTTGATTTGGTGAAATTACAATCTGAAAAAATAAACGATAAACAAATTGAAAGAATACTTGAACAATCCGCTGAAGAAATTGAGAAGTCAGCTGCAATATATAAAAAAGAATACGACCAAGCATTAAGTATTTCCTTAAAGGCCGTAGCGAAAATCATAAAAAACAATCTTGTCTTGCCGTTTATTAGTAATTTAGAAAAGCCTTTAGAGAATCTAAATCTTGGTGACGAAAACAATATTTACTTAATGGAAGAGGAGTTAACTTCTATTTTATCTTTATTGTTAGAAAATAAAATTTCTGAAATTTTAAAACTTCTTTTGTCAAAAGAAAAGGTTGATATTCCAAAACAACTAAAAGATGTTTTTGAAATTCAAGATATTAAATCAAGCATTTCCTCATTTTTTGAGAGTTTCCAAGTGGGAGATTTGTTCGTGGAACTCTATGAGATGGAGAGAAATAGAACCATACTCGATAAACAAGAATTTTATTTATATTTCTGCGATATTACTTTTAATAAAATAAAATATCCGATTTTCTATATTCCTTTTTCTGTTGGAATACAAGCCAATTTATTAACTATTGAGTTTGATTCGCAAGTTTATATTAACAAGAAAGCCCTTGAATATATTAATCAAGAATATAACCAAGAAAAAGACAAGAAAGGAAACCTAAAAACAATAACGGAAAGGATTATTTATCTAGCGCAACATAAAAATAATTTTCAAGAATTGATAAATGAAATTATAAGTGAGATTACTAATTTTTTTGAACTGGATAAAGGCGTTGATTTAAGTAAACCGGAACCTCAGGTTGCAAAAAGTTTCTTGGTAAGGTTATCAAATAATTGTTATATTACCCTATTTGATAAATCAGACGAAGCATTAGTTAATGATTATGAGGAAATATTAAAATTACTTTCTTCCGAGAATAATACTTTAGCAGAGGCTTTCAATAAATTGATAGACGATTTTATTCATAAAAACCCACAACCGTTCAATCCGACAATCGAGGAAGAATGGGATAATACAATAATCAGCGACCGCCTTGTTTTCAGGAGCCCAATCCCCCTAAATAGCGAGCAACTCCAAATTTTATCGGCAGTAAGAAGTGAGGGGTGTAAATATATTACTGTTGAAGGTCCCCCGGGAACTGGAAAAAGTCATACAATTACTGCGATTGTTTTTGATTCAATAATCAGAAATCAATCCGTGCTTGTTCTTTCAGATAAAAAAGAGGCTCTTGATGTTGTAGAGGACAAAATAACGGAAACAATGAATAAGGTAAGGAATGATAAAAATTTTCAAAACCCGATTTTAAGACTTGGTAAAACAGAAAATAATTATCAAAATATTTTAGCTGCCCCAGCACTAAAAAAAATCAAAGATCATTTTAAAGCCGTAAAAAAGAATTATGATGATCTTGAGAGTAACATTGAAAAGCTCGTAAACACCTTAAAAGAAGATTTAGAAGCCGAAATTTTGACTTACAAAGAAATTGACCTGAAAGAAATTCACGAGCTCATTGATTTAGAGTCCTATTATCAAAGTAAAGGATTTCCGGTAGATATTGACGAGGTATTAAATCAGCAGGAATCAGCCATTGAACTCGAAGAATTTAGGAATATATTTTTATCGTTAAAAAATAAATTAGTTATTGATTCAGACAAAAAAGAAGATGAATTGCATTTATTTAAATTACTCAACTTCCGTCTCGATGAATTTAAAAATATCTCTAATTTCCAAAAATATCTATGGTTATTAAATTTTCTTTCTAATGCGATATCTAAATTAAAAGAAGTCTATGGGGCCAGCCTACTTTCAATATTAAAATTTGAAAATTTCAGTGATAATAACCTTGAAGTGTTAAAGGGGTTTATTGAAAATTACGAAAAAGAAAGAAATTGGCTTTTTGGTTATTTATTTAAAAAAGCAAAAGTAGAAGAACTAAACAGAGAGTTTAAAAAGAATTTTAATTTGTCATCATCTTTTGACCCCCATCAAAATTTGACGGAATTAAAGAACATTTTTAATATCTTCTCGTTTGCAAATGATTTAAAAAATCAACTTGATACAAAATATGTAATTAGTTTTGATTATCTTAATTTTATTCACGAAACAATCAAGGATGAAAAAATTTTAACATTATTAAACGACTTACAAAAATTAGGTGATGACCTGAAATTCTTAAATGCTAATTTAGGAAAATATCCAAAAACGAATAAAAAACTAAAAATTGATTTGTCCTCTTTCAAAACATTCTGCGATAATGAACTTATAAAAATACCAGACCTTGATTTTGATAGGTTAATAAGATACATAAATTTGAAACAGAAAATTGAAAAAGATTTTAAGAATATTCCAACACTCAATTATGCCGAACAAAAGAAAAATATTGAAGATTTGGTAGCTACACAAATGACTTTCCTGCTTGATAGTAGAGTGATTGACTTTTACGAAAACAACAAAGCAACAGCGAAGGTTTTAAGAGATATTATCAGAACCAAACGGCGATTTCCAAGAGATGAATTTCTAAAATTAAAGGATGCATTTCCTTGTATTTTGGCGGGGATAAGGGATTATGCCGAATATATTCCCCTTGAACCCGAAATATTTGATTTGGTAATAATTGATGAAGCCTCTCAGGTTAGTATAGCTCAAGCATTTCCAGCCTTATTAAGAGCGAAAAAAGTTTTAATTCTTGGAGATAAAAAGCAGTTTAGTAATGTAAAAACTGCACAAGCCAGAACAGATATAAACAGAGAATATTTAAACAATCTTAGAGATTGCTTTATAAAAAATGTTTCGAATGAACCTACTAAACTGGTTAAATTAGAGAAATTTAATATAAAGACCTCTATTCTTGAATTTTTTGAATTTATCAGTAATTACAATACCCAATTATTAAAATACTTCAGAGGTTATAAAGAAATCATTTCTTATTCAAACAAATATTTTTATCAAGACAGCTTACAAGTAATGAAAATTAGAGGCAAGCCAATTGATGAGATATTGAAATTTTCTTTTATAAAACATGACGGTAAAAAGGAATTAATACCAAATACTAATACTTTGGAAGCTGAGTTTATTATTTCTGAATTGAAAAAGTTAAAGGATATTGACAGTAACCAAAGCGTTGGAATTATTACGCCCCATACTAACCAACAGAAACTATTAGTGGAGATGATTAATAGATTGCCAGAAAGAGATTATTTTTACGATAAACTAAAATTAAAAATAATGACATTTGATACCTGTCAGGGTGAAGAAAGAGATATTTGCTTTTATTCTATGGTTGCAACCGAAGAAGATGATCATCTTTGGGGCGTATTTATCAGAAATCTCGATGACATAGATAGAGAAGAAGAGGGAAGAATAAAGGTCCAAAGGTTAAATGTCGGTTTTAGTCGCGCGAAAGAGTGTATGCATTTTGTTTTAAGTAAGCCACTTGAAAAATATTCCGGTTCTATTGGTGAAGCATTAAGGCATTATTATTTTATATTGAATGAAACAAAAAAAGAGCGAAGTATAAGTGAGGTTGACGAAAAATCAAAAATGGAACCGGAGGTGATGCACTGGTTTTATCAAACTGATTTTTGGAAAAAAAATAAGGAAAACATCACATTTATTCCGCAATTTGAAATAGGAAAATATCTAAAACAATTAGACAAAACATATAATCACCCAAATTATAAAGTTGACTTCTTATTGGTTTATAAAGACGAGGTTCATAGAGAACATAAAATTGTAATTGAGTATGATGGTTTTGAGCATTTTAAGGAGATTGACGAGATCAACGAATTTAATTATCAAGATTATATGAAAGATGAAGATGTTTATCGCGAGAAAGTATTAGAGGGTTACGGTTATAAATTTTTAAGAATAAATAAATTTAACATTGGGAACGATCGGATTAAAACACTAAACGATAGAATTGAAAATTTAATAAAAGGTAGAGTTGATAAAAATGATTTAATAAGCCGTATACATCAAACTATTGAGGGACTGCAAAATGGCGAAATGAAGGAGTGCCCAAAATGTAAAGAGATTAGAAATCTTGATGATTTTAAAGATTCATCATTGATAACTGGATACGGAAGGTTTTGTAGATTTTGCAAGGGGTATGTTTCAACAATGAAGATTGAAAGAAAAGCCAAAACTGCTACAATAATTACCGGCGACAAAATTTGTCCAAGGTGTGATTCGAAGATGATTTTAAGGAGTGGGAGATACGGTAAATTTTATGGTTGTTCAAAATTTCCGTATTGTCGGGAGACGCGACCTTATTAAGGTTAATCCATCTGCTACCCTTTTTGTAGTCCGTCCGCGAAAAAATCGGGCGGAGCAAACTGCAAGTGAGTAAAGCTGGTTAATGCGTGTTGTATACCTCGAAGGGCTGAAATTTAGCACAACGTTCTGTAATGAAGCGGAGGAAAAATTCAGAGTTGGCAGGTGATCGCTCTTTTTCGTCACTTCTTTTTCGATGTGTAAAGCAAGATCCCAGTTAAAACTACAATTAACCCTATTAAATCAACTGGGATTATCCAAAACGACAAAGCACACCCTATTTCTGATGGACAATAGCAATCAATAAATTGAGCCCAATGGTTTTCAAGAAGTGTAAAAGAAAGCGGATACAATTTATATCTATCTGGGGGACAAGCACAACACCTATAAGGTGAAATTTTGGCAACAATTACAATTACTGTAGTGATTAATAAAGCTAAGATGAGAAAAATAAAAGCGACTCTTCTTTTTTTCCATTGTATTTTTATATTACTCCTTCTTTAAAAATCTTTCCAGCGAAACTGTCAATTGCATATAACTCGTTTTTATACGAATTGAATGTATAATATCGACCTTTTTGTTGCCTATTATACCAACTTGGTTGTGTACAATTATTGATGAAATTCCAATAATTTTTTACAAAAAAACTTACCTCTAATCTGGCTTTCCTCACATACTCATTTAGAGTCAAACTTACTAAAAATCTGGCTAACACAAATTAATAATTTTCGTCTCGCAATTATAAAATCCAGTTGCCTTCAATTTTGTGACAACTTTAACAAATAAACAAAAAAGATAAAGATAAGAAAACAAGGTCTCTACAACAAAACCAACCTTGCAAGTTGGCTAACAATTAGCCTGGTTTCAAGGATATTCCCAAACCACCAATTACCACCTTGCCAAAATTAACCAAAAGCTTTTATCTGACTGATCAGTTAGTCAAGCTAATGTTGTCTGGTTTATGGACAAAGAAGAACAGTTTTACCAAGCTCTAGAAGCGGTGTTTACCGGCGCTAAATGATGGTCAAGGCGGGTTTATCAATTTGCTGAAAATTAAATCCAATTACTACCGCAAAATTGAGAAATTATTGAAAAAGGATATAGACCGGGCCTTAACACAACATCCAACTTTTAGAGACAAACTGTTTGACAAGCTCTATTCGTTTTTTAGCCGCTATTTTAGCGAAAGTGGCTCAATTTATTTTAATTCCACACCTTTTCACAATAACATTTACGAAAGAGTTTATACCGATGACAGAGACGTGGTTTTGTTCTGGAAAACGCAAATGCTTTACTATGTGAAGACTGATAGGATTTTCAAAAGTATGTCCTTTTCAAAAGTATGTCCATCGACATCGAACTACCCTACCCCAAAGAGTCCGAAACCACTCCTCCTGTTTTAGAGAGTCCGAAGATCTGTCCTCCTCTCATAGAGGGGTCAGGGGTGTTATCTCCCCCCTTAGAGGGGTTAGGAGTGTTCTTCAATTCTACTTCGACGCCAGCACAATAGAAAACAAAAAAGCCAACGAAAAAAGCGATTTAGTTTACGAACTAAAAGAAATCAAGGAAAATAAAACAATTGTATTTAGTGTGTACAACTCAGCAAAAGACAAAGTAACCAAAACAGACGAATACTCAAACAACTCAAAAAGAATAAATTAATATAAGTTCAGAAACGTTAGAGCGAGCTTTTCGCACTTTTGAAAACAAAGCGAAGTTGATTTTATCAACGAATTAGAAAATTATCTGCAACAAGAGAATAATTACTTTAAACAATTTGACTGGTGGTTTTTCCCTAAGATCGACGAAACCTTAGATGAAGTTTATATTCCCTACTATAATCCAAAGACAAACAGAATTAATAAATTCAAACCAGATTTTATCTTTTGGCTCAAAAAGGGAAACAGCTATATCATTCTTTTCGTAGACCCCAAAGGCACGGAATATGCCGACGGATACCGAAAAATTGATGGCTATTCCAGGATATTTGAAACTGGAGAGCAAAAAACTATCTACAACGAATAGTGGTAAATACCAAATTACTCTTTCAAACCAAAGAAGGAAATGCTAAGATTTTAGATAATTATAAACCTTATTGGTTTAGTAGTCTTTCCGATTTTGCAGGTGAATTATAGTCATTTTTTAACTTGCTCAATATTTGATGATATTTCACTCGTGTTTAGCAATTTCGCAAGGTCAATTACCAACTATTATTGAACATACATCATTTTGCTAACTTTTTACACCAATTAAAATAGTACAGGACTTACACAAACGAGAGTGTAAACTATGGATAGACGAAACGCTGTTTTTTTATGTGTGATTTAAAAACAAAACCTATCTTTTAGTTGACACTCCCACACAAACTTGGGAAAGTGAACTACTCAATTACTGAATCCTTTTATTAATCAAATGCGTAAGTCCCATTAATTATAAATCATATACAAATATACAAAATTATAGGTGTAAAAAGCTAATTTTTTAACTAAAATTGAAGTTTACCAAATACTATAAGTAAGCTTAAGCATTTTAGGACTAATCGGCTACCATTTGTTTTATCCATACCAACTACATATTAACAGTTATCACCTTTCCAAGCAGACTTCTGCAAATTTATGAGTAAACTATTGGCTGTTTGTTGGCTACTAGCTTTGCTAGCCACAAATTGGGTTGGTTTGGTTAACCACGTCTGGACTCAAACTCGGTTGTCTCTGGAAGACCAACAAGCAATTCAGAAAACTCCAGATGGTTTTGAAGAAACTATAGCTAAAAAAATAACTACGAAGTTTTCTCATTCATATCGCCCAAAAGTCACCATCTTAAGGAAGACGTTAGAACTTTACGGAAGTTGTATTTAGATAATACCACCACATATATTAGTTACGATGTCCCTAACTCTAAGTTAGCAGACAGCTTGGAAATGCTTAGCCCTAACACAGCCAAAATAACGATTAAAGTTACTCTGTATGGTAGGGTTTATATGGATAACATAGACAACTCCTGGTTTTTTCCTGGTTACTAGTTCGAAACTAAACCTGGTTACTTCATACTAAAAAAGAGAATGGTCGTTAGTCAATTAGTGAGACCAACATTCCCCAGCTAATTAAAGATGAGTATAATTTCCAGAACGTTTCACACTATCAATCTATCACTATTTATAAAACGGTGTTATGGTTAATTACACTAGTGTACTTTGTTTTGTGGATTTGGATGTTGATTGATTTACTAATCACTTGTTTTGCCAGCCGTCAGTAAACAAAAAATTACAAAAACCAACTTTTGTGGGTTATAGCCATAGTTTTTCTAAATTTGCTTTGGCAGATTTGGGGAATCTGGATGGCATTTTACTTTATGTTTAATATTGCAAACCAAACTATAAACGAATTAATAGCTGTGGAAATACAAAACTTTATTTCCATTTTGCTTAATTTCGTTGGTCCCGTTTTATATTTCTTCGTTATCAAGCGAAAAGCATCACTCAATGAGCCTGTTACCTTGACAAATCATAATCAAATAAAGTAAACAGATGATTATTTGTTTGCATTTTACTGGTTTTGCTAGTTGATCGATTTCAAGTAATTCTAACTTAGACTCCTATTGCTAGAGAAGAATATTAACCTAACCTGCTAAAATATATACCGAAAGCAAAACTTAAGTTTTAACTAATCTAAATTCAAAGCCTAACTTTGTATTCTTTTTTGCGCTTTGGCTAAACTAATCTACGGTCAAATTAAGCTGTGATAGTCAAACTTTATATCAGAAAGTTACAACAAGGGACATTACCAGCATACATGAATTCATAGAAGATGGATAACCTTTTATTAAACTCCAAAATCTACGAAGCAGAGGTTATAAAACAATGGTTAAGTCAAATAACTTAACTTACAACAATACCAAAGGTCAGTCGGCTATACCTTCTTGGTATGTCCTTACGTTAACCAATAAAATTATCGAATTTGCTCAAGCGGGGTTTCAAGAACAAACATTATTTCAAATTAGAATTGCTTCTAATTTTCAAAATCAAGTCTAAGGTAGGTGACTACTTCAGTTTGCAGAGAAACTTAATCAACCTAAACACAACCAAAAACACAGTGGGTTTTTTAAAAAAGTCCTGGCTTTGTGGAGCAGGGACAAGTAAGTATCAACCTAATCAACACTTGTTGTGAGACTGTTCCAAAAAACCCTAGACAAAACCTCCAGACGAAACTCCCAGACTATAAAAGAAGCAAAGACAAAAATAAACAGGTTGCCAGCCCGTAGAGCTTCCACAAAAGCCTACTATTAAATACCATTTTCTTGGCTAAGCCCCCTCTGAGCACTTTCAAGCTTAAGCCTACAGTTTGCTTGAACGTTCCCAAGAGTTGTTCCGTCCTGCGCCTTCGTTTTTCATACTTTTCCGAGCTCTCCTTGGACAGTTTTCCGAGAGGATGTTTAATGTTTATCCTTGAGGTTTCCTTAATCCCTATAGCAGGCTTAAACTCTTTGTCCAAGACATTTTGGATAATTTCCACCGTGTCGTATCCTTTGTCTGCTATGAAGGGCTTTCTCTTGAAACCTTCTATTTCCTCTAAAACTTTTTTGGTATTTGGATTTCACTCGCATAAGCTCCTCCTATTTTAAAGCCTACTATAACTCTCCTGCTCTTACTGTTCACTACTATAACTGTCTCAAAAGCCTTACGTGAGATTTAACAGATCTTACCTGCGTCTCTATGCCACCGAAGATTATATTTGTCTCCAAAAGCAAAGCCTTTAGCCTCTGTTTGTAGCACACCACCCTATCTTTCTTTTCACGAAGAAAGAATTTAGTAGATTCTTCAATAGGAAGTTTGAAAAGGCCTTCGCACTTTTGTAGACATGTGGCAAATAGAAAAACCTAGATCTACCTGAACACTAGGTCAATTAAATATCTAGCTAAAATAAACCTTAGAATTAAAGTTTTGTAAGCCCTGCTAGCCAGCAACCACCAAAATTAATAGTTAATTTTGGCTTTCCTACGCTCGTTGGGATCTAGGTATTTTTTGCGAATACGTAAGTTTTTAGGGGTAACTTCTACTAACTCATCATCACCAATATACTCAAGACACTGCTCCAAGGTCATCTGCTTGGGTGGGGTTAAAATAATACCTTCATCGGCCGTAGCCGAGCGCACGTTGGTTAGTTTCTTACCCTTGCAGGGATTAATTTCTAGGTCGGTGTCTCGAGAATTTTGGCCAATCACCATACCGGTATAAACTTCTACTCCTGGGCCAATAAACAACACACCACGTTCTTGGGCATTGCTTAAAGCATAGCTGTTGCTGACTCCGGTGTCTGTGCTAACCAGACTACCATGATCAGTGCGCAGTTGCACTTCAGCCATAGGCCGATAAGCCTCAAAAGTAGTGTGCATAATCACTGTTCCTTTAGTAGCTGTAAGTAGGTAGGATTTCAACCCCAATAAGGTCCGAGTGGGCATGATGGCTATAAAAGTAAATTCGGTGCCAAGTTCGTTTGGCTGAAGGTTTTGTATGTCAGCGCCACGACGGCCTAATTCTTGCATCACTACTCCTTGGTAGTCTTGAGGTACAGTAATTTCCACAAGTTCAAAAGGTTCTAGTTTTTGACCATTTTCTTCCTTAAAAATCACTTCTGGCCGACTGACTTCTAGCTCAAACCCTTCGCGCCTCATGGTTTCAATAAGCACTGATAAATGTAATTCACCCCTACCCGAAACAATAAATTTTTCACTAGATTGGGGATGGTCTTCTACCCTGAGAGCTACGTTGGTTTCTAGCTCTTTTAAAAGTCTTTCACGAATCTGTCTGGAAGTAGTGAACTTGCCTTCACGGCCAGCAAAGGGTGAAGTATTTACCCCAAAAGTCATCCGAATGGTTGGCTCGTCTACCTTAATTCTGGGTAAAGCTTGGTTGAATTCGGGAGTGGTAATAGTATCGCCAATGTTAAGATTATCTAACCCAGCCACCATGACAATTTCTCCAGCTTCGGCTCTGTCTACTTCTTGTAGCCCTAAACCATCAAAAATCAAAATCGAAGTCGCTCGGCCTTTGCTTACTCCATGTTCGGTAATGGCTTGGATTGGTTGATTTTTTTCAATAAATCCACTACTAATTTTGCCCACACCCATTTTACCTTTGTACTGATCGTAGTGCAAGTTTAAAACCAAAATCTGCAAGGAATTCTGGGTGTTGGCCAAAGTTGGAGTAACAGTCGGAGCCGGAATGGTTTCAATGATTACCTCTAGTAAATCAAACAAATGGTCTTTAAGCTGATTCGGTTGACGGCCAGCTTGGCCACGAGCACCACTAGTGTAGACTATGGGAAAGTTTAGTTGCTCATCACTGGCTCCTAAATCCAAAAACAAGTCCTCAATTTTAGCCAAAGTTCTACTGGGGTTGGCGGCAGGTTTGTCAATTTTGTTAATGGCTACCACCACTTTCAAATCCAAACTTAAAGCTTTTTTCAAAACGAAGCGAGTTTGCGGCATTGGACCCTCTTGAGCGTCAACCAACAACACTACTCCATCAACCATACGCAAACTGCGTTCCACTTCTCCACCAAAATCGGCGTGTCCTGGTGTATCAACCAAGTTGATCTTGTAATCTTTGTAATAAATACTGGCGTTTTTGGCCTTAATGGTAATACCTCGTTCGCGTTCTTGATCGAGGCTATCCATAATCAACTCCCCCAGTTGTTCTAAATTACGAATGTGTAAAGTTTGCCTAATCAAAGCGTCTACCAAAGTGGTTTTTCCATGATCTACGTGGGCAATAATAGCGATATTGCGAATTTTCTCAGCTGGATAGATAGACATACAAAAATTGCTTCTAAAAACTGTAGACACAGCCAGAATTGGCAAAGTAACTAGAAAATCTAAACTTTGTCAAAACCTAATAGTGTAACCTTTTTTAAAACACACACTAAACTCAACCATCCGCCAAACCAACAATTGGCATAAACTACCACTGAAATTAGTAACTGAGCTACCCCCTAAATGCAATTAAACTCATTTTAGATATTCAGCACACCCTTGAGCGAAATTCTTTAATTAATGTTAATAATTTCAACAAAATCAGTAAATGTCCGTAAACCTCAAGAATTAGCCAGTTTTACCAAATTTAACTAAAATTCTGGCCAGCCGCGATTGCCAATAAACTTTGTCAGTCTATTATTCAAAAAAGTCTTTCTTCGGTTTTGTGCTATGAGCTAATCTAACAAGTGTTAGACAATCAACTTTAGACTACCTTGATCGCCCGACTAGTATCTCCGGTAGTGAGATAACTATCTAAAACTTGAATAATTTGTTCAGCAATACGCTCTTGAGCTTCTTCAGTGCTACCACCAATATGAGGGGTTAAAATCACGTTAGGCAATTGCTGTAATTCGTGATAAAAACCAGGCC
>Ga0209750_1000765_pt1 | contig 14359 bp, 17 predicted proteins | sample YNPBryulayer2012_FD_185813 | JGI IMG/M metagenome (GOLD analysis project Ga0209750, IMG submission 185813) | Anoxygenic and chlorotrophic microbial mat microbial communities from Yellowstone National Park, USA - YNP Bryant MS upper layer 2012... ...
CCGATTACTCGGTATTCTTTAGGCGAATAACTGAATAACGCGAGCCGCGCACTCTTATCCAGAGAGGCGGAGGGACCGGCCCGATGAAGCCTCGGCAACCTTCGCGCCACGCGCGCAACGGTGCCAAGTCCGGCAGGCAAACTGGAAGATGAGAGCAGGCGCAGTGTGAGAGATCAACACGCCCTCTTGTCCCCTGCCGGCAAGAGGGCGTGATCGCGCATAAGCCAGTGACTTGCTGCTCCTGCTTAAAAGGAGTGGGCGTCCCAAACCATACACAAGTGAGCGACACCGTGAACAGCTTCATGAAATCACCCCAGCTCTTCTTCACCTCGGAATCGGTGACGGAAGGGCATCCCGATAAGATGTGCGATCAGATCTCGGATGCGGTGCTGGATGCTTGTCTGGCGCAGGATCCATGCAGCCGCGTGGCGTGCGAGACGGCGGTGAAGACCGGCTTCGTGCTTTGCTTGGGCGAGATCACCACGCGCGCCCACATCAACTTTGACCAACTGGTGCGCCAAGTGGTGCGCGAGATCGGCTTCGACAGCTCCGAGAAGGGCTTCGACGCCAACACCTGCGCGGTGCAAGTGGCCATCGCCAGCCAGTCGCCCGACATTGCGCAGGGGGTGGACGCAGCGCTGGAGGTGCGCGGGGGCGGCGCACCAGAGGACGAGGTCGAGCGGCTGGGCGCCGGCGACCAGGGCATGATGTTCGGCTTTGCCTGTAACGAGACGCCGGAGATGATGCCGATGCCAATCGCCATGGCGCATCGGCTGGCCCGCCGGCTGAGTGAGGTCCGCAAGCGCGGCGAGCTGCCCTGGCTGCGCCCCGACGGCAAAACGCAGGTGACCGTGGAGTACCGCTACGGCCGGCCCGCCCGCATAGACACCGTCCTGATCAGCACCCAGCACGCGCCCGAGGCGAGCCAAGAGACGATCCGCGAGGCGTTGATCGAGCACGTGATCAAGCCCACGCTGCCGCCGGACATGGTGAACGGGACGATGAAGATCTACACCAACCCCACCGGTCGCTTCGTCGTGGGCGGGCCGATGGGCGACGCCGGCCTCACTGGTCGCAAGATCATCGTGGATACCTACGGCGGCATGGGCCGGCACGGCGGCGGCGCTTTTAGCGGCAAAGACCCCACCAAGGTGGATCGCTCAGCCGCCTACGCCTGCCGCTGGGTGGCCAAGAATGTTGTCGCTGCTGGCTTGGCCGACCGCTGCGAGGTGCAGGTGGCCTACGCCATCGGCATGGCCCGCCCGCTCTCGATCAGCGTCGAGACCTTCGGCACCGGCAAGGTGAGCGACGAGCGACTGATCGAGGCGATCAAGCAGGTGTTCGACTTGCGCCCTGGGGCGATCATCCGCGACCTCAATCTGCGCCGGCCGATCTACCGCCAAACGGCGGCCTACGGCCACTTCGGGCGCACCGACGTGGATTTGCCCTGGGAACACACCAACCGCGTCGAAGCGCTGCTGGCGGCGGTGAGCTAAACACAATACACATAAAAGGTGGGCGAAGGCAGTGCCTTCGCTCACCTAGGAGCGCGTTACTTGTGCATTGATGAGTTGCTTGGCTGGAACTTGCTAGAGTACTGCTCAGCGATAAAGGCGCACCAGGCAGCGACTCGTTCCTCCGTCAATTGAGGTTGATTGACTTCATCAATGGCCAAGCCGGCGAAGTAGCCCTCATCCACGACTGCGTCGGAATGGGTGAACTCATAGCCTTCAGTGGGCCAAAGCCCGATGATCTGACCACCACGCTCTTGGACCTTGTCCCAGAAGTAACGCATTGAGCTGACAAAATGATCGGAGTAGCCCACCTGGTCGCCGAGCGCAAATAGGGCGACGGTCTTGCCGCTGAAGTCAATGCTGTCCATCTGCGGCCAGAAATCGGCCCAATCATCGGTCAGCTCGCCGTCGCCCCAGGTTGCTCCGCCGAGGATAAGGAAGTCGTGCGCAGCGATCTCTTCGGCAGTGGCGTAGGCGATGCATTTGTGAGTTGTCACTAAATCGCCCAGATACTGTACCATGCTGTTCACTACACTTTCGGTAGTACCGGTTTGTGTCCCGTAAAAGATTCCGATTCCCATTCGTTACCTCCTTTCATCGTATTTCAGTTATAAATATTCTTTTATAAAAAATTATAATTGAGTTGGTGTAGCTAATTTATTTCAGTTTAGGCAAATCTTGTGTTCTTCACTCAGTAATTCGCTCATGGTAAACAGAGCGTCTTGTAGCAGTTCGCTGAAGGAGGCGAATTCTCCTTGCTGGAATTGCAATGTAGCATTGCCTGCAGTTAAGATGAAGATCTGCTGTTGAGCTATAAAATGCACTGTTCCAAATTTACAGCGGCGTGTTCTGTTGCGCCTTTGACTCGGCATATCTTGACATTGGCCGATGAACACGGCCAATGCCGGCAGTTCGGTTGCCGGCATTAGGCATGCTACTGATCCAAAGTCGATCTTGATTCGCCCATCGGCAAAGGCGATCACGCACCAGCCGCGCGCCAGATTGCACGCGAGCGTCACGGAAGTCTGGCGGGGAGAGAAGAGATTCATCGCGAGTAATACTCAATCACGCGCGGCACATCGCAGATCACCGGCACTTCATCTCGCTTGGGCAACCTGCTCAGGCGAAAGCTCAGGCGCTCGCGAGAGGCCTCAATGTATGGCACCTGACATGGCGGGACGTCTTCCAGCCTGCTCGTGAAAAGCGCAAGGCCGCGGCTGCTTGGCTTGACTTCAACGAGATCGCCCACTTGTAGACGGCGGGAGGGCGCATTCACCGGATGACTATTCACCAAGAAGTGGCCGTGTGTGACCAACTGGCGCGCTGCATAGATCGTGTTTGCAAAGCCGGCGCGCAGCACCAATGCGTCCAGGCGCGTCTCCAATATCTGAATCAGGTTCTCGTCGCTGGCGCCTTTCATCTTGATGGCCTTGGCATAAGCCAGGCTCATTTGTTGCTCGCGTATGTTGTATTGAGCGCGCAGCTTTTGCTTCTCCAGCAGTTGTATCTTGTAGTCCGAGGGTTTGCGAGCAGTGTGTGCGTTCAGGCCATGCTGGCCAGGTGGACTTGGACGGCGCTGCATGATGCGCCCCGCTTTAGGCGTCAAAGCTATGCCTAATCTGCGCGACAAACGCACTTTTGGTCCGATGCGATTCATGTGCTCAAGTATGTCCGCTCGATCGATGCAGTTCAATACGCGTCGTTATGCCCACAGTTTGAGATAGCGCAGCGACTGGTATTGCTGTTTGAACGATCGAGAGTTGCTTATAGTTAAGCCAACGTCTTGCCTGCGCAGTCTGTCCAGCGCTGGATAGACCGAGCACAATCATCGGCGCTGCGAGCATGCGTTGGATGTGTAGCGATTTAATGATTAACCATCTCCCAGCATGGCACGCTGTCTTTTGCTGATGGCTTATGTGTCCCGCATCTTCTGTGCGCCATACTGAGGATCGCCGTCACACGGTTAGGACGTTATCTCTGCTTGAGTTGAAGGCGCTTGCTGGCTATGAGTGCTGCTCGGCTTATGAGCGTGCCCGAAAGGTCAATGGGCGAATGCCACCCCCACCGACGCCTTGTTCAGAATGTCTGGCGGCCTTTGGCCGGCGGCTGAACTGGCGAACCGGAACTGAGGCCGCGTTGCGCGCGATGCGCGCGCTGACTGCGCAATGGCTCATTGAGCAGCACATCAGCTCTGAACTGGCTGCTAAGTGGGCATTGTTCTATATCAACGAAAAACAGCGCAACCGGCGCAACCCCAGCGCTGCCGGCCGCGCCCGCTTCCTTATCACAGCAGCTCTGCTGTTGCAAACGGTTCAATCGGGGGCGGAGGCACAGCTTGAGTAGTTTATAAAGCCAGCCGATGCGAAAAGGTATTCTGTCTCTCGCCCGCTGGCTGGTCGTGCTGGCGCTTGTGATGTTCGCGCTTGGGGTTGGCCGCTTGATCTGGGCGCTTACGACGTCGCCACCGCCGGCAGCGCTATCGGCGGCGGCGCTGGCAGATCCCAATGGCCGATTCGTCACAGTGCGGGATGTCACGCTCTACATGGTCGAGGCAGGCCCGCCGGAGGGTCAGCCGATCGTCCTGGTGCATGGCTTATTGGGCAGCACGCAGGACTTCGCCGAATTGATCCCCGTTCTGGCCAGCGCAGGATACCGCGTCTTGGCGGTTGACCGGCCGCCTTTTGGCCTCTCAGACAAACGCGCCAGTGCGCCGATGACGGCAGCAAGTCAGGCGGACTTGCTGGCCGAATGGCTGGCTGAGCTTGGCCTTGAGCGCGCAGTTTGGCTGGGTCACAGCGCAGGCGGCGCAGTGGTCGCGCAGGTGGCGCTCCGCCATCCTGCGCGCGTCGCGGGGCTGGTGCTGGTTGCGCCGCAGATCGGCGGTGTTGCCAATGAAGAAGACGCTGGCAATCCGCTGGCCAATCCAGCCCTGCCTGCGCTGGCGACCATCTTTCTTCAATCGTTGAACCCCATCTCGCCCTGGGCGGAGGCAGAGCTGCGGGCCTACTTTGAAGAAGCGCGGCTGCGCGACTTCCTTCAGGCCCAACTAAGCGTTGCTCGGGTGAACGACGCGATGGCTGCTGCTGAAGCGCGCTTTACCCGCGTGCGCGGCTGGGAGGCTGGCTTGCGCGCATTTGGTCAGGCTGTGCTGGCTGATCGCGCGCCGCTACGAGCCAGCGCGCTATCCGCGATGCCACGCATCCCGATACTGATTATGTGGGGCGAAGCCGATGCGTTTATCCCCGTAGGCCAGGGACGTCAACTACAGAAAGCCCTGCCGACCAGTGCGTTGATCATCTACCCCAGAGCCGGTCACCAACCCTGGCGCGACCTCCCAGAAGCGTTTGCGCGCGACCTGCTTGCGTTTCTAAGTCGGCTCTCTTGAGGCCGTCCTCAGCCGGCTGTAATCTGGGCATCGTATGTTGACCTACCATGAGCCGTATTCGCATCCTGTTAATCGGCTTGTTTGGCGCTTACATGGGCTTCGCAATGCTCAGCCCGTTGCTCGCCCCGCTGGTGCGCACGCTGGGCTTGACGGAAGTGCAGGCCGGCTTGCTCCAAAGCGTCTCGGCGTTCGCTTGGTTTCTGGCAGGTCCGTTTTGGGGGCGGCGCAGTGACTTGGTCGGTCGCAAGCCCATCTTCGTCAGCGGCCTGATCGGTTTGGGTTTGGGCTTGGGCATCTTCACGCTGGTGGCGCAAGCCGGACTGAGCGGTTTATTGGCCGGCGGCGCGTTATTTGCGCTGCTGTTCGTCGGGCGGATCGTCGCCGGCGCGCTGTTCTCCGGCTCGCCGGCTGCTGCGCAAGCCTATATCGCCGACGTGACGACGCCCGACCAGCGCACCCGCGCGATGGCCAGCCTCGGCGCGGCCACCGGCATGGGCTTTGTGATCGGCCCGGCGGTGAGCGCGGCGCTCGCCAACTTGGGGCTGATCGTGCCGCTCGCGGCTGCTGCGTTGCTGCCGCTGATCGGCGGCCTAATCGTCGCTTGGCGGTTGCCCAATCCGCAAACAGCGGCCCAGCGCGAGCAGCCGCCGCGCCTCAGCCCGTTCGATGCCCGCATCCGCCAGTTCCTGCTGGTCGGGTTGATCGCAAACGTGGTGCTGGTCATGGCCCAGATCACCGGCGGCTTCCTCGTGGCCGACCGGCTGGCGCTGCCGCCACAGCAGGTGGCCCAGACGATCGGCGTTGCGCTGGTGATTTCCGGCTTGACCGTGGTCGCTGTGCAACTGGGGATCGTCCGCCGAATCAAGCTGCCGCCGGTGATGCTGCTGCGGATCGGGCTGCTGGCCTCGCTGCTGAGCTACGTGATGCTGCTCAACGCGAATTCGTTCCTGATGTTCGTGCTGGCCTTTGTCCTGCTGGCGATCGGGATCGGCTTTAACGAGCCGGGCTTCACCTCGGCGGTGACCCTGGCGGTGAACGCGACGGAGTATGGGGCGGTGAGCGGCCTGACTGCCTCGGTCGTCGGGCTGTCCTCGATGATCGGGCCGCTGTTGGGCACGGGCCTGTATCAGGTCAACCAATCCTTCCCCTATCTGCTGGGGATCGTGACGCTGGGGCTGATGCTCGGGGTGGTCTGGTTTAGCCCGGGGCTGCGCCAGTCGGTGGCCGTGGCCAAGGCGGGCTAACATACGCGAATCAAACTATGGAGACACCTGTTCAACCGTCAACGCCACCTGTGGAGGTGGTCAAGCGCAGCGACCGGCTGATGACCGGCTCGCTGATCTTCGTCTCGGTGCGCTGCACGCTTCAATACATCGTCCTGCCGTTTGTCTTGCCTCTCTTCGGGCTGCGGAACGACCTCTCGTTTGGCATCAGCGCCGTGATTGACCTGATCGCGCTGGCGACGATCGCCTACAACGTCAGGCGCCTATGGAACACCTCATGGCGTTGGCGCTATCTCGGCCTGGCCGCTGCAATGGTGGCCTTCATCGCCTTCATGCTCTATCAGGACATCAACCTGTTGCTGAGCCAGCCCTCCTGAGCGCAGGATGTTTACGACCGCAAACCGCATCTTCGTTGACCCGCAGTTCGCTGCGCAATTCGAGGCGAACTTCAGCCAACGCGCGCGCCTGGTGGACCAAATGCCCGGCTTCGTCCGCAACCTGCTGTTGCGGCCGGCGACACCCGGCGCGCCGTACATCGTGCTGACGTTCTGGGAGAGCCGCGAACACTTCGAGGCCTGGGTGCGTTCGCCGGAGTTCGCCCAGGGCCACGCCCGCAGCAGCAGCCTGCCCAAAGAGGCATTCACAGCACCCAATCAGCTTGAGATGCACGAGGTGGTGCTGGATTCCAGCGCATCGGCCCTCCCCTCGGCATCCTGAGCGCCGGCGAAGGATCACCCTGCCAAAACGCTCAAACCCTCACTGCGCAGCGCAACAGGGTAACAGCACGGGGCCACCGATGCCGGCATCGCTTCGGCGGACGCAGCCGCTGAGGCGCTTCGCCCGGCTCGCGCGCGGCTGCGCTGGTTGGGCTGCGGTCGTTAACCGGGCTTAATCCCCTGTGTTGCATCTCATTAACGCCCCTGCTTAACAAGCACATCCTCACAAGCGCACCAGCGCATCTTAGACTGCCCGTCTGCTATTTGCATGGCAGCACAAGAGTCATCAGCGCTGAGCGCGCAGTTCCTCAAGGCCGTATATCTTGCTGAGTTAGAGCATCCGCGCGTCACCTTAAACGTCTTGGGCAAGGCCCTGGGCGTCACGGCGCCGGCGGTGTCACGGCGTGCGGCGCGCTATATCCGCCGCGGCTACCTGGTGCGCGACGGCGCGTGCGGGCTGGCGCTCACGCCGAAAGGCGAGCGCGTCGCGCTGCGCGCAGTTCGCAAGCACGAGGTCTTCGAGGCGTTCCTCGTGAGCGTGATGGGCTATCCGTGGTATGAGGTCTTCACCGCCGCCTGGCGCAGCGCCACTTATCTGCCCGATGAGGTCATCGAGCGCATGTTCGCGCGCGCCGGCCATCCGCGCTACTGTCCGCATGGACACCCAATTCCCAGCGCCGAAGGCCGCATTGAGGCGGTCCTGGATCGCCCGCTGCTCAGCCTAAGCGAAGGGACGACGGGCGCGCTCAGCCGCATCTTCACCCACGATCCGGGCATCCTGCGCTACCTCGACGCGCTGGGCCTTCTGCCGGGGAGGGCGATCTGCCTAAGATACCGCGCGCCGTTCAACGGACCGCTGCACCTCCATGTCTTCGACGCGCCCGGTCGCGGCGAGCGCGAGGTGGTGATCAGCCCCGAGGTCGCTTCATTTATTCACGTGCAGCCGACTTAACCTGTGTCAAGTCATCAGGTTGACTGTGTGGCTAGCGCGTTGAATTCGGGATGGCTACACTCAAATGTGAGGATATGCAGCGCTGGCCTGTGAATTCCTTCAGGTGTGCGGATCGCAGGTTCAGGCTACCATAAAGCAAGAGGTGTGTTAAGCATGGGCATCAGCTTTTATCTTGGCGTGGCGACGGCAGTCGTATCGGCGGTGTTGGCGTTTCTGGTCTTGCAGCGCTATGTGCGCAAGGGGTGGGATAAGACCCACTTGCTCTTGTGGGGCATTGGGTTGGTGCTGTGGGCGCTGGCCGGCGTCTGCGAGGCGATCCTGGCTTTCGGTTGGAGCGACCCTGCCTTTCGGCTGTGGTACTGGACGGGTGCATTGGTCATCCCGCCCATCCTCGGCCAAGGCACGCTGCATCTGCTCGTGCGTCGGCGGGAGGTGCGCCTGGTGACCGATGTCCTGATCGGTGTCCTGGTTGTCGCCTCGCTGGTGTGGATGTTCAGCCTGTCGCTGAACGCGGCGGCCTTCAACCCCGGCGATGACGTCGGCGCCTTCCTCACCGAGCGCTACCGCGAGATCCTGCCGCAGAGCGCGGTGCGGCGCGTCCTGCCGCCGTTTATGAACGGCTACGGCACAGTGCTGTTGGTGGGTGGGGCGATTTACTCGGCCATCCTCTTCTTCCGCAAGCAGATCATGCCCAACCGGGTGGTGGGCAACGTCTTCATCGCCATCGGCGGCATCATCCCGGCCTTCGGCGGGTCGCTGGTCAAGCTGGCCGAGACCACGCCGGAGCTGACCGCGCTCGGCTCGACGCTCAAGTTCGCCGGCATCCTGTTGGGGGTGGTGCTGCTGTTCATCGGCTTCCAACTGGCCGTGCGCGATGCGCCGGCTGCCGTCCAACTCAAGCCGGCGGCGCAGAGGGGGGCTTAAGATGCGCGCCTTCCCTCGGCAGCTCCTTATCGGGGACGTGCTGGCGGCCGCCGCTTTTGTCGTCGTCGGCCAGATCTTTCACAACACGCTGGCGGCGCCGGATGCAGCGCAGCGCGCTATTCTCCAAATCGCCAGCATCGGCGCGCCTTTCGCGCTGCTGGCTTGGGCGTTGGGCGCTTATCCGGCGCGCGCGCCGGTGACGCGGGCCGATGTTGGGCTGTTCCTTTGGCGTTCGCTGTTGGCTTGGCTGTTCGCTGTGCCGGCCGGGTTGTTCCTGCGCGCCTGGTTGCTCGGCCAGCCCACCGTCCTGATGGCCTTTGTCGGGCCGGCGCTGGCATCCAGTGCGCCTTTCGTCTTGGGCTGGCGGCTGATCTATGCGCTCAGCGCCGCGCTCGTGCATGGCGGCAAAGTTGAACGCTCCCGTCGTTACAATTCGCGCCATGAACGCGCAAGCACAGGTGCTGCTTGAGTTGATCCGCGCCCGAAGATCGTATGCTCTGCCGGCGCTACGGCCCGACCCGATTCCGCAGGAACACGTCAGGCTGATGTTGGAGGCGGCCAACTGGTCGCCTTCGCACGGCCTAACCGAGCCATGGCGCTTCACGGTATTCGCCGGCGAGCAGCGCGCGGCGCTCGGCGAGCGCTTCGCCGAGGCTTATCGCCTGCTCACGCCGCCGGAGAAATACGACCCCGCGGCTGAGGAAGCCCAGCGCCGCCGGCCCTTGGGCGCCTCGGTCTGGATCAGCATCGGCATGTTGCGCACCGGCCAGGACAAGATGCCGGAGTGGGAGGACCTGGCCTCGGTGGCGATCGCCGTCCAGCACATCCACTTGGTGGCGCACAGCCTAGGCTATGCCGGCAAATGGGTGAGCGGCGAGATCGTGCGCCATGATTGCGTGCGCGACTTCGTCGGCCTCACCCCGCCGTCAAAGCTGCTGGGGTTCTTCTTTTTGGGCTGGCCGGCCGATGGCGCTTCACCGCCGGCCCAGCGCTCGCCGATCGAGGACAAGGTGTCTTGGCGCTGGTGAGCGCAAAGTGGTGAGCACCCACCCAACAGCACACGATTTAACCACACGCGGAGCGAGCGACTTGGTCAACTCGACCACGCAGCACCTGTCGTGAAACGATTCGATCAGTTGGGTGATTTGCGCTTCGGTAAAGTTCGCACGTCGCAACAAATTGACGCACACTTCGTTGAACACTGACGACAGCCTCGCTCTCACGAATCAGCGCGCGTGCGGTCACAGACTTGGTCGTATCGTCTGTCTCGATAAAAGCATACTTAGTGTCAATGAAGCAGTTGGTGACTTGATTATCTGGCATAAATTTCTTCGCGAGTTAAGGGGCGGAACCCCTGCACGCGCACAGACTGAGCAATAAGTTGGTCAATGAAATTCGCTGTGGTTTCGGGTGTCTGCTCGATCAGCAAGATGACCCGTACACGGTTGGAGAGATTTCTCAAATAGCGGCGAGGAATCTCAATGACACCGTTCTTGATCACGGCTTGGAACTCTATGGCTTGCATAACTCATCTGCACTTTCTGAAATTGGTCAATTGCCACCCAACGGTCTGCGCTTCGACTGCTACAAAGTGAGCAAAGCAGTTGGTTCACATTGATGGCTTCTTTTTCAAATCGCTTGTTTTTTGGCTCTTGCGTTTCCGGATAAACGAATCACAAAATGCTTATTGGGATTAACGCAATCATTATTTGCTCTTGCTTGCTCCATTGCGCTCTTTGGAGACAGTTCCGGCTGAGCAGCTCGCGTCTTTTCACCCCTCCTTCTCACCTGAGGATGCGGCTCCTCGGTTCCCTCTCCATCGGGCCCAACCTGGTTGACTATACGTCTGATGTGAAATCGGTTCTTTGACGAGAGCGGTAGCGTTCTCCATGCGATAAGTTACCAAACTCAAACGGGTGCGTTCACAGTTGGAGGCAAGGCCGATCTCACGCGGAGACGCGGAGAACGCGAGGAATTTGAAGGCACAGCATCTTTGGTCGCTACCTAGAAGGCGCGCTGCGTTGCCCCCATTGACGAACGCCCCCACTATGTCTAGTGCTGGTGGACGAACTGGTATTAATCTCAAAGGCAACCCTGGCGTCAGATCAGTGTTGAGGGGAGTGCTCAACTTTGGGGTGATTTGGCTCATCGAGATGAGAGGTGCAGAGAGCGCAGAGGATATGTAAAAATCTCTGCGCCCTTCGCGTCTCTGCGATGCGAGTTGCTTGTATCACCTTGTTCCTGCGCCTGCTGACGCAGAGACGGTTCAACCGGCGAGCGCGAGTCTTGCGTCTGCTCGTGGAAATGTTCCGCTGATAGCGGACCTTTCGTGTTGCTGCCGCGTGATCTCTTTCACATCAGATGTAAAGTATGAAATCGCTTAGGGAGCTTGCGCAACCGTTGAACCACGGCTTTCTTTCTGGTTGGCCTGCGCGTTTCTTGGAGAGGATGTAAAGCTGAGGATTACGAGCGTCACTTCCCATAAACAGCTTGCGCATCACACTGGTGAACGAGCAAGTCATCGGCCCATCCAGCCACCAATCGCGCGACGCGGTCAAGTTCGGCCTCCACGCGCGCCGGCCAATCCTGAGTGTGGCCGCGCCAGCCCAACGACGAGAGCCACCACTGGCGATAAGCAGTGTTGGCAAAGATGCCGTGTAGATAGACGCCGATCACGTTTCCCTGTTGCCAGCCCAGCCCTTCGTCAAGGTGGGGTTGGGCGCGCAGGCCGGCGGAGGTAGCCCCATGATGAATCTCATAGCCGCTCACCTCGCCTCCGTCCAGCCAGCGCACCCGCCGCTGGCGGGTGATTTTCTGAGGCTTGTGTTCGGTCGTCACGTCCAGCAGCCCCAGGCCGGCGATGTCGCCGTCTTCGAGGCCGTGCGGGTCGCGGATCGCGTTGCCCAGCATTTGCATGCCGCCGCAGATGCCGTAGATCATCACGCCCTGCTGCGCTGCGCGCACGATTTCGGCGGCCAGGCCGCTGCGCAGCAAGTAACGCAGGCTGGCCACGGTGTTTTTGCTGCCCGGCAAGATGATGGCGTCATATTCGGCCAGTGCTGTGCGCCTCTGCACTGGCACAAGCGCAACCCCTGCTTCATGGCGCAGCGGATCGAGATCGTCGAAGTTGCTGGCATACGGATAGGCGATCAGCGCGATCCGCACTTGGGCAGCGGGGTCTTGGCTTGGGGTGATGGCAGCGATGTTGTCCTCCTCCGGCAAGAGGTGCGGGATCATAGGAATGATGGCGAGGGTGGGTATGCCGGTGCGTGCCTGTAACCAGGTGATGCCTTCGTCGAGCAGGCTAGGGTCGCCGCGGAACTTGTTCAAGATAAAGCCTTTGATGCGCGCCTGCTCCTCAGGCTCGAGGCATAGCCAAGTGCCTAATAGATGCGCGAAGGCTCCGCCGCGGTCAATATCGGCCACCAGATACACGTTGGCTCTCGCCTCGAGCGCTACGCGCATGTTGACGATATCGCTCGCGCGCAGGTTCACCTCGGCAGGGCTGCCGGCGCCCTCGATCACCACCAGCTCAAAATCGCGCAGCAGCGAATGCAAGCTCTCGCGCACCGTCTCCCACAGCAGCGGCTTGCGCGCCAGCCATGGCGTGGCGGTGATCGCCGGATCGTAGCGACCCAGCACGATCACTTGCGACTGTGTATCGCCCTGTGGCTTGAGCAGCACCGGTTGCATGCGCGCTTCGGGCGGGACGCGGGCGGCCATTGCCTGGACATACTGGGCGCGGCCTATCTCTAAGCCATCGGGAGTGACGGCGGCGTTGTTGCTCATGTTCTGGGCTTTGAACGGCGCGACGCGCACCCCACGGTTGGCGAAATGCCGGCACAGCGCCGTGCAAATGAACGACTTGCCGGCGTCGCTGGTGCAGCCCATGATCATGATCGGTGTGTAGCGCGTCATCCTTTTAAGCGCAGCGGCAGGCCAGCCGCGACGAAGACGACTTCATCCGCTGCCTCGGCCACGATTTGATTGGCGCGGCCCAGCGCATCGCGGTATGCCCGCGCCCAGGCGTTCTCCGGCACGATCCCCATGCCCACCTCGTTGCTGACGATCACCCAGTCTATACCGCTGGCGCGATAGGCGTCCAGCAGCGCGCCGACTGCGCGCGCCGCGCCTAACTCTGGGTCAGCCGGCGGCTGCGCGCCCATGAAGCATGCCCCGCTGACGAACAGCGAGAGGCAATCCAGCAGGGCGCAGCGCGCGCCGGCGTCGGCAATCGCGCGCAGCGCTGCGTTTAGGTCATCGTTGAGGATGTGGGTGGGCCAGGCGGCCGGTCGTTCGGCGCGATGGCGGGCCAGCCGGCGTTGCATCTCAGGGTCATTTTGAACGTCGGTCGTCTCGCGCAGCGTCGCCAGATAGATCACGCGCAAGCCGGCGCGGGCCAATGCCAGACGCTGGGCAAAGCTGCTCTTGCCGCTGCGCGCTCCCCCCAGGACGAAGGTCAAATGCTGTGCCATGCCGCGATCAACCGCGCGTTCTCCTCCGGCCGGCGCGTGGCGATCCGAATCAGGTTCGGGTAGCCGAACGAGGTGCAATCGCGCACACGAATGCCCTGCGCGCGCAGGCCCTGCGCAACGCGCGCCGCGTCATCCACCGAGACCGTGAAGAAATGCAGTCCAGACCAAGTTGCCCCCAGCGCCTCGGCCAGCGCATGCGCCCAGGCGCGGACGATCGGCAGGGTGCGCGCGACGAATTCTTGATGAGCCGGCAGCGCCGCCAAAACGGCGGCCAGCGGCCCAGGGATGGCCCAGGCCGGCTGGAGCATTCGCAACTGGCGGGCGAGCAGTGGCGTGGTCAGTGCGTAGGCGATGCGCATGCCCAGCACGCCGTGTGCTTTGCCTGGTGAGCATACGCGGATCAGCCGGTCGCGCATCGCCAGCTCAGTCGGCGATTCGAGGAAGGGCAGATAGGCCTCGTCCACGACCAGCAGCCCAGGCCAGGCGGCGAGTTCGGCCGGCTCAAGCCAATGGCCGGTGGGGTTATGGGGGTTGGAAAGGTAGAGCAGGGTGCCCTCGTGCGCCTCAGCGCTGTGCATATTGAGCGCGGTGTGGCGCGGCAGGACGCGCAACGTCCCGCCTTGCAAGGCTACGCCGTGCGCGAACTCGCCGAATGGCGCGCCAAGGGCATAGACCGTCTGGCCGGGGCGCACAAAGGCCCGCGCGATGCGATGCAGCAGCTCGCTGGCCCCGACGCCCAGCACGACCCCGTCCGGATCCCAGTTGTGCAGGCCGGCCAGCGCTTCGCGCGCCCGCGTGTAGTGGGGGTCAGGGTAGCGATCTACAGGCGCCGTCTGCCAAATCCGTGCCAATTCAGGGTTGGGGCCAAGGGGGTTGGTGTTGACGCTGAAATCGAGCAGCGTGTCGTCCGGGCCTTGCGGCCCACCGTGTGCAAATGGAAGCGCTAAGTGAGCATCCACATAGCTTATTGTGCTGGGTACATTCGTCATCAGGGGCGGAGTAAGCCGGGCAGTCTCCTACTTCCAGTAGCGGCGCACCTGAGTCTTGGAGGTGTGGTCAGGCGTCGGGGTCAATGCCGGCGGCGCGCAGCTTGGCCGCCAAGCGCTCGGCGCGTGCGCGCTCAGCCTCGGCGCGTTCGCGCTCGGCTTCAGCGCGTGCGTGCTCTGTCTC
>Ga0209750_1000778_pt1 | contig 14195 bp, 17 predicted proteins | sample YNPBryulayer2012_FD_185813 | JGI IMG/M metagenome (GOLD analysis project Ga0209750, IMG submission 185813) | Anoxygenic and chlorotrophic microbial mat microbial communities from Yellowstone National Park, USA - YNP Bryant MS upper layer 2012... ...
ACCAATTGCTGGAATTCAAAATAAAACCGATAGATAAATATAAATCCCTTGCGTTCGGAAAAACACCAGCTCCAAACAAGGCAAAATTCGCTACTGAAATAGGAATGTTATACCATATCGCCGCTAAAACCCATTGATTGATAGGATGAGTCCCGTTGGAAGAGACAATGTTTCCGCTGGCATCTCTGTAATGCGTCTCTCTATTAAACACATTATCAAATCTCTCACCAGTTGGCGTCGAATAAGATTGACCAATGATATTGTTATTAAATGTTCTTATTCTCCAAGACGATAAAGGAGAAGAAACATGTGCGCCAAATAAAGTTTGGTCATCATTATTTGTCTTCTTAAAGAGAAACACTGCCAGTTGACCACCTGTAAAAAGCGTAGTGTCTGCGTATAAATGCCTTCGGTTTACGCCTTGTGCGAACAGCACTGGGTAACCACGATGTGAGCTGTCGGTAACTACCAGCGGGCGGTTAGACGGATTGCTTGGCAAATTCAGATTTGGTCTCACGCCTGATAGTCCCTGACCATCTAATTGCAAAGAAGTCGCTATTCCAGACGATTGCAAAGTTTTGAGTGAATTCCATGCAAACAGCACATTCGTGCGAGAAGCAAGTTCTTCATATCTGTCCACATAAATCACATCACTTGTGATTGTGCCGCTTAATACACCGTTTGCTCTATCTCTCACTTCTATTCTATATCTACCATATTCACTTGGAGTAAAGCCTTGCTGCAAAGACAATTGCGTTGCTTCATTATAAATCTTTGCAGAATTCAGCACCACAAACGGATTACTTGGATTGGTCGTATTTTTGATTGTTATCAACGCTTCTTGCGACACTAAGTTTGTTCTCTGAGTTTGAATGGTAATGTTATCCAGAAAGGCATAGGTCTCGTTATTCGCTGGTGTTGGCGGTATAACGAAAATCGGTGCAGTAAGAAGCGTAACAAACTGGTTGAACACCGACCTTTGATATCCAAAGCGTTGCCCTTCAAACACGACCTTGTAAGTCGTCGCCTGCATCAGGGTTGGAATCGTGAAAGTAAGTCGGTTGAAGTTAGGATTATCAGGGCTGGTGCCTACTGACACGTTAGGGTCAGCATTCCCATCAACAAATCCGTTCGTGCTAAAAACTCTGGCAAATGAAATCACCAAATCGTTGGTGGAGTCCAAGCGTAGTTCAAGGTTAAAGAGTACATCCTTTTCCACATCAAGCACAATCTGTGTGTTAATACTTACATTTTGAGCATTGCGTGAGGGCGTAACAAACACAGGGTCTTCAAAGCGATTGCCCTTAAGCCATTCCAAGTTGGCGGTAAGGAATGATACTTCCAGTTCTGTGTAATACTCGTTATAGCGAGTAAGCGTCTTGCTACTAATTCCTACACGAAAAGGCGTGCCAAAAGCAATGGTTGAATCCTGCAAGCATTGCAAATACACAAACCACTTGCCTTTGTTGAGGTCTTCCAGATTGACAATTCCTTTAACCGTTGTTGGGTTAAGTTGAAGTGCCTTGCATGTGATAGTGGTTTTGTAGTAGAGAAGTTCGCCGCCGCTTTCTTCGTCTAAGGAACGCACGCTTTCAATGTTAATCACAAGCGATTCTCGTTCAATTAAGCCCAAATATCTTAAATCATTTGTTGTGCGTGAAACATAGAGCAAGAAATCATACTCGCGAGCACGCTGTAAATATTCGCTTGCCTTAAACGACTGAAACGGCATTTCATTTCACTTGTTTGAGCGTGGAACCGCTTAGCCTTTAGCTAATCGGTAACTCAACGCCTTAAATTGGTTTTAGATGCGTAAATCCGCTTACCAGTTCAAGCATAGATTTGCCACTTAAAATCACAAGCAATCCGCTGGCGTTCTCGTTAGCATTGTTTTCCAATCCGTTGGCGTTAAACTTTGGTTGTGCAGCAATTGGCACATCATTAATAACCCACGAGTAGTCATCGTTGTAGAATTCAATCATTGCAACACCTCTACCTGCATTGAACAATCCTGATTCCTGACGCTCAAAGATTCGTTGCATAATGGCAACAAACAGCCTATCGGTTGCAGGTGCAAGTGATGCAAAAGGAATGAGCAATTGACCTGTAGAAATCATGTCAAACCCTTGACCATATGCACGCGGCTCGAAGATAGCTTCCATGCCAAAGACTTGCGTTGACGGAAGCGGATAGAATTCCTCAGGTGCTGGCGGAGGGTCAATAACAATGTTGACTCGCCAGATGTAGCTCTTTGAGCGTACCGCACGAATCTGCGAAAGCCTTGCGTTGTATTCTGCTTTTGCAGATTCGTAAGACGGAATGAGCGAAACCTTCTTATAAGCAGAGCTCGGCGAGTGAATATAAAACGATTCGGATTTGAGCACGTTGCCAGAACTATTCAGCGCCTCAACAAACAGCGTACGGTTGTAAATGTTTGCGTCGTTAGCCGTTCTTATAACAAAGTAATCACGAACATCTGTGTTATCTATCGTAACGTTAACGGTAATCGGAGTATCGCCAGTGTTGGAAGTTACTCCCGCTCCCGTGATACTGCCGTTTTCTCCAACAGTAATCATGTTATTTGCAAGTCCCGTGCCGCTTGCTCTTACACGCAAGGTTGTTACGTTGGAATCATAGACTACCACATCAATCAATTGTCCTGCGCGATAGACGCCTCCAGATTGAAGAACTGTGTAAAACATGATTATTCTCCTTTGACTTGATTTTCTGAGTTGCTGGAATTTGATGAAATACGTTTGCTTTCTTTTTCATCATCATCGTTCATTTTGTCTTTTGCCATGATGAATCCAAATCCTGTGTGCCAACCAATTACTGCCTGTTCCCATGAAATCTTATCGGTTAGAAAAGCAAAGGTTGTAAAGGCAATGATTGCCAAACCGATTAGCGTGGTCTGCCAATCTTTAAGCACTATGTTTTTTTTGAAGCCTTTCATGGTAGGTTTTGAGTAAAATTGCGTAATCTTCTGCCAAATCAAACCTTACTTCCATGTATCGTTCCATTTCTTTTGGATTCGTCAAAAATGCTACCTCCAAAAGACAAACCACATCGCACTTGTCTTGAAGCGTCCGCATAAGAAAAAGACCTTTATCGCCGTGCTGCGTCTCTGTATGGAGCTTAACGCCCGACGGTAATTCACGGTGCTTGGAGCGTCTCAGAACCGACCCCATCACCTGAACCGTTTTCTTGACGAGAGCATGTGCGAAATCTAAGGCAATCGGTTTGGGGTCGTCTGGCACAAAAATTTCCACACCACCTGCATTTGGCGAAACTGCGGCATTGAAGTGAATGTCTAAAACAATGTCTTGGCGATTTACTTTCTCTGAAAGCGCTGAAATCTGCTCAGATTGACTTATTTCGTCTCTGTCTTTCCAAACAGGAACGTCCCTTGCAATCAATGCCAAAGCAATTGCATTGCGAAGTTCAGCTGCCAAAACCGCTTCGTCATACAAGTTTGTTCTTGCGCCCGTGCCTTTACCTCCCACAATGTGATGACCAGCAAGTAAGTAAATCATAAATGCCTCGCGTTGATGACAAATTCAAGACCAGATAACCTCATTACAGAGTAGTTGTCCGTCTTAACGGCACTCTCGATTCTTCCAATCCTAAGCAGTTTTGCATTAAAAAAAACTTCGCGTTTGAGTTCATAGATAAATCTAACGAGCACATCTGCTAAGTATGGTTCTTCCTGAGACGGATAAACGATTGTTCGGTTTGCTGCTAAGACGCTGACGTTCAAAACAAGCTCAGTAATGTCAACTTCATCGGCGTTTAGTTTAGGCTGGATTAAATCTACGCCTTCAATGTCAAGAAAGAAGATAAGTTTGCTAACCTTGATGCGCTCTGGTTCGAGACCGTCAAAACGACCGTCGTAAAGCATAGCGTCGGCGTTGTGAATCTTTGCCAAATCTCTAATCGTGCTGAACAATTCATCAACGAAACTTGCAATCATGTGATACCTAAAATTTTATTGATTTCATCCCTTACCCACTTGTGCATCTTGCGCCAATCACGTTTTGGAATCTTCTTACCTCCAAGCGCATGGAATCTCATATAAAAAGGTATTTTGGCGTCAAAGTTTAGCACAAGAATTGCACGGTTTGTCTTGATACTTTCCTTGCGCTGAATGCTTGCGATAATCCTAAACTTCTTTAGTGTGGTACCCGTCAGTTGTAGAATCGGTCTATTCGGAAAATGCCTTTCTTTCCATCGCTTGTATCTCGGCGAAAGCGGCGTGTAAGGCTTTTCGCTTTCACCGCTTAAGTTCATCTTCACACTTCTGCGTACCACTTCACGAAGTCTTCGCAAAATGCGTTTTACAAACGATGAACTTTCAGGCAAAATGAACAACTGAGCAATCGGAGGCGCTTTCTGAACAGCACGATAGACCAATTCTGGCAGAGTGCGCTGGATGTTTTTCACATCCATTCTCACCAATTCCGCTTTCCTTGCCCTTGCTAAGGCTCTGCGAACTGTACTCGATACCCTTGCCATTAAAGCACCTGAATTACATTTTCAATTACATACTTCACCACACGAGTGTTGTCAGGAAAATTTGTATCTGGATAGGATACATCAACCTTTGCCTTATACATACCAGTTTTGAGCAAACTGGTGACGTCAGAAGTAAGGCGAAGTTCAAATTCGTTTTGAAGAAACCCTGTACCCTTGAAGATTGATGTTGAAGGAACATTAACTTCATGAATGTTATTACTCAGTAAAACAGAAAGGCTAACCGCTGAGCTACTTATATCCTCGGCAAGTCCTGTTTCAGGATTGCGAAGAAAGCATCGCACGCTGACGTCTTCTCCGGGAAACACCCTTTTAACAAACAGGTTCATAGGTAACTTGATATTTTGGTGTTTAGTGGAGTGTAATAGGCTGCGTATGACGTTTGCTTTTCTCGCAGCAAGTCGCCGCTAAGTGATTTCAGCTTTTCAAGGCGAGACAGAAGCATTTGCTCAGTATCGACAAGCGCTTGGTGCTCAGCGATAGAAGCGTGCCTTTTTTTGAGCTCAATCATGATGAACTCCGATAAAATGAACTTTGCTTCGCTTGGTTCCAGATTGAACGGTTTAATCTTTGCCAAAGCACGCTCCTTAAGTTCTTCAAAGAGCACAAGTTGCTCTGACTCGCTGAGGTTGTCAGCACTTAGCAGTTCTTCTACATCTTGCTGTGAAAAAGCACGCCTGAACTCGTCAATCGTAATCATGCTATAATCATGTTATGGTTGCTTTAATGACACCGTCAGCATCCACGAATGGGTATGCGTTTATTTCTGCAACGATGCGAATCGTTTCACGACCGTAGCTATAGTCGTTCTCCTGTTTTATAAACACTAAGTCCGGATTGTCCAGAGACTCAGAATTTGGCGCATGCGTCCAGTAAAGCGCATTATATGGCGTAACTGCAACAAGCAAAAAGGTATTGTCAGGAATAATTTGTCTAAAGGTCGTGTCATTGTTTTCGTTAAGTTCAACAAAAACTTCATCGTATTGCACAAGTTGCACGCCTTCCATTACACCGTGTGATTGCACGCTCTGGTAGTTTCCAAACGGTCGCGAAACAGAGTTAAGTCCGTAGAACGATGTAGCAAAGTAATTGATGTAGCTGGGATTGGCTAACATTCTTTTCCCGACCGAACTATTGTAGATGCCAAAGAATTTGACACCTGTGCCTCCGCCAATCTTGCGCAGTGCCTTAAGTTTCATGTCCCTGACGCAATTCACGACATTGCCCGTTGTACTCCAGTTTACATCGGTTGTGTGCGTTTCTATCGTGCCAAGTCTGAAACCGCTTGGTGCTGTATCTGATATGAGTTGTCCCAAAAGTTGCTCCACGGTGCGGTAAAGACGGTTTGTCGCATACTGCACTTCGCTTCGGATAATTTGCAGTGCAGCGCGATTGCGACTCTCATCGCTTAAACTGGCAAATGCTTGCAGACTGGTTTGGTCAATCTCGTTAAAACTGATTTCGCGGAGCAACGCAAAACGTGGGATTTTGATACTGGTTAAACGACGCTCAATCCCGCTTGCCCTTGGAACTTGAGCATCCCTTTCCACAAGCGGCGCAAGCCGGTGTGCTCCATACATGTAGTTGATATCGACAATTGCAGACGCACGATACAGCCTTGCCGAAAGCAGATTGTCCATCAAGAAGGTTTCAGCGGTTTTGACTTTTGAAGCTACTTCTCCAAGCGACCGGCTCTTAATAGGTGTTTGCAAAACAGAAACGCTCATATCTCATCTCCTTAGATAGTGTTTATTATTTGAATCCCTTGTGAATGACGATGTTTCTGACCGCAAGATTTGCGATTTCTTCATCTGTCAGCAATGTAGAAGTAACAGGCACGCATTGGTTACTTGCGTTAAGCACGCACAATTTGTTAAAGTTGAAGTGCCCAACTGCAACTTGTGCGGTAACGGTAGTCTGAGTTGAACCGCCGTTTAAGTCCTCCATCAAGACAGCAAAAACATTCGTACCTGTTGGGTTAGACAGACCTACGTAATTGCCTGTATCGATGCCTAACAATAGACCTCTTTTCAGGTTTGCGTTTGCTGGCACTCTTACAGGCAAGGCATAAAATGAGATGCCAGAAATTAGGAGCTCATCATACCTTTCAACATGAAAATCGGTTGCAGGATTGAGCGGGTTGGCGATTCCGTAACTCATTTTTCGTCTCTCCTTTTGGGTTTTGTTAAGCCTTCATAAGAGCGTCGACTGCTTTCTTGTAGTCGTCTTCTTCAAGGGATGCACCAGTGGTGAATTTTGCCTCAGTGCTGACTGCGCTAAGCGACATAATCATTTCCTTAAAGGCGCTAAGTTTTTCATCGTCTAAACTCATCGCAAAGGCGAGTGCCTTTTCAAGATTGTCTCCATAGACACGGTTTGAGCTTATTAGAAACTCACGAATTTCCTTTTCTCGTAATGCACGACGCAGGTTTTCTTTTTCCTGAGCCAGATTTGCCAGTTGCTCCTTGTATGCCTTGACTTCTGCTTCTTTGTTTTGAAGTTCAAGTGCAAGTTGCTTTTCCTGCGCTTCTCTTTCCTTTCGTTCCTGCGAGAACAATTCCTTCAGCGCAATTTTGAACTGTTCGATGATGTTGTTGTCCATAGCATTTACCTCGTTTTGTTTAGAGATATAAGATTTTAGTTCAAACGGTAAAACCAGTTCATCTACAAGACCCAGCTCCAGCGCTTCTTGGGCGCTGAACGATTTGCCGTTTGCCCACTTGTCTTCATTAGACAAGTTCCTTGCTGTTTTAACAGCATTTACGAATCGCTCGTGAAGATTGTTTACCATTTGCTGCAATTTTGCTCTGGCTTCATCACTGAGCGGTTCGTAAATATTGGGCACAGCCTTGTTTTCAGTCGAACGCAGTAGCGTTACCTGAATTCCTTCTTTTTCCATCTTCTTAGACATGTCATAATGCATTGCCACCACGCCAATTGACCCTACGATAGACGCAGGGGATGCCAAAACCTTTGTCGCCTGAGATGCTAACCAGTAGGCAGCACTTAGCATTTTGGTCTGCGTATAGGCATAGACAGGTTTTACTTTTGCCGTCTCTCGCACCAGTAAAGCAGTTTCCTGAAGCGCCTCAGAAGAACCTCCAGCACTATCAATATCCAGAAGCACAGCGGAAATCTGACCGTCATTTTTCGCTTGAAGAAGCGCTTCCTGAACGTTGCGGTAATCTTCTGACTTCAGTTCCCCGACAATTCTGATAACCTTCAGCATAGCTTAAAAGCTTGAAATGATGAGAAGTAAAATTAGAGCACCTGTTAAGATGCGAAATAGGAAAACTTCACGGTCTTTGCTTTCATGCTCTGCGCGGAGTTTTGCGAGTTTTGCCTCAAAGTCCAACTTTTGCTTTTCAATTGCTTTTGAGAGACTATCGATTCTTGCAGCGTAGGTTTCCGCAATAACACTTTGCACAATGGTGTAAGCAATCAAGCTGTCTCTGGATGCACGGCATGACGCAAGTGCGTAGTCGTTTAGGTAGATGACAGTTTTTCTCAGCAAAAGAAGTTCTTCTTCTTTTGGTGTCTTTTGGGCAACGGCACTATCACTTGCCAAGACCGCCAGCGTTGTAAAGGCTATCCAAAATCTCATCAATACGTTTCTTGAATTTGACATCGTCAGACGTGATAATCCTTTTGTAATCAAAGATAAGTTTATCCTTTTCTTGCCTTAAAAGAGAATCACGCAGAATTTCGATGCGCTTTTCGGTTGCTTTTCTTAGCACTTCAAGTTTCTCCATTGCTCTTTGTTCAGCAAGTGATTCGATTTTGGATGCGCTAAACAGTATGGTTCTGCTAAAGAATACGCCAGCGACAAATCCAACGACAAACACGGATAGGGCTAAGACAAGTGCAAATTGTTTGTTATTCATCGGCGGTGTCAGATTCAGCGTTAGACAAATCTTCAAAGTTCAGTTCTGTTTTACTACTGTCTGGTCGTTCTGTTTCGTCTGCCAAACTTTCTGGCACAAAGTCATTGACGTTGCGTGAGTATTTGTCAATGAAATATCGCTTCTTGAATTTGAGTCCGCTGACGTCCATGAGCGTTTTGTCAAGCTCAAGTTCATCAAGGAGGTCAAGTTCACGTTCATTGTAGAGCTCGTAGTAGCATTTCAGTTGCCACCCATTGATTTGGGCAACTGTTTTCATGATAGAGTTCGCAGCGTGTTCGATAGTACGTTTGCACGCCCAAACTGCCCTAAACGCAGATTCTTCAAAGACTTCAACGGCGGCTCTCGCTCCTACAGCCTGCAGGTCTTGAGCGCCAGATTGCATGAGAATGATATCCTGAATGATTTGGTCTGCATCGGAAATCTGCACGTCAAACAGCGTCCGACTTTCGGTTGGCACACCGATGAGCGGCACGACGGTTGTACCAATCGGTTTGACAATTATTCCTTTGCCCATGTATTCCGTGATAAGGTTTGTCAGTTGTCTCGCCTTGATTTGTCCTTCCTCTGAAGATGTATCAAAGTTTGTCTCCAGCAGGAGTGTCGGCACACCAAACTTTTCGGCGTTGAAGGCGCGGAACTTCTTTGCCATGTTGCGGTAAAGAACTTCATAGAATAGTCTGGATGCATCGCCTTCACCGTACGGGTTTTGGAGCGAGGGATTGTTACGGCAAACGAGTAGCCGGTGTGAGTAGATTGGGTCTTCACGGAGTTTTTGCTGGTATGCCTCAAACTTTTCCAAGTATGATTTGTTCCGCTCAAGGAATTCTTTTGAGGGGTCGTTAAACACTTTTACCAGTTCATAGCTCATGGTGTCGTTAGGGTAATAGATGAGGTTGCCAAGCAGGTCAAATGCAAACCATTCGTGAGGTAAGACGCTGACAGACTTCACTCCAAGTAATGTTTCCTTTGGCTCAAAGATAAGTTCGGTAACGGTGTAGCCGAAAAACTTTGTCAGGATAGCGCCAAAATCAAATTGTTCTCTGAAGTTTGAGTTTTCAAACATGTTTTCAAAGAAGATTGCCTGTTTGGAGGTTTCGCTATCCTTTTCAAAAGTGACAACATGGAAAGAGAAGTTGTTGAGGTAGAAAAGGAGTTTTTTGAGGCAAGACCACACGCGGCTGTCATACAATAGGCGTTTGTAGATAGAAATGTTCGCGTGCTCTTTTTGAAGGGTGATGTCGGGATTAGGTAATTCGCCTGACGACTCGGCAAGTAACTTTTTCCAATTTTTCCAAATCTCCATTAGAAGTCATTCGTTTTGAACTTATGAACAGGCACTGGTTCTACAGTCGTTGGTTTATACGAGAATTGTTGAGAATTTCTCAATCCTTTCGTTTCAGAGAGTCGGATTTCTCTTAGTTCATCTGCAAATGTCCAAAACCAGTATTTGACAGCATCTATGGTGTGGTCATCGTAGTCGATAGGTTCATCGAGCACTTGACCGTGTTTGGTTTGCCACGTGTAGGAATTGAACTCTCTCAGAGCGTTTACGCTTCTTTCGGTAATAGCAATGCGATAGTTAAGCATTTCGTTGATGACGTCGTATCGAAATCCCCTTATGGTTTTAGCGACTTTTTGCACGCCAATGGCGTTCAGTCCTGCACGGCGCAGGGCAAGAATTGCGCTTGGTCTTGCGCTATCGCATACAACAAACTTGTTCTGCAGGGCTGGCGGGATTATTTGCTTGCATTCTTTGGCAAGCACTTCATCTGTTAGACCTCTTTGGTAGAGGTATTCGTCAATGTAGAGGGTGTGGTCCGCATAACCGCAAAGCACAAGCGTCGACGGGTCGTTGTAGCCAGTGTCAAGTCCCCAGCCAACGCACTTCAGGTTATCTGGCATTTGCTTAACAACTTCAATGTTTTTGAAGATTTTTTCGCTTGGTTCAACCCACTCGCCAAGTCCGAGAGCTTGATAGCGCTCTGGGTTAGTGATTTTGAGCATCTCGATTTCCTGAACTTGTGAGGGCAGAAGGTTATCAAGGTTATCAAGGTAATTGCTTTTGAAGACAAGCACGTCTGGTCGATTCAGGATTTTTGTGAAGATAAAGTGTGATAAAGGAATGGTTGGGTTATAGTCAATGATGATGTATCGTTTGGTGCGTATAGCAAGTTCGTTGAAGGATTCGTAGCGGAAACCGTTTACTTCATTGGCGAACAGGATATCTCTTTCGGTACTTCTAAGTTTTTGCGGATTGTCGGCACCAAAGAATTCAAAGAGTGTTCCATTCAGGCGGTATTCGCGTCGGGTGAGGTGATGCTGAGTTCGGTCGTAGAGGTTTCGGGTTTTCAGGATGTCGACAAACATTCTTTCAACTGAGCCTGCAAGCGCAACGGTGGTTTCCCGAACGATAGAAACAACGGCGTTGAGGTTATCGAGTGCGGCGTCAATAAGGTAGGAGAGTACGCTATAGGTTTTGCCAGAACGTGTTCCGCCCTCAAGTGCAAAAATTCTTACGTCGGAGCTGAATGTTGCATACTTTAGCAGGAACACGTAGTTCGGATTCATGTTGTAACGCTTAGCGATTCTGCGTATTGCGGCGGGGTCGACGCTTAGTCTTTGCATGCTCTTTGTCGGTTAGGAATTGCCTGCATGGGTTTGACTATTTTGGTTACTTGTGATTTGTTCAACGGAGTAACTGGCTTGAACTTGAGTTGTTTCTTGGATGTATTCTTCAAGCACTTTTTTGGCTTTGTTCCAGAAGGAGTTTTCGCTGGATACCTGTTTTATCATGGAAACCGTCATTTTCCCTTCATGGAGTGCAATAAGTCTATCGATGCTTCTGAGAGCAATTTCAAGGAATCTCGGGTCACCGCTGAGTTCGGCGTTTTGGTCGCAGAAATAGACTTTAAGTCTTTTGCCGCTCTGGTCTTCAACGGTTTCTTCTTTGATTACGCTCTGAGAAACAGCATAGGCTTTAATCGCTTTATGGTAGATGTCGCTAACCAGTTCAAGCAATTTTTCATGGCTAAGGCTGTAGACGAGAGCGGTTTCTTGGCGTAGTTTGTCACGTTCAGGTTTAAGGGCTTTACAGACTGCTTGTTTTGTAATACCTAACTCTTTAGCGATTTCAGTGCTGGTTTTCCGCTCATGGTAGTAGAGCCAAGCAATTTGCTCTCGCCTACGTGCTCTGTGTCCGTATCTTAGCTCGTTCTTATCTGCCATAGATGAGAAAGATTTGAGTGGATGAATTCATTCAGCATCATTGGTATCGTTCCTTGATTGCGTTGAAAGACTATTTTCGCTGTTTTGACTCAGTTGTTTCCAGAAGACTCGGATATATCTCAGCTTAAGAATCGGAAGCAAAGCAGGCACATGGAATGCATAATACCTATTGATGATGTCTTTGTGCTCTACGTTGTAGAGCGACTGAATAATTTTGAACTCGATTCTGACGATGCTCTCCGGGATACCAGATTGTTTGGCAAACTTGGCAATTTCGTCATCACTGTCGTTGGCACCGGCATCGGTCGGCATGCTCAGGGCAACTGAATTTTGCAGATTTGGCGAAGCAGATGCAGGTAAACCGTTCGACGGAGTGTTTGGCAAAGCATGCAAAGCGTTTAGTAGTGATAAGGAGGGTGATGAAAGGGGAGGCGGGTGTGCTGGTTTGACTTTATGGTCTGTTTTGGGTTGATTCTTGCGTCTTTTGAGCATTGCCAGCACCATAGTTTCATTTTGAATGCAGGTTTATCGACTTTGCCTGCTTGCTTACCATTTGCAAAGGTATAAAAAGAGTTTGATGTGCCAAAGTAAAACGGCGGTCAACCTTTAGTCAGCCGTTAGTCAACCTAGTCAACCTGCTTACGTGTGCGTAGCAAACAGTTTCTCTTAGCATCATGCAGGTATGGGATTTGTCGCATTTCAGAACGGTGCTGGGGTATCCGGTAGAACGCCGTTGGAATCCGGAACCAAACCTCGATACTCTAACGGTCTAAGCTCGTTTTGCCTAAAGACAAAGAAATTCGTCTGCCCTATCCTTAGGATATGCTCGGGATAAAGCAAGTGTCCAACATCGTTCGCTTTAGCGGCGCAAATTGTATTCAATGTTTTCCGAATTTCAGCGCCTGAAATCATTTTGCATGCATACTTCTTTCTCAGGTCGTTTAACACAAGCTTTAAAAGGTTGGAAGGCGAAAGATTTGAGCGCGGCGCCGGCAGTGATTCGGCACAAGCAAGTGTTTTCCTTACCATTTTGCGGAGAGCTTGTCCTAAAAGCTTTGTATTTTTCATCAATATCGGATGTAGCTCTATCTTTAGCTCAAATTCAGCGGCACTGAACGTGAAACCACAACGCAAACACTTGATGACAGGCTGTTTATTTTTGTCAACATCAATCACTAAGGTAGGTTCGCCGAAGTCAAATACGCCGTCAATGTCAATCAATGAGGCAAGGTTAGCAGTGTTACATATGAGACAAAATGAGCGAAAATCGCCGTCAAAGTTGGCGAAAGTAAATGCTTCCGGTATAGCCACGTGCCAGCCGCAACGCAGGCACTTCATGAATGGTCTGCCGTCTTGCATAATTAAATCCATTGTGAAGTCGCATTTCTTGCACTTGACTTTCGGCTTACCTTCGAGCTCTGTCAGCGAATGCGAATCAACGGTTGCGGTAGAGTCAAGCTGAGCATCGTGATGCTCACGTGTGAGGTCAGGTTCTTCTTGAATGGTTTCAAGTTTGGGGAAATACAGCGCTAAAAGTGCATTAAGGTTACCTTGTCGGTCAATTATTTCCAAAGGCGTGTTTGGTAAGTGGTTTCCAGTTAGTGCGATGTAGCAGTCGCTGTCATAAACCTCAAGGGATTCGAATTCACGTGGTTTGACTTTGCATTTGTCCGTTGGTTTTGTGCCTCGAACGAAAATATGAAGTCCTTTACCGCTCTGACTTACCTCAGTCCATGAGTTCAAGATTCTCACGATGTTAAATGCCTCGTCGCAAATTTGTCCGTCGTCTCCAATGCAACCGTCCAAATCGATGCAGACAATGTTGTCTTCTCTTTTGAGAATAAAACCCAAACCGTTATATTTTGCAGGGTCAAAAGCACGGCAAGCAGTCTCAAAGTCCGTCCAATCATTCGGGTTTGTGATGCTTGCTCTTAAGCCGTCCGTGCGATACGGAACTTTGGTTTGGGCGCCGTCTCGGATTTCAAGTCTCCAAAGAATCCAACGGCGCAGTTGCTTTAGAGTTTGGGGAAAGGCGTCCGAGACGACTTTGAAATCACAAAAGTTTTGTATTTTTGTCATATCCTTTTTGTTCATTGTTGTTTTTGTTGTGAATCTTGGAGATTAGCAAATCTTCTTGTTGCGTCCCACGATGTTTTGCACATCGTGGGATTTTTTCTTTGCTTCAGACGATGCAAGGATTTCAGCATGCCGTCTCAGCACTCACCACGTCACCAGCTGAAAAGCCTCGGTCTGATTTCTTTCGCCTTGACAAGGAAGTGCAATGTGTGGGTTTTGTAAAGCTCGCAAACTTCTATCGCTTTTTGCACTGCAGTTCCAGTAATCGTGATAGCGTCTGCAGACTGTCCGTGTTGGTCGAAGCATTCAAGAATGCTAAAGAGTAGCGCATAACGTACCTTGTGCACATCAAGTCGCGTCATGTAGCGCGCCGTTATTTCAGTCATGTAGCCTGCCGTTGTTTCATCTAAATCCGTGCGTTCTTCATGCCACGCTTGCGCACTTTGTTTGTCAAGGGCT
>Ga0209750_1000781_pt1 | contig 14116 bp, 20 predicted proteins | sample YNPBryulayer2012_FD_185813 | JGI IMG/M metagenome (GOLD analysis project Ga0209750, IMG submission 185813) | Anoxygenic and chlorotrophic microbial mat microbial communities from Yellowstone National Park, USA - YNP Bryant MS upper layer 2012... ...
CACACCCACAAAAAAGAATTCCACACCTTGTCCACACACCCAAACAGGGGGTCCCCAAGCCGTGCGCCATACGCGCACGCAACAACGACCGAGGCTGGCGGGGTCGCGAAAAGCCCCCCCCGGTCTCTGGTAGGCGCGGGAGCGGGGCGCTATGCACCGCTTTTGGTCCAGTCTGGTTTTTTGCCCGTGATTGCACGGCGGTGTATAGCTACGGATACGCTGATTGCTGCCGCAGGCCTATACCGGCCGCCGTAGGCCTATACCGGGCCGGCGCAGGCCTATACCGGGCCGGCGCAGGGCTTGGCGGCCAAGAGGCGGGGTGGGTAAAGACAACGGATTGGTCTTACGGGGCCAAAGGTTTAGCCTCTGCCCCGTAAGACCTTGTGTAGGGCGGGCTATTGGGGGAAATACATTTTTTCGCCCGTGCTTGCGTCGTAGACGTGCATTGTTCCCTCCTCTTGGATGTACAATTTGCCGTAGTTTATGGACGCCCAGAATTCTATTTTTGCGCCGTTTAGGGGGAAAAATAGGGAGGCATTTTTGCGTCCGAGTCCGTCTGTCAGTTCAACGGCAATTTTGCCGTTTTCCATCCATACTTTCAGTCTTGCTTCCATACGCGTACCGGTTTTTGGGTTTATAGGTATATATAGCAATTAGCGTGCCAATCGGGCTTGTGAGGCTTCTGGTGTGGGCTATGGTATTCTATTCTATACTGGCCTGTATCGTATTGAAGACACCGAGGGGAGAAATATAGGCTTGGCTTGTGTTTTGACGGGTTTTGCGGTGTCTTGGATTATATACATACCTGTCTGTGATTATATACACTTGTTTAGGTTTTCACCTGCTGACATTCTGTCAGTCGTGTTTAGGTTGGGGTAGGTTTAGATGGGTACTGACATTTTGGCAGGTCTGGGTTTATAGAGCTGGTCGTGGTCGGGTTGTGATGATGATTTCTGTCCTCGGTGCTCACGCGTGCGTGCGCGTGTGCGCGTGCGCGCGTGTATGCGTACGCGTGTGCGCGCACGTGCGTGCGCGGAATTACGGGTTTATACTAGTACTGTGCCTAGCTAGTATTTTATTTTTTCTTGTTCTAGTATTCTGGTTGGGCTTATTACGGGTTTAGGTTAGTTACGGGAATTAACTTATTACCAGGTACTAGTTAGATTAGTACTCGAAGAGAAAAAAAAATAAATTACTGCCTGGAAGTAATCTAGTATTTACCTGGAATTACGCGTGCGCGTGCGCGTGTGTGAGGGGCTGGCTGGTTTTGGCCTTGGTTTTGGGTCTATTTCGCATTTAGAGGCGATTTGAGGCGGGTTTAGTGGCTTGGTAGGGGTAAGATACCTGCGGGGCTATTAGTCCGTCTCTGAGGGCGTTTATTTTGGTTTTTGGGCACCGAGGGGAGGGATTGGGCTTGTGGGCTCGGCTTCTGTCCTCGGTGCTTGGAGAGGGAAGAAATTGGGGCGATTTTGGCGGTTTTCGGGCGTTCTGAGGCGGGGTTGGAGGTGGAGTAGGGGTAAGATACCAGATAGGGGGGTAAGACGGCGCTAAGCGGGTTTATTTGGGGCGGGCGGATGAGGCTTATTCTCTCCCCTCGGTGCTGGATAGGTCTGAGAATAGGGGCTTTTTTCGGGGTTTTCGGGCGTTCTGGGGCGGGGTTGGTGGCGGAGTAGGGGTAAGATACCAGTGAGGGGGTAGAGAATGGCTGTCGGGCGTCTAAGTGCGAGGTTTGGGGGACTGCCACTTTGGCAGTTTGGGTATGGCATGGCGGGGGCAAGTGCTGGTATGAGGTGTTGGCGGCGGAGTTGGCACGGGGTTTGCTTAGTTGTCCGGTGATATGACGCACGTGGTAAAACTCTTCGGCGACATCACCGCCGAGAAGACCGAAAAAGGGACTTTCGTAGTCCGTAAAGGAGACAAAGTGGTAAGCCCCTACGAGTACACCGAAGTAAGACAACTAACACCGAGGTGCTGGAGACTGAAACGAGCGGATGTGGTAAAGGAAGACGTCCTGTTCGCCGGCAGAGTGTGGTTACTGGGGACTAAGTACGCCTATGTACTTGACAACGTGAGCTTCAAGAAGGTTCGCCCCCTAATTGCAGCTGTAAACAGGTGGGGCATTGATGTATTTGACGAGAAGGGTAATCGGCTGGCTGTTATACCAGACCATTACCGCCTTGTCGTGTTAAGTGGCGAGTTTTTGGTCTCCTTTGCGTCCGAAGGTCCAGCCCCTCAAATCAAAGTCTATGACCTAAGGGGCAACCTTCTTGCGTTGGGGCCTATGGAGAAGGCAATTCCAGAAGCCCACAAGCTCAAGGAAATACTTGAACGTTTGGCATGAGGTTTGCTTATTCGTTAGGTGGTATGACCGACGTGAAAATACTTTTCGGCGACATCATCGCCGAGGAAGCAGTGAAGGGAACATTCCTAGTCAGCAAGGGCGGCAAACTGGTATCGCCGTTTGAGTACGCCTATTTTTGGAGGCTAACGCCTAAGGCCTGCGCCTTGAGGAGAGATGGAAGCCAAAAGGTTGACATACTCTTCGATAATGGGCGCTGGTTTTTCGGGGCAATCTATGCGCACGAGCTGTCCAAGCGTTGTCCGAACGGGGATGAGTATCTAATTGCCGCAATTGTGCAGCATGGTACGCACGTCCTGAACGAAGAAGGGGACTACCTCGCATTTATACCGGGGTATCCTCGTATAACATTCCACTACGACTCTTTCCTTGTCGCATTCCATCAGGAAGGCCCGACTCCTCGAGTTAGAGTGTACGACCTTCACGGACGCTTCTTGTCTGAAGGTGAGCTGTGGGATGCAATCACCGAGGCAATGGAAAGGGTGTAAATTGAATATGCGGCTGGATAGTATGGCGAGAGTCGACGAAATGGCTACTGTGCTTGTAAGGATAGGCAAGTGGCCGCATTGCGACACCCTCTATGCTGGTGTTTGTGAGGCCAGCTCAGAGGGTGTCGCCTCACTTTTGGGAGTGTCTGAGCTTGTCGCTCTTCGCGCTCTTAGGAGGGCTGGGAAGTTCGTCCCAGTCCCCCCGTCAGAGCACGACGATCCGGGCCCGATGTACATTGCAGTAATAACACCAAAAGCCAAGGTGCGATATGGACAAGCGTCTGTCTAAGAAGCGAGAAAGGCTGCCTTTATTTGGCGGGTATTATGCTGAGGCTACCGAAGACGGCACTTTCTTCGTCCGCGAGAAGGGCATTCTCAAGTCTCCCTACGAGTACTCGGCGGTGGACGTGTTGACAAGATACTCGTATGCCCTTTTTAGGGCACGCGAGCCTAAGATAGACATCCTGTTCCCAGACCTAAGCTGGTTCCTTGGGGCTGTCGATGCGTATGAGGTGGCCCATTTTGGAGGGCCTAACGGCATTTCTTTGATTGCTGCCGTCACCGAGGAGGGGACAAAGTTCTTTACTGACGAGGGACGTGAGTTGGCCTTCGTCCCCGGCTTTCCCCGTATCACAATATTCGACGACCGCTTCCTCGTGGTTTATGACCCCGACCCTCCGGGGCCGTATGTGAAGGTGTATAATTTTCTTGGCGAGCCTGTATCCGAAGGATTACTCTGGGAAGCGCTACGAAAAGCCTCAGAATGGAAGCCATGAACGACCTGATAGTCTTGCTTGACGCCATTTCGGTCGCTGAGCCACTGGGAATGGGCGAGATAGTCCAGCGAGTATGGAACTACTTTCGGGGGCAAGACCCCGAGGAGCTAATAGAGAGGTACAAACAAGCCGTCAATCTTTGGAGTGTCCTCGGTGAGCCCGAACCAGGTATGCTGTACAAGGCCGAGCTGGTACTGCTGGCGTTGTCTATAATCTACGAGGCAAAGAAAAAGTACGAAGATGAAGGACGAGCCAGTTTGGTCATATAGCGAACCGCTTTGGCACGATGTTTGCTACATTTCAAGCATGCGCCGGGATATGAAACACTACGAGGTAGTGATTGAGATTACGGGCCACTCAAAGAAGTTTGATTGTTACGAGGAAGCCCACGAGTACGCAGAAAATCTTGCACTGGAAACTGGCTTTGAGGTCGTAGTCGTAGAGATTAACCCCAAGGCGTCCAGTTGGCTTGACCGGTATGTGCCTATTACCCTCTATGACGGAGCCAGTGGCGAAGTCAAATCATTATGGGACTGAGCTGATTTGGTACAGATGTTGCTTAAGTAACAGAAAACCCAAAACGATGAAGGATATGGAGCACAAAGACCTGAAAGAGCTCGCTTGGGAAGAGCGCCAGCGAGAACTACATGAAGCCAAAATGAGGCTTCTTCGTGAATTGGATGTAGAAGACCAATGCGTATGGGACCTTCTCACCGAGGACGAGATTGACGAGATAAACCTCAAACTCTTGCGAGGGGAGCTATGAGCAAGCGGTATGTAAGCGCCTCCAAGATTGCGCAATTCCTTTACTGCCCCTTCACTTTTGAGTTGGCGGCGGCTGGTTACGAGCCCGTCGAGCCCTACCTTCCGGCGGTAGCCTCCGGTGTTGCCCTACACACGGCATACAGGTACATGTGGTTCGGCATTTCCCCTGAGGAGGCCGTAGAGGCTGCCGTTGCGATTACCGACATAACTATGGGGGAGGGGATAGACGAAAAGGAGAAGGAGGCTCTTTTGCGGCGGGCGAAGGCTATACCTCAGTGGCTTCTCGATGCAGACAACGTCGAAGTTCGGATAGAGAGGGAGATACCGGAGACTGACTTAGTCATAACTGGCTACATCGACGCCATAGTTGGCGACACTGTCGTCGACATCAAGGCCGTCACGAGGATGAAGAACGAGCTACCTCCTATATACCAAATTCAGGGTCAGATTTACATGTACGCCACTGGCAAACCTCAGGCTTCTTTCGTGATGATTGGCCCTAAGGGAGATGTGGCAGAGTTTCGCCTCCAAAAGATGCAAGACGAGGCCATTGGGGAGATGTTGGAGTACTTCGCTCGCTCCATGGAGCAGACTTACAAGCCTCCTTCCGGGCTGACGAATTTTGCGTGCGGCAAGTGCTCGTTCCAGCATGTGTGCCCATTCTACAAGCTACTGAAACAAACTCAAAACTCTTGAAAGTATGACAGCGAAGACGAAAGACGAAGGACTCCGCATTGTGCGGAATGCGCTTGAGAAAGCGAAAGCAGCAGAAGATGTTCGGGGCAAGGTTGTGGCCGTTTTCGCCACTTCCACATCTCCATGGTGGTTGTCCCCCGAGGACTATCTTGAGTACCTTGTCCAGCAGCTCATTACGCTGTTCTCGTACAAGTTCGAGAATGAGCGGATGAGCATTCCGGCGAACATGGTGTACCTCATGGCCGCCGAGCGGGGATTGCCGTCTATCCTTTTGCATTGGCGAGTCTACCTATCCCTGTACTCGCCTTATGTACGGGGATGGAAGCTCGAGACCATCAAGGATGAGAGCGGCAAGCCTATCGGGATGGTGGCGGTGATTGTGGACAAAGAGGGAAATGAATGGCGCTGGGAAAGGTACTATGACAATCATGCGTTGACGGCAAAGTGGAAGAACAAAGAGCTCATGTTCGCCAAGACCATCTTGAAAGAGGCGTTGGCGATTATGTTCCCCTACCTAAACCTGCTGCCGCCATTGTCTACGGTGGAGACTTACGACCCTGATGACCTCGTGGAGTCGGCACGTCCACCAGCTCCAGCAGCTCCTCAGGCCTCCAATCGTCCAGACCCAGAGCAGATAGTTCAACTCCCCGAGGCTCTTGCGCAGCTTAAGAAGAGCGATGCTGGCGGCCAAAAGAAAACCTCATCGGATGTTGTCCGCAAATTGGCCGACACGCCTCCGCCTGACGCGAAAAAAGAGCGAAGTGGCGAAGCCGAGCTTTCCCGTGAGATACTGGACAAGTTCCAAGAGCTAAGCAGGCTGATTGGGGCCGACGAGGCTAAGGAGCTAATTGCGGGGATTGTGCGTGACCTTGGAGGGGAAAAGTTTGCCGACCTCGACACAAACAGGAAGAAAATGGCCCTAATGATGATTGACAACGCAATCTTCACGGAGAAGAAACTAAAAGGCGAAGATGAAGAATGAGAGCAGTAATCGGAATGGGGTGGCCTTTCGGGGCCACCCCTCGTCTGTCGAGATGGTCGTTCGGCTCATGCTGGATAATGTTCGGCGGATGGAAAGCCATCGTTGGTCGGCTCGTTGCCCTTTGCACGGGGATAGGGACAACTCCCTATCTGTGTGGTTCGACGGAGAGCGCCTATCCTTCAAGTGCCACGCTGGGTGTGACCCAAAGTCGGTTACTGACCACCTCTACGAGCGACTCCCAGAATATGCCGAACTACTTGGAAGAGCCCCAAAACAAAATGGCAAAATGGAGCGGGAGAAAATAACCGAAGACGCTCGGCGCTGGTACCTTGGCTATCTTGGAGTTCAGCCCGATGTCATAGCTTCTTTGCCAATTTCTTTTACTTCTGATGAGGTAATTTTTCGATTCCCCGGCATAGACAAGTACAAGGTGCGCAAGAAGGGCGAAAGGGGGATGATATGGCGAGGTCAGGGGCATACTCCCGACTTGTGGCCGCTACCTGGGGATAGGGTTGGCGAGGACGTAGTTATCACCGAGGGAGAAAGTGATTGCATAGTTGCGAGAGCTTTGGGGCTGGAGGCCTATGCAATCACCAAGGGGGCGAGTGCTGGGCTTTCGTCATCAGTTTTGATTGCGCTTAGGCGTCGAGGCGCTCGACGGATTGTGGTGGCGATGGACGCCGATAGCGCTGGGCGTCAGGCGGCCACCAAGATGGTCATAGCGGCGAGACAGGCGGGGCTTGCAGCTATTGACTTAGACTTAGTTTCTGAGGGGCTTATTGAGCCGCTTCTTGGGCAGAAAGACCTTCGGGATGCCTTCAAGAGCGGAAAGGGGCAAGACATACTTGAGGCGATTAGGCACTTGCTATATAGGGCCGACGAGGCAAGGCCGGCCCATCCACGAAGGCTGTCTGAGATAATGGCCGAGGAGCGGCCGACTGACTTTGTGATTGAGGGCCTTGTTAGGATTGGGGGAATTACGCTGCTTATAGGAGAGCCTAAACTCGGCAAGTCCCAGATGTCGCTCGATATGGCCCTCGCCGTAGCTCGGGGCGAGACATTTTGTGGCTTGGCCACCAAGAAGGGTCGTGTAATCTATTATGCCCTCGAAGATGGAGAGGACATAGTTAGGGATAGAGTCAGAATGAGGGGCGTGGCGGGTTTGGACGAGGACATCTACATTGGCACGACTCCTCCAGTCGTGGAAGACAACGTGGCCATTCTTGAGGAGCATATAGACGCCATTCAGCCGACACTCATCATCATCGACACCCTCAGGGCTGTTTCCGTGTCGGGGGGCAAGAGCGAGAATGAGGTCTCGTTCGCCGACGCCATTTATCGCATAGTAAAGCTGGCTCGTGAGCGTGGGGTGGCGGCGGTAATAGTCCACCACACAGTCAAAGCCACAACGGGCAATCCAATCTCTGATGCGCGAGGGACATCCGCTATTGCTGGGGCCGTGGACGTTGTGGCGGGGCTGTACCGGAGGGAAGACATGATGAGGCTGGCCTGGCGCGGCCGCTTCGGTACGGGCGACATGGTCGTGTCCCAGCACCAGAACGGGTCGTTCAATTATCCCCCCTCGGTGCTTCCGACGAACATGACCAACGAGGAGCACACTCGTAGGGTCGAGGAGCGACTGGCCAAGTATTACGAGGCCTGCCGCAAGAATGCCGACAAACAGGGTAGGGTGAATGTCAAGGGCGTTGTTTTGGCGGTATGGGGCCTAAAAGATGGAAAGTATCTGGAGGGCTCGTGGGACAAGACTTACAAAGCCCTCGACAAGCTTGTCGAGCGCCAAAAGCTGCGCAAGAGGGAAAGGCAGTATTACATCGTCCAAGAGGAGGCGGATGACTTCCCAGATGCTAGAACCTCCCCGAAAGCCGATGGAGTAAACAATCAAATACAGGAGCGTAAAGAAGAAAATACTCATGAGGCGAGCCCCGATCTAATCATAAGCCAGAACGATGGTGTTGTGGAATTGGAGGAAGGCAAAGAGGAGGGATGCTCTTATGCTTTTGGGGACGAAGATGGCCAATGCGGCACGGGAGCCGTGGCCGAAGATGAAATTGCCGAGCCCGAAGTAAATTGGGCAGTAGTCAATAATGTCCTAAGGACTGAGCGGGTAATCAGAGTTGCCGACATCCCTAAACAGCTAAGAGGCTATATACATTGGGAGGCAATCGAAAGTCCGGGCAAGCTGATAAGCATGGTTATCGAGGCTGGATGGCTCGCTGTCGAGCACATTGCTAAGGGTGAGTATGACGAAGTGGACAAGGCACTCGCGCCAATAAAGGACGAGATAAGGGAGGCGTACAATTCTTGGTGGGCCAAGGCCGGGGACGACGGCGACTTGGATAGGGCCGTTGAGCTACTATGTAAGATTATGCTGGCCAAGACTGTCGCCTATCTCGCCTCTGAGGGCGGGGAAAATGCCTCTTTGGTGCTATTTGCCACCAAGATGTGGCGAGACGTTCTGGATGGACGTATCACGGCCGACCAGGCCCTAAGGAAAGTCAGGTCTGGGGAGAGTATGGAGTTGGAGTGGCTTCCGAGGATATATGACCTATCCGAGCCCAGAGAGTTGGCACGAAGTTTGCGATTACTCAGAATAAACTTGCCAAGGATATGAGCGCCAATCAGAAACGTTCGCTTCTGCGTGAGGCGAAGCAAGTCATGGACGCCTCCTTTGTCGGAGGCGGGGAAGTTGCGAGCAAAGTCAGGGAGCATGTATTGAGGGCCTATGCCCGAATTGTCAATGGGGAACCAGACGGCGCAGCTCCAGAGCTTGTAGAGGCGTATGAGCTTCTGCGTTCCGGGGTTCGGTACGATAACATCGTCGACATATTCAAGGCCCTGCATGCTCTTGACCTTGGGTTTTTCATTTACGCCTTTGCTACCGCTGACGATGAGCTACGGGCAATTGGGTGGGCCATTTGGGACGCAAGGAACGACCTTGCCGGCTCGCTTTATGACGCCATTAACGCCGCTCGAGAGTTTCTGTCGCTCGTCAAGACGGGGGTGAAGCCAGAGATTGCTGCCAGGCAGGTGGCGGACACGGAAGACCTTGAGAAGCTGGTTGAAATCCTTGAGAAGTATGCTGGGACGCAGAAGTGAGTCGCAGGTACAATCGGCAATTGTGCGAGCGCTTAGCCAGCTCGGCTTCCTTGTCATTCATGTGCCCAATCAGGCAACGAGGGGACGCCAGCGGTATTCTGGGCTTTTGCCGGGGGCTCCCGACTTAATCGTGATTGGCAAGGGGCGGATTTGGTTTCTGGAGGTCAAGAAGTCTGGGGGCAAGCAGTCCCATTCTCAGGTTATGGTGCAAAGGCTCATTGAGGAGAGGGGGTTTGCGTATTATGTTGTGCATAGTGTGGACGAGGCCCTAAACGCCGTTGGGTATGGCTCGCAAAGGGGGTAAGGCCCCGTACCTTGCAATGATGGAGAATAGCAGGGTAAGGGATGCTTTTGCCCTACTTACAGCACACAAAGAGGATTACATAGTGTACGAGAATGGCAAGCCGCTTGACTACCGGGAGGCTGTTCGGAGGTACAAAGAGACCAGGGACGAAAAGTGGATAATGCATATTCTGGCATCCAACCTTGGCTATTTCGCCAATGCGCTGGCCAAGGTGGTGGCCAGATATGGCGTGGCCCCCGAAGACTACGTCGTCCTCGTTTATGAGGGGCTACGGCGGTCAATGGAAAAGTGCGACGCATCGAGGGTTAGGCTTTCGTACTTATCCACCGGAGTGTTTATGCTTTGCCGGAAGGAGGCCGAGCACGAAGTTCGTAGGCGCGCCCAGGAGGCTTCAATGAGCAATGCTGGATGGACTGTGGGGGACGATGATGACGAGGGTATAGATTTGGACTCTTTGCTGGCTCAAAATGGGGAGTATGAGGTACCTTTGTACGATGAGGGTGCATGCGAGGCACCTGACGAACAATGTCAGGATTGAAAAGCACGAAAGCCAGCCACAGCGCTACAAGGGGGTCCTGTTCCGATTTGGCGAGCTATCCCACAATCGTACGCTGGTACGACCTGAGGCCAAAGTCCGAGCGGCCGGGGACGCAATTCTTGTCGACCACGAATACCCAGTCATCGACAACTACAAGCCATACGGGCGCATTCTGTCTTTCACCAAGAAAGATGATGCGCTCATCATTGACTTTGAGCTGGCGTCCCCCGAGGCTGTCCGGCTTGTGGAAAGCGGCGAACGCAATTTCTTGTCCGTGTCGTGGTTTAGCGACGGGTATGTCGTCAAGGAGCATCCCCTTATGGGGTCTTACCTTGAGTTCTACGACATAATCATCTACGAAGTCTCTCTCGTCGCTGAACCTGCGTTCAATACCTGTATAGCTACATCGGAGGACGGGCTAACTTGCCTTGCCTCCTCTGTGCCATCAAGCCCTAAGGGCAATTGCCAGTGTGGGTGTGGAGGAAAGTCGGTATCTTTGGGTGATATGTCCTACAAGCACCAAGAGGTAACCCGTGAGGAGTTCGATGACCTCCGGGGACGAGTTGAGCAAGCGATGGATGCGATTACGGCGCTTGCGGAAGAGATTAAGGCCCTAAAAAAGGCCATTGCCCAGCCCCCGGCCGAGGTAACCCAAGAGCTTGAGCAGGCAAAGAAAAAGCTGGAAGAGCTCGAGGTAACTCTAAGTACTCAGGCCAACGAAGTGGCTGGCGTCCTGCAGGCGGCCGAAAAGATTCTGGCAATCACTGAGCGAACCTACAAGAACCTGCCAAATCTGCTGAAGAAATGAAGGGGCTTGAAGAACGCATAAATGAACTTGAGCGGGCTGCCGAAGACATCGAGCGGCTTGCTAAGGCGAAGAACACCGAGGGCAAAGAGGATGAGGCCGGTAAACTGGCTGCAAGAGGAGCGCTGCTGAATGTGGCCCGTCAGCTTCATCTCGCAATGCGCCAAGAGAAAATAGGAGCCATTGCCGCCTCGGCCCGGACGCTGTTGTCTCCAAGTGTGTTCAGGCATTCTACGCTTGGCACAACTCGCGGTATCACGTCTGACTTTGACTATTACCAGACCTCGGGGGCGGACATTCGGGGCGGCCAGCGCTTCATGGACTTGTTCTCCAAGCGGTTCATTGGCACTAACTCCACGCTGAGGAAGATAGCACCGACGCCTTCTGGGCCGGGGGCCGGCGATGTCGCTGAGGGGGCGCCTAAGCCGACTCGTCAATACTCCTTTGGTGAGATTGACTATCCCTTCGGCAAGCTGGCCGTAACAGACACCATTACGCAAGAGATAGTCATCGCCGACTCCGGCGAGCGTGCAGCGAACTTCATCATCGATGCGCTAACGGAACATCTCAAGGATGTTCTGAACCAGCGGCTCATCAACTATCTTGCCGCCAATGGTACGGCTTTCGCTCCAGCCCAGTTTGCTGGATACCTAAACATCCCGACGGGTACGGGCGCTCGTTGGCACGATCTGGTGGCGGCTGCCCAGCTTCAGTTCGAGCGGACTTTCGCCGACCACTTCCTTGGCATCAAATACGGGAACATCCTTCTGGCGCCTGTTTCAGTCTACTGGGGCATTCTGCAAGACCGAAAGGGTGCTGGATTTGAGCTTTACTATGGTAACATATCCCCTCTGGGCAATACTTCCCTTGAAGGGATATGGAAGGACTACTCGGGAAGCCGCCTCATCCTTGCACACACTGAGGGGCTAACTATCGAGCTTGTGGATGAGGTGCAAATCTATTACAACAGGGTTGTGGATGAGGCTGCCGACAAGAACCTCTATCGGGTAACTGTGGAGGTGTATTATCGGTTCGTCCCAGCCAAGCAGCCCCTACCTGCCATTGTGAGTGCCGATCCCCTGTCCGCTCTCCAAGCTCTTACTCCGTAATATGAAGGAGCAGTTCAAGGCCATACTGGCGAACATTGACTCTCGGCTTCCATCTTATTTCCTTGTCAAGGGGGGGCGACTTCAAGTTGCCCCCCCGACAGTTACCGAGTACGAAAAGCTCGTTGCCAACGGGTATGAACCACTTGGAGACGTTAAGTACTCGCAGCTCGACAAGGGCATTCTTGAGGCTCTAACTGAAATCCTGAATGGGCTTGGGAATAGAGCAATCCTTTTGTTCCCCCTTGCGGTGTCTGCAATCTTGGCACACGAAGCGAGCCGAGATGGTTCTAAGCTATACGGGGCGCTGCGGGGGAGCTCCGAGGAGAAGGAAAACAAAGAGGCAAGGGAAGACAAAAAGCAAAGGCGTAAGCGAGAATGAGCGACATTAACCGACATAGCCCCATAGCAGTAAAGGCATACTCTGAGGCATTTGTGCCGGCCAGTGATGGACATACCCTTATGGCCCCAGTCCATCCCTGGCATCCGATGCGGGAGATGGCAACGATTAGGGTCAACTCCCTTAGGGATATGTGGATGGCGTCACCTATTGGGATTGACATCCCAAGCCAAAACGCAGAGGAGGATGCTTTGGTCTACTCAACTACTCCCTATAACGTGCCAAAACCTGTTTTGACTGTTAGGGCTGAACAATGGGATAGAGGCGTAATTAGGATCGCAGCGACGACGACTGTCCCCGAAGAAGTAGCTCTTGTTGAGGGGGCGATTGATGTGGTTAGGGGGCTTCTTTGGAGGAGGGTTGATGCCTCCGAGGCTATTTTGTGGTTCTACCTACTCGGGAAGCAATCTGCAACCTTAACTCCCCCCCAAACTGTCAGCTCTTTTAGGGAGCTGTTTGCGCTGGCCCGAACATTTCTGTCGAGAATGGCTCCTCATTTCGCTTTCAAGGCCCTTATGCGTCCGATTGCCTATGGAGCGGCCATACTTGAGAATTCCGCCGGGGCTGCTCAGAATTCTAACTACACAGAGCTACAAGATGCCTCAGGTTCAATGACTATCGTCCCAATAGCGGCAGAATACTCTTTTGGCTCTCCTCAGCCAGTTATAGTTTATCCCATCTGGCTGGAGAGTCTTTGCCGAAGGTACATCTACGAGACAGAGTTTGTCAAGCGTGTAGTTGATGAGGCCACAGAGCAAAATGTGCATAGGGTAACATGCGAGAGATATATGACCCCAGTTTTGCCTTACTTCTTCTATTATCAGGCCGAGGACAAGTTCATCGTTCCCTCCGTTGTTATTGATGCCTCCGATGCTATCAATGCGATTGCTGCCAGGTATGGCGGGGATGCCCTGCTCAACCTGGAATATGCTGCTCGGGCAAGCTAATGCTTATCGAGCCTTCTGACTTTGGCGGGGAGTATAGGCTATTCAACGCTAACAATCTTGACCCAGACACCATTCGGGCGATAGACCAAGCCCAAGAGGAGCTGGCTCGGGATTTGTTCCCCGTAGGGCATTCGTTCATCATTAACAATGGTCCGATGGTGCCTCCAAACTTTGGCTTGCGCATGCTCGGCCTTCACAGGCTATTCGTTCCTTGGGTGTTTCTTAGGCTTGAGCTGGGCATACTTGGGGCTGGGGTCAAGAGGGCGTCCGATGTGCCGGGGCGCTCCAGATTTGCTTCGGGGGCGTTCTTTGCAATTGCTCGGGAGTATAGGTACTTCCTCGGTGAGTGGGCCAAGTACGAGGGCTATATAGAAGCCGTCGCCACTTCTCCGACACTTCTTACCGTCCCAATCGTCGCCTCGCAAATTGTGGCTCCGGGGATGGAGATTGAGATTGAGGGGATTGGCAACTACTCTGTCGTTGCCTCGGGGACGGGATTGCTGACTATAAGCCCGGCGCTTCCTGCTGGTGTTACCAATCTGAGGTTTCGACAGCTTTCTCTACGCATTGACAGGAAGTGGAATTACCTTTGACAGATGGAATTCCTGAGGCGAGTTAGAGAGTGGCTTAAAGCCCTCAGGGAGGCAAGGAAAAAGGTAGACTCAAGGTTTGCGGCTCTAAACCCGGCCACAGGAGTCGAGATAGGCACGATAACACCCGAAGAGGCGCTTAGGTCTATACCGACGCTGGCCAAGATACACAACCTCCTCGCCACAGCTGTCAATCGCCTAAACTTCCATGTCCGCCTTCTCGGGCAGGTCATGGACGACCTT
>Ga0209750_1000788_pt1 | contig 14030 bp, 13 predicted proteins | sample YNPBryulayer2012_FD_185813 | JGI IMG/M metagenome (GOLD analysis project Ga0209750, IMG submission 185813) | Anoxygenic and chlorotrophic microbial mat microbial communities from Yellowstone National Park, USA - YNP Bryant MS upper layer 2012... ...
CAACGTGGTGCTACAGATCTTTCGTGAGCACGGGATCACCTATCACCTGGCTGCCCCAACGGGGAAAGCGGCACAGCGAGCAAGCCAGGCTACCGGGCAACCTGCCAGCACGCTGCATCGACTTCTCAAGATCGGCCCCGATGGGGTTGGTGTGGAGATTAGTCCGGATGTCCTTGTGATCGATGAGGCATCAATGGTTGATGTGCCGCTCATGCGGCAGGTTCTCGAAGGAGTTTCGTTCGGGACTTCGATCATCATCGTCGGGGACGTCGATCAGCTCCCGTCAGTTGGCCCAGGTAGCGTCCTGTTGGATCTCATCAAAAGCGGCGTGATTCCTTTCACTAAGCTTACTGTGGTCCATCGGCAGGGGAAGGGGTCGCTGATCATCGACGCGGCGCATGCGGTCAATTCGGGGAGAATGCCGCTCATGCAGCGTAACGATGGCGACTTCTTCTTTATCAATGAAAAGTGCGAGCCGCGCTTGGCGCAAGCCCTGCAGGAAGAACAGAAGTCGATCTTTGGTCAGACTGTGCGTGAGATTCTGTTGGAGCTTGTCTGTCAGCGGCTGCCTGACCGCTACGGGTTCGATCCGATTGCCGACATCATGGTGCTCTCACCAATGAATAATGGGCAGTGCGGTGTCAAGACGCTCAATACCGCCTTGCAGCAGGCGCTCAATCCCGCGCGGCCATCAGTGCCTACCTGGCGGGTCGGTGAGGTCGAGTTCAGGGTAGGCGACAAGGTGATCCAGACCCGCAACAATTATGATCTGGGCGTCTTCAATGGCGACACAGGCCGCATTGTCGGGATTGACGAAGAAGAGAAGGTCTTGCGTATTGACTATGATGGACGGCTGGTTGAGCACCCGTTTGATGATGCAGATGAGCTGCGCCTGGCGTACTGTATCACCGTGCACAAGTCGCAAGGCTCGCAGGCACCATGCGTGGTTATCCCCGTGCTTACTGAGCACTTTATGCTGCTCCAGCGCAATCTGCTTTACACCGGCATCACGCGCGCCCAGCGGCTGTGCGTCCTGGTTGGTTCCACCAAGGCAGTTGCAATGGCTGTCAGACGCGCGGATGCTACCGAACGGCTGACGTCGCTGAAGTTCTTTCTGCAAGAGAACTTGGCCAACTAGAGCAAAAACAAAAAGCCCACCACGAATGTGGTGGGGCTTAGACTCACTTAAATGGACTCAAAGATTACGATTGATGAGCGCCACAGTGGCCTGCGTGACGCTCTCAGTCGTGTGGGCGTCGAGCACTTCTTGCGGCCAGCCGAGCTGCTCGGCAGCCGCCTTGTAGTCTATCGCACCGGCGCGCTCGTACACGCACAGCCCCCACGGGCCCACGAGCGTACGGCCAAGTGACTGGGCGAGCGCCTTGGCCTGCGCCGCCAGCTCATCGAGCCGGGCTTCAGCGGCGGTGGCGGCGGCAGCTTCTCGCTCCGCCAGCTCCGGGGACCACCCTGTGACGTCCGGCAGTTCCTTGACGCCACCGGCGACCACCCACGTGCTGGGGCGGCGATAGGGCTCCAGCGCCGACTCGTCGACACCAAGGTCGCCAATAACCGCCTCCCAGTCAACCCGCCTTATCGTGCGGGGTTTCTGGTGGCGGACGGCGAACGCCTTGGGCTGGTAGCCCTCCTCGGCAACAGCACGGCGAAGCCGCTCCTTGGCCGCCTCAGCGAGTGCCGCTTCGCTCTTGGCCTCGGCCAGACAGGTAGCCAACCCTGTCCACTGCGCACCGCCCACCGGTGCGATGCGGCGCTGGACGCGATCCCAGAATTCATCCAAGATCGGCAGCATCGCCGCCGCCAGTGGGCGCAGCCGATCTGACGGCCATGTAACCATCACCACCTCTTGCGCCTGGTCGTCCCAGACGCAGAAGTGGATCCGCTCGTTGCCCGACCAAGCCTGCGGATCGCCCCAGGCGACCATGGCCTGGTGGGCGAGCTGTGGCTGGTAGTAGCCAACCACTTCGCCGGCGCGGGCGAGCTCGACCACTTTCTGGTTGGGGACTTTTATCTCAACAATGTCCCCATCGATGGTGAGCCCGTCGAAGGACGCTCTCATCCACGGGCGGTCTTCCCGCTCCCCGCAAACGGGGGCGATGAAGCCGAGTTCGGCTTCGACCGCCTGGCGGACGGACTCCTCGAGCTCCACGCCACGCCGCATCGCGGCGTTCATGGTGATGGACTTGCCCATGCCGAGCTTGTCCCAAAAGAGGACTTGCTCGGCTTCCCGCTCCATCCAAGCAGCGGGCTCGACCAGGCCGCGGGCGGCGGCCAATTGCGCGGCGTCGGTCGCACCGACGCCTTGGCCGCGCCACTCGAGCCAAGCGGCGCGGTCAGAAAAAGAAAAAGATAATTCTTTCATATAACCTCCTTTAACGAGTGCGGCGCCTCACCATGAGGCGCTTACTCTAGAAGATGCTCAATCGCACCGTAATAACAAAAAAGCCCGGAAAGGCCCGGGCTGCAAAATGGGGGAGACGGGAGACGGAATTCAGACTGATTCGGCTACTCGGTATTTCTCAAGATCGCCGCCAGCTTCAAGTACTTCGCGGACCCATTTCGGTTTGCGGCCAGGACCACCCGACCAAGGTTCACCATTTGGTCCGATATAGCGCGGCGCACGCTTGCTGTGCGACCGCTGCGGCTTGGACGAAAGTCTTACGCCAAGCTCCTGCGGAGTGATGCCGTATTCGGCCATCTTGGCGCGAATATCGGCAATAACACTCTGGATTTCCTGGCGACGGACCTGTTCTGCTTCCCTGAGTAGGGCCTCTGCCTGGGCTTTCAGTTCTGTATAGGTTGCCATAGGTTTCCTTTCTTCCTTTCCACATATCGGTTAGACGGTACCTAAATCATATCATCTTTTTTTCAAATTGCAAGTCCTTAGAATCTTGATGTTATCCCCGATGTAAGAAGAGACCGTATCCAGTTTGTCCATGATGGGGTAAACCCTTCACCGATTTGCAGGATTTCCTTTTCTTCCCATTGACTTAGTCTGGCTTCAAAGGTTCCAATCTGGTCAGCAAGACCATATTCAACAGCCTGTGTTCCTGTCCATACTTCGCCAGTTTTGAGTTGATCTACTGTCAGGCGAAGGCGATCGGCACGACGGCGTACTACATCCTGTACAAACGTATCCGATATTTGCCCAACGATTGCCATCGCTTTCTCCCTTTCCGGCCCCCCTGGGGTACGGGTTGGGCTAAGCATGTCTTTCATCTGGCCAGATGCAAAGACATGCTCGCGGATACCTAGCTTGCTCATCAGCTCAGAGGCATCCCATGACTTGATAATCGCCCCGATTGAGCCAACCAGAGAATACTCAGACACCACGATGGTATTTGCCCGTAGCGCGATGATGTATGCGGCTGAAGCCATAGCATCACCAGCAAACACGGTTACCCTGGCACCGGTTTCCTTCTTGACAGCATCGATCAAGTCCGCCATCTTGACTGCTTCGGCGGGACTCCCCCCAGGCGAATTTATCCGGATGACGATCTCTTCGATCTTGCGGCCGGTTTTTAGTAGGCCCCTCATGCTCCGAAGGAGGTAACCAGAGCTGGCTGAGGGCGCTTCAGGTTCAATAGTCCCACGAACATCCACAACAGCCACGATGGGCTTCCTGCCAAACCACGAAAGATGGTTCTTCTGGCCGGAAAAGCCAAGAAAAAATGCAAAAGGAGCGGAGAGCATTACAACCAGCAAAACCGCACGCCTTACCTGTTGCCACCGGGCATGACGCCTCTGCTCAAGGTGAAGGTGAAGCAGGTAGGCGCGAACCATGTTTACAAGTGTTGCATCGCTTTCGCTCTGCAACAGATGTGCAACAGGATCGCCATGTTCCGCAGAACTTCTTGAGCGAAGGTGGCTGACTAATCGCGAAAGGAAATTCTTCATAACATCTCCAGAAAACGAACAATCGTAACATACACCATGTATTGTAAGACTTTTTCTGGTGCAGGGGAACAACAACTGATAACAAAATGGGTGTTGATCCTTTTTGGAATTCTGCTACAATTGTAGGTACCGTTTTCTCTACTGGAAAGGAGTCTTTCGTGATCCCCAGCCAATTCCGGTATGTTAACCGGATGCTCAACATTGCATACCTGACGGGCCTAGTCCGCCACGATGATACCAGCGAAAGAGGCGCTCCACGGCGCTTTTTCCTGAATCAGACGGCCAACCCGGCGCTTGACATCCCGATCGAGCTGCCGACCCCTGACTTTGCCTTGCCCCCCCAAGGGGAGTTCCGTACTGTGATCGCCCATGTCTTTGGCAGGGTTGGTGAGTACGGCAAGACCGCTGTTGTTCGGGCGATTGCAATTACCCCCAGCACTGTGCTCAATATCAACCCGATGAGCACCTATCTGCTTGGCTTTGCCAAGCGGCTTCCCAGAGACAAGATTCCGGTTGTCAGCCCATACAACGCTTCTGGCCAGCTCAAAGAGGAGTTCCTTGACCAGCTTAAGTCCATTGACGATCTTCTGCCAGAAGAGAAGGCCATCATCGAACTCTATGAGCAGATGTCGGGCAGGATACGCGGACAGTTCGATAGGCATTCCAACGTTGTGCTCATGGCCGGATTCGTGCATCGCGCGAACTATATCCCGCCGAACCAGTATCAGACGCACGGCAGCGGCATCATCGATCTACGGCAGCACAAGGACCTTGAGCAGATTGTTCCGATCCGGGTCGTGAACAACAAGGTCAGCATCATCCTTAAGAGCATCCGGCCTGGATACACCATTTCGCTCAAGGGACGGATCCGGCGCAAGGTGATGCCCAATGCCGACGGAACGGGCATTGCGAGCGACATTGTGTATGTCGAGACCGACATGCTCAATGCGGCCAACCAGACGCAGATTCTGCCGCCGCCACCGCCGTGGTTTCTTGAATACCTGCGTCGGGACGACGAGAAAGAGATCGAGGAAGAGGTTGAGGAGGATGCCGACGAAGAGTTTGAAAAAGAAGTCGAAGAGGATGCCGACGAAGAGTTTGAAGAAGAATTCTTAGAGGATAATGAATCAGTTTCCGGAAGATGACGAGCTGTCGGCAGATATGCTCGCGCTGCTGTCGGCAGCTGTACCAGATGTCGAGGCGCGCAGCGACAATCAAGAAGAGGCCGAGCTGGATGAGCAGACGCTAAAGCGCCTCTATGAGGAGTCGATGCGTGCCTCGCAGGAGCTGTTTCGCAGCGTCGAGAGTACGCCGATCCTGTCGGACCTGATGGGGCCCGATGTCTTTGGTGAGATAGATCCGCGCCAGACGCAAGAGATCACCGAGGACGATTTCGATCCAGAAGATTGGCCGATCTACCGCGCGTTACGCACCCATATTCGGGCGCTTGTGTCGGTCAATACGCCCCTTCAGCAGCGCCTGGCTGAAATGCGCTGGCTCATGTCTCCAATACCCGACAAAGATGGGCTGCACTTCGACGATGCCTGCCATGCGCTCCTTGCGCGTCCTTACGTTGTTCGGACGCGGGCGCTCTATCAGCTCTGGCGTAACAGTATTGATGCTACCTTCGAACTGCCGCTGGTGCATTTTCCGCTCCCTAAGGGTCTGGTATATGAGATCGAAGGGCATCCGCAGATGTTCAAGGTTGCCGACCGTGTTCCGATGGCCAAACTTATATGGGAGCACCCTGGCATACTTGTTGAAAATGCGATGAAACGCGCGCTGGATAAAGGCATAACTGGTGTGGCAGAAGCGCTTGCTGCGCTTATTGACTACGGCTATGTCGGTCAGACGCAACAGCGGCGGCTCTACTTCATCTCGCGCAATCCATCGCAACTGGGGATCAAGGCGCGTGCGAACTTCTCGTGGGCGCTGTCGTTACCGCAAATCGACTGATGGTGATCCTGGCAGCAGGGATGCGGGAGGCCTTGTTAAAAGGCGACGCTGGAGCATGGCAGGAGATGCACCGGCTCATCATGCGTTGCGCTGCTATCGGCTGTTTCAAAGCAGGTAGCCCCCACCTTGTTGATGACGTGGCATCCGAAGTTTTGCTGCTCATGCACCAGTCGTTTGTTCATCGCCTGCAGGAAGGTGCGTCGATCGAACCGTTTCTGATCGAAGCAAGCCGGCGTGTAGCACTTGCCATGCGGCGGAGTTTTGATGAACACATGCACGTCGATGTCACGACCGAAGACAGCCACGACGATCCGTCCGAACCACTGGAAGAGAGAATTGAGGCACCAGATGAGGTGGTTGATGAACAAATCGATGCGCAGCTTGCCAAGGAACGTATCCGTCAAGCTACCAATGAGGCGTTCTGGCAGAACAGCAAAGAACGCAGGTACAAACGGCAGCAATACCGCTGCGGTGACAAGCGGTTTGCTCAGGCGCTCAAGGATGAACGCAAGCGCCGAGGCTGGACACAGCAGCAGATGGCTGCCGCGCTGGGAATCAAGCTCTCGACCTACATCAGCTACGAACATGCCTGTGTCATGACCCCTAACCCCGATGTCATCGACATGTTCAAGAAGCTGCAGAGCGAGAGAATCGACTGAAGCGATGGATCGCAACGCTGCTCAATATTGATAGAAAAATGGATAACCTGATTCGCCCCTTTATTTTTGTTTTTTCGTTCTGGTGGTTGGTTCTCTTTTTCCTCTTTGCCGATATAAGCGATTTCCAGAGTGTACTTGACTACATTACAGGAGGAGCTGCTGCCTTTCTGATCGGTGGCATATTTGGTGTTCTCTTTTCCTATCTGGCAAGACACAGGGTTGTTCATGAAGACTTCGTGCGCCGTCTGGCGAAGAAAGAGGCTGCGCCACTTGGCTCATCCCCAGATGCCGGGGCTTTTACGACAATTGGTAACCTGCCTGGCTTTGGGGATCTGCCACCGATGGCGAATGTACCGCCAGATGCGGCATGGGTGCCGCAGGATCTGAGGAACTGGTGGCGATGGTATGAGAGTGCCCACCCGAGCTATGCACAGGCGCTCAGGGAAGCATGGGCGGTCATTGAAGCAGCCAACCTGCCTGCCGGTCCTACTGGACATGGGGGAGCTACGCTTACTGAACATTCCTGGAATGTGCTGCGCACTTTGCTTCGCCTCAAAGAAATTCCGCCCTATCGGGGGATAACGAACAAGGACGGGAGAATTACCTTTCCATTACTGGACAAAACCAGGACAGAATACCGGCTCTCTTCTGAAGATCCCCTTGCGATGCTCTGTGCTTTTGCTCATGACATTGGCAAGGTAGTCTCTTTTGTCAAGGACAATGATGGGCGTATCGTAGTGGTCAAGGACGACCACGATACAGAGGGCCAGCGGCTTGTCAGACGCTTGCCTTCATGGCGCGTACTTGACTTTGACGAATATCAGCGTGCGCTCATCTGCCTTGGCTACTACCATAAGCCGTCAGAGGTGCCGCGCGTTGCCTGGATCGACGACCGCGCGCGGGCAATACTGATGCTGGTCCACCAGGTAGATGAGTGGACCTCAGAACTTGAGGGCAATAGTTTCTACGACAAGTTTATCCGCAATCCGCTACCGAGAGGCACTCCGGTTGCGGAGCAGAACAACAAGGATGAACCTCAAAAAACTGAAGCCGCACCAACACAAGCACCGGAAAGGGCAGATATCGAGGAGTTGCGGCCAGAACCAATTAACATCCCTGAAGTACCAGAACATCATGAAGAAGAGATCATCGACATCTCCAAGGAACCAGAGGCAGAACAAGAGCCGATAAAGCAGTATCCATCCGTATCTACTGAGTCTCTTGATCACATCAGTGACACTGCTGAGCTCCTTGATCACATCAGTGACGCAAAGATCATCGATGCAGTTGCAGGCATTCTGCTTAAAAGCGGTGCTCTCAAGGGGGTAATTTCGGTAGATGGAGTCGGCTTCAAGTACGGCTCATGGGTCTATCTGCATGTCCCCAGACTTGAAGGAGCGATGAAGCGCGCACTGGAAGATTCACCTGACCCCTTGTTTGAACCAAGGTATTGCGAACAGCAAACCCAGGGCCAGCCAAGCGAGTTTCTCAAGCGCATCATGCTGGCACTTTCCAACATGGGAGCTTTGAAGCAGGAGCATGAGGGGAAGTATTACGGGCCGACTACTTCGTTCTTCTTTCTCAAGAAACTGGGCAGAAACGGAGAAGTGCTGGAGGAAAAGGAAGGCCGCCCCTACTACATCATCGCGCGGGCTTACGCCTTTGGCCGCAGCGTATTCAATCTGCCGGATATACGAAGGGAGCCAGTCATTGACCGTGCGGTCATGGAGAACAACCAACTGACCGAAGAAGAGAGCATCGAGCGGGTACGGGCGCTCATGCAGGCATGGACTGAGCCAAAAACAGAAATCGAAAGAAAAGAAGAGATAAAAAAAGCCAATACGGAGAAAATGATCAAGGAATTTGCTGCTAACGGTGTTGGACTGATGCCGTTTGAACCTTCTTCCTTGGCCTTCATGGGAGCAGACGACGTTCAGCGCGTTATTGTCAAATTGCCTGATGGCGAAACGGCCTACCGCGTGTCGGCTCTGGCAGAGCGTTTTTCTCCACCCGAAGTTCCATACGAAACGATTGAAGTTGATGGCGAACCATGTTGGCGGATTTTGCGCACCAAAAACAGGAATCCACGCAAAAAATCTTGATCCCCAAGGTGCCCTGTGGTACAATGGGTCTCCAGGGCCCCAGGGGTCTCTTGGTGCCCTAATTCGATCGTTATTTTTTAAGGAGATTTCTATGGATGATGTTTCTGTCATTGGTCTGGATATTGGGCATTCTGCGGTAAAAATGACATTCGACACCCCAAATGGTGTCCGTCGGGCGCTTTTTCCGTCACTTGCCTGCCCGGCTGTAACGATCAGCAATCCGATTGAAGCGGAACGGGCAAAAGCGGAAACCGTCGAGGTGCGTGGGCGGTCTTATTTCGTGGGTGACACCGCTCGCATTCAGGCGCAAGCCGAACTGCCCAGCGGGCTGACCGAAGGATGGATCGAGTCGCCGGAGTACGCTGCACTGGTAAAGATGGCGCAGCGCCTGGTGGATGAGGCGGGCACCGGCCCCCATCGTCTGTGGGTGGTGGGCTTGCCGGTAGGGCAGTTTGCCCGCGACCGTCAGCGGCTTGCAGCGATCATGATCGATTCTCTCACGCCGCAAGATCGGGTCAAGGTGTTGCAGCAGCCAGACGCTGCCTATTTCCAGCACATCTATACCCGTGATGGGTTACCGAAGCCGGACGTCAATCCGGAAGAAGAGTCCTGGGGAGTTGTTGATATCGGCTACTACACTACCGATTTTGTGCTCTACGAGCAGGGCAGATATGTCGAGTCTGCTTCGGGCCGCTATGCGGGGGTGCGAGAAATCGCAGAGAGCGTCAAGCGCTCCCTTGAAGAGATCGGCATTCAGCGAACGCTTGTGGATGTCGAGCGCGCTCTTGTCAAAGGGCAGATCATGCACCGCGGCCAGCTCGTAGACATCTCCCGCTATATCGAGCAGGCGGTTTCAAACATGTTCGCCCGTGTACTCGATGAGTCGGCACGACTATTGGGTCGGCGCATCGATGCCATCAACGGCATTCTGGTTGCTGGCGGCAGTGCCGAGATGCTGGCGCGTGAGATGGTGCGCACCTGGCCCCACACCATGGTCGTCAAGGACGATGAAGTGCCGGAAGATCCGGCTGGTCACAAACTCTACGGCCCAAGGTTTGCGATCTCCGAAGGTTACTACCGGTATGGCAAGTCTTCGCTGCTCCTTGAGCGCTATCGTAGGGCAGGCGCGGCATGAGCAACAAAGAGTACATTCAGATCAAGGTACGCATCCGCCGCAGCCACGAACCATCGCTATTCCAGCATTTCGTTGGAATCCCGCAGCAGTGGCGGGCAGAGATGGTACGGCATGCGCTGTTGGCGGCTCTTGCGCGTGGCCTGATGCCGACGATCAAGGTGGAGACCTCGCCATCGCCGTCTCCACCTCCATTATCACCTGTTGCCCCGGCTAGACCGGTTGTGGACCAAGAACCGCCACCACAACCGGTTCAAAAGGCCACAACCATCGATGATGAAGCACTTGCCCGTATGGCGCGCTTGAACCGGTTTGACTAAGCCATGCGTCTTGTCATTGCCGAAAAGCCGTCACTAGGCCGTGCCATCGCCGATGCTTTGCCTGGCCGCTTTACCCCATTGCAGTCGGGCAAAAACACCTATGGGCTCAAGGGCGACGAAGTTGTGGTGACCTGGGCCTATGGGCACATTCTGGAGATGGCAGAACCGGAGACCTACGACCCACGCTACAAACGCTGGCGGATCGAAGATCTGCCAATACTGCCCAAGGATTTTGTCTTGCAGGTCAAGGAGCCTGCCCAGCTAAAAGCGATCGCATCCTTGTTACGGCAGGCAAAGGAAGTAGTCAATGCGGGTGACCCAGACCGCGAAGGACAGCTACTCATAGATGAGATCCTTGAGTATCTGCGCTGGGATGGGCCAACGTGGCGGCTGCTCCCACACGCAACCGACCCTGAGAGTATCCGCAAGGCCTGGGCCAAGCTGCGCCCCAACACCGAATTCCGGCCACTCTACTATGCGGCGCTGTGCCGACAGCGTGCCGACTGGCTCGTCGGCATGAATGCCTCCCGTGCCGCGACGCTGCTCCTTACCACTCAAAACCAGGTTGTGCCGCTTGGCCGCGTCATGACACCAACGCTTGCTCTTGTAGTGCGCCGCGACCGAGAAATCGAGGGTTTTGTCGCCCGCTCTTACTGGAAGGTCAAGTTGGTACTCAAGACGCGCGATGGTACGCTTGTGACGCTATGGCACGACCCATCTGAGCACATCTTCGATCGCGCCAAAGCGCAGAGCATCGCCAATGCCTGCATGGACAAGGAAGCCATCCTGCGCGTGATATCCGAAAAGAAGCATGAGCGCGCGCCGCTGCCTTGGCACCTGGGCGACTACCAGCGCCACATGCAGAAGGTCGCTGGGCTGACGCTTCAGCAATCCTTGCAGACGCTACAGTCGCTCTACGAAAAGCAACTGGTGAGCTACCCGCGCACCGACTGCCGCTATCTGCCAGAAGAACAGAAAGCAGACGCAATTCCCGTGCTGCGCAAGGTGGCGGCTGCTGCGCTCGGTGATGACACGAGCGCAATCGTGCTGCGCGACGGGATGCTCACCCCCAAGGACTACATCTACGACAACAAGAAGGTCGCTGAACATCACGGCCTGGTTCCCACCGGCAAGCTCCCTGATCAGGGCGTATCTGACATCGAACGCCAGGCATGGGCTGCGGTTGTGCAGCACTTTGCCCGCACCCTGTTGCCGCACCACGAGTACATCGAAACCATGATAAGCACTGAGCTGGCTGGTGTCATCTTTTCGGCAAGGGGCAGGCAGAGCCTTAACTGGGAGCGATCGTGGCGTCTTTTTGATAAAAAAGAAGAGAGCGCTCTTCCTGCCGTACCGGATGGCACCCTGGCAAGAGTCGTCTCTGCCACGGTAGAAGAGGGCAAGACGACGCCCCCGCAACGCTATACGGAAGCGACGCTGGCGGCGGATATGGAAGCAATAGCGAAATATGTTACCGACGAGCGCATCAAGGCGCGCCTCAAAGAGACTTCCGGTATCGGCACTGCCGCCACGCGCAGCGCCATCATCGAAAAACTAAAGGAAAAGGGGATGCTGCAACCGGTCAAGAAAGGGAAGGTAGCCTACCTTATCTCTACCACGTTTGGCCGTGAAGTAGTTGATAGTGTCCCCCGTATTCTGACCGACCCTGGGCTTACTGCGGCGTGGGAAGAGGCTCTGGACCAGATCGCTCGCAACAGCTATTCTCCTGATGAATTCATGGCGCGTGTACAGTCAATGGTCGCCAACCTGATCGAGAAGATCAAGGCCGGTTCAAGGCGTACCATAGCGAGTGCACCACCGTCGAAACCTCGTTCCAGCAAATCCTCGAAAGGGAAGTCGCCGTGATTAGATTCTTCCTGGCACCACTTGCCATCATATATAGCATTTATATCCTTTGGCCAAATAGCCACTGCGAGCGCGCGCTTCACGCTTCTATTCCTGCTTACTGGGTTGGGTCGATCATTCACCTTGCATCCGAACCGTTCATCGAGGAGCAGAAAACACTTGAAGTATCGCTCACTACTGGGCAACGGTTGCAGGTGCTCATGGGAGATGCCGTTGCATGGCTCTTTTACAACCGTGAATCACTGCAAGAGCTGTGCGAAACAGACGCCATCCAGTTGCTGCGCCAGTCGGGAAGGATTAACGATCGTGGTCTGGTGGCATTGCCTGGCGAACGCCTGGCGCCCAGGACAGCGAGCGCCATTCCTCTGCTTCCTGCCAGCGCACCCGGGACGATGGCCAATGCTGGCACAAACACCGTCAGCAAACCGCCAGCTTCCGTAGATCAACTTTCATCGATGAATTGGCTGCGTAATTGGTGGCCAATTGCCATTGCTCTTTTTCTCATCATTGCCCTGATTGTAAAACCAATTCGCGAAACCTTGACAAAGGTTATTCTGGAGGGTAAGATTGTCGGGTTCGCAATGAGTATTATTCGTCGTTTATGGATGGCGCACAAGCAACTGTTTGAACACGTTCTGCCGCGATCGGTTATCCGTCCGACGGCTGGCAAGAAAAAGACAGACATATCGGAGTAGCAGATGGCATCGTCAAGTCATCGTGGCAGGTTTTCACGGTTTTTATCGCTGGTGTCGCTGGTCTGCCTGATTTTTGCGCTGGTCTATATCGGCACTGCCGGTAATAACTGCGACAGAATCAAGCGGTTCGTCTATGTCTTTAACGACGTACCGGCAAAGGTCGTTCTGACCGTCCTGGCTCCCTGGGCCCAGGGTTTCCAGTTCTACTGGCGGGCATACGACTATTTTGTCTCCCAGAGACTGGTCATTGCCGATTTTCTGGCGCGGCAGATCTATAGCAGTCCATCCTATGAATACATGTGCCGGGAGAGGTGAAATGAGCAAATCGAAAATTGAATCGATGATGAACGATAGTGACAAATGGTCGCTCAAGGATTTTGATGAGCATGGGGTGGTCAATCAGCATGCTCACCATGCGCAGGAATCGGACCAATCCAGGGAAGTGGAGAACATTGTAGAAATTGATGAAGATAGTGCCCCTCCGGCTGCCGTGGCTAAACAGCAGGAACACCGGAAGAAGAACCTTCTTTCAAAGAAGAACGTGGCCGTCATCATAATCGGTGTGATCCTTGTGGCTACGGTTGTGTCGGTGGTGTTTGTCAACCGGAAATCTGCGCACGCGCCACGCGCAGTGCCGATCACGACTGAACCAAAGGAAGTAACCAGCCAGTTTACACAACCGCAGTCGACCCCTTCACCACTTTCCGGCCCTGCCCAGGGAACAGGTGAAGTACCGGCTATGCCGCCATCGGTGCCGCCCGATGCTGCCCAGCAGCCTGTTTCTGAGCTACCCGCGCCGATGATGATGGGGGCGACCCTTTTGCCAGCTGCACCCGCTGCAGCGGCAGCTCCTTCGGACACCAATTCCGCGGCTCCTGCTGCCACTTCTTCGGACACCCATGATTCGTTCCGGGAAGAGGTAATGAAAAAGCTTGCCGCGCTTGAGGAGGAGAACCGGCATCTCAAACAAGAGCTACAGCGCACACAGCAGCGACCCGCAGCGCCAGCACGCATGACGTATGGTTCTGATGTATACCGGATCTATGAAGATGGCATCGTAATCGATTCATCTGGAGATAAGGTTCCTGTTGCGATTGGAGAAGCTACCAAGCGCTATGGGGTGCTTAAGAAGACCAATCCGGCCAACAAAAGCTTTGTGACAGATCGAGGGGAATTTCATGCGCCTCGTTCTGCCCGTGCGGACTGATATAAAGGCAACTTGTTCTTAGGGAAATAGAAATGGAAAACCAGGAACAGACCAGGCAATCATCGCGTGACCTGTCGGTTGCGGTTCGTAATGGCCGTGGTGTGGTGCACCGCCCGCTTTCGCTAACTGATCTGGGTGTTCGAAATGTCATCGATGAATCCGCAACAGTTGAAGGCACGAT
>Ga0209750_1000794_pt1 | contig 13989 bp, 13 predicted proteins | sample YNPBryulayer2012_FD_185813 | JGI IMG/M metagenome (GOLD analysis project Ga0209750, IMG submission 185813) | Anoxygenic and chlorotrophic microbial mat microbial communities from Yellowstone National Park, USA - YNP Bryant MS upper layer 2012... ...
CCCGACTGGCAGGTGGCAGTGTTGCGTGCGCTGGCGCAGCGACTGGCGCGACGATTCGGCTGGCGCGAGCCACGCTACCTGCAGCAGTTTGGGCTACAGCCGCACGCCTGCGAATGGGCGTTCGGCGGCGAGGTGGACGACGAAGACGAACGCGCGCTCGCTGAACCACTGCACAATCAGCAACAGCCCCGCTCTGTGGTCTACCCCCTTGCCAACGGACAGCAGATTGCGCTGTGCGGCGTGATTGACCGCATCGACCTCAGCCCGCAACGCGATATCGCGCTCGTGCTGGACTACAAGTTGGGCAGCGCGCCCTCCAATGCAGACTTTCGGGAAGGACGAGTTGTGCAAGGCTTACTGTATGTGCATGCAGTGCGCAGTATTCTGCGCGAGGGGACGCAGATCGTGCTGGCGTATGACCGACTCAAGGCAGGCACGCGCGTGCGATTCGTGCCCAACAACACGCAACTCGTGCAGCGGTTCAGCAGAGGCGATTGGGAAGACGGCGGGTGCATGGCACCGCTCTCGCAAGGTCAGTGGCGTCAGGCAGAGAATCGCTTGCGCCAGAGGCTAACCCAAGCGATTGAGGGGCTGCGTCAGGCGCAGATTGCCCCTACGCCTGGCGACCACTGCCGCCGCTGCGCGTTCGCCGACCTGTGCCGCATGGCGCAGCGGTGAGCGCGGGGCTGGCAGCGCTCCCGCGCACTCATCCGACACGAACCGCATCCGCTGCCACTCCGTGCCGCCTGTCGGCAGCGTGTGTATGGGCTTGCCCACTTATACCAATCGCGCAGCCAAAGTTCACAAAAACGAGTATGCCCGATAACCCCCTCCTTAAGGTTCCCCCTGCAAGCAGGGGGAACCGAACCCACGCGCCCCACGCGGTTCCCCTCGCGAAGCGGGGGGAACCTTAAGGAGGGGGGCAATTGTAAACTCTGCCCTTGCGATTGGTATTACTTCTCCAGACGCCGAGTAGGGTCACGGCTTGCGCAGGATGCAATACAGGTTATTCACGAAGTAGTCGCCCACCAGCGGCAGGTGACGCAACAGGCTGAACATCCGCACCACAGGATGCCGACTACAGTTCGGCTGGAAAAACTCCACCTCGAAGCCCGACTCGTCGATAATCCGCCGATAGTCGCGGAACGCCAGCATGTTCATCCCCAAGTCGCGGTAGGACTGTAGGGGGCTGCCCAGCCGTTTCGCGGTCGCCCGTAGCACAATACGGTCAGGAATCCATAGATGCGCCCACGGCAAGTTGACGCCGATGAGCCGCTTGATGGTGTCGTGGTCGCCGAAGGGGCTGTTCCAAAGCGGTCCGATGGCGGCGTAGAGCCTGCCGCCCGACTTGAGCCGCGCGTGCATCTCACGCAACACCTTCGCCAAGTCCATCACATGCTCGAAGGTGTCCTTGCTGGTCATCAGGTCGAAGTCGCCTTCGGGTAGCTCGGCGATATCGATGCAGTGAAATTCCACGCGGTCGGCGAGTTCGGGGTGGTTGAGGTGCAGGTTCTGCTGGGCGAAGCGGATGAGTCGCTCGTTGAGGTCGACGCCGACGACGCGCGCGGCACCCGCCTTCGCCATATCGATGCAGAGGCTGCCGTGCCCGCAGCCGAGGTCCAGGGCTTTTTTGCCCGCGAGGTCGGGCTGACCCCCCAGACGGCTCCAGAAGCGGGGGTTCTCCCACGCGCCGCGCTGGAAGTAGGCGACATCGCGCGGCTCTAAGGCAGTCGTTGGCGTATCCATCCGACAAGCTCCGCTTGGGGCACGGTAATCTGCTCGTGGCTGGTGAGGTCTTTGACGGTCGCCGTCGCGGTTTGCAGCTCGCTTTCGCCCAGCAGGATGGCGTAGCGTGCGCCGCTGCGGTTGGCAAGGCGCATCTGGGCTTTCGGGCTGCGCCCTTCGAGGTCTAAGTCGCAGGCGACGCATGCCGTGCGCAGCTGCTGGGCGATTTGCAGGGCGATCGGGCGCGCCGTATCGCCGAACGCGACTACAAATGCGTGCAGTCGCGGCGGTTCGGGCATGGGAACGCCGAGGGCTTGCAGCACCAGCAGCGTGCGCTCGACGCCGATACCGACGCCCAGCGCAGGGGTCGGAAGCCCGCCGAGTTGCTCGACCAGCCCATCGTAGCGCCCGCCGCCGCACAGCGCGTTTTGCGACCCCAGCCCCTGCTCGGCGACCACCTCGAAGGTCGTGCGCGTGTAGTAGTCCAGCCCGCGCACCAGCCGAGGGTCGCGCACATAGCCGACGCCAAGCATTTGCAGCAGCTCCTGCAGTGTCTCGAAGTGTGCGCGGCAACCCGCGCACAGGTAGGGGTCAATCGGCGGCGCGTCGGCGGTGATCTCAACGCACTCCTTGCAGTCAAGAATGCGCAGCGGGTTGCGCTCCAGCCGCGTCTGGCAGTTTTTGCACAGGCGCGCGAAGTTCGCCTGCCCGAACTGGCGGATGGCGTCGCGGTAGGCGGGGCGACAGTCGGGGCAGCCGATGGTGTTCAGGCGCAGCTGCAACGCGCCTTCAGGAACGCCCAGCCCCACAAAAAACGCCCTCACCATCGCCAGCAGCTCGGCGTCCGCCAGCGGGTGCGCCGCGCCGAAAATCTCCGCGCCGAACTGATGCGCCTGGCGGTAGCGCCCTTTCTGCGGTCGCTCGCCGCGAAAGAAGGGCGTGATGTAATACAGCTTCTGCACGCCGCCGCCCGCATGCAGGCTATGCTCAATATAGGCGCGCACAACAGGAGCAGTGCCTTCGGGCTTCAGCGCGAACCGTTCCTCGCCGCGCTCCAGCACATACATCTCTTTGGAGACGATGTCGCTGGTCTCGCCGACGCTGCGCTCAAAAAGCGCCGCTGACTCCATAATGGGTGTGCGGATTTCGCCGTAGCCATAGCGGTGGCAGTGGTCGCGCCAACGCGCCTCCACATACTGCCAGCGTGCGCTCTCTTCTGGCAGCACATCGTTCATCCCTTCGGGCGCGCGGTATTTCAGTTCCATCGCCTATCGCGGAGAGACATTAATCTGCTTGCCTAAGTACGCCTGAATCTTGGGGTTCGCGTTGAGCGTGCTGACCAGCGCTGCCATCCCGCGCGCGACATGCATCTCGCCCTCGTAGACCACGATGAAGCTGGGCGTGGACTGCACCCCCAACTTGGAACCTTCTTCAAAATCGCGGTAGATTTTTTTGAAGTAGATTTCTTGGTTGTCCATCGCTTGACGCACCTTCTCGACATCCAGCTTCAGCTCTTCGGCGATTTTCAGGATGCGCGTTTTTGTGAGCGCCTGCTGGCTCTCGAACAGCTTGGTATACATCTCCCAGAACTTGCCTTGTTTGCCTGCCTCCTCCGCAGCGGAGGCGGCAATCCACGCCATCGGGTGGATGTTGACCAGCGGGTAGTGGCGGAACACGAAGAGCGCCTTATCGTCCAGTTGGGGCACGATTTGCGTTTCCAGCAATTCATAGGCTTGTTTGCAGGCGGGGCACTGGAAGTCGGAGAACTCCACAATCACCAGCGGTGCCTCTTCGTTGCCCTTGCACCAGCCTTGACCGTCCAGATAGAGCATCGTCAGTTTTTCGTTATCGGTCTGAATGGTCTGCGCAGTGGTGGCGCGGTTCCACTGCCAGCCGCCATACGCCAAGCCCGCAACGACGATCGCCAGTGAGACCGCGACCGACTGCGCCAACTCGCGCGTGAGCACGCCCGTCGCCTGCAACGCGCCGCGCAAGCCCGCCAGCGACAGCAGCCACACGACCAGATTCGTGCCCGCTGCAGCCAAGCACCACCAGCAGGGCGCGCCCTTGGCGTACAGATTCAGCACGAAAAGTTGCACATAGGTGTAGTAGGCGAAGCCCAGCACGCCCAGTGTGCTCAGCGCGGTCAGCATCCTGCTGTAGGTACGCCACTGTTCGGGATACTGCAAGCGCGAAAGCGCAAGCAGCACCAATAGCCCGAAGTATCCGAACCCGAACGCCGCAACGGGGATACCCGCGATTCGCGAGTAGGGCGAGCGCGCCACCTCGTCGCAGCCGCCGCCCGTGCACGGCAGCGCGAAATCCGCCGAGTGCGAAATCCACAGCAGCGCGGAAATCACCATCCCTAACGATGCGAACAGTATCACCAAGCGGTTCAGCATTATCGCGTTCATCAGGCGATTTTGGGCAATCACACTCATAAAGGCAACCTCCGCGATAAGTATACCTGCTTAGTGGGCGACGCCGTTCCCGTCGTAAGGGTAGCCCCAATCTTTGCCGCCAAGCTGATACTCCAGCAGGAACATCAGCGCTACCGCAAGGATGACAAGGCAGGCGACAACCTTGCCGACCAGCAACGCGACCCCACAGCAAAGAAGCCCGATCAGCAGCGCGTTGCGCAGCACGAAGGCGCGTTCCCACACACGCTGGAGCGGGCTGCGGAGCGCATGCACAACCACAGCAACGCCGCCGCCGATGCCCAGCCACGCCAACGGCGCGAACCGCCAACCGAGGGCGCCCCACCAGTCGTGCGCCCAGCCCGCCTGACGCTGCCACGGCTGGAGCGCATCCACCACAACCGCCAGCGCCGTAAGCATCGCGCCGACGCTGAGCAATACTCCCGCCACACGCGCGAGCAGACGCCTCTCCACCTGCAGCGGGAGTAGCCCCGTGAAAATCGCCGTGCCCAGCCCGAACGCGAGCGTCATGGGTATCCACGCACCTAACGCCGCCCCCAGCAACGGCAAGCCACACAACATCAGCAACAGTCCATACGCCATCCCAAGCCCCAATTGCCCGCGTGCGCCCAGCCGAAGCCGCCCGCGACTCTCCAGCCAACTGGCAGGCGCGCACAGCCCCGACGCCAACGCGAACGCCCAGAACACCTCGCCCGCGCCGAACGACGGCGCGGCGTGAATCCCTGCGCTGAACAGGGAACGGTTCACCCCGTAGCCGCCCGCAATCAGGATGTCTGCGCCCAGCACTGCGAGCGCGACTATTACCGCCGCACAGAGCAAGGGAACCTGCCCCCAACGCGCCAAACCCGCCATCAGCACACTCAGCACAGCCCAGCACCCTGTAAGCCATCCCGCAATCGTCGCGGCGTCCGCCCTGAAGTCGCCCGTCCACAGCGCGAACGGGGCATACGCATAGGCAATCCCCACCGCAGGCGCGAGCGCGAATACCGCCAGCCCCGACACGAACACACGCTTGACGCGCCCCCGCAGCCAGCGTAGCCGCCAAAGCGCAACGCCCCCGCCCAACCAGCACAGGTACAGAGCGAGCAGCACAGCACGGAAAACAGGCGTCAGCCGTTCGTTCGCCTGCGCCCACTCCGCGCTTCGCGTCAGCGCGTTGCTGCGCAAATCCACGCCAACCGCTTCGGTCGTCTCGCGTAGTACCACGCGCGCCAGCCAGCCATTCCAGAAGCGATGCCAGTCCGACTGGCGCGCCTCGAAGGCAGGGCTGCCCAGCCAGTCCTCTCCCTGCGGACCCGTGAGCGCACGATACAGCGTTGGCGCAAGATCCACCTCGCGGATGACCCCATTCCAGCGCGTGCTGGGCGAAGTGAGCAAGCCACTCGGTTCACGCGCCGCGAAGCGCACGACCGCACTTAGGCGCGTCTTGCCGAAGCGCGCCTCGTCGGGCGAGGGGATTGCCACAACCCACACCTCTACGCCTTCTGCGAGCAGCAACTCCAGCGCACGGTAATCCCAACGCCTCAGTTCCAGCAGCGCCCAGTCCGCCTCGAGGCTGAAAAAGGCAAGGCGCATCGCCTCAAGGCTGGGAAACGCCTGCACGGGCGTGATGGCGTCACTGGCGACGGCGAGCAGTGCGTAGGGGGTCGGGTTGGGCGACTGAGGCGTGTGGAGATACACGCCGCGCTTGCCAGTACGCTGGAGACGACTCGCGAGCGTCCAGGCAAGAACTTCGCGAGGCGCACCTGACCGCACCAGCAGCCGATGACGCGCGGCAGTCGCATTGGCTGGCGAGGCAATCTGCAGCGCGGGACGGCTCTGGGGCAGCCGCTTAGTGCGTCGCCCCGTCGCTAACCGATGAGGCTCCGCTGTGCTCCTTTCCCAGACCACCCACGCCGATTGCGACGGGACTCTGCCGACGATGGAGCCGTGCTCGATCGCCTGATGCACAAGCACGACGAGCAACTTGGGCTGCGCGGGCGCTACAGGCGCGAGCAGGCATAAAGCATAGAGGATGAGCGTGCGCATTATCGGCGTATCGTGAAAGTGTCCCACTCCCGCGTGGCTTCGGCGTACTCGGTGTCCACGCGCTGTACTCGCGCGCCCAGCGGTCCGCGTTGGAGCGCGTGCAGGAACTCTTGCAGCGCATCTTCCTCCCCCTCCGCAACGACCTCTACAGTACCGTCCGCGCAGTTGCGCACATAGCCGCTCAGCCCCAGCCGCTGTGCCTCCGATTGCGCGAAGACCCTGTAGCCGACGCCTTGCACGAACCCATGCACCCACGCGTATAACCGCTTCATCATGGCAATTATACCGCTGGCTTCGGGAACGATTGCCCCTGCGCAGGGGGTATAATACGATGGAGGTGAATAACATGCGCCGTAGAGGGCTACCCATAATATGGATAGGACTTATCGTCATCTTGTTCGCATTCGTTGGCTGGTACGGCTACCAAACGAACATCGCGCCGTACATTGCGGAGCAGCGCGCACAGCAACAGCGGTCAGAGCCTCAAGAGGCTACCCCTGCGCCCAGCGAGGAAGAGATCAAGGCGCAGCTGCAGCGCAATCAGGCGGCGATATCTGCCCAGCCCGACCCTAAAGCAAGCCCCGCGCCTGAGCCGAAGCCTGCCGCTCCGCCGCAGATGCCACAGCCTGATCCCAAGCGCGATGTGATGGAATACTGGTGGGAAAAAGCGCCACCGAAGACCAAGCAGTGAACCGCCTTACAAGGAGAAGCAACGATGCTTTCTCGTACACTGGTTCTTAAGGTCGCAGAGCTTCCCGCGTTCAAACGCTGGATCAAACACAGTCGCTTGACGCAGGGGCTTATTAAGCGCTTTATCGCGGGCGAGGACTTAGAAACAGCGCTGCGCGCTGCGCGCCAGCTCAATCAAGAAGGCTTCCTCGTCGCGCTGGACTATCTTGGTGAAGACACTCACCGCATAGAGGACGCCGACTGCGCCGCGGAACAATACATCACGCTCCTCGAGCAAATTCACAAAAGCGGTGTGAACGCATGCATTTCTATCAAGCTCACTCAGTTGGGATTAGATCTCGGGGACGCTATCGCCCGCCGAAACTTGGAGAAGGTGCTGGCAGCCGCGGGGGAACTCAACAATTTTGTCTGGGTAGATATGGAGAGCAGTAAACACACACAGGCGATACTGGATTTGTTCTGTGAGCTGTATCCCCCCTATCCGCACTCAGGCACGGTACTGCAGAGCTACCTCTATCGAACGCCTCAGGATTTGGAGCGACTGATTGCGTTAGGGGCGCGCATTCGGCTGGTCAAGGGTGCATATGCCGAGCCGAAAGAGGTCGCCTACCCTGACAAGCCGTCGGTAGACCGCCAGTTTAAGATACAGATGGAGCATCTGCTGGAGAAGGGGAAGGAGCCTGCAATCGCTACGCACGACACGCGCTTGATTAGCCACGCCAAACGCTACGCTGCGGAACTGGGCTTGGGCAAGACGCAGCTCGAGTTCCAGTTGCTCTACGGGATTAGCAGGGAGCTACAGAAGCGGCTGGTAGCAGAGGGCTACCGAACACTCATCTATGTGCCGTACGGCGAGCAGTGGTATCCCTACTTTTCCCGCCGTCTGGCGGAGCGTCCGGCTAATCTCTATTTCATTCTTCGGAGCCTGTTTCGGAAGTAGGCGGCGACTCTGTGGCTTCTTCTGCTTCTTCGTTAGCATCTTCAGTCGGCGGGGTCTCCACTTCTTCACTTTCCTCTTCCTCATCCGACTCCTCTGCCTCTTGTCGCGCTTGCTCACGAGCCTTGAGAAGCGGCAGCACCTCACGAAACGAGTCGGTACCCGCCTCATAGAGCCACTCATAGACCACTGACTCCACAGCGCTGACCATCACGCCACTGTGCGACAGCCGCAGTAGCGCATACTTCCAGTCGCGTTTCAGGCGACTTGCGACAGCATCGTAAGGCACGTGCACCGCGTAGCCCGCCTTGAGCATATCCAGCGCGGTTTGCAACACGCATATATGCGCCTCCACACCCACGAGGACGACTTGAGACCGCCCAGTCGCCTGTAGGTGCTGAGCAAAAGGCTCTGACGCAAGGCAACTGAAGCAAAGCTTGTCCACAACAGGCGCATCGTCAATTGCCTCGGCAACCTCAGGCGCCAGTGCGCCGAGCTTTTCGGCGTTCTGTGTGGTCGCAAGCACGGGTATCTGAAGCCGTTGCGCCGCTTGAGCAAGCAGCTGGATGTTCTCCACAGTGAAGTCCCTGACTTTTATGGGCTTCAGAAACACATCTTGGATATCGACAATCACAAGCACGGAATTTTCTCGGCTGAGCAGTTTTTCAGAGCGTTCCATCGTCAAACCTCCAGAACAACGACCGTGTTGCGTGTGTCAGACAACTGGGCAGGCAACTCTACAGTAAGCAGATTTTCCTGCTGCTGGTAGGTAAGGCGCGTTCCATCTCGCAATAGTTTTGCTGACTTTACCCGAAGAGGTAGTTCTATCGCCAACTGACGGTTCGCAGGCAGGTTCCAGAGGTGTAAGTAGACCCGATGCTCGGCGCGGGTTGCGCCGCCCCAAGGTGTACTGGAGAACACCTTGCCGCGTGTTTCGTAGATCGACTCGCCATTTTCCCGAAGCCAAGTGCCCATCTCTCGTAGCCGTTCCTGATGTTCGGGCTGGATTGTTCCGTCGGATCTAGGACCGACATTCAGCAGAAGGTTCGCGTCCCTGCTGGCGCACTCCGCTAAGATGCGTATCAGCTGAGCGGCGGATTTGTGGTTCGTGTCTCCCGCGTTGTAGCCCCAGCTGTTGTTAATGGTCATACAGGTCTCGATGAGTGCATTTTCGCTCGGCGGCTCGGGATTGAAGCCGATTTTGTTCTCGCCTGGCAGGTCTTGCTCGTAGGTCTGGATATCCTCGTCAGGCAGGGGCTTCTGGTGGTGGTTGTTCGCGATGAGTAGATTCGGTTGTATTTTTCGCAAGGCACGGTACAACTCGGAGAGTCGCCAAGTTCTGTCTATGTCTTCCGCTTTATCCCAGCATCCGTCGAGCCAGACACCCATAGGATGATATTTCTCAACCAGTTCAGTAACTTGTCCGTGCCAATAGCGAGTGTACGCGCCCCAGTCCGATTTGTAGGCAGGGTGATGCCAATCCAGCGGTGAGTAGTAGAACAGAAGCGCGATGTTCGCCTTTCGACAGGCGTCAGACAGCTCGCGCATGACATCGCGTTTGAATGGCGTGTTCGTGATTTTATAATCGGTAAGCGCGCTATCGTACATGCAGAAGCCGTCGTGATGCTTCGTGGTGATGGTGATGTAACGCATGCCCGCCTGCTTTGCAAGTTGAACCCACTCGCTCGCGCTAAAACGCACAGGATTGAACCGATGCATCAGCGGCTCGTAGTCTGAGACGGGAATTTTCTCGTGGTGCATGACCCACTCGCCCCGTTCAAGGAGTGAGTAGACGCCCCAGTGGACGAACATGCCGAACCGCATCTGGCGGAAGCTATCCCGTGCCTGCTGTCGCTGTTTTTCCATCGTTGTGTGCCTCCGAGTTTTCATGTGAAAACCTACAAGCCATCAGGCGCGATGGTTTCCAAGACGCGCCCCAGTTCCTCTTCCGAGTAAAACTCGATAACTATTCTGCCGCCGCCGCCCGCCCACTGCACGACCTGCACGCGCGTGCCCAAATAGGCGCTGAGATTGTGCTCCAGCGCTTTCAACTCCTCAGGCTTCGGCGAAGGCTGGGGGGCGGAGTCGGGAGCGTTGCGTGGCGTCGGATTCATCGGGCGCAACTCGCGGGCGCGCAACTCCGCAGCACGCACGCTAAGCCCCTCTGAAGTGATTTCGTTCCACAACATCCGCTGCAGGGTCGGATCTTTCACCATCAGCAGGGCGCGCCCGTGCCCCTCGCTCATCACACCCTCCTGCAGGCTCTTGATGATATACTCAGGCAGCTGCAGCAGGCGAAGCGTATTCGAAATCGCAGGCACGCTCTTGCCCACACGCTGGGCAACTTGTTCCTGCGTCATCCCAAACTCGTCCATAAGGCGTTTATAGGCAAGCGCAGCATCGATAGGATTGATGTCCTCACGCTGCACATTTTCGACCAGCGCCATCTCCAACATCTGCTGCTCTGACGGAGAGCGCACAAGGGCAGGGATAGTCGCCAGCCCCGCTAAGCGGGCAGCGCGCAGCCGACGCTCGCCTGCGACCAGCACATAGTCACCCTCGCCCTCCTGCCGAACAATAATCGGCTGCAGGACGCCCATCTCCCGAATGGACGCCGCAAGTTCCTCCAACGACTCCTCGCTAAACTGCCGACGCGGTTGGTACGGGTTCGTGCGGATTTGCGCAAGGGGTATCTCACGCACGAGAGTCTCCGCCAACTCACTTTGCCCAATCAGCGCACTCAAGCCTCTACCCAGTGCAGGACGCGGCATATTCCTTTACCTCCTCGACAAATTCCAGATACGCCTGTGCCCCCCGTGAACGGGGATCGTACTCTAAGACCGACTGCCCGAAACTTGGCGACTCGCTCACACGGATATTGCGCGGGATAACGCTCCGAGCGACCTTCGCCCCGAAGAACTTGCGCACTTCCTGCTCTACCTGCTCCGCAAGGCGCGTGCGCGAGTCATGCATTGTGAGTAGCACCTTCCAAATCTCCACGCGCGGGTTCAAGTGCTGCCGAACCAAATCTATCGTCTGCAGCAGTTGAGACAACCCCTCCAGCGCGTAATACTCGCACTGCACAGGCACGATTAGCCCGTCCGCCGCCGTGAGCGCGTTAATCGTGAGAATGCCCAACGAGGGCGGTGTGTCGATAATAATCCAGCGGTATCTCTCCCTCAAAGGCGCTAACAGGTTTTTCAGCACCGTCTCGCGAGCGATTTTGGAGGCTAACATCACATCTACGCCCGCTAAGTCAATACTTGCAGGGATAAGGTGCAGACTCGGGCGCGCCGTTTCCGTGACCGGCGACTCAGAGGATTGACTCGCACCCTGAGTCAGCCAACTCTGGATAGACTGGAAGAGAGTCCGCTGCACAGTTCGGGGATCCAGACCAAGCCCGCTGGTGGCGTTCGCCTGGGGGTCAGCGTCCACCAGCAGCGTTGGTTCGCCGCTCAGTGCAAACCCCGTCGCTAAGTTGACCGCCGTTGTGGTCTTCCCGACGCCACCCTTCTGATTGATGACCGCCAGTATCCAGCCCTGTTGCCTCACAAGCGATCGATTCGCGCCTCTCTGGGGATTTCCTGCCACCGCTCCCACACTTCGGGTATACTCTGTCAGCGAAAACGGACATCGCCTCAATCAAGAAACTCTCGGTGGAGGTGATGCGCGTGGAACAAATCATGACGGATTGCGAAACGCCTATGGAGCAAGAGCAGACGCCAGAGACACTCGCGCCTGACACGGAACATTTGCACGCGCGGATTGCAGAACTGGAGCAGGCATACGAGGAGCAGAAGAATCTCTACCTGCGTACACTGGCGGACTTCCAAAACTACCGACGCCGCCAGCACGAGGAGATAGAGCGCCAGCGCGGGCTGCTGCTCGAATCGGTAATGACCGAGTTGCTGCCCATCTTAGACAACTTCGAGCGCGCACTGCAGGCGGCGGAAGCCACGCGCGAACTGGAACCGCTGATTGAGGGCGTGCGCCTGACCGAGCGACAGGTCAAAGCCGTGCTGGCGCGCTACGACATCCACCCAATCATAGCCATCGGGCAGCCGTTTGACCCTAACCTTCACGAGGCTATCCAGCGCGTGGAGACCTACGATTACGAAGATGGCATCGTCATCGACGAGGTGGAACGCGGCTACCGCATGGGCGAGCGCATTTTGCGCCCCAGCCGCGTCATCGTCGCGAAACGCCCTTCGGAACCCACTTCTCAAGGACTGGATGTGCAAGCATGAAACGCTACTTCGGAACAGACGGCGTGCGCGGTGTAGCAAATGATTTGCTGACGCCTGACTTCGCGCTGCGATTAGGGCGCGCGATTGCGCTGCAACTGCTGGAGACCACACCACACCACCTACCGCGCGTGCTGATCGGGCGCGACACTCGTCGCAGTGGCGCGATGTTGGAAGCTGCCCTTGTGAGCGGGATCACCTCGATGGGCGTGAGTGCGACCTCTGCGGGCGTTGTGCCGACGCCTGCGGTTGCGTACCTCGCACGCGAAGGACACTATGACTTGGGCATAGTCATCTCCGCCTCGCATAACCCTGCCCGCGACAACGGCATCAAACTCATCGGCGGCGACGGCTACAAGTTCCCTGATGAGTACGAGGCGCAGATTGAAGCAAGACTCGCTGAAACCTATGAGCAGTTCCCCTATCCGCCCGCCGAGAAAATCGGTATCTGGGAGTACGACCAGCGCGAGAGCGAGCAGTATCTCCTGTACCTGCTGCATCTTATGCGCGAACAGACGGGCGAGCGTGAACCGCTGCGCGGGATACATATCGCGCTCGACTGCGCGAACGGCGCGGCAAGCCAGTACGCCCCCGTCGTGCTACACGAACTTGGCGCGAAAGTCAGCCTCTACGCAGGCGAGCCTGACGGCGACAACATCAACCTCAACTGCGGCTCAACACACCCAGAAAACTTGCAACGCGCCCTGCTGGAGACGAGTGCTGACATCGGGATCGCCTTCGACGGCGACGCCGACCGCGCCCTTTTCTGCGACGAGCGCGGCGACCCTGTGGATGGGGACGCCCTCATGACCCTTTGGGCGATTACCCGCCGCCAGCAGAACACACTCAACCCTCCGCTGGTCATTGCCACCGAGATGAGCAATCTGGGCATGCAACGACGCCTCGAATCGGAGGGAATCCAACTGCACCGCACAAAAGTCGGCGACCGCTATGTCGCCGAAGCGATGCGGGCAACAGGCGCACTCATCGGCGGCGAGCAGTCGGGGCACATCATCTTCAGCGAGCGCGCCACTACCGGCGACGGGCTGATTACGATGCTGGAGACGCTTGCCGTCTGGCTGCATCATCAGAAGCCCTTCTCGGAAATTGCGCATCCCTTTGAACCGTACCCGCAAAAGTTGGTCTCCGTTCCCGTGCGGGACAAACACGGCTGGCAGGCGCACCCTGAGATACAGGCGCGCATTCAAGAGTCGGAACGGCTACTGGGCACGCGCGGGCGACTCAACATTCGCGCCTCGGGCACAGAGAACCTCATCCGCGTGATGGTGGAGGCAGAGACGCCCGAACTCGTAGATGCTGCGCTGGAGCCTGTGGTCGCCGCTGTAAAACGCGCCCTCAGCTAATCGGGTACACTTTGGGCAGTGGCTGTCTGGGATCAATCACGCATCGAACCCAAGCGCTGGCAACTGGACTGGGACGGCATACGCCACGGCGACTACTCCGACCGCTATTTCTGGAACGGCGTTCGGATACTGCAACAACTGGCACAGGAAGGCTACCCATTCGCAGGCTACTCCACGCGCCTGGAACAGCAAGGCGCAGACCCCCAACCGCCTGAGATGCTTGGCGACATGCATGTCGAGATGCAGTTTTTCGCGCGACGCCAGCCGTTCACCGTCGTGGCGGGCGTCGACACGGCGTTGGCTATCTTGAACGATGCAACAGGCTACTTCGAGGGGGAGCAGTTCGTCAACACGGCGCACCTGCTGGAGGTGGAAGCGGTCCACGACGGGTTCCTTGCGCCCTATGACGGCGACCCGTCGCAAGTCGTCCCCGTATTGAAGGTACGCGGCAGATACCGCGACTTCGCGCTGCTGGAGACCCCGCTGCTGGGGGTGCTGACTCGGTTGAGCCGTATCGCTACGAATACCTATCGCTTTTTGCAGGCAGCGCACGGGAAACCTGT
>Ga0209750_1000796_pt1 | contig 13939 bp, 16 predicted proteins | sample YNPBryulayer2012_FD_185813 | JGI IMG/M metagenome (GOLD analysis project Ga0209750, IMG submission 185813) | Anoxygenic and chlorotrophic microbial mat microbial communities from Yellowstone National Park, USA - YNP Bryant MS upper layer 2012... ...
CTTGTTTTTGTGGCATCAATATCGATAATGAAACATTTAATAATTTTTTTAATTTTATAATTACTTAATTTGGCTGATTTAACAAGCATTTTAACTAGTATAGCAGATGCTATTCTAGTCTAGTGCCTAAAAAAATATAAAACAGAAAGTAAAAAAATTGAAAATTTTTCAAAAGAAATTTCTCATTATAATGAACAAAGAATAAACAAAATTATTTTTTATACTGAAAATCTTAAGGATTATCAAAATGAATTAAAAGATAAAATTTTTTCTTTGAAAAAGATATTAAAATTTTAAGTAAATATGTAGATCTTAAATATAAAATTAAAGTTTTCTTTTCTTCTTTTTTTAGACCTTAGAGGTGTTATTTTTATTTTTATGACAATAAAATTACTCAATTTTTAAATTTGTGATTTTTGTTTGGGCAATTTTGATTATTAAACTTTTCAAAAATAGATTATAAAATCAATAAATATACACCCAACTAACTCAGTCTTAGAACTTTTATTATTTTCTTGTCATTCCCGCGAAAGCGGGAATTTATATAATTTAACAATACAATTTTATAGATTTCTGGTAGGAGCCAGGAATGAAAAAAATTTGCAAAATCAAGTATTATACATTTGGAAATTTTTATTAAAAAAACTGCTTAAAGAAAACTTCTTAAACAAAACCAGATATTCTATAAAATTATTAAATAAATCTAAAAATAAATTTGATAAAATTATAAAAAATCAAATTTTAAGGTTTCTGATTAAATTAAAAATTTAAATAAGTTTTTATGGACAATAATGTGCTTGAATTGATTCTTAAAAAACTAGAAGAAATTGATGAACGAGTAAAAAAAATTGAAAGTGGAGCAATTAAAATTGAGAAAAAAGAAGAAGAGGAAGAAAAAGATCCTTTGTTTTTTAAAGCCTTAAAAATTGTTGAAAAAAGAGAAGAAACACCAGCCTCTTTTTTAGCCAAAGAGTTGGGTATTGATCAAAAAAGAGCCGAAAAAATTTTAGATCAATTAGCTTACGCTGGTTATGGAGAAACCTATTGGGGCGAAGCCTAAAAAATGGGAGATTGTTGAAGATAAAAATATTGCCGATGTTTTTTTGGTTGTTTTTGGAAAAACAAAACATGCTTTGTTAAACAATCTTCTTGAAGCTTTTGCCGCAATTATTACGGAAATTAAAGAAATTAAAAATTTAAAAGAAAAAATTACTTTTAAAGTTGAGGCTTTTGATTTTTATGAACAAATTTTTTTGTTTATTGAGAAATTAATTTATCTAAAAGACACCAAACACTTAATTTTTAAAAAAGGCGATTTTTGTTTTAAAAAAAACTCAATTGAGGCAACCCTTTTTGGTCAAAAATTAACCCATTTACCGATAAAAGTTGATATTAAAGCATTAACAAGACATAAATTTGATTTAAAAAGAAAAAATGGTACTTATCGCTTAAGTTTAGTTTTTGATATCTAAATATGGCTGATTTTAAAAAATTTAATTTAAAAAAAATTGGAGAGGTCGAGTGGGTCATTGATGATAAAAATCTAAAAGGAAAAGTAAAAATTTTTGCCACCGAGAAGCTTTTAGGAGAAATGGATGATGAGGTTTTTATCCAAGCAAGAAATGTCGCCACCCTTCCCGGTCTTTTTGATGATGTTTATGTGATGCCTGATGCTCACTCAGGTTATGGCGCGCCAATTGGGACGGTTTTTGCCATGGATGAAAAAGAAGGTTTTGTTTCACCAGGAGCTGTGGGATACGATATCAACTGTGGAATGAGACTAATTACAACCAATCTTACGAAAAAAGAAATTTTGCCATTCTTAGAAAAATTAGTCAACAAACTTTTTGAAAAAATTCCAGTGGGTGTTGGTAAATCAGGTTTTTTAAAAATTAGCAAAAACGAATTAAAAAACTTAGCAGAAATGGGCGTCCCCTATTTTATTGAAAAATTTGGCTTAGGTTGGCAAGAAGATTTAAAAAGCATCGAAGAAGAAGGAGCGGTGAAGAATGCTGATTTTTCAAAGGTTTCCAAAGAAGCAATTGAAAGGGGAATTTCCCAGCTTGCCACTTTGGGATCGGGTAATCATTATTTAGAAATTCAAAAAGTTGAGGAAATTTTTGACAAAGACATAGCCAAAGGTCTTGGGATTTTTGCCAAAGATCAAGTAACGGTGATGATTCACTGTGGTTCGCGTGGTTTTGGTCATCAAATCTGCAGCGACTATCTTCGCCTTTTTGAAAAAAATCTTGCCCGTTTTAAAATCAAAGTTACCGATCGCCAATTAGCCTGTGCACCAATTAATTCCTCTTTGGGAAAAGACTATCTTTTAGCAATGAGCGCTGCCGTTAACTTTGCCTTTGTTAATCGCCAAGCCATCACTTATCAGGTAAGAAAAGTTTTTGAAGAGATTTTGGGTAAAGATGCAAAGAGTCTTTCGATGAATCTTGTTTATGATGTGGCTCATAATGTAGCTAAATTTGAAACTCATCATAAAAAAAAACTTTTAATTCACAGAAAAGGGGCGACTCGTTCTTTTCCCAGTCAACCAGTGATCATTGGTGGGTCAATGGAAACTGGCAGTTTTTTGCTTTTGGGAGAAAAAGAAGCAATGGAAAAAAGCTTTGTCTCAACCGCTCATGGGTCGGGTCGAACGATGTCTCGAGCCAAAGCGAAAAAGATGATTCAGGGAGAAAAGTTAATTAACCAATTAAAAGAAAAGGACATCTATGTTAAAGCGACTTCTTTTTCCGGAGTCGCCGAAGAGGCAGGATTTGCTTACAAAAGTATTGAAGAAGTGGTAAAATCAGTAGCATTGGCCGGTTTATCAAAGCCCGTTGCTTATTTTAAACCAATCGGCATTATTAAAGGATAGTTTTAATTTAAAAGTTTTGCGTTTTGATTTTTGACATTTGAGATTTTTTTATGTTTCACAGTCCAACTTACGGAAAAATAGATATTGATAAACTAAAAAAAATAATAAAAGACTTTATGGCCGCTGATAAAAAAAGTCGCTATGAGATAATCGTTGGCACTGATTCGCAAAAATTTGATAAAGACTCTTTTGACTTTGTTTCGGCCTTAATTGTCCACCGGGTGGGCTTTGGTGGTATATATTTTTGGAAAAGAGAAATAATAAAAAAGAAAATGTCACTTAAGGAAAGAATTTATACCGAAGCGACCTTATCTTTACAAACGGCTGAGACTTTTATTAAATTCTTAAAAACCAACGGTATCTCCCGTTACAACATCCAAATTCACGTTGATATTGGCCATAATGGTGAAACAAGGGCAATGATTGCCGAAGTGGTTGGGATGATTAGAGGTAGTGGCTATCAAATAAAAATTAAACCCGAGTCATACGCTGCTTCAAAAGTAGCTGATCGGTATACTTAAAATTTTTTCTAACTTAAGTACTTTATAAAAAAAAGCCTTATCTTTCTTAAATATTTTTTAAGATTAGAAGAAAAAGAGATATCTTTTATGTTTTCATACACCTGCCCACCCATAGGATAAGGAAAAATTTTTTTATCAATCTTTCCTTTGGTTAAAAAATAGACTGAAGAATACAAATATTTATAAAAAAGCTTCAACTCGCCCTCTTTTTTTAATCGACGTAAAGAAAATTTTACCTTTATTTTTAAAAGAAATTTTGCCTTTACTCCCCAAAGGGTGGCCTTATAAATTAGATTATGATCTTCTGCCAAATAGGTATCTTCATCAAATCCACCAATTTTTTCAAAAAAATTTTTATCAATAATAATTGATCCACCGGCCGAAAAGGGTTTAGGAAATGATTGCGAAATCTCAACAAAAAAATTGATTAATTTAAAGATTAAATCAATTTGGGGTTCTTTTTTTTCAGGAACAAGCGAAGGAAGAAAAACCAATCCTTTTTTTTTGTTAATGATTTTCTTTAAATTTTGAGTAAAGTTTTTATAAACCCGACTATCAGCGTCTAAAAAAATAAGATACTCCCCTTTTGCTTTTTTGGCACCAAGATTTCTTTGAAAGGAAACATTTCTTTTTTCAGTTTCAAAAAAGTTAATCGGTATTTGCCAGTCTTTTTTGGCAATTTCTTTTGTTTTATCATCTGATAAGCCATCAACAATAATTACCTCAAAGTTTTTTTCTTTTTGATTTTTTAAATCTGAAAGAAGCCGTGGTAAAAACTTTTCCTCGTTTAAAGTTGGTATAATAAAAGAGAAAAAATAAGGCATATTTTTAAAATTATAATAAAAAAATGAAAGTTTCGCTGATTATTCCTGTTTTTAATGAAGAAAAATACATTACTTTATGTTTGGAAAGTCTTGAAAAACAAATTGAGAAACCCAACGAAATAATTATTGTTGACAATAACTGCACCGACAACACAATAAACATTGTCAAAAAATATAAAAAAAGCCTGCCGATTAAAATCGTTAAGGAAAAAAAGAAAGGAGTGGTTTTTGCCAGAAATAAAGGATTTAGTAAAGCCAAAGGAGATATTTTAACTCGCTGTGATGCTGACTCAATTTTACCGAAAAACTGGATAAAAAAAATAAAAGAAGATTTTTCAAAAAATAAAATCGATGGTTTAACCGGACCAATTATTTTTTATGATTTTTTTTTAAAAACTTCTTTTTTTTCAAAGATTTATCTTATTTTAATGAAGATTTTACAAAAAGGTGAAACATTACTTGGCCCAAATATGGCAATTTCAAAAAAAATTTGGGAAAAAATAAAAAAAGAAGTCTGTTTTGATGAAAAAAATATCCATGAAGATATTGATTTATCTTTACATATTTTAAAAAATAACGGAAAGATTATTTATGATTTTAATTTGATTGTTTATTCCTCATCAAGAAGAATTACCAAAACTCCTTGGATTTTTTTCCTAAATTATCCTTGGCGCTTAATTAAAAATTTATTCTCTCATCGTTTTTGACTGTGATAAAGTTTCTCAAGTTCAGAAAGTGTCGTCAATTCATTTGAATTTTTATCATCGCGAAAACGCTCTAATCTTGGAAATCTTAAAGCAAAGCCAGGAATATCAACTTCTTCTGCTTGACCAGTTTTTTTTAATTTCATCTTTCTTCCCGCAGTGTGAACTGGAGAACGAGTAATTTCATCGGCGCGAATCTCAACCACCAAAGACGGCAAAACCCAAACATCACACACCATCGTTTTATCAACAAGATAATTTTTTGGTTTATCTTTCACTTTTATCTTTTGACATTTCTGAAAAAGAAGTCGCCACTCCTCATCAGAAAGACCGGTGCCAATTTTGGCAACAGTCACATATAAATCATTGTCTTTATCAAAAACCCCAACTAAAAAGGCGCCGATCCCAAAAGAGGCTCTTTTCCCTTTACCCACATCGTAACCCATAACCAAACAATCAATGGTGTCTTCTATTTTTGAGGAGTAGCTTCTCTTAAACTTTATCCAGTTCCACCCCCTAGCACCTGCTTGATAAATACCATCGAGTTTTTTTGCGACAATCCCCTCCAATCCTCGACTAACAGCATCGTAAAAAATAAGCTCCAATTTTTTCTCTGAAGAAACAATCTGTTGGGGAGCCAACAAAATCGTATTTTTAAAAATATCTTTTTTTTGGGTAACCACTTTTTCCAAGGCTTTTCTTCTTTCCTCAAATGGATGATGAATGAAGCTAGAATCATCTAAATATAAAAGCTCATAGGTAAAAAGTTTTAAAGGAATTTCTTTACTTTTTTCTTCCACTCCATATTTTCTTTTTCGCTGCACCGTTTCTTGAAAGGGTAAAAAATCGCCGGTTTGGGGATTAAAACCAATCGCCTCCCCTTCAAAGATAATGTTTTTTACTTTTATCTCATTTTTAACTCCCAAAACAATATCGGGGTACATCAAAGAAACCTCTTCCAAATTGCGAGAAAAAATTTTAACGTCGTCTTTTTCTCTTGAATAATGAATCTGTAGCCTAAAGCCATCATACTTCGATTCGACTGCGCAAGGACCAATTTTTTCCAAAATTTCTTTAGCCGAGGAAAGTCTTTCTGCCTTCATCATCAAAATCGGAGTAAAAACCGAGGGTGTTATTTTTTTGCAAAAAGAAATGCCTTTTTCTTTAATCACTTTGGCAATATATCCCAAATTGGGTCTGACATGATAAGCTGTTTCAATAATCTCTCGTAAACTCTTATCTCCTTTTTCCATCCATGACAAAGCATCCAAAATAGTCATATCCGAAAAACCCAAACGCAAAACACCGGTTGGAATTCTTACCAAATAACAACAAGATAAAGGATCAAGCTGCCGGATTAAAGAAGAAAGAAGATTAATCTTTCTTTCATAAGCACCCTCGCCTGTCTCTTTTGCTATTTTCTCTAAAGAAGAAAATACATCTTCAATTTTCAATTCTTTTTCTTCAAAGAAAGGAAATTGTTTTTTAAAATAATAAACCGTTTCTCCCAAATCGCCAATTTTTTTATACTCTTTTATAAAAAATTTAGCATCAAGATTTAAAGCCAAAACTGCCGCTTTAATCACCATTTTTTCCGCCATCCCAAATTCCACTTTTTCATACAAAGGAGCCACCCGTCCTTGAAGAAGAAAAACCGTCATCTCCAACTCTTTTACCGTTAACTTTTTAAAAAGTTGGGCTAGAAGCTCAGTTATCGCCAACCTACTAGTAGTTTTTTCAATTTTTTCAAAATAAGAGGCTAGGTCTTTAAAAGTCATACCATGATATAACGGGCGTTTTTAGTTGAGCCAACTTTTTTAATTAAACCTTTATTTATTAAATCTTTTAAATCGCGCAAAACCGTATCTTCGGAAATATCAGGAAAAATAGTTTTAAACGCTTGATTTTGAATATATCCCACTTCTTGAATATACTCTACAATTTTCATCTGTCTTTCTGTTAAAAATATTTGCTGCCCGCCAATTTTTTGCTTAAGTTTGATATCTTTAGAAAGCTTTAAAACTTTTTCTTTTATCCTTTCAAATTCGCTGGCCGCCCCTAAGGTAAAATACTCAAGCCAAGAAGTTAAATCACCAGAAGAAGCCTTTTGTAAATTCTCATAATAAGAAGCGGCGTCTTTATCGTAATATTCCTCCAAAGAAAAAAACCGGCGAATATCATACCCTCCCAAAAAAAGAATCAAAGTGGCCAAAATTCTTGCCACTCTGCCATTACCATCTAAAAAAGGATGGATTCTTACCAACTCATGATGAGCGATTCCCGCTTTTAAAACCGGATGAATTTTTTGAAAATCCCACGTATTTAACCAATAAACAAATTCTCGCATCAAAAATGGCACTTCAATCGGTGGTGGTGGTCGAAAAGTCACTTCTCCCGTTTGAGAGTTGCGAATAACAACCTGTTTTTTTCGGTAATCTCCTTGTTCTTCTGGTGGTAAAAGTTTGTCGGTAATAATTTTGTGAAGTTTTTTTATTAACTGTTCGGTAATTTTCTCAATCTTTTTCTTGGCTTCCTCATCGATAAACTCAATCACTTTGCGATAGTTTATCACCTCTTGAATATCACGCGGACGGGCCGCCACCTCTTTTCCCAAAAGAACATCTTTTGCCTCCTCTTTATTTAAAAGATTACCTTCGAGATGAGTCCCGTGATAAACAGCGCGAATAATTGCCTCTTGTTTAAACTGTTTCTCCCACAAAGGAAGAAGCGGAGCATTTTTGATTATCTCCTCGGCTGCTTCAATTTTGGCAATGTTGGTTAAAATTTTGTTAGTGATGGCAAAAGAAGGAAGAAACATAAAAATATTATACACCAAAACGTCTTTTTCTTTTTTTATATTCTTCAATGCATTTTTCTAAATCAAAAAGGGTAAAATCGGGAAAATATTTTGGATAAAAAATCCATTCAGAATAAGCAGCTTGCCAAATCATAAAACCCGAAGTTCTTATTTCACCACTGGTTCGAATCACTAAATCAGGGAATGGATACGGAAGATCTTTGGTGTCTAAAAATTGATTAATTTTTTCCTCAGAAAAATTTTTAATGCTTGTTTTTGATTGATTTATTTTATTTATTGTTCTTATAATTTCATCTCTTCCTCCATAATCTAATGCGATAGCTAAATAATATTTATCAAAATTTTTTGTTTTTTCTTCTGCTTCCATTATTTTGAGACGAAGTTTATTACTTATTCGATCTTTTCGTCCAAGATGAATAATTCTTATTTTCTCTTTTAATGCATTTTGAATATTTATTTCAATCATTTGATAATAAAGATCCATAAGATAGGAAATTTCTTCCTTAGTTCTTTTCCAGTTTTCGCTAGAAAAAGCCCAAAGAGTTAAAACTTTAATTCCCAACTCTCTTGCCTTTTTACCAATTTCTATTGCTTGGTTAAAACCCTTCTTGTGTCCCTCAAAAGTAGGCAGCCCCTTTTCTTTAGCCCAACGCCTGTTGCCATCAGGAATAATTGCAATATGTTTTGGTAAATTATCCATAAAGTTATTAGTCCCCTTGACTTTAAAAATCATTTTCTTTAAAATTTTTTTATGGTTTATGCCATAGAAATAAATCCCACCAATTTTGCTCCTGCAAAAATAGCCACCGTTTCCAGTTTAATGAAAATAATTTTACCACTGATAATGACGGCGGTGGCTGTTTTTTTTCTTATAATCCTTTTTCAAGCGGCTTTTAAAATCTTAACGGCGGGCGAAAACAAAGAAGCAGTAGCCAAAGCGCAAAAAACTATTAGTTTTGCCGTTTTGGGACTAATTTTAATTGTTAGTAGTTTTCTTTTGGTAAGAATTATTGGAAAAATTCTTGGAATTGAATCAATCTTACCTTTTTAAAAAATATGATAAAGGTTTTGGCTGAGGACAATAAAGTTATTGGTAAAATCTCACCCCCGCCCGGTATTGGAATATTGGGAGGCAACCCAGATGTTGCTTTGGCCAAACTTTTTGAAACTGGCATTCGACTTTTTATTATAATAGCGGGAATTTTTTTAATCATTTATTTACTTTGGGGTGCTTATGATTGGATTGTTTCTGGTGGAGAAAAAGAAAAAATTGCCAAAGCTCAAGCAAAAATTACCAACGCCGTTATTGGGATGTTTTTAATTTTTGTCATGCTTGCCGTTTGGGGATTAATTACTGGGAATATTTTGGGAATAATCAAAATTGGTCCAAACGGTATCGAATTTAGCCTTCCTACCCTCTAAATTATCCAAGTGCCCAAAACTTCCTCTCCCAAAAGAGCTTTTTTTAAAAGATTTTTCTTGGCTGTCCCGTTAATAATAAAGCTTTTTATTCCATATTTAGTTAAATAAAGACTTTCTTTAACCTTATGTAACATCCCCCCCGTCACATCAAAGCCTAAATTTTGATAAAAATTTTTCTCAATCTTAGAGAAATTTTTCAAAGTAATTTTTTCTATTGTTTTTCCTTTTTCATCTAAAACTCCTTGGGTTAAACCATTGTAAATAACTTTGTCGATTTTAAAACCTTTTTTTTTCAAAAATAAAGCTAAAAAATTTAAAATCCTTTCGGTTGACAAAATAAAACTTCCTTTTTCCTCATCAAAAACGATATCGCCATAAGTTACCGGAATCAAACCTAAATTAAGGATGGAAAAAAGTGGATAAGGAAAAAATTTTTTAATTTTTCCGTTTTTGGTCACTATCATCGATGAGGGATTTAAGGAGAGGGCTTTTAAATTATGTTTTAAAAGGGAATCGACAACAATTCGATTTAATCTTGAGGCGGCATCTTGGACCAAACAAAAGCCAAATTTCTGATCTTCTTTTTTTATTCCTTCATTCATTTGATACTTTAAAGCTGGACAATGAGGAAAAGAACCACCGCCATTGCCAATTATCAATTGAAGACTTTTATCCTCATCTAACGCTTCTTTTATCTGACGTGATAAGTCGTCAATCACGGAAATCTTTGGCGTAAAAGGTTTTTGTTTGTTAGTAATTAAACTCCCACCCAATTTTATAAGAACAATTTTTTTTCTCATATAAATTTTGTTCCAGAAGTTGGATAATTTTTAATGATTTGTAAAACTTCTTTTTGTTTTTTTAAAAAATTTAAAAATTTTTCTTCATCCTTTTTTTGACAGATTAAATGAATGTTTTCTCCAGCATCAATGGTAAAATATCCTTCAAGTCCCTTCTTTTTTTGTTCAATAATTTTTTTTATTACCTCAACCGTTTTCCCACTCCAATAAAAAAGAGGTGGTTTTTGGGTCATTATAACCGAGTGCATTGAAATTGTTTCTTCTTCTAAAAGATTGCCAAAATAAGTAAAGTCTTTTTTGAAAAAAGCTTTTTTAATTTCTTTTAGTCTTTTTTCTAAGCTTAAAAGCCGATATTTAAATAAACCACTAGTTTCTGCCATAATGTGTCCTTCCAAAGAAGAAACTTTTTTCTCTTCTTTATTTAAAATCAAAACCAAATCGACTAAATCCCAATAAGATGGTGGGGCAATTGATGTCGCATAACTGTCAATACTTTTTTTTCCTTTATACCACCAACAAAAGCCGTCGGGAATTGAACGACAAGAAGAACCCGAACCAGATAAACGAGCAAGAATGGAAAGATTTTTTTTGTCTAACTTTTTTTCAAAAAGCCAAGAAAATCCCAAAGCCAAAGCCGAAAAAAAAGAAGCTGAGGAGGCAATCCCGGCCTTTTTTGGAAAAGAGTTATAAGAGTAAATAACAAAACCATAATCTTTTTTTACTTTTAAAAAATTTTTCGCTTGGTGGTAAAAAGTTAATACTTTTTTAAAAGAATCATCGGTTTTCATTTCAAAATCATCTTTTTCGTAATTTTTGACATAAAGTTTTTGGATTTTTGGATCTTCTTTTTTTTCTATTTCTAAAATCGTATAACACGAAGAGAGATTCATCGAAAAACTATCGTTATAGGGAAGAAAAAGTTTTTTGTCTCTTTGTCCCCAGTATTTAATAAAAGCGATATTGGCTGGACTTTTAATTTTAACCTTGTTCATAGACACCTTTATCGTCAAAAGCAAACTTTAAAAAATTAATTTTTTCTTTTTCTAAAAAACTTATCAATTCTTTTTCTTTTTGGGCAAAAAATAAAATAAATCCAGAACCCTTACTTTTCCCACCAGCGCCAGTAATTTTTCCCACCCCAAAAGAGGAAAGTTTTTGCAAAAGTTTTTTTGTTTTTGAGGAAACAACGCCAATAATTTCCAAAAAAATCTCATTATCCAAAATCGCCTCTTGAAAAAGAGCTTTATTTTCTTCTTTTATTGCCAAGACCATTTTTTTTGTCGTTTTTTCGATGTCAAAAAAAACATTTTCAAAAAACGAGGGATTTTTTTTGTATTTTTCAAAAACCGCCTTCACCATCTTTTTTGTTTTTTCTTCTGGTCTTTCGGAATCAATTAAATAAAGTGAAAAATTTTTGGGAATTTTAAAATTTAAAAAGGAGGTGTTTTTTAAAAACTCAAATTCTTTGCGGTAATAAATTAATCCCCCAAAACAAGAAGCAGTATTATCAACACCTGAGGGATTTTGATGAAAATAGGTCTCAATTTGATAGGCAATTTTGTTAATTTCTTCTTTTGGAAAATCCTTACCGGTAAAAAATTTTAAAAAACAAGCGGTGGTTGCCACTGAAAAAGCGGCCGATGATCCTAAACCACAACCTAATGGAATTTCTGATTCGATTTTAAAAGAATATTTTTTTTGATGATAGGCGATTTTGTTTTTTTCAAGATAAGAGACAACCGTTTTTTCAATCAATTTAACAATTTCTTTACTTTTTTCATCTTCTTTTTTATTAAAAAAATCTTTTTCACTTAAAGAAAAATAAAGACGTTTATCGATAGAAGCAACCAAAGCCGGATGACCATAAACAACACTGTGTTCCCCTGATAAAATAACTTTTGCCGGAGCAGAAAAAGTAATAATATTTTTCATTTTTATATTGGCTTAAATTTAACGCCATAAGGAATAACATCTTCTTGTCCAACATTTCTTGTTTTTCGAAGAACCGCTTTTACCTTCTGTCCAATTTTTAAATTATTCTCATCATAATCAATAAGTTGCCCAACATACTTTTTTTTATCTTCCAATTCTACCAAAACAACAACGTAAGGAGCAAAATTTTTAAAGTCTTTTGGTGACACATATATCTTTGTCCAAGAAATGACCCTACCTTCCTTTCCTAAAATCAACCGTTTTTCTTTTTGCCTTCGCCAAATTTTTACTGGTGAGATCATATTAAAATAAAAATTCAAACTTCAAAATTAAAATCTCAAAATTTAAAATCAAATTGAAATAATTAATTTAATTGTCATTCCTGACTTGATCAGGAATCTATACAATTTTAACCTCTTTTTTTATTAAGGTATGATTATATAGATTCCCGCTTTTGCGGGAATGACAAATATTAACAACTTTTACACTATTTTTACACAATGTTTATACTATGTTTACACCGTTTACATCGCCTATGACGTTGTTTACACTAATTTCAATTTCCCAATCTCTATTTATTTCCATTTATCTCCATCAATTTCTTATTTATCTCTACAAATCTTTATTTATCTCTCTTATTTATCCGATGTTAGCCGATTTATTCAAATTTTTCTGATTTATATTATTTCATTTGTATTATTTAAATTATTTACATACTTATTCGCATCATTCGTATCTTTCAACTAGCTAATATAGTAACAACCGCTGTCCCGCCCGATCCTCCCACATTATGAGCCAAACCATATTTGGCATTTTTTACTTGGCGTTTTTCTGCTTTTTTCGTTAACTGTAAAAAAATCTCTCCAATTTGTTTTATTCCAGTTGCCCCAACTGGATGACCAGCGGCTTTTAAACCACCAGAAGGATTAACCGTTAAACTTGATTGATTAAGCAAAGTTGATAGTTCCTTTATCTTTCTTCCCCCTTCTCCTTTTTTCCAAAAACCCAGATCCTCCATCGCCAAAATTTCAGCAATGGAAAAACAGTCATGAACTTCGGCTACATTTATTTGCTTTCTTTCAATACCAGCCTTTTTAAAAGCAAGTTCGGCGGCAATTTTTGTTGATAAAATTTCATCCAAGCTTTTTCTTTGAAAAAGATTAATAGTATCGGTTGCCACCTCTGAGGCTAAAACCAAAACTGAAGCTTTTGACTTTTTAACTAAGTTTTTATCGTTGGTTATGATTAAAGCCGCCGCCCCATCGGAAATTGGGGAACTATCCAAAACTTTTAAGGGATAAGCCACATATGGACTTTGGACAATTTTTTCAATCGTTAATTTATTTTGAAAATGAGCTTTTTCATTAAGACTACCATGATAATGATTTTTATAAGAAACATAAGCTAAATTTTCTTCATTATAGTGATATTTTTGTAAATAAAAATTGGCCATTAAGGCATATAAACCAGGAAAAGTTAATCCCGCCTCTTGTTCCTCACCTGAAGAAGCAGCAGCCAAGGCTGAGGTTACTTCTTCCGGTGAGTAATCGGTCATTTTTTCTGCTCCCAAAACTAAGACCGTTTTTTGGCAATTATCATTTAGATATTTGGTTGCTAAATGAAAAGCCGCTCCTCCTGAAGCACAGGCCGCCTCAACCCGAAAAATTGGGATATTTCTTTGAATAATTTCTGCTATTTTTGAAGCGGTATGAAGATTATTTTCCAAAACTCCAGCCATCATATTACCAAAAAAAATAGCATTAATTTGGTTAATCTCCAAATTAGCTTCTTTTAAAACACCAAAGATTGCCTCTTTGAGAAGAGATGTTAATGACTTTTCCCAAAGCTCACCAAATCTTGTTTGATAAAATCCAATAATGTTAATCATGATCCTTAACTAAAACTTTAAAATATTTGGCACTAGACTAGAATAGCATCTGCTATACTAGTTAAAATGCTTGTTAAATCAGCCAAATTAAGTAATTATAAAATTAAAAAAATTATTAAATGTTTCATTATCGATATTGATGCCACAAAAACAAG